>WLWD01001046.1_pt1 | contig 166210 bp, 125 predicted proteins | sample 6712731 | NCBI WGS metagenome assembly WLWD01 (sample SAMN12718690, study PRJNA576275) | sponge metagenome | isolation source: marine sponge | host: Mycale hentscheli | place: New Zealand: South Island, Marlborough, Capsize Point | collected 2014-11-01
CCACTAAAAGGCAAAATAGTGTAATACATTTTGATATCATCCATTACTTAGAGGCAAATAATTAACACATCACTAGGTGGGTAAAAACTACCAAAATAACTAAAGTAAACAGCGATTTAGTCACTTCTAGTCTCTTTAGTCTCTTCAGTATCTTTGGTCTCTTCTAGTCTAGTCTCTTCACTATCTTTGGTCTCTTCTAGTTTCTTTATTCTCTTCTAGTCTCTTTAGTCTCTTCTAGTCTCTTTAGTCTCTTCTAGTCTCTTTAGTCTCTTTTAGTCTCTTATAGTCCCATTAGTCTCTTTAGTCTCTCCTAGTCTCTTTAGTCTCTTCAAGTCTCTTTAGTCTCTCCTAGTTTGTTTAGTTTCTTCTCGTCTTTTTAGTCTCTTCTAGTCTCTTTAGTCTCTTCTATGCTCTTCTGGTCTCTTTAGTCTCTTTTGGTCTCTTCTAGTCTCTTCAGTCTCTTCTAGTCTCTTTAGTCACTTCCAGTCTCTTTAGTCTCTTCAGTCTCTTTGGTCTCTTCTAGTCTCTTTAGTCTCTATTGTCTCTCCTAATCTCTTTAGTCTCTTTTAGTCTCTTATAGTCCCATTAGTCTCTTTAGTCTCTCCTAGTCTCTTTAGTCTCTTCAAGTCTCTTTAGTCTCTCCTAGTTTGTTTAGTTTCTTCTCGTCTTTTTAGTCTCTTCTAGTCTCTTTAGTCTCTTCTATGCTCTTCTGGTCTCTTTAGTCTCTTTTGGTCTCTTCTAGTCTCTTCAGTCTCTTCTAGTCTCTTTAGTCACTTCCAGTCTCTTTAGTCTCTTCAGTCTCTTTGGTCTCTTCTAGTCTCTTTAGTCTCTATTGTCTCTCCTAATCTCTTTAGTCTCTTTTAGTCTCTTTAGTCTTTTCTAGTCTCTTTAGTCTCTTTAATCTATGTAGTTTCTTTAATCTCTTAGTCTCTTCAAGTCTCTTTAGTCTCTATTAGTCTCTTCTAGTCTCTTACAGTCTCTTTAGTCTCTTAGTTTCTTTAGTCTCTTCTAGTCTCTTTAGTCTCTCCTAGACTGTTTAGTCACTTTAGTTTCTTAGTCTCTTTAGTTTCTTCTAGTCTCTTTAGTCTCTTTAGTCTCTTTAGTCTCTTCTAGTCTGTTTCGTCTCTTTAGTCTCTTTTAGTTTCTAGTAGTCTCTTTAGTTTCTTCTAGTGTCTTTAGTCTTTTCTAGTTTATCAAGTCTCTTCTAGTTTCTTTAGTCTCAGTCTCCAGTCTCTTCTAGTTTCTTCAGTCTCTTTGGTCTCTTTAGTCTCCGTAGTTGCTTTAGACTCCTCAGTTATTTTAGTCAATTCAGTGTTTGATGTATATGGTCTCTTGAATTTCTAGTCCTTTGCAGTCCTATAATATATTATTCTAGTTTATTAAAGTTCACAATTTCTTTCTCAGCCATTTTTTACTCATCAGATGTATTCTCTCTCTTTCACATGCTTTTTAAAATAATACAGAATTAAAATATTTTGCAGCCAGTATATTATTTGTGCTATATGACAGTATAAGTTCATATACAAAATTTGGTGCTTTTGTCTGCCGTGTAAATATAACCCTACCCCACTAAAAATATTTGGTCGCCACCAGCAATAAAATATGTGACCGCTTGCTTAATGCACAAGTGCCCTTCCACTGAGCTACGACAACCAGCCAGCAAACAAACTTCAAAATTCTGTATTTATACTGTTAAGGGTATTGCTATGCTACAGTCTCACTCTCAGCAAACTGACAAAAATATTCTTTCTTTTTTTAACTTTTTTATCCGTGGAATTTTTTACTCTGCTAATTCATCACTTCACAATTTCTCTTTCAGCCTTTTGTTACTCATTAGATGTATTCTCTCTCTCTTTCACATGCTTTTAAATCAATACAGGATTAAATATGGCGACCAAATATATTTAAATTCTGTGAAAGAGAGTAAATACATCTATTTAGCTATTGTTTTTGCACCTTTTTTATACTAGAGTTGATTTGAGGGACTCACAAATGCAATCTTATTTGGTGTCTTGTATACATCCCTATGTGTCTGATAGAGATATCTCCGATAAGGCCAGAACCAATCTTCAATGCAGAGGTAAAAGCAATGAAAAACTTGCTGTGCAGCTGCAGAAGAAGACTGTACTAGCAGTATCAGTTTGCAAGCAGCAAAAATATGTGATAAAACTCCTTCACTTTATCAGCTACATCTCCAACTGGATTTTTTTTCTGGATAATGTCAGTATATATTTTTTAAACTGATTTGAAGCTAGAATCTTTTTACCTTTAACGTGTTTGGTTGATTTCAAGTGTTGGAGTATAATACACTCTTTTGAACAGAAACAAGGCTCACTACAGGCATCATGAAATAAGTTTTAGCTACAGAAAGGTTTCATTAGGGGAAACTCTCTAATTCAAATTCTTGTGGTTGAATGAATAAAGGGCTTATTCACATCATTGCTTCATGCCTTTAGGTGGATTAGTCTTTAACTTCCTCAGTCTTGACAGGCAATGTCAGATAGAGTAGGACTTTTCAATCAACTGAGAATACTAGGAACATGGACATGTTACAGTTACTGGTGTTACCATGCAGTGGCTTATCTGGGGAAGAAAATTTGCTAGGGCCTTGAAGGGGCAAGCCATTTTTAACATGTTAAATCAGTTACAACTATGTTTCATTATAAATCATGTCTACCACCTATATTGTAACTAACAAATCATTGACCAAAATTCATATTTAAAATTATGGCATAAACATGCAACAAAGAGAAACCAAATAGTCAATTGCACACCACTGGCCCATACATTGACACCTATACTGACACACACCACTGTAACTGCAGCAAGATTCTCATACTTCTCTTATGTGCATAATATTAATCTGCCATAATCTGGCTATCTTTATGTATAATTTTGAAAGTTCACAAAAATGCTTGAGCACACCTAAAATACTCATAATACTCCAGTCCTAAAATGCTAAAAAAATATGCTAGAATAATTTTGCATTTATATTTATCATCATTGATGTATATAAGTGGTTGTTCTGTCTGATTCAGTCAGTTGAGTTCTTGTATTACTTAATTATAGTATTATTAAGTAGCCAGTCAGTCAACATTACAGTTTTTCTTACAGTTTTTCTCTTTTTAACAGCCAATATTTTAAATTATAACTTAACCCGATGTTTCGACTTCTTGCCGAAGTCCTCTTCAGGGGTCAAATGAGGTCGAACTCTCCGTGGTGATATAGTAACACAAAGTAAACAGCAAGATTTCTGGAGGGCACACTTACTGCTTATTATGCCCTGGAGGGTGATTTGCACGCAGCATGGAGGACCGCCAGCATCCTGGAAGCTCTAAACTTATGTCTCTATTAAACTTGCCCTCCAGAAATCTTGCTGTTTACTTTGTGTTATTATATCATTACCACGGAGAGTTCGACCTCAGTTGACCCCTGAAGAGGACTTTGGCAAAAAGTCGAAACGTAGGGTTAAGTTATAATTTAAAATATTGGCTGTTAAAAAGAGAAATATTTCCTATTATTATAATTATTTCAGCCTAGAATGACTGAAACATTACAGTTTCAGGTATACCAAGTTTAGTAATAATGTTTCCAACCTTCCAGTATAGCAAAACGATTGCTGTAGATAAGGTTATGTCTGGTTCGGAAGCGAAAGATTATGGAGGTCATAAGTTCATCCACTTTTGCTGTCTTGATGACTTTATTGATAATTATATAGACAACTCCCTCAGACTCACCATTAGTTACTGAGTGATGGGGAGATAAGTGAACCCTATTTGATGTCATTTGTGTGCATAAATTCAGTAGGATGGACAATACAATGCACTGAAGATGCACAAGAGCCAGCTGCTCTGCTGGTATAGTCCATAGTGAAACCAAGGTCAAGCATGAGTAAGAGTTGACAGTCCAGATACTTCATCCCTCCCTTACTAAATTAGAGTTTGGTATCAGTCAAGAGGTTTTCATTTCTTTTTCTGTAAAAATACTTGAGTGCAGAGCGGCATTCAGAGAAACTGTGCATATGAACCCACATCAGTATTACTCCATATAAGGTAAAGTGAATGCAAAAATGAAAACAAACTGTGATTTGTGATTAAAATTCTCCCACAATTAACACTTTATTATACATAATAAGTACATGACATTGGCAATACTTTGTTAAAATCAATGCTAAACTTATAAAACTGATGCCTGTCCAGTCCCTTCAAACATTGAGTGCTATGTATATTTACTGTCTTGCTCTCCACAGTAATTCAGTCTGATTGTACTTTGCAAAATCAATAATATTTGAACTCCTTCCAGCTGGAGCTACTTCCTATATAATAATAATAATAATAATAATAATAATAACAATAATAATAATAACAATAAGTGCTTTAGCACAAAAAACTATGAGCGAGCAAGCCTAGCTTGAGGCTCAAACAAACCTAAATAGTTGAGTTTTACTTCAGTAAGATCTATTCACTAAACTACACCATACTGTAAGGCTACATTATTCAATTTTTCTGAAGTTAAATTTCTAGCTTCTATGTTTACAAACAACTTTTAAATTCAGTAGATTCATTTTTCTAAAAGTACAAGTACTTGACACCACGAATAGTTACCAGCACTCAGAGTTCTATAAAGCTAGCCATTGATTAAATTTTACCAATTACTTTCTTATTCAATCTTCCCACATAACTGTAGTATCTTTATTTAAAATTTTAGTTGTTTCTTTACGTGAAGAACCAGTAGCTCCCAACAACGAAGCTCTCAACTACCAAAACTGGACAACAATTGTAGCAGCTTCTTGCGACTTTGAAGCCACACCTTTCTATAAGCGAACACAAAATGTGAGGGTCAAAGTACAAAATGACATACGTATGTCCAAACATCCCTGATTTTTGAATGCATTTCCCCTGATAGTGTGTCGGTCGCTTCACTCACTTGCCAATAGTAATCATCAGTGTATTGTCTTGAATTGAGTGGGACATAATGTATCCGATTTTGAAGCTCTTCTCTCCTGGTTTCTCCCGATTGGAGAACTTTAACAATAGTTGTCCCAATTTACCAAACTTGGCTGCACAAGCTAAAAACTGAGGGAGTAACCGGAGACTGAATATTGCTGGCTTGCAAACTATAATAAGCAAATTTCTAGAGATTGTGCGCATAAATGATTAGTATCCTTCAAATGAACTCCCTGAGGCCAAATAGACCAAGAAGATCATAATAATTCAAGAGTTAGTGTAAGATCTTGTTACCATCAAATAATCGATAGTACCTTTCTTGCTTATCCCAGCCAAACGGTCAGTAAAATTATTATCTTACGTGTGCATGTGGTCAGGTCAAAATACACAATGTCCTATTTTCATTTCCAAAACTTGGCACCTATGAATAATAGACTACAAAAGCAGCAGCATCAAAAGAATTTGATTGTCAAAGGTGACCAATCTGAGCAACAGCAATAGAATAGCTATATCAATTTGTGGGAGGAGAAATGTTAGCTTAGCCTCCTCTTTGTACTACTATATATCATATAAATACTTTCTTTGGTGATAAACCTCTCTCTCTCTGAATATGGAGGCCAAGCATGGAGCAGACTAATTAGCTAATTTCACACCTTTGGTGGCTGTTCTTCTTGTTGCTGCTGCCGTTGGTACTTTTCCTTGTACTGTAATAGCTTTTCCATTCGTTTATTTATGGAAAAAACCCTTGGCATAGTTCATAGGAGATACATTGTTCTAAATATACATGGAATACAGATTATGAATCTAGAACTTAACATTTATCAGATAAAATAGATATGGTTCGGTAAGGTGAGAGCACTATTTTAATATTTGTAAGAAAAACACAATTAGTTCTTTTAAAACATTCTTGGTATCAACATCAACTTACTTCATCTCGAATATTCATATCTGCATAATTTTCTACCAAAAGGTCCAGGAGTTTTTCGTCTCCGTTACGAATAGCAAAGAACACTGCTGTCCATTGAACATACTGTAAAAAATCAATAGTTGTACAGTGGAACCTCTCTACAAAGGCCATTTGGGGTCAAGTCTTTTGACCCTTGTAGAGAGTTTGGCTGCTTTCAGAGTTTATTTTTTATTGTAGTAGATCACTGTGGTCCATTTACGCTGGCTGTTGTTAAGAGTCAAGTTGTTCTTCGGAGTCCCTTTGTAGAGAGGTTCCACTGTAGATAAATCAATATTTAAACAGGCAAAGCTCTTTAAAATAATTGCAATAGTGGGGAGAAATTTTAGCTAAATAATGATTTGATTACAGCAAGATGTGACGTTAAACTGAATCAATATAAAAAATAATTATCAGCAAGCAATAAAATAATATTCCATTGCTTTACTTCTGGGAGAGTACAGTGCTTAATAAATCACTCTTCAAATTCTCTCTACAATGAACTCTATTCTCTCACTCTAATCATCATGGCTAATGCATAATGCTTGGAATTTGCCTACCATGTATCTTTCCGATTAATGCCTAATTGCATATTTTGAGTATGTATAATATATAGCCTCTTTTAATTTAAGTTTTCATAGGTGTAGGAACTGGGGGGTGGGGGTGCCCCCCAATATTTTGAGCCCCTTCAGTGTTTACAGTCAGAATTACTAGGCCATGCATTAACTACACTACAGCCGCATTTAGAAATAGAAAACAAAGCAAATACTTTGGACATTGCCAAAAATTTATATGTGTGAATGGTAGAAGTTTCTTAAAATTTAAAGAGTTACCAGCACTTATAACTAGCACAAAATATCATAGGGTCAGGCCACAGTGCCCCTAACCCTCCCTCCCCTCCCCCCTCCCCCCTCTCCAATTCAGATATTGTTCTTAACAGGATGCTTCCATTATCATTGAAGTATTATGTTTCGCTCATTATATTTTACATTTTTAGCAATTTTCATGTCAGATATCATTGAAAATCCTGGACCAAACCACTAAAAATAATGCTGTAAGGACAGTAAATATTTATTTGGAAAATGCGCCATCTCCACACTGAGTTTGAAGTGTATTGAGGTGCTTTTCTTACTCTTTCAGCTATAAGATTGACATTTGATTGAGCTGCTTCAATCAAGTGATTTGCTACGGCATGGTGACCTTGTTTTGTGGCCAGAATTAAAGGAGTCATCCCCCACTGAGAGAAATACGATTAAAAGTTAAACATACAACTCTTATCTGGTTAGCTTTAAACTTACATCATCTTTGACATTAACATCTGGTGCAATCTTGCGTCCTTGAGGTGCCGCTTCTTTAGGAGATGGTACCATGCACTTGACAGCTCTTAATAATCCCTTATAGCATGCCATGTGTAATGCAGTAAATCCTCCCTGCAATTACAGAACCATATTGAGGAAACACATTAGTTAAAGAATAAATGAAGTAAAACAACAACAACAAACAACAAACAAAGCAGTAACACAAATAGCTTACTTTTTTCTTTTTGTTAATGTCAGTGCCAGCTTCAGTCAGTTCTATGACAATGTCTTCATTCCCTTTCCTACAGGCAGTAGTGATAGCAGTCCAAGAAGACTAAAGAGGAAAGTAAAATGATTAGTTAGTTTAGTTGACAAAAAACAACAACAAAAAACAACAAGAAACGCCTATAGCTATATTACACTAGAAACTTGTTTTATTACTTTGCTTTCATGGTCCAAGTCAATGCCCTCAATTTTACACATCGTCTGTACAAGTTTCAAACTATTGTCTTGACTAGCTTGCATCAGTGGTGTCCATCCAGCCTGTAAAAATGCATGAGTATGTGAACAGACAGTGGAATGAACCAATGCACAGTTGAACTTACACTGTTTGTTATGTTGATATTCGCACCAGCTTTGACTAAGCTCTGGATGATTTTGCAGCGATTTTCCTGCCCTTTGTCTGATTTTGCCTCTGAATTGAATTTTGACTGAGCTGCCCACATAAGGGGCCCCCAAATAGACTGTTGAGTAAAAAAAAGGAAAAAAGGTAGTGACAGCAACAACAACAACAACTCAAACTGTAACAACAATCATAGGAATATAATTATTAATAATAATAATTTGTATACATTTGTGTGTCAGTAATGAAAATGATGGTGACCGACGACCTATGAAGTTCTATCCGCTCTAAGATTCTAAGCTGAAAGAAAAAAAGGACTAGATAAAACAGTTTCCATGTTGGACGTGAAGCCATGTCCTCCACATAGCAGTTTTTGCATGCTTACCATTACACCGTCCAGACCTGACAGCTTGGAGGTTCTTGAAGTACCTGTTGTATCATATTCTTTTTCTTTTCTTTTTTTCATTACTTTTCCTTTTTTTTTTCTTTTTTTTTCCTTTTTTTTCTATTTTTTTTTCTTTCTTTTTCTTTTTCTTTTTTTTATTACTTTTCCCCCCTAGGTCTTGCCCTGTCCACCCCTTACTTTATAAAACTGGGTGTCTGTATTCATGAATAACTCATTCGCTGAACTTGTTTGGGAAAGCGTATTTACCTACAGTAGCTAACCATAATCCACTACATACATATGTATTGTGGGCAAAAGAAAGGCAGACAAGCATGAGAACACAAGGGTCAAAAAATAGAACAAGGTGAGGAAAGGCTGACTGATACAACTACTTCAGTGGTGAAGTGAAAGAAAATACAATGTACAATCTTGTTCTTCTATCCTCACTGCTAAAGTAATTTCATTGCACTCTTTCAATGCCTCAACTAATGCTTTCCAAGAAGGAGGATGGCTATCATCACAGTTAAACCATTCCTCAACAGCATAATCTTTTGCAATGAAGGAATCATTAGTTCTAGTGTCCTTTAGTTTTCGTTCAACGAGTTCAATAATCCCAGTCAAATGACAAAGTTCAGATAATAGAATTAGGACCAACTGAATTAAATTATCAGATGAAACATCTCGAAATATTTTCTTTGAATCTTCTTTATTACACTCTGCAATCCAATTATTGGATAATTAAATCTATTTGCATTAGTTATTTAAAAACCAGGACTGTCAATAAAGCAGGAGTCTGGTTACTGTAGTAAGGCACCAGCCTGCACTCTGCCTTCTTTCCAACCCTACAAATATAAGCCCCCACGAAGAGTGTTGTTTTGTACATATCAAGTAGTTTCTGCAAAGTCATAGTTCCCTGTAGTGTATGAACACTACTATGGAGAAACTACCACTATATTAGTTTTGTGGAGAAATTACCACTATACTGAGACTATTATATGCTATATATGTATTTATTGCAGCCTTGATATTTTTTCTTGAATATTTCCGCATCACGCGAGCGTTCTGTATTCTCCCATATTGTACGCTTGTTATTGAACGCTCCTTGTAGCGCGCGCGTAGCGAGTAAAATCAATGAAAATTGTATTGTAACCGGTTGAGAAAAATTTCAAAGAAGCAATAAATCACTTATTACACTCGTCGTACAATATGGGAATGATATTTTACTCTCACGCCATATTTTCACTCGCCTTCGGCTCGTGAAAATATTTTGCGTGCTCATAAAATATTTTCCCATATTGTACTCAGACTCGTGCTATAAGTATTATATATTATATATAATATATATATATATATTTATTGCAGCTTTGATATTTTTACTTGAATATTTCCGCATCACGCGAGCGTTCTGTATTCTCCCATATTGTACGGTTTATATTGTACGCTCCTTGTAGCGCGCGCGTAGCGAGTAAAATCAATGAAAATTGTATTGTAACCGGTTGAGAAAAATTTCAAAGAAGCAATAAATCACTTATCACACTCGTCGTACAATATGGGAATGATATTTTACTCTCACGCCACATTTTCACTCGCCTTTGGCTTGTGAAAATATTTTGCGTGCTCGTAAAATATTTTCCCATATTGTACTCTGACTCGTGCTATAAGTATTATATATATCATCATAATAGCTAGATGACAAATGTTCTCTCATCTTCGCAGAATCTATTGTGAGACATTCAAACTGTGGTGAGACTGTGAGTCAGAGACTTTGTTTCACTGCCACTAGAGTTCACTCTCTCCCTAGGATAATAGGTTGAGGCTCAGAATGTTATGTTAAAGCATTGAAAGAGGGTGATAATATGTATATCTTGGTAACGATGCAAATGTGTGAGTGCACGATGTAATAAATAAAGAAATAAGCTGTCTCTCATTATGTGGTGTCGTTTCACCACACAAACTAAGTGTCATCCAAGATATCACATGTAGCTACCCTGTACTTGTCACCATGTAGCTGGGACTATATGCTGTACCCATGCATTTATAACCAACTTCTACTACACCTTTAACACTTCTGTATTGTGGGGTGTTGTGCTATGCTCTGAAGTGTTCACTAACACTGTGGAGTGTAGCATGACACCCTTATTAGCTATAGTAACTTTACTACACTTCTGTGGGGTGTATCAGTACACCCATGCAGACTTGATACTTTAAGAGGTGTTCAACTACTAACATAGTGATAGGAACTAGCTAGTGGGCTGACTACAACTTTGGCCAGTGTGTTGATGAAAATAATTATTGAATGTTTACAATTATGTGCATATAATTTTGACACATTATGCTGGTCCTAATGTGGTTCACAATTCAGTGGGCAAGATTCTATAAAGCACACTTTATGCGTCATTGTGCAAGCTATATTCATAGTGGCTAGCTTTACTAAATTTTTATGTTTTTATTTACAGCACTAACAATGAGGAAGCTGAAGAGCTTAAAGTTCTAATGAAGAATTTCAAGGCATGCTTGGTAGCTAAGTTTGAGAACAAGACAGCTAAATATGTATAATGTGGTTATTTCTAATTTATTAAAATTATATTATGATGACATTAACCTTTAAGTAATGAGTTTCATTGGTTTCATATGCCAGGGATAGTCTTGGCTTTAAAAAAAAATAGGAGACAATTAAAGAAAACCTGAGATTGCATTTCTGCTATGCAGCTTACATCTTAATATGGTAAAAGTGTCAACGCAATTAAGAAACTAAAATAGCTAGCTGTAAAGCCAATTAAATTTCAATATTAAAAAAATAATAAACTTGACAGGCACTCCCTTTTACTCCAAGCTGCCAAAACTAGAGACACCAAAACTGCCACAGAACTAGCTCTCCATAAAGCCAAGAGCTTTATCAAATGTATTCACAAAAACTGCACATTTACTCCAAGCTAGCTATTCCCTGGCTACAAACAAGTTGATTGGTGTTCACATCTTAGTAGCCCACCTCCTCTTCCATCCTCCACTGTGGAACGTGCTAGAACTATCTTACAAGCAATAACAGTGGCCTGCCATTACCAATCTCCCAGTTGGCTACTGATGCCATGGGTTATCTGTAGAGTTGCCATGGGTTACTTGTAGAGTTGCCATAACATTCAATTTGACCTCCTCTGTTTTGTGTTCAGTTGTCAAAGTAGATTGTACAAATATTTCATGCTGCCACATTTCTGCAGACAGACAATTTTAATTAGGGCTACTAAACTGAATATCACGAGCTGCATATATTGTTTACTAGTTGTAGCTCTTAAACTGGCATTTACTAGTAGAAAAGTTACTTTAGTGGAAGAGAGGGGAGGAGCAGTTGGCTTCACAGACTACGATAATTATGAGGCTATGTTGAATTTTTTTTGTAGAGCTAATGATGATCAATACCCAATATTGTGCAAAGGGAAAGATACAGATCAGCGGTTAGACATGAAAATTGAATGGCTTTAGATAAAAAAAGGTTCCAGTTCAAACATTGAAGCAAGCAATAGCTATGAATACTATTTATTATGCTCACTAGCACGTTAAATAAAAACACTTTGCTAGTTTTTCAGAGATATACTGTAGGAAGGTGTTTCAGTGAAGGAAGATAAAGAGCTCCGAGGGCATGTGTATCATAAGAGAAATCATTTTATTAGATTGTGCCAATGGAGGAGTTCCAGCCCCTGGGCCACTCCCCTCTCTTTCTTACGCTACTACCAATTTTACCAGGTACAAACAGCAGGTCCAACACTCACCCACTACACACCTGAATTGATCATTTCATACTTTGCTAACTCAAAAAAAATTTATAATATGCCTCATGCATACGCATCTACCACAAACAAAATATAGCAACAACAGAATGTAAGTAGTTTCTTGTAAATATAAATGTATTATATACGCTAATGTGCATGGACAGGTTATCTTTGCATATTGTAGTTAAGACACTTTGATTTTTATTTTCGACGGCAGCGACTTCACCATTGGCTCGTAATAGCGGACTTTTGGTTCATTGAAGAGTTTAGCATAGGTCAAAGAGTCTTTTCTCTCAACTTTTTCCTACAATCATAAATAAAACAATTCACACCTTTAATTAATAGCTAATATTTTTATTTATTTTTACCATATCCACTGAGTGGTTCTTTTTCAGATAGTCATAAGCAGCTGTGTTTATGTTCTCAGCTAATTCAAATATTGTGTTTCCTTTCTAAATAAACAAGGCATTAAATTTGCACATTAGCTATGGTCACTTTACAGAAATATTGTCTTACCACATCTTTGTGTAGCATGTCTACTTTCTTTGTATTCAGCAAGTACTTCATAAGATCAAGATGGCCGCCTGCCAGTGCAAAGTACACTGCAGGCCACTCATTAATCTAATGAATGCACCACATATATATTATTTCACAGATGCTTGACAATACTATTATAAGTTTATCACAAGAATTGAAGATTATATTTTACATAATAGAGTAAATTATATAATGCTTACTGTCTCACTGATATTAACATCAGCTCTTCCATTCTCGACTAGTGTCCGTGCGGGTTTGTAATTACCCATGGCAGCCGCAAACATCAGAGGAGTTAATCCATCCTAACATATCAACAAATAAATATACTTGACTTTGACTCATAGATATAGCTGCTATTATAATCATAAGAGCAATAATCAAAATGTCAAGAAAGGTTTGAAGTTTATATTACAAATCTAGCATTTACAAATTGTGCTATGAAAACTTAATGTATTATTCTTTCCCCTGACCCCTACACACACACACACTCACACACGCAACACACACAGAATTCTTTATGCTAACATGCAGTAAAGTAATGATTGCACTCTAACTGAGAGAATTAAACATAGTGACAGAATTGCACACGCATCAATGAATTCAATTATAATGTTTGTTAATATTTTCCTTACCGTATCCTGCTTGTCAACACCTACTTTCTTTAGGCACAGATATCTGGCAATTGAATCATATCCTTTGCAGCAGGCAATGTGAAGAGCATTAGAATCATCCTGGGAACAAAGCAACAAATTTATAATTATATAGCTTATTTACTCATCAGAAGAGGTAACAGATTTCGTCTAGACTGCGACCACAATGAATTCTTGAAATTTATGAGAAAAACAATTGTTTCACCTTCATGAGTAGTTGTGTATACATTTACCTTTTTAATGTAAGCTAAGTCTGCTCCATTGTCTCCCAAGTAGCGAACAATGTCTTCGTGGCCACCTAGCACAGCCAGTTGGAGTGGAGACCATCCCAGCTATTGGACAGTGTATTAAGGCATGAGTGAAAGTGAAGTAGAACACAATCATAATGGCTTACTCCAGTTGGTTTGTCAATCTCTAATGTACTATCTTGTTGGACCAATACTTTGACTACTTCAAAATGACCGAGTTGACAAGATTGGCTCAAAGGAGATATCCCAGCCTAATGTTACATGATAGATTAATAAACAATTCTATAGTATCATCATCATCATCATCATCATCATCATCAACATCATCATCATCATCATACCTTGTCGCTAATAGACTTAGCTCCGTGCTGTATTAATACATGGGCTATCTCAGGATAGTTTCCATTGGCAGCAAAAAGTAGAGGAGACCACAAAACCTAATATTTGAACAGCATCAATGTGAAGTTGCTGCAGTAAAAAACTAATTTTAAATTTACTTTTGTTAGTGAATTTGGGTCTGCTCCATTTTCCAATAGCTTAATCACTATGTTTAGAAATCCTTTTGCAGTAGCAAGTGTAACTCCTGACCAGCTGTCTGCGCTCTGAAAGATAACAATACTAGCTTGAACCCACAGACTTTACGATCATTTCTTACTGTTCTAACACAAATCAGCAACAAAGTCGTAACTTACACATCTTGCACCCACTTTAGCATTGTGCTCTAAAAGAAGTTGAACTATTTCATCGTGCCCTTCATTGCTCGCCCACAGTAATGCATTCCAGGCATGCTGTATAATAAATATCAAATAATAAGTTTAGTGTCTCTTCAGCTCTCACTATTAATTTTTTAAAACCTTGTCTTTTTCTGTGGCTTCAACATTTACTAGCAGTTTCAACATTTTCTGAACTGCAAATACATCCCCGTGCTTTGAAGATTTGATCTAGGATTATAAAAGAAGAGTAAAAATGACCAAATAATCACATATAGCTTACAAAATACTGTTCAAGCAGAAAGTCATAAACATCTTGTTCATTCAAACTCTTTATCAATTCGAGCACATTAATGTTTCCGGGATTCTAAAAAAAAATCAATAATTAATAGTAGCTGTGATCAAAAGTAATACCATTGTAAAATTCCTACCTTGCTCTGTATTGTGATAGCTGCTTTTTTCTCCAGTAATGTATTTATGATGTCGTACTCTTTTTGGACTGCAGCATAAGCTATAGCTGTCCAACCAGAACCCTGTATAATATTTGTTGTTAAGTAATACATAATAACAATAAATAACAAGTAAAGGGAACTTTTGCTCTTAGAGTAAAAGCTAAAGTAGCCATTAACCTCATGCTACATATTAAGTGATTCTGTGTTAATATAGTTAGCTGTTCATAATTGTTTGGTGTAACTATTATATAGTTTATTGTCAGCAAGATAAGCCAACTAGCTGCACGAGTAAGTAACAATTTATCTCAAACAAGACAGTAATATTAGAAACGTCTGTGGTAGAAAGCACCCACAAGAAGTGCATTATGTGCTTGTGGGGTCGGAGCCTGGAAGGAAGAAGAGAACTTAAGAAGACAAGAGACTGTACCTGTAAAGGAACTGTGTGTGTGTATCAACCATGTACGTACCGTTTGCTTGTAGGCATTGTTTATATGTGTTGTGAGATCATCGAGTGCTGTGAGATCGTTGAGTGATGTGTGTGTAATGGAATTCTTTTTGTTTATGTGTAATATATTTTTGCTGTATCATTGTCATTCGGTTATTTGTGTCTGCTGTTGCGTGGGTGTTTGGCTTAAGTATATAAGGGCTGAGCATGCATGCGTCAGTGCCATTCTCATGCAAGACAATTTGAATTAAAACCTATTTTGTTCTGCCTGTGACGGAGGTGGGTTGCTAGGCCTTAATAAGCCCACGATCCTGCTTACTCCTACGGAGAGACTTGGACTGGTGGCAGCGTATCTTGGGTTGGAGACATCGTCGCCCTTCGCCTCAACAAGTGAACGGTATCGGTAGTCCCTTTCCCCCCCCCACCCCCCCCACAGTGCTTGTGTGACAATTAGGTCCTACATATTATGATTGTACATACATAGCAAAATCTTGATTGAGACACTCCTGAGAATGTCTTACTCATTTCCCTCATCGCTTGCCTAATATAATTACAATAATAATGCATACCTAGCTACTATACTTACATCTTGTTGGTTAACTTCTGACCCATGTTCTAAAAGCATAGACACAATGCCTGCACAGCCGGAATGTGAAGCAATCATTAATAAAGTCCTTCTGACCTGGTACAGAAAGGAAAAAGAAAAAGAAAAGAAAATCAACTCATTAGGAAGTGCAGATTATTTCTTTGAGATGACCTAACTTACCTCAGACCAGGGTCTATTGATACTTGCACTTGTGCAGTGTTCAATGTAATTTTGAGCCCTTTCCAAACTTCTGTCCTGAACTGCTAATAGCAAGTGGAGCTCTTTTTGTTCCTAGATAAGCAATTGAAATAATGTATGCATGTCATTTTAACCCTTAAGTACATAGCCAATCGATTTTGTAACTTTAAATACACATTTTTCAAGAATATTTTCTAGCGCGATTTCAAACGGTAGCTTCATTTCAATATAACCATCTTGTCGCCCGTGCTTCTAAGGCCCTTTTGATTGCTTTACTATATGTATAATTAGATCGGAAATTTTTCCCATTTAAAAAATAATGTCCAAGAAACACCTTAACGCTGCTAAGGTTCTTAGCCTTATTACTGGCGAACGGGAATATCCAACACTTTTTTGCTCCAGCAGTAGTGAAGTAGACGAAGAATATGTGAGTGGTTCTAGGAAAAGGGACCTTATGGCGCAAATAAAAAAAATTGAGTTTTTTATGCTAATAAAAAGATACAATTTATATCAACTTAGTGCTAAAATACTGGAGGGTAAAACCTTCGACACGCAGAGAAACTGGCAGTTGAAGTGGGCCCTATTCAGCAAAGCAATTGAACTAGAAATCGAGAAAACATAAATTGAATTTCCACTTCCGGTATAATTAACGTTTCCGTATACTTAACGTTTGCTTTGTTTCGTTTGTCTTTGTTTTACACGGTGTGTAAGTGGCTACGCCAGTCAAGCAAGTCGGGGTTCGTAGGGAGACCAACGAGACCAACGAGATATACTCATTCTCAAGGGTTGCTGCGCACTATTTGGAGTTTGGTAAGGTGGATGCCTATTGTGAACGCCTCGAGCACTTGCTGCTGCCGCTGTAATGAAACAGCCAAGTGCCTGAGATGCTCCTGTGTCCGTAGTGGTGCTCCATGCTCCCGCTGTTTGCCTGGTGATTTGGGACTTTGCCACAACACCCGGCCACGTGGCCGCTCTCCCCCATCAGGCCCCTCCTCATCCCTGACAACGACTGCCCCTCCTCACCCAGCTGCTGCCAACCCTTCTGCCAGCTCATCACCTGCCCCTTCTCCTCCCCCCTCCTCCCAGCCTGCCTCCCCTCCATTGTCAGCCCTACCAGCCCTACCAACCATCCTCAAATCCCATGTGCCCACCCTGCAGCATGTCCCAAAGGGCGCCCGTGACAGCTGGGCTCTCGCTCTCAGCTCCTGTCTGAGGTCTGTTGTGCGCAATCCGGACGAGCCATCCCAGTGGTCCCGCCTCTTCATTCTAGCCAAGTGTGTGCTTGCCAGCCCTGCTGCAGGCCAACGGCTTCGTTGGCATGAGATCATGAAGCGAGTGAAGTCTCGCCTTCAGCGTTGGGCAGATGGTGATTTGGTCTCCCTTTGGTCCGAGGCCCTCGAGGATGCCCGGTCCCTCGCCAAGAGGCAATCACGCTCTTCTGCCCCCACCTCCACCAGCAACTCCAGGAGAGCCAGGCGTGCTGCGCAGGACGGCCGGTACAGCAAGGCCATCCAAGCCCTGACATCTGACGGCCTAGCCTCCCCGTCTCCGGAAATCCTTCAGGAGATGCGGAAGAAACACCCCCATGCACCTCCTCCCTCTGTGCCTCTGGACCCAGTTCCGTCACCTGCCATCCTTTCAGAGCCTGCAGTCCTCAAGGGAGTGCGCTCTTTCCCCAACGCCTCTGCCCCTGGGCCCTCCGGTCTGCGCCCTAGTCACCTTCAGGAGGCTATTCGATGCCCCTCCCCAGATTGTGCTGCCCAGGCCCTCACCACCTTTACTAGCCTCGTCAACCTATTAGCTGCTGGCAGAGCCCCTCCTTCGGTCCTCCCCCACCTCTGTGGGGCCACCCTCCTTGCCTCGCCCTAGAAGAGTGGCGGTCACCGCCCCATTGCCGTAGGAGAAGTCCTGCGCCGGCTCACTTCCAAGTGTCTGGCCTCCACCTCCCGCAGTTCTGCTATCTCTTCACTCACCCCCCTTCAACTGGGTGTTGGAGTCAAAGGCGGCTGCGAGGCCATCATCCATTCCACTTCACATCTGCTCTCCTCCTCTAATGACCCGGATCAGTGCTGGTGCCTCTTCCTGGACTTCTCCAACGCCTTCAACTGCATTAGCAGGGAGTCCATGTTTGCTGAGATCAGGCAACGCATCCCACACCTAGCGGCCTGGATGGAATCCTGCTACTCCTGTCAGCCCCTGCTCCATCTGGGGGAAGATACCATCCATAGCTGCAGTGGTGTGCAGCAGGGGGACCCTCTCGGCCCATTGGGTTTTGCTCTAACCCTCCAGCCCCTGCTTGAGCGCCTGCAGGCTGACGTCTCAGGTCTACGCCTCAACGTGTGGTACCTGGACGACGGCACCCTGATGGGCTCCCCAGAGGACCTTGCTGCTGCCCTGCACATTGTGGAGCGCGAAGGTCCCCCCTGGGCCTCCATCTCAACCGCTCCAAGTCTCTCCTCTACATCCCAGAGGACGCTGTCCAGGCTCAGTCTGTCCTCCCAACAGACATTCCCACCACCCGCAGAGGTTTCTCTCTCCTGGGATGCCCCATCGGTCCACCCGACTACTGCGAGGAGGTTTTTGGCGCCCGGCTATCGAAGCTGAAGGAATCCCTTGGAGCGCTACACAGCGTTGGCGACTGTCAGGTGGAGTGCACCCTTTTGCGCTCTTGCCTCGCCCTCCCCAAGGTCTCCTTCATCCTTCGCGCCAGCCCTCCCAGTCACATCCAACGCACCGCTGCCGAGTTTGATAGAGCCATCCGCTGCACCTTGGAGACCATTGTAGGTGGCCCAGTTTCCCACTGGTCCTGGTTGAAGGCGTCTCTCCGGTGTAGTCACGGGGGCCTCAATCTTCGCAGTGCGCTACGCCATTCATCAGCCGCCTTTCTCGCCTAAACCTCAATAACAAAGTCTCTGGTGCTACAGATCCTCGCCAGCCCACCAGCCCCCTCTCCACACATCACCCCGACAGTTTCACGCCTGGCCACAGAAGCCGCCCGCCCAGATTGGAAGTGCCTAGATGACATTGACGTCTCTCTCCGGCAGAAATGCCTTAGTCATGTCGTTGACGAGGCCTGCTTCCAGCAGCTCCTTGACTCGGCTCCCACCTGCCACTCGCGGGCCCTTGCCTTGTCCTCCAGCCTCCCCCATGCCGGAGACTGGCTGAACATCATCCCCTCCACCACCCTCGGCCTCCATCTCCACGACCGAGAGTTCCGGTGTGGCCTGCGCTAGTGGCTTGGGGTTCCCCTCCACAGCTCGTCATACCCCTGCCCGGAATGCCACCTTACTGCTGATGCGTACGGTGATCACCAGGTCGGCTGCGGGGGGAATAGGGATCGCATTGCCCGTCACAATGCTGTCCGTGACGCCATCCACGCTGCTGCCCAGTCCGCTGCTCTTGCTCCCTCCAAGGAGACCCCTGGCTTACTGCCTGGCTCGCAGGCTCGCCCGGGCGACATTTTCATTCCATGCTGGAGCCTTGGACGTCCGACCGCCTTTGATGTGCTTGTCATCAGCCCGCTACAGGAGCTCACCATCGCTCAGGCTGCCCAAACACCTGGCCATGCCCTCCAAGTTGGTGTGCAGAGGAAGCTTGCAGCCAACCTCTCAGCTTGCCGCTCTACCGGGACGGACTTCGTCCCTCTTGTGGCTGAGACACTAGGTGGGTTGGCTGAGGACACCATCCGCACCATCACCATCATCAGCAGGGCCATCGAGAATCGCTGCGGCACTTCTGACTCCACCCCAACTACCAGTCACCTGTTTGGCCACGTGGCAATTGCTTTATGGCGGGGCAATGCATCGCTGTGGCTCCACCGTCTCCCCACCATACCCCCCTCCCTGGACGGTGTAGCCTGAACTTTTTGTATATTTATTGTCTTTTTCCTTTTTCTTTTCATATTTCATTTTGCGATATTTGCACGCATGCGTGATAACAGTTGTTATGTCCCAGCAAAAAAAAACAAAAAAAAACAACAAAAAACAAAAACAAAAAAAAACAAAAAAACGGTGTGCTCCGCATACGCAATTAAATCGTACAGCCGCTTTTTAACGGCGACTAACTAAGTTTGCGTAGAGTTCTTTTTAGCTTTCAGAGCGTCTCACGACCTGTCTTGTTGGAATCCTTGGCTGCTCTATTCGCTGTAGCGGTAAACTTTAAGCCAAAGGTAAGCTGTAGAGTGCATGCAGTAGTCTCAAAGCTATGCCGTAGTTTTAGCTGCTAGTTTGAAACTCCGCCCATTCCCCGTTTATTGTACTTCGAGAATGAGAGAGAATAAAAAGTAGCTTGGCTTTTCACGGCACGCTTGGGGTCTTTTAAGTCGTTTTGACATGCGAAATTTGGCATACGTAGAGTAAGGGTCACTAAGACTAATTCTGCAAAAAACAAAAATAGGAGAAAGAAAGAATTTTTCGATGACTTACTTCTGGAGTCTATATCTCAATTTCAATTTTTGCGCCGTAAGGTCCCTTTTCCCAGACCCGCTCACATATGTTGCAGAAATTGTATTTGGCTTTACTAGACCTGGAACTTCTTCCAATGATATTATTAGTTAGTAAATCTAGGCAGTGTTTATCGAGATAAATATTAGAATGTAAAAAAAATCGGAATATTTTAGATGAAATAATTTAATTAAGGGGGCCAGTAATAATTATATACAATTCAATATTTTTATAATAATCTCTAGTTGTTTCTGAGTATTCTGATATTTATTGTTTATTTTTCCCTTGCTTTGTTGGCCTGCAACAAATAATATTACAAACCTTGCTTTTTTTTTGTAAAAATTGCTCATGTACTTAAGGGGTTAATGATGTATTAATTATTCAAAATAGTCCTACCCTTTCACTTGCTATTCCGTTTGTGCCATCAAATATACTGGCACTTTCCAAGTACGATGCTGATATGTGCAATTCTTGAAGAGTGCTTGCAATTGACTTGATATTGTCTATAAATGCTTGTGCCGTTGCAGATGGAATATACCACACAACTTCTATGCACCCTCTGCGAATCCTGTCCAGAACTAAACTAAGAACTTCAAAATTCTCAAAATGTAGCTTTTGCCAAATATCTTTAAGATATTTCAATGAATAGTTGTGAGTTTCCTCGTTTTCTCTAATTTTCCATGTGCACTCTTTTCTGATGCTCCTCATATACGAAGTTGGGTCCAGTAATGAAATATCAACTGAAGGATTTTCTGATAGCATTTCTGTAATAAGAATGCACTTCTCATGACCAAGAAAACTTCTTCTGTAATCTTCAATATCAGCCATAATGTCCTCATCATCATCTAAAAATACTTCAGCCACTGTAAAAAGTTTGTCAGTGGTACTGTAATCCCACATTTTGAATTCATTCAATTTGTCAAAAACGTCACTAATGGTATCTCTTTTTTGTAAAACTTTACTTGTGTCATCTTTATCGCAAAACTGGTCTCTGATATATTCTTTTATTACTTCTTTGATGGCATCTTCTTTCTCCACTTTCTTCTCTAGAGCCTTTTTAATTTTGATTTTTAATGTAGTATACTTCATTCGTATAATAGCATCATCTTTCTGAGCCAATCTCCTGACTTTAGTTCTTTCAACTGTGAACATGATAAGTACATAAGCAAAGAGTAATAAGAAAAATACCAAAAACATATGTAAGCCATGCAGACTTATGCAATTTGGAGTCTCTCATCAGTGTGGACATATGGAGGGTAAAATTATAGGAGTTGCTCATCAACTTTTTCATATGAAACCATAAGTTTCTAGCACATGCCAGTTTCTGCCATATTCAACTTTATATAAAACAGAATTGATCTAGCTAATCAACAACATTCCCAGGCTACTCAATCTGTCATGTTTGCATAACTCATATAATCAATAGTCTACTCAATAATAGTCAGTCTGTGTATTACTTTGATGGACTAAGTTAAAAAAAAGTTGTTGTTTTTTAAGTCTTAAATCTATGTGAATTTGGTAGTAGCTGGTATGCCTTAGCAATTTATAATTTCATATATATATATTTATTTCACCCTAGATATCTTCACAATAATATTTTTAGGTACATGACCCGTGAGATAACTCACATTTCACCGCTGTTATTTCACGGTATACTCATTACCCTTGTAGTTATAGCAACAGGCCAATTTTTTCAATTTTCTTAGTTTTACAGCTACCTCCCTCTGGTGTACCCTACTCTTTATCCTGCTCAACAGGATTAGAGCAGCTGCTAAAATATCAGCTGGGGGTGTGGGTATCCCCTACAACCAACATTAGGCTGTGAGTTACTCTAGTACTAACTACAGTAGTGAAGATATCTAGTATATCAAGTAACTTGTGTATGCCCCACTCAAATAGTTTATAGACAAGTATAATGTACACTATAATACATATAATTATGCCTTCATATTAAAAAAATTCAGAAAGAGCATGCTGAGGACATACTAATGTAAACCTCAAGTATTGACAGAGCATGTAGTTATTACTTCTCACTGGTCCATAATAGCATCACAATCTTAGGACAATTGAACATACATGATCTCAATGTACTTGATATTCCTCTATTAGTTCGAGTAATAGCTTCATCAAGGATTCCCCAGTTGAATTCATCACCTTTGATGCGAAACAACCTTGATACTAATTTCTGCTTTTGATGCTGAGGTGCGTAATTCTTGATTTCCTCCATTATACCATCAGTGAGGCCAAGATTGATAACCAGCTCAGGTAAGTCTGACACACTCTCAATTGCTTGTAAAACATTAGCTTCTGTAAAGGAGTTATCTAAAAAAATACAACTTATTATTTTCAATCTCACTAATTGTTTGGTATTTAAGTTGAGGCAGATAGAATAAAGAAATATCCTACACAGCATTTTTATAAGGGAAAAATTTGGATTATGCATATTTAGTATGTGGTCTTATAGCAGGGTTGAAATTCAACATGACAATGCATATTATCAAACAGTTGCTTAGGCCTGCAAGGATGCCTGAAGAATTGTTGTGCTGCATGTTGTTTTTTTCACTATTTTTTATTTGTTCCGGCCTTTTCTCTCATGATTTTATTCTTTTCGTTGCCCACTTATGGCAAATGTTGTCATAACACTTCTTTTCTTAAATGTTCTCTTTGTGTACGTGAACAGTCTCTTGTTTGAACTGTCTTCACTCCGTGTAAGTAATTGAAATGTGTCTCTTTACTGTTTTGTGTGGGTGCAATTTATGAAATGTGTTGTTCTATCTCAGTTATTTCAGTGAGTTAGTGTTTATTTTCACTTCTTGCCAACTACTCCTGGATCTTCATTATAACAATAACTAATTAACTCTATTTTTTGACTGTTATTGGGGCTAAGTGTATGTGGCCTTAGATTGTACAGTCTTTTACAAAGTCCAGGATGTCAGTGGGCCTAACAACCACAGAGCTTTTGTGTTGAGTAAAGTCTGTACAGGCAGGACATGACCGCTCCAACAACAATGGCTGAGTCAAATTTATTAGCGCGAGCGAGCGTAGCGAGCGAGACACTTACAGGGGTAACACAATTGAAAATCGGGGATGTTTGTTTATCGGTATGTATGGACGTACGTATGTCATTTTTTACTTTGACCCTCCGTATTTTTGTGTTCGCTCCGCGTTCGACCCCGTCCCAAATTTCACTAAACAGAATCCTCCAGTTTAGCGACCATTACCCGTATCACCTTAGAAATTGAATTGTTTACCGCTCTGAATTGTTTTGAGGGTGCAGTTAAAACTAAAAAACTTACGGGAGCTCCATTCCTATTCTAGTTAGTGGCGGTGGTAAGTTAATACGCTATCTGTCACAGTTATAAGCCCTACTCAACAGCATTTACTTGAAAATGCATTGTCCACTAGACAAATCACGAAGGTAAGTCTTGCGTAGGTATGTTCAGTTGTGTGAAAGTATTGTGCATTACAACTACTATTAAGAATATCACAAAGAAATTTTTAAATAACGTGACTTGATTTTGTTGCTTCTTTTTCAATTTAAACAGTTACGGGGAGCGGTTACTATGGCATTGATACCCCTTTACCGCATACATAATTTAAAACTCGACTTTATTTTAGTAGCTTGAGTGTTAGTTGTTAAAATCAAATTTAACAATAGTGTAGTTTAAGGCTCGCTCGCCATTTGTGCTCAAGCACACCACTAGTAAATCTAGTGCATAAGATATAATATTTTTTGCACTTACCTCAGATTAGTTTTAACACTTTGTTGTTAAGCATTGCACTTGCTTTACAAGACCCTTAAGTCTTTTACAAAACCTTGATCATAAAAATTAATAAAACTAATTATGTTGTTATGCAATGAGATTGTTTTTAATATAGCCTTTACTTTTAGTATTATATCCCAAATACACAGAAAACATACACCTAAGAAGTATTATAGCCACAAAAAAACTATATGTTTACCTGATTCCATGGACATGTTAGAAACACCATCTGTGCTGATATCAGAAGTACTGGATGAAGTTCTAGAAGTGGAAACAGCGGGACATTTCTCTCTCACCAATTTAGCTGTTGCTTCATCTTGAACTGCTGGAGTTCGCAGTGCACGATACAAGTCTTCATAACTAAACTTTTTTTTAATGCACGCCTGATGTGCAACTTGCAATGAATGCTCATTTGACTGATAATTACTTTCTATTTCATCCAAAATGGTGTATTCCAGACCAAGAACAGTACCCAAGCTCCAGAATTTGCTGACTAGCTTGAAAATTTGGACAGCAAAAGATACCGGGACAGGATCTAAAATTAATTAGAATTGACATAGTGTACATTAAAAAAATATCTTAGTTTTTTAAGGAAGTATTTATTTTTCTTTAAAGAATCTAAAACATAACCGATAGTATTGAATTGGTTAGAGGCACTCTTTCGCTACCTTCAATCTGAGAATCCAATTTTCTTTTCATAGCCTGCTCTGAGGTAGTTGAATGAAACTGTTCTACTTCAGTGTCTTGTATATTTTTGGCACCTGTGTAAACAAAATGGAGTAATTAGAGGCCATTATATTTATGTGAAATATACCAAAGTCCATTTCAATGTTGCTGCCAGTGATCTTATCAGAAAAATCAAATGAAGGTTCTGTTGTAAAAAGGAAAACAATAATAAAGGAAGAATATATATAAGGTTTTTTTTTAATTGATTCTTACAACTTAAGTGTTGTCGAAATTTTTTTTTTGTCACATCCACTCACACCCACACTATATAACATTACCTGCCTACTGACAATTAATAAATGAATATAATTATTATACCCTGCTGCACTAGTGCATGGGTGACGACTTAACCAGCAAATATGAAGTCATATGATTCTGTATCAGATACACCAAGCCATGTATAGCTAAAGGCAAATAAACTATGCTCTTATGAAAATGTGAAAAGGGTCAAATATGCACTTACTACCAGAAATTCCAGCTGAAAATAGAGACAATGGAGTTTCTGAAGCACTGTCCATCACTGCAGGAGATAGAATGCCATGGGCTGGTATATCTATTTAAACATAGTCCTCATAAGTACTCTTTATCAAAATCACATCTACTGCGGTCACAGACACTCTTCTAATGACATGTACATAAGCCTCAGTATTTTATAGCTAATCCACAGTCTCTGCTATTGGGACAGAAAACTGCAGTCATTCAAGACATGGCAAATACAGATATGTAAATGTACTTTGGGGCCATTAAAAATAAAGGATTGAGTGAACCGAGTCAATAACATCTCAGTAACCCTCATGTGCATGCATGTGAAAAAAATAACTCCCACATCTGCTTTACAGATTATGCCACTATTTACAAATGTCAAAAAATAAAATATAAAATATAACAATTAATATTTTGAGCAATTATGTGGAAAGACGTTCTTTACTATGTCTGTGTTTTAAAAAAAGGTTTGAGAGCTGAAAGTTTATTTATCTTACTTAATTTTTTTTCCCATCAAGTTAAAATAAATGCTAAGCTTATTGTAAGTATTTCTACCCCATAAAGTGTGCCAAGGAATTCTTTTCTAACTGGGTTGCCACATTGAATACATACCAAATTGCCATAGGGTAATTCTAATTGAAATAAAATATCCTCTTACCAAACAAGAACATATCTATACAAAGGATACTCACCAGTAAGGACTGGCTCTGACTGCAGTTTCCTTGGTTGGGGAGGCATCGTTGCTGGCAGGTTAGAAATGAAAATACAAAATTGCTTGTAATTTTTTTTCTAAAGGACTGTAATTAATAACCTCTCTTCTCTAGTTGTGCACTCATCCTGCGTACGTGTTGCTGCTCCTTCATCTCTGCAAAATACAGGATTGATGACATGCAAAACCATTATAAAATGCTCGAAGAAAGCAGTAATGTGCACTAAATATGGTCTATCTGTAGTCATTAAATACATATGCACAAGTTGAGAGGAAATAGTTGTAAAAAAGCTACCTTGTGAGACATGGGAATGGTTAGAAGAGAAAAAAATTATTTAAGACTTTATTTACATTATAATTAAAAAGCAAAGGCTAGTAAAACGAAAGGAGTTTTGGGAGTTCAGTAGAACTGCAGATTTTAAGCCTAGTATTTTTGAAACACTGAACTGTAACTACAAGCTTGATAATAAATTAGGAACAGTGACTATACATACTGAATTAGTTATCATTCTGCTGATTGCCATTTCTCAATTGGGTAAGTTAAAAAAAACTGGAAGAGAAATTAAACAAGCAGCAATATTGTTCAATGTCACACTTATTTCACATAAATTAACCCTATTCTCCTTGTATATAGATTTGTGCACATTCTGTAATGCTTGAGTCACCTCATTTAAACAATGTAGCCTACATATAAACCACATCATGTCATAATATTCATAGCTTGGGAAGGCCCCAGAAGTGCACCGTGATAATGCCAGGTGTATATCTGGTCCTGGTTGAACAGTTTGGTAACCATTTTAGTACAATGTGGGATGCTGAGAAACCTAATAAAAGTTTTATATTTACTGATAACAGGAGTACTACATTATTTTTAAATTAGAAGTCCAAAATTAATGGCAATGTTATATTATTATTTATTTATTTTTAAGAAATAGGAAGAAACATTTTTCACAAAAAATGCAGGAATCTTTTAGTTAATATTAATAGCACTTTCCTCTTCTACACAGTGTGATCTTACTGCAGGGTAACTTATTGTAATGCTGTATAGTTCTGCACAGTGTGATCTTATTCCTAATCCATGCAGGGTAACTGATTGTAATGCTGTATAGTTCTACCTAGTCGAACTAGAGAATCATAATAAACTACTAAAAGTATAGCCTATAGAAAAAACTAAACTATAATTCAATTTTTTGGGAAGATTGAGTTAAATTATTTCCTTACTTTCTAAAGAAGCCGATCTTTCATCTCTTTTGCTTTTTGTCATTGATAGTTCTTTTTGCAATAAATCTATACCATCGTTATGGTAAGGATCTTCTTGTAAAACTTCTATAAAATCCTGAAAGTGCGTTGACTGCAGCCTGACGGAACTTCGAACGTCCTCCAAAATGAAGAGGACTTTATTTGAATCTGTAATGCCATTCTGCATAGTCTTCTCCTCAGTGTCTTGACTGATGAGTCTTTTGCTAACCAGAGAAGGAATAAGATTACTATGGCTACGCTTCATCAATTGGTGGAGCTTTCCATAGCAATTAAATACAGCCTCGTACTCCGGAGAATCCATTCCAGCTTCGTACACCGAAGAAGATTCCATAACAGCCGTCCCCTTCCAAGAAATTATTCTAATTAACATATTGCATCCCGCGGTCACTGCACCGCCCCCTATAGTGTTCGTGTAATAAATAGAGGTTCGCAAATTATACTGGCATAATTTTGAGCATAATAAGTGATTTCGTATACTAGCATGTGCTAGCATAGTTAGTGTAATTATGTGCATAATAATGAGGTAGATTGGCAAAAACAAAAGAAGAATTTATAATTATATAGTTGGCTCTTTCTTCATGTAAATTGTACTCTCATTACATTATTTTAAGAGTTATTTATAGAATATAGTTCCCTATAGCATAATTTTACTCTCTAGCAGTATCTTTTAATCTCTTCTAGTCTCTTTAGTCTCTTTAGTCTCTTGTAGACTCTTTAGTCTCTTTTAGTCTTTGTAGTCGCTTCAGTCTCTTTATTCTCTTCAAGTCTCTTTGATCTCTTTAGTCTCTTCTAGTCTCTTTAGTCACTCTATTTCTTTAGTCTCTAAGTCTCTTCAATATTTTCTAGTCTCTGTCTCTTTAGTCTCTTCTAGTCTCTTCTAGTCTCTTCTAGTCTCATTAGTCTTTTCTAGTCTCTTAGTCTCTTTAGTTTCCTAGTCTCTTTTAGTCTCTTTGTCTCTTACAGTCTCTTTAGTTTTTATAGTCTCTTCTAGTCTCTTTAGTCCTTCAAGTCTCTTTAGTCTCTTCAAGTCTCTTTAGTCTCTTTCTAGTCTTTTTAGTCTCCTAGTCTGCATATAGACTCAGAGCTGTTTATTAGACACACATTACCAGATAGAAGTGAACATCTGATAGCTTTTGCATCCAGGACATTGTCATCCACTGAAAGAAATTATTCACAATTAGAAAAAGAAGCAGCATCTCTAGTTTTTGGGTTAAAGAAGTTCCATCAGTATCTTCATGGAAGGAAATTCACTTTAATCACAGACCACAAACCTTTGACAACCGTTTTGGGCCCTACAAACGAAGTCCTTACTCTAGCTGCAGCTCGACTACAGCGATGGGCTGTGCTACTCTCAGCTTATTCATATGATATTCAATTCAAGTGAACAGATGCTCATATATGGCCAGAATTGTATTAAATGTCATGTACGACAGCACAGAAGACAATAGATGTGCTCAGAGATGTTTTTTGCTACATTTGGTCTACCTCTACAGCTAGTATCAGATAATGGTCCACAATTTGTAGCAGCAGAGATCTCAGAATTTTTTAAACAAAATGGAGTCAAGCATATTCGTTGCAATCTGTACCACCCTGCATCAAATGGACTAGCTGAGAGGTTTGTCTGATCTCTCAATCAAGCTACAACAAGATCTGTTCATCATCAGCTGAAAAACTTTCTTTTGTATTATCGCACAGCTCCTCATTTGACAACATGACACACACCAGCATCATTGTTCATGAAAAGAGAGCTCCGTACCAAATTGGAATTACTGAAGCCAAATTGTGAGAGCCGTGTTCTAGATAGTCAATCAACACAGTGCAGACACATGGACAGAACTCCAAGCTTAGGGAACTATCCCTTGGACAGAAAATAATGGCAAGAAATTATGGAACTGGGAGAAGTGGGTATCAGGAAGTGTCAAAAAGAGAGTGGGACCACTGTCATATGAAATTGAGACAGAGAAAGGAGTATGGAGTAGACATATTGACCAGCTATATGGAAAGGGACAAAAAGCTGGATGTCTCTTATGAAGCAGATGAGACTACAGTAGAGCCACAAGAAGCTGCGGGAGAAGAATGTGAAACAGATCCCAATCACCAAGAAGAAATTCCAATAATTGTATCAGCACCAGCCAAACCAGAAGGTTCTGTAAGTGGAACATTACCACATAATTGTCATCGACCAGAATACTATGGTTTTTTCTAATCCCTGCATTTAGTTTATGTAAGGAGGAAACTGTAGCGTATCCTACTCTAGACATATTTCCTTTAATTAATAATATAGCTATCACTTCACACCTTATTCAGTTCTATTGATGTGTTACCATATATATTAATTGTTGTCTTCACCTCTATTCATACCAAGACCTACAGCATACTATATATTATGTTCTAGAACTTTTCATTCCTGTCAGTCTAGCTTATTCAGTGATTATGTGAACGTGTTGTTGTGTTCTTGTTTCAAGATTAATCTTAACATTTAAAATAAATTCGAACCTATTACAAACACAACATATATCACTGTAAAATTAGCTAATGGATACAATCATCAGAAATTTACTATCTTGCTTTAATAAGGAGATTAATTTGTTGTGCTGTGAGTTGGCCCTGCCAGATTGTGCTAGCAATTTTTTTCTGGAATAGCTAATAGCTGCTAAATTTTCATGTGGAATAAGGCATTTAATAACAATCACCTTAGCAACTGAAGGTGTGGCATCCCTTACTAATCAACTTTCAAACTACCCCAAGGCAAGTGAGAAGCAAGCACTTGATATTCAGTGCTAAAGATTTAGAGGCAGCAGTTTAAGTCTTAAGTTTGGACATAGTGTGGGGAGTAAACCAGCTAGTGGAATTGCAACCAACAGTCAGTTGATCTTAATAACCTCCTTGTTTTGTTTTCCTGAATAATCACATTCTCAACCAATTGTTTTCACAGGAAGATTATCTCCCATAATGATTTAATGCAATGGTAATGACTCAATCACTCATTTTATGACACCTCAACTTGTATGCAATAATACACTATAGGACATTTACTTATAATTAGAATAATTTGAGAATTTTATGGAATAATATGCAATTATTTTGGAATAAAAAAGGATTTTTTTTTTAAAAGAAAAGAAAAAATAATTTAAAAAAAATAGGCAAAATTTGGCAGGCCCTTGCTGTAAGATACGAGGAATGATTTTTGGTAACGTGTAAGCTACTTACACTCATCTTATTGTATTAATCTGTAATTATCTTTATGTTTGTTACAATGGCAGTTTGTCTGCCATCCTTCACAACATTGACAATTTCTTTTTTTTTTTGCCTTCCCAATTCTGGGATTATACTTGTTTGGGACTCAGTCACAGACAAATCAAGTCAAGACCAACAGAATATGAAACTCAAGACCAACATTGAACCCAATGGCAGTGGTCACAAGCTTACTTCACTACTGCTCTTGGAACTCCCAAGCCACTCTACTATGTTGGCAAGTCCAACCTGCTGATAATGTGTCAATATGGATTTTTGGCTGAGAAGGAATCTCTAGCGATGTCATTTCCATGCGTCATCTGAGTCGGGTAAATGAGCTCAGCACTGCACTGCTGGACTGTCACTATTTTTGGGACAACCTTTATCTTGCCTTCTTCTTCGTCCTTCTCAGACTCTGCATTTGCCCTGATGAGGATAGTAGTAACTCCTCTGAAATGATAGACTATATCGTGTTCCTTCTTGTTGGCCAAGTATTTGGTCTGCACTATCACAACAGCAGACAGAGTGTAGCTTGGGATGTTCTTGTAGAAACTATTTGTTACTACTTCATTGGTGTTCTTGACTTGTGAGAATTCAGTCGAAGTAAGCACGACTTCAGAAGAATTGACTTGTTGGCAAAAAGTGCATACTTCAAATTCACTCTTTAGCAAGCAGCACTGGTATTGTCCTTTGGAATGAGGTGTTGCTGTATCTTTGTACTCCATTGGTAGGATGACAGGCAAGATTCCAGAGACAAGTGTGTAAGCTGCTGCATCTGTAGTAATGAAAAGATAGGCTTCGAAAGATCCAAGTAGCCAGAGTTTCTAATGGCAGCACTGCCTAGCAAGCAAGGCAGAGCATACACAAGCTCTTTCAGTTCCTTATCTCTGAAGATGTTCATTTCAATAGGAATGTGACTACAGTTGAAATCAGTCACACGATCCAACATTTCTTCAATTCCATGTATTTGAGGCTCTAAAAGTAGTGGCATAGGACAAGCAAGGGGGATCCAGAACATTTGGTCAAAGTTGGAGAAGTGATGCAGGAACTAGAAGAATATGTTAGCAAGACAACAGAGCAATAAATTTTGAATCCAGTCAGGGCCGAATCCCAAGCTTCTTGACCAATGATTAGAGAATAGTCACACTGTGAGAAAGATGAGGAAGGCAGTCTGTAGTACACACTATAACATCATATTTATTGACCATACAATCAGTGTCAGTAATCAGATAGGATTAGTAATGAGCGCCGTTAGCAATTTCACTATCAGTCAGAACTTGTTTGGTTTTGAGGAACATCTTAGTATCAGAAGCTAGTGGACCACTAATGGTCTCCATAAGGCAAGAGGCATCAGCTATAGTATTAGAAACAATCAGAATTGGTTTGGTAATGTTGACCTGGGTCTGATGAGATATCCAGTGTCACAAGCAAAGCAAGCAAATAAGAGTAACAACAACCATTAAACTTATTTACCCCATTATTGTTTCAATTTCTAGTGCACGACTTGTTTGTGCAAACCAGAACAAAGATTTGGAAGGTAAGAATCGTCTGTCAATAAAACTTCGTTAGCGTCCGCATGCGTGTATCGGCAGTCGCTACCTATAAAAGCAGAGAGCGTACTTAGAAACTTCGCAGTACGACGACGCTTTTCTTTTAGTTGTTGTTTCTCACATTCCTTATGGTAATTTCGTACTGTACACTTATTTATTGAGGTGAGCTTGAAATACAGTTAATGTTTGTGATTATGTTAGACAAAGAAGTAAAGAAAACATAAAACAATGTATATTATTATACCTATGTAAAAGTGACTTTATCAATTATGTTTAATATTTTTAAACTGGCGATCATACAATTAAAAAACACCAAACGAATTGACCTCTGTGCTAAATAGTCTAGAATCCACTTCAGCATTCCACTAAAAGGCAAGAATAGTCTAATACATTATGATATCAAAATAGTCTAATACATTTTGATATCACTTCATCATTCAGAGGCAAATAACTAACACTTCACTAGGTGGGTAAAAACTACCAAAATAACTAAAAAGTAAACAGCAATGAACTCCCAGTTTTTGGTTAGTGTTTAAAACAGTTCATTCCTATCTCATTGTAAGCTCTCTTCCTTGGTTCATCAAGAATTATGTAAGTGAAATGATGACCTGGGCTGTATACAGGAAATGAATCCAGAAGGAGTAAAAAAACTTCCTGCAATGTGTCAAGGAAGAGAAAGAGAAGCATAATAGAGAGACCACTGGAACAATCAATGGATATCATGTTGCATAATCAAAGAGTTGCTTTCTAGGACAAGCGTGGAGTAAAAAAATATATTTGGAATGGGTGGTTGTGGCACAGGACTGCTTAGCATCAAACAATCCTGTGAGAAAAAGAACTTAATGTTTTTACAAAATATGCACTCTGAGTAGCTTGAATTGGATCCAATAAGATTTAAGATTAAATATCTATATAGTATAGTTTTTATTTCCCTTCTTTTTTTTCTTTTTCTTTCTTTTTTTTTTTTTTTTTTTTCCCTTTTTTTTTTTTTTTTTTTTTTTTACAAAAAGTGTGATCATTCATCTTATTCTATAAGTCCCATCTGCTCCAACAATATCATTGAAGCTCCACACATATCACAGGAAGGACCCAATCAAATGGCCACGAACACAATTGAGTGTACAATCAAAGTACAGTATCCTTAGGCACCCAGTTAGTGTATTTATTATGATCCAAATTATGTTTTTCTCAATAGTTGAAAATAAGTAAATATCATTTGTAGTTGGTTGGATGCTAGCTTGTATATATAGCGTTTCAGCAACAAAAGCAAGATGCTGTAATGCAATTGCTTCTAGCATTTATTTGTATTTCTTCAGTGGGCTGGGGAGATATGAATTTGATCAATATTTCTAACATCTAAAATGTGCTAATACTGTCTCACAGACAACTGTTTAATATCTTTTATTCTTCTTGAAAGTTTTGGTTGAGAATTCCTCATAGTGGAGTTAGATGGGTGGGAGTGAGTGAGTAGTGTGTCCTTGAACTTTAATGCATAGCTGACCTTTCATTATTAATTGACGAAACACCAGACAGCAAAAGGATAAAAAAGGACACTCATTATTTAACTAGTGATGTGCTTCAGCACAAGTGGCGAGCTGCTGATCTGATTGAAATTAAAATTTGAATGCTAACTACAAATAATCTTTATTAGTTAGTTAATTTTTTAAGATTAATTCTTTAGCAACACACACCATCTTTTACAACACACTTACTGACACAAGCACAAGACTTACATTGTATTAACTTTGTGACTTGACAATTGGACTATGGGTTTTCAAAGGGTACGCAATTAAATTTTGTCGGTAAGGATCACTAAACCAAAGGATTCTGTTTTTCTAGCCACCTTTCAAAAGTTGACTCCGTTGAAAATGTACTATCAGGGCCGTAGGCAGACTTTTCAAAAGGGGGGTTACAATCTGACCACACCCAAACCACACCTCTTAATTAACTAACATCCATTATCAAGAAAATTGATGTAAAGACAAACCAATATATTAAAAGTAAATAGCACATTGAATTTTGAGAGAATCATGAAAACATCAAATTTTTTTAACTCATGATCTAAACATAATGAACAATCTTTACTTTTCAATGTCTAGCTCATGATAATATGCTCACCATCTCCTTCCACAGCTAACTTTTTCTTAAAAAACAATAGAATATCTTTGGATTGGCACTGCCTTTTCATTGTCAAGTTACTTCAACCTCACAATCAAGTACTGAGGCAAGCATAAGTGTATTATGTCAGCAGCTGCTTTTTCTTTGTGGGCACTAATGGTGATTAACAACTACTGACAGACTTCTATGAATATCATTAATTTGAAAGGGGGGTTACATGTAACCCCCTGAACCCCCCCCCCCCCCTGGCTACGGCCTTGACTATTGTACCAGAGCGTTAGTAAATAATGCTTTCTTTAAGTGACTTTACTATTTGACAATGAAATTTCAATTTTCAATTCTGTTACGTCGGGCATATAGCTATGACAGCGCATTAACAAGATAACTTACCACCACCAATAATAGAAGAAAATGAACTCTGCTAAGTTTGCAAGATCAAACTGTGAATGTCTCTCCTCTTAGCTCTTTCCCATTTTTTTTTGTTTTCCAGGCACCATTTTGAAGTCTTTTCCTTTCTCCTAAATTTAGTGCGCCCGCGCTAATGCTTTCATTTTTAAGTAGCTCCTGGGGGTGGACATGCATTGACCTCATTGAACTTTGCCATTATATGTATATATATTCCACACTAGATATCTACACTATGGTATCTTTAGGTACATGACCCGTGAAATAACTCACAATATTTCACGCTGTTATTTCACACTGTACTGCGCAAGCTCATTACCCTTGTAGTTATAGCAACCTGGCCAAACTTTTCAATTTTCTCGGTTTTTACAGCTACCTTCCTCTGGTGTACCCTGCTCAACAGGGTTAGAGCAGCTGATAAAATGAAGGCTGGGGGCGGAGTGGATAGCCCTTACAACACAACTTAACATGTGAGTTACCCTTCCCCTAGTACTAACTACAGTAGTGAAGATATCTAGTGTGGAATAAACCACTTATTACACTTGTCAGAGTGATATGGCGAGATATTTCACTCTCAGGCTTTATTTTCACTAGCCTCTGGCTCGTGAAAATAAATTAGCCTGCTCGTGAAATATTTTGCCATATCACACTCTGACTCATGTAATAAGTACTATATAATATTCCAAAATCTCAATTGAGACTCGGTTAGTTAGAGTCTCACTTTGCTTGCCCAATAATGAATTCACTCAGTATTAAGTACTATTAGCTCCGTATTAGCAACCGCTATGTTTATATTAGTTAAGCTTTACTTCAGTCAGTCATTCATTTCTACCAATTTTAATATCAAATAATTGTTGTGGATGCTACTCACCAATGTCATTGATTGATTTTGGCAATTAGAACATCGCTAGCAATTTGATTCTTATTATTTGTCGTATCTGTATGGTAATAAAAATGAGGATAAAAAAAGATTGGACCAATTAAAAAGTTTAAAATAACAATACTAATGTACACCTGAGAGGTGATTGTAAGAGTTGGATTATGGCTCTTCCTGGATTTCATTTGGTTCTTTCATATCAGCAAGACTACTTGAATTGAAATCACTACAGGCAGCTGAATTTTCGTCAGCTGATTCTGCTGCTGAATTTTTCTTCAGTGCCATAATCTGTAATAATGATAATACCTTTATCTAATGTAGTGTTGTCTTCATTGGGTACTATGAATACCTTGTGCTCCATGACTTTTAGAGAATTCCTGGCCTCAATAGACCTGTAAGCTTGCCGGTTTGATTTTAATGATAGATCAATAATACTTGCTCCATTCTGCATAATAAATTGTATAAGTGTTATAAAATGCTATGTTACATTTTATAGGTACAGTGCGACGAGTGAAATTTCCATCTTTACTGTAACTCCACCCATTCTAAGTGGCCATTTAGGATGTGGTTACACTACATCTGTTTGTCTGACTGTCTGTCTGTCTGACTGTCTGTCTGTCTGACTGTCTGTCTGTCTGTCTGTCTATCCGATCTGACTGCTTGTCTGTTAAAGTGAACAAGTGTAGTATTCTCTGTGGTGTTTAAAGATATATAATATATATAATAGCTAATCATAACCCTCATAGTGTCTTACTCATTTACAAGCCAAAGTATGCTGTTGACTTACCACATCTCGATGATCCAAGTTCAGTCCACCAGTTTGCAGAAAAAAATCAAACATTTCATTGTTGTTATATGAAATTGAAAAGAAAGGAGCAGTCCACAGACTCTCCTATTAACAGAGAAAAGCAGTTAATCAAGACTCATGGGTGGTATATAGCTAGGTCTTCCAGATGTGACTTACATGTTCTAACATATTTATATCAGCAGACTTCTCTAGCAATATTTTGACTATCTCTAAGTGTCCTGCTTTAGCTGCATACATCAATGGAGTTATTCCAGTCTATAAAAAGGGGGCCATATTTAATCAGTTCACTTTATGTTGCGTATACAAACCTCATCTTGAATGTTCGCGTCAATCTGGTTGTTGTCACAGAAATACTGCACCAGGTCTTTTTTTCCATTGTAGGATGCAATATGTAGTACAGTGGTTCCATCCTAGAATTAAAAACTCAAACAATCTGAAGCACCCAATTAAATACACAATTGCTATCAGCAAAAGATTTTTGACATGTTATTTCCTGGCATGCTCTGTTAAAAGAAAGAATATGAACAACATTATTATGACAATTTTACTTTGTTTTGTCGATGAATATTTGCTCCTTTATCGACTAAATATTTCACTGTTTCCGTGTGTCCATTCTTTGTAGCCAACATAACCGGCGTCCAATCAACCTAGCAAACATAAATGTTCCATAGTTTAGAAATAAATAATATAATTTTAAAATATGATTAGATCAAAAGAGGGCTATCTTCAATGGTAATAAATACTTAACTGGTTTGGTCGTCCGATACATGTCAACATGAATGGGTGAAGTTTCAGTGAGCAGCTTTACTATTTCAAGGTGGCCATTCTGAGCTGCCAGACTGAGCAGAGTGAATCCTGCCTGCATTGCTATGAGATATGATTATGATATTGTGATGCTCATTAATTTCTTACGTTGTCTTGAAGAAGGGGATCTGCTCCATGCTCTAGGAGGAACTTAACGATTTGTTTGTCATGAGTCAACATTAGTGGGACCCAACCAGTCTTAATAATAACAATAATAATAATAATAATAATAATAATAATAGCTAATACTAATAATAATACTAATAATAATAAAAATTTCACTAATGTTGAAAAAAGAATTTATGCTTGCTCTAAGAATATGGAAACAAGGAATTTTAAAGCCAAAGTATTAATTCGAAAGATGAGCATTACAAAACTTGCCCAAATTGAGAATAGTGATTCTAGAGGAAAGCTGTAAGCCTTCTGGGACTACTAATAGCATAAATCAGTCGCGCTTTTTCCAACGTAGATCCACAAACCTTCTTTTTATTTCCTTATGTGATTCTAACATTCACGAATAAGCATCCTTGCTTTCTGAGTTTTTACGCCATTTTGAGCAGCTTACGTGTGGCTAAACGAGTGCCACACATTATTTTTTTCATTATCTCTGACGTGTTTGTTGGTAGTGCAGGGAGAAAAAAAAAGAGTAGTGTTAATTGCCAGGTCTTCTTTACGGCATTTAGTAAATGCTTTAGAAGCTGTTGTGGATAAAGGTAATGTGAATGTTGAAAAGTGGGAAGTTGAGACTAAGATGTTGTAGTAAAGCATATCTAATGGAACTGGAAATACGTCATGGCGAACATTGTAAAAAAATGTGGGAAACTAGTTGTAAAAAACAGCCTTTGAAAGAAAGCATTTAGGGTTCCTCTGGAAACAAGGAATTTTAAAGCCAAAGTGTTAATTCGAAAGATGAGCATTACAAAACTTGCCCAAAATAATTTTTTTAAAATAAAAATTTAACTTGACAAATGGCAAGGCAGTGGTTTATGGGTTTAGGTTGGTTCAAGGAGAAGAATACGACAAAGTTGATGGTAAGAAGAAAAATTCTATCTTTTGAAATTTTTATAACTTTGGTTGTTGTTTTTTTTGCACTCTGTGGATTAGCAATTGAATATAGCATCATTAAAGACTCCAAAAGACAACTAATCGCTGTTTTTTTATTATTGTTGACTGAAACCAGATACAATGTGAAATGAATTTCGTATTATCCCTATAAGAAAGAATGGTCAATCCGAAATAGAAAGTGCTACTGCACTCTCCGATCATGGATTATTATAATAGCATATGCATTAGTTACTTTTTATTTTTCTAGCATGAAAGATCTTTAAAAATTAAGCTAGCTATAATAAAATTCATTACATATGGAAATGTGTAGGAAAGTAAGTTAATGTCTTCATGATCTTTCTATCTATGAGCATTTTCTGTTCTTACATTATTTTGTCTGTTGACATCGGCCATTCTCTCGAGCAAACTCTGCACTATAGGATAATTCCCATTTCTGCAGGCTAACTGCAGACATGTTTCCTGGTCAGTCTGCATAGAAAATGTAGGGGAAAAATTAGTGAACACTTATAGTATACAAGACACACTTTAGTCCAACCAATGACAATACGGTGTAGGTTAACCTCTAATTAGAGCATGCATGGACTTGACTCAAGTAAAAGCAAATATTATGTATTATGGATACTCCAACATTGACTCTAAAAAAGCCTCCCACTTTATGATACTTAGACTAAATTATTTTTAACATGATATTATAGTCTATTACCAGTAAATGTTTGTCAGCTGTTATAATGTCCCTAATTTAGAAATCTCACAGCTAATATTTATCAAACATTTTTAGGATCTGTCTTTGGCTTACAGACTCTGCATTTGGATCTGCTCCATGCTGCAGGAGTAAATTCACTACTTCAAGATGTCCGTTGGAGCAAGCCCACAGCAAGGGAGTATAAGCATACTGTAGTTATAGAAGTGTTGATCAATTAGACACTGATATTGTCAATATATATAACATGAATTTTTACAAATCGGTGAGGAACGAATGAAGAAGGTGATAGCTTCACAAAGCCTAAATTCACAATCATGAATAGAAGGACAGAACTTGAGAAGCAGGAGAGATAGACAAAGGGAGAAGGGAATCCACTACTCAAGAAGAAAGAGCTGAATAGAGGAAATGACTCTGGAAGAAAGACAGAAGGAGAGGAAAACTGATGCAACTAATTCAAATAGTATAGGATAGTAAGAATTGATAAAAAGACCTCATGCTACCACATCTATTTTTTAGAAGTACATTAAGCGACACTGTATGGTAGGGTACTTGCTAATATATTAATTGGCTGGAGATACTGCTATGAAAGCAGTTATTTATTGTTGTGTTTTATTAAATATTGAGATGTTGCTTTAATTACCTTGTCATTTTCTCGAATGTTTGGATTCACATTAAGCTTCAGTACATCACTGACCGCAGTAATGTTACCCTGTGCTGCCGCATGAATCTGAAAATGCCATAAAAGCGTTGTTACTATTGTTAGCTATGCTGCTTCCTTATTACTATACTGCGAGTCACTCCTCACCAAAGTTACTTCACAAAGACTCTTTGAGTCATTGATTGGATCTTTCATGTAGTCCAATGCTACTTTCCCTCCTTCATCCTTTTTCAATAAACAAACTCCGTGAGAAATGAGACACTCTATGATCTCAAAGTGTCCATTCTCGGCAGCCATTATTAGTGGAGATTTGCCACTGCTCTGCATGAAATACCAAATTACTCACATTGTGACATTCACAAGTGTCTATAGTGACAGTAATAAGTTAAAGAAAAGTTTTAAAATCCTCCGTCGAATTTTCTTTACTCCGCCACCCCTTGCATGTTTTTAAATTTCAGTCAAGGACATAGGAAAACAATCGACTACTTTATTTTATTGAGTTATGAATGCTCTTTTATTACATAAAATGAAATTTGGTATAATGTAAAAACATAGGAAGTATCATTACGACATAGCAACTGCTGCTGACCCCGTACCATGTAATTTCTAATCGAATTAACTTTGACATGCAACAGACATCTACTATTTATCATTGAATTAGAGACAAGTGTTGTTGTTGTTGTCTTTTGCTGACATTGTTTTTACCTTAACTGAGTCACAATTGACTGTTTCAACTTCTATCAAAGACTGTACTCTCTTTATGTATCCTTTTGCACATGCTTCAAATAAAGCCATTTGCACCTGCAATAGTAGATGGTTAATATAATATGGGACTTCAAGACTAAAACAGGTACCGTAGATGCGGGTTGTTCAGCGCCTTCTCTTCATTAAGCACTGTTTCTTGTTAAGTGCATGTTTTCCACCCGTTTTTTTAGCACTTTTATTAAGTGTTCCATGCATTCCATCTACTGCTGATTAGTGCTCAGCCCCAGTTTTTAGGTTATCCACACTCGCTGGTAAATGAGTGGTAGCTTGCTGTTTATAGTAATAAACGTGGGGAGGGGGGGGGGGGGGGCTTAACAACCCGAGTCTACGGTAAATTGAATAATAGACACTGCATTGTGCTAATCAATTTAGACATGTGAGTGGTTTATGACTCAAATTTACAATCTAGGGTCACAGGGAATAAATCCTCCATTTAATAAGAAAATCGGAGGTTCTCATAGCATCCAGCCGGACATTTTTATACCCCATTATATTCAGTATTAAAACTACCATAACCCTCACCACCTGATATACTGCCATCCACTTACTTATAAATTGTGTTGCCCCACCTCACTTATTCTCAAAAATTGAGGAATTCGTTTAATTTGGTAGCTTTCCGACTACACTGACGATCCGTACGCAGTCAATAATTTTAGTTTGTGTCTGGTAGACAGAGGTGTCCGTAACTTAGACAAATCAATATATCGGTAATGACTATGTTAGGTAAGAAAACAAACTCTTGTCTCAATTAATCCTATCAGCCAAATCTAATAAAAGTTAATGACCAGAATGATTATTCCTAGAATTCTGAGTACTTAACCTTGTCATGTGGGATGACCCACCCCACCTCCTCCCCTCCCTACCCAGATAAACCTCCGCAAACATTAATGGAAGGAGGGGGATTGGTAATGCGCAGGAGCCTCCCTCCCAGCCAATACTTGGAACCAGGTCCTGCACCCCCCAGCTAGATCCTGCTAGCGCACCACTGCTAGATCCTGCTAGCACACCACCGCTAGACCCTGCTAGCTCACCCCTGCTAGATCCTGCTAGCTCACCATTAAACACCCCTACTAGCCCGACCAGTTAGCACCCCCGCGCTAGCCCCTGCTAGCCCTTAGTGGCCTCCTCCCGGTTTACTCTATGGCCCATTCCGCTAAGCCAGGTGCCCTGATAAGCCTTTCCCCTGCTGCGGTCTTGCCCCTTCCATTATTAGTTTCCTGAGATTCTTGGGGAGTGTATGTTGGTACAACATCCTCTAACCCCCATGCATCCCCTTACCCGACACCATACTAGGACCTGGCTCTAATACACGACGCATGTAGCTGGGAGGAAAGTGCAATGACTCCTGCGCTATCACACTCCGAAGAGTGGAGGTAATGTTGTGAATGCGTACTAGCTACACAAAACATTAACACAGATCTTATCACCACTAAGGAACCACTACCGGCCACACTAATACTCCCTCCCCACTAATAAACCCTGCTGATGCCTACCTCCTCTACCTCCTAAAGGGGAGTGGGTGGGAGGGGCAAACTTGGAGCACAGATTTCCCACTCTAACTCTTACTATGGCTTTAGCTCACCTCGTTGCTGGCAATCTTGCTCACGTGCCACTGTAACATGTCATCCCCAGCCGCGCCCTCCATCCTGTTCACAAGCCCGTACCTTCCGCTGCAGCGATACTTACCCGATTGCCATTCCAACGTTAACCTCATTTAAACTCATTTAAATTACAATTAACCTTGTCATGTGGGATGACCCACCCCACCTCCTCCCCTCCCTACCCAGATAAACCTCCGCAACCATTAATGGAAGGAGGGGGATTGGTAATGCGCAGGAGCCTCCCTCCCAGCCAATACTTGGAACCAGGTCCTGCACCCCCCAGCTAGATCCTGCTAGCGCACCACTGCTAGATCCTGCTAGCACACCACCGCTAGACCCTGCTAGCTCACCCCTGCTAGATCCTGCTAGCTCATCATTAAACACCCCTACTAGCCCGACCAGTTAGCACCCCCGCGCTAGCCCCTGCTAGCCCTTAGTGGCCTCCTCCCGGTTTACTCTATGGCCCATTCCGCTAAGCCAGGTGCCCTGATAAGCCTTTCCCCTGCTGCGGTCTTGCCCCTTCCATTATTAGTTTCCTGAGATTCTTGGGGAGTGTATGTTGGTACAACATCCTCCAGTGGCTGAAAGTCACACTCCCCAAACCCATATACTAAGATAACCCCCTTTAGTTCCCTCTTAACTATAGTATCCCCCACTAACAAATATCTAGGCATGAACAATACCGGTCTGTTATTAATATATAAACCTCTCTTATCCCAACTATTCATTCTTCATATATCCTATCCCAGCAAAAACCTTATCTCCCTGGAGTACTGGCGTGATCCCCATCACAATCAACTGACATCTCATTTATTGACATCCAACACAACAAGTATAGACAACACGCTAGTTTGATAACCTGGAAGCAGTGCGGGTGAGGGTTGCGACATCAGTTCTGATATAATCTAAAAATGCTGATGACTTCCAACGTCCCAGAGTTTGAATGAATGAATCGCTGAGGCCCTTCTGCGCCGCCACTGTCGCCGCACCTATACGGAAGCTGTGACCACTATAACTCCTCGTGTCCATCCCAATAGACTCCAGAACCCGCTTAAGCTCCCTTCCCAGGCGATCTCGCGTCAAGAGAGTCCGATCCTCAAATTTGAAGAGGAACCCAGGCCCAGGAGGTCTACATGCCAAATAGCCAAGCATGGCGGCCACAGGACACAAAATATCACCGGTGGTACCCAAATGCAGAGTGAAACCTGCCCCGAACGGATCAGTCTTGGACGACTTCAATCTCACTTGCAGGTGGGATGGCTGATCATGAGAGTCAATTGAGATGTCCTGGACAGTAAGCTGCCTGTCACCCAAAGTCGACTGAGCAGCGTACGTAAATTCTCCAGCTCGCAAGAAACCGAAAAATCCAAGACAGAAGGCCGCCCATAACATCACCTTGTCACTACAAGGGGGTGACTGTGACCACAGACTATGAATTTGCCGTAAAATATGTGGCGTGATGGGGAGCCTCTTGGCTCTTGGCTTAACCGAGCCAAGACGACGCATGCCAGTAAGGACATAACTAAGACGGGGAAATGGCATTGAAGAGGGGTCGGGCCATCCATTAGTGATGTGGAGGTATCGGATTGCAGCTAAATATGATCGTACTGCTCCATATGACAGGTTCTCCACTGCCAATGAGGCTACAAAACGACACAAGGTCACCTCCGATGCTGGCAAAGGAATTAAGGTTGACTGCTGGCAGAAGGCGAGGTAACGTCTTTGCCCTGACTCGTAGACTCTTCTAGTTGACTGCGCAATACCGTGCTCAAAGAGCTGGCAAACAACGTCGTCCAGGCCTCGGAGCCCCAGTTCGGCCTTTCTACTATGAGGAGATGATGCACCTGCGGTGGAATTGGAGTCTCTGGAATCTGTGATATAATAGGGGAAACCAGATCAGCTCTGTCTCTAGATAAAGCATCTGCTACCACATTGACCACTCCTGGCACATGCTCGGCGGATATTTGAAAGCCATAATATGCACCATATAGTGATATACACCTCAATAACTGGACAAGAGGGGGAGATTTCGCTGACCGCTTCTGCACACAGGCAACCACAGCTGCATTGTCAGAGTGGAAACGCACATGTTTACCCACCCAGCTAGGCCCCCATACAGCCGCTGCTACAGCAATTGGAACTAATTCCTTTGTAGAGATGTCAACTTTATCCCAGTGTGGAGGCCAACTAAACTGGAACCACCCTAGCCCCTCAGCCACAGCGCCACACCCCCATGACCCTGATGCGTCGGTATGGATGTGACAGGAAATAGGGACAGATGCAAAAACTGAGCTGCCCGACCAGTGACCCAACAAGCACCTCCACCACAAGATATCAGCACGTGCACCCGCCGTCAAACGAATGAAATGATGTGGCTGCTTCGCCTGCTGGAGCAAGGCGAATAACGCCCTCAGAAAGGATCTGCCTGAGCGCACCACCGTTGCTGCATGGCAGAGATGACCCAAAAAAGATTCCAAATCTTTCCGAGTCGTCGACCTTCGACCAACCCAACTACGTATCATCTCCTGTAGCCTATGCAATTTGACTTCTGGCAGACGCAACCGACCAGCGTTCGTGTCAATCTCAATTCCCAGGAATGTGATGACTCTATCGGGACCCGCCGTCTTATGTGCTGAAACTGGCACCCCCAGGTGAGCAAATGTGCTCAATGCCAATGCTCGTAGCTCCACCCCATCGCCTGATACCGGGGGAACAAGAATGAGGAAATCATCCAGATAATGTGAAACCAAAGTGATACCCGCTCTGTAAAGTGCCCAGGTCATCATGTCTGCAACCGCTGAGAAAATTTTCGGAGCTGACCTTAGCCCGAACGGAAGTGCTCTGTCTATATATGTCTGTCCCTCCCACTCGATTCCAAGCCGATGATGATCGCTAGGGTGCACTGGGATCTGCCTGTACGCACTCTCCAGGTCAATCTTCACCATCAGTATGCTAGATCCCAGAGTCTGAATGCACTCAACCACGTCGTCCATATGCATGTACGAGATTGATGCGAGCTCCTCTGAAATTCCCGCATTCACACTGCTACCTCTCGGATAGGAGAGATCGACAATCAGTCTCCACTTGCCTTCCTGATGGGGCTTAGGTATGAGGCCAATGGGGCTGACGTGCACCTGTGAAACCACCTCCCTGGAGAGGGGGCCAATTAACCTACCTAGCCTCCACTCGGACTGGATATACTCAGAGACTACCCCCTGCTGGGAAGCTGCTGACGGGTGATTATGACTGGTTGACTTCACCCGGCACACCTTGCGGCACCCCAACCGAAATCCGTGACACAAACCATTCCACACGTACTGCGAAAAACGCTTGTCCGGGTGAGAGTCGAACACCGGTGCCCAATTCTGCAAGCAGAAGGGTGAGAACAAAACTTGCCACTGAGGTGCATCCTTCCGGTACTCCCCACTCTCGAAGGCCAGTAGATCCTCTACATAGATGTGACGACCCTGGTAGAGTCCCAGACCTCTAGCTGTGAACGGCGGCAGCCCAGCCAGCTCTCCGACTACTGCACCTGCATAAACCATGTCCTGACAACTGACCGCCAGTTCAACACTCAGACACCTCTACCCCACCAATTATTCTACCCGCCCCCTTAATGACAAGTAAACAATACTCTAGCTATGTCAGGTGTACAATCCCCAAATGAGACTAAGATCCTGCCGTGTCTAGCCATTTAAATTAACCTATCAATGACTACGCCAAACTATATCAATATAAATCTCCCCTTCTTTCACTGAAACGACTATTGGTCTATTAATTCATATATACATACCCATTAATACCCAAACACCTTAATTCCAAACCTACCTAACCACCCTCTATCAACCACCCAACTTGGACAATGATTATATTTGTTTGAATATATGACTATAATGTGGCAACAAATCAGAGGCAAGAATAGATAGTTATAGCGTTCGTAGGCAAACTGACACCCACTAGCGACTCGGGACAAATGGGCGAGGCTGGCCTGGAGGTGGACCCTGCGGCAACCCCTGGGTACTCTTGCTGGGGCAGTGAATCTCTGGGTGAGGTTGACAGCATACACGACACACATGCCTGAATGTGCAACCCCCTGGAAATCTGCAGCTTCCACGATTCCACGATTGACAGATCCGGTTTGAAGTCCCCAAACCTCGGCCACCAAATGATCTTGTGTCAGAGTGGTGCAGATAACTTAATGCACACTGGTCTGCTCGATGATCCACACCCTGACAGAGAGAGCAAAAAGTACCAGCACGCCCCTGAGGCGCCTGCGCTGATGGCAGCGGGCTCACCAGCATAGTTGAAGCCAGAATAGCCGGATGCAGCTCGTTCCATCTAAGCGAGCCATCTAGCGCTGCCTGTTGACGAAACACCTTGTCGTACGTCAACCAGCTCTTGCCCCCATGACGCAGTGACTCCCTAACAATCAGCTGGGCATATACCAAGCGCTCCCTCGTGTCATCGTCGGGGCATCGTAACGCCAAGTATGCCAAGAAACAGTAAATCCAGGAGGACAGTGATGCAACTTCTCGCAGCCGTGGTTTATTAACCCCTGGGATGCCAACGAGGTGGTGAGGACCATTAAAAGTTTCCAACTCACTAAGCAGAGCTATATTATCGCCCAATAGCTCTTTCATCTCAATGTAAACTCCCGAGCGTGCCTTAGCCACCAATCTGGCAGGGAATGGCACTGATCCAGGAGACAAACACGCTCCAGTCAGAACGGATGCCGGGGGCGAGGTCGGTAGACTTGACATAGGCAGGCTGCTCCCCAACGATGCTGACATCCGAGGCCCCAACATTGCCTGGCTGCTTACAGCTGGAGCTGGACGCTGACACAACTGGCCTGAATCCGCTACTGATGTGGACCTACACTGGCTTGACACTTGGATAGGCTGTGACGTGGCACCACCTGGCGAAATGACGACTGATGCAATGGATGCCGGAGGTGGCAACCTCCCAAGCCCCCACCCGGTGTGGACCGAGCCTGCAAGCAACGAATATAAGTCAATGCCCTACTGTAGTCCTCAGAAACTCCAACTCCCAGTCACACTCAGTCAACCTCAACAGTGCTGTGCCATGCACATTTCCTCCTCTCAAACTGCCAGAAATCCAGGGACCATAATGTACTTCCCCCCTCTAAAAACCTGACCTAAAGAAGCCTACCCTTTACCCCCTCCCCCCCTAACCCCCCCTCTTCTCCTATCACCCCCTCTCATACTTCACCCCTTTACAAGATTACAAATGCATCCCACCCGGTACGGTGTCGTTAAAATTCCGCGCCGTTCATTGGCCTGGTAAGCATCGCTACAACAACGCGTCATCTGACACGCCCCTGAAATAGAGCCCGACGCCTAGCCCTAAGCTACTCTACCACAACAGCTAACATACCTTCGCTACTTGGACGCTGAAAGTCTGCCTGGCCTCCGCTAACCGACGATGCTCCACCCGCCGTCCCAGCGCGCGACATGCTGTTGAGAGATTCCTGGCGGACCCGCTCGCCCACGGCATCCAGCAACTGTTGAAGGGATAAAGACGCAACTGAGACGTCGGCGGAACCTCCCGCTGCTTCGTTCCCAGGTGATCCACTATTCGCCAATTCTGAGACAGGGGGGCCTGCCGCTCTCCTCCCCTTTCCTCTCGTTGCCTTTCGCTTCACTTTCGGCATAGATACCTTCCCGGTTAACTCCGTATAAACACAGCACTCGAAGTAACTAAGTAACTCGAAGTAACTAAGTAACTAAGTAAGCAAACTTGGAGCACAGATTTCCCACTCTAACTCTTACTATGGCTTTAGCTCACCTCGTTGCTGGCAATCTTGCTCACGTGCCACTGTAACATGTCATCCCCGGCCGCGCCCTCCATCCTGTTCACAAGCCCGTACCTTCCGCTGCAGCGATACTTACCCGATTGCCATTCCAACGTTAACCTCATTTAAACTCATTTAAATTACAAAACATTTTATTGTTTGATTATTGTACAGTATAAGATGATTGGGGATCCATTAGTAAGTGCTTAGATTAAGTTTAAAGAGGTGTCTCACTTTGTATTTCTCTTTGAGGAATTTGTAGATGCTGGAATTCTTCTGCACTACATCCAGTGCTGTAAATCCATTCTATAAAATGAGTTTCCAGTGATAAATGATAAATAACTCTGCTATTCTTACCTTGTCTGTCTCCATTACATCTGCTCCTTCCTTGATTAGCACTTCAATGATCTCTTTCTGTCCATTCTGTGCTGCCAACAACAGAGCACTTTTGCCAAGTTTTTCCTGTAACATTTCCATGTTAAATGACACATTATAACTGAAACACTATTATTTACCTCTTTTATCACTGGCGAAGCATCATTTTTCAGGAGAATATCAACTATTTCTGCATGTCCCTTTTCAGCCGCTATCATCAGCGGAGTTTTCCCCCCAATCTTAAAGAGTACATAATTAGTTTCAATCTTACACATGAGTACTAAAAATATTATGTTAAAATTAGAACTTGTAAAAACTATAAAATACTTACAACATCTGCTGAATTAACATTTACATTAGGATAATTAAGGGTAAGTTCAGTTTCTACTCTTCTTCCTCCTTCACAAGCTTGGACAAGACAAAAATGTGCCTAGGTATAAAAATTGGACACTTAAAGAGGAATATATATGTTAGTTTAAAAAATCAAAGATAACATAAAAGAGCATCTTAGGTTACCATTTGATAATGTCATTACTATACATTTGTATAAGTTTAAATTCTTAACATACCAATGGTACATTCTTTAGAATATCTCGGTGATAAATGCATTCTTTATTAATCCAAATGAATTTAATTTTGCTATTGGTGACATCAGATAGTTTGCTAGCATATAGTCGAATCAGTTGAGATTCATTCTTTGGTAAACTCAATATTATTTGAGTGCTAGAGGCATTGCTGACATCCTCGACTATAGCAGCGTGCTGAGAGAAAAAAACATTTCTATGCAAACAGTTCCATATATCAACTAGATATTGAAGACCCTTTTCTTCGATGGATTCATCTATTTCTACGCCTAGCTCATCAAATCGTAAATGGTGCCACAGATCAGCCGAACTTCTGTGTTGAGGATCAAGGAATATATTTTTAATATCACCACTTTTAATGATATCTTTAATTTTCGTACTTGACAAATATTTGTGTAGTATTTTTTCGTACTTGTTGAACAACAAGAAGACGTTAATATCATCGCCCAATATTAGCCTGACAATACTTTCCAGTTCGCTGTAATGTAAAATGCTGAGCTCACCAAAATATTGTGCCGATGTGAAATAATCGCTAATATTCTCAATCTCGTATCCAATTTCCTCTGAAAAGTAATGATTGGCATTCTTCAAAAAGTCTTGGATACTCACGATTTTTGTTTTTAATATCAATAGCAAATCAGATAACAGCTCTTCAAATGCCGAGTACAAGTCTTTGAGATCCTGTGAAATGGAGTCATCTAGCAACAACAAGAACAACAAATAATAAAATTGTAATAATAATAATATAATAATAATAATAATAATAATAATAATAATAACAAATGTTATTAAACATGAAATCATTCAATTCTTATTAGCCAATGGTAAAATAATCTATATAATATTACACTTGTGTGTCAGTAACGACAACTGATGATGACGACCGACGACAACAGACAGTGTGTGTATTCATGAATAATTCATGAGCTTTGTGTGGTTTGGTAAAGCATCGTCACCTTATGGTAGGTCAGTAGAACGTGCTGGTTATTTCTAAAAAGCAAGTTCAATAGATGATGGAAGGTGGTGTAGGTGTCAAAAAGGAACACGAAAGTACAGAAGAGAAGGTAAAAGGAGTAACTGAAAAGCGGATGGAATCAGCGAGGTAAGACAGTGTAGTTTAAAATGGAAGGGAAGAGAAGGCAAAAAGGCGAGTGATTAATTATAACTAAAAAGCAGGTGGAATCGACGAGTAAAGGTGGGGTTTAGTTTTCAAAAGAAAGGCTAAAGTGTAGGACAGAAATTCAGAAGCAGGAGAGATAGACGAAGGAAAAGGGGACTCCATGACTCAAGAAGAAGAGCTGTAGATAGGAAAGGTGGGGTATAAGAAAAGCTCAGATAGTTCAGAAAAAAAGAGAGCAGGAGAGGGAAACTTATGTAACCTTAACCAATGATAGAGAATGATAACTGAGCAAGATAACTTGTGCTACTGCATTCTTACTTTGCAATACGTCAAGCGCCACTATGTGGTGGGGTACCTGCTAGTGGTAATATAACACCTTCTTTTTGTCCAAATGTAGAAGTACTAAGAGTGTCCCAGTCCTCCACAGGGTCATAAATATCTTTATCTTTTGACTCCCACGTTTCTAGTTTAGTAGCTAGAACACCTTCTCCACAGGACTGTAGTGATTCCACTAGCTTCACCCATGATGGACATTCGGTTTCAAACCAGAATCGAACAGTCTCATCATGCCTCTCGTATTTGTAGTCTCTCCTGGAGTTTATATAGCCGAGAATTACCTCTTGCTCTGGATGATCAATGAGCTTCAACTGCAGCTCTTTGAGATTAGTAGAAGATACATTCCTTACTACCTTCTTCACTATACTAGGATTGCATACTACTACAGATATAAAAATATAATGATTGATGAAAAATAAATTAAATGTTTTAAATGGATTAAGTTGGGTCTTTGAGATTCTGATAATAATGTGTTGGTCTGAAAATACAATTGTTAATGATGAAATTAAGTGCAATGTGCTAAGTGGCTTTCTGCTTAGTTCTTAATAGACTAAGAGAAATTATGGGATGGGTGGGAGGGGTGGGGTCAGGCCGACTCTCACTTGTATGTTCAATTTGACCCGGCCATTACTGCATCCCATCCCTTCATGACAGTGACTTCATCTAGCTAGGACACTCGTAGCAGTGGAGTAGAAGCGGAAGCAAATTTCTTTTTTTTTTAACAATGAATTATTTATAAATATTTGGTTCCTTTTTTTATGTTGCAACTTAGCGTTCGTCAAAAGTTTGAATTGGGGAACGAGGGATGGTACGTCCAGATGGACCTGTCCCCTCACCTCAAATCATCCATCAGCAATTATTCTTTATAAATAAACCAATACAATATGTTAAACAGCTTGCTGGCTTTCAATGTCGTTGGTTTTCCTTTGCCTATACTTATAGCTAACCAGATATAGATCTGAGCGCTCTAGCTACTCTTGTTTTAAATTTACCCTTTTGCTGCTCCATGGAATCATCCTGCAGTGAAATGGAGATATTTCTCAGAAAGTAAACCAATACTTTGAAGTACTCAGGATGGCTTGCAACTTTTTCTGTGACAACTGCAACAAGTTCTCTTGCAATCACCTCATTATTGGGTTTGTTGATCAGTCTCTGGGCAAGTGCTTTGATCCTCCACTAAACCTGCTTTATGTAATTTATCTAAGACTTATCAGAAGACAAGATGAAGTATCGTCTTTTACAAATGTCTGCTTCAGACTTGAGTGACTACTTTGCAGCTTGCAACACTGGGGCCCTACCATTTTCTCAGAGAGTTACAATAGGTCAATTGAAATGTGGATTAGTCTTCTGCTAGATTTGCAACAAATTATAGCAGCTCATAAAAACGAGAGCCAGAACTATAGCAATATTCAGTAGACAAAAGCTACCTACGGATATGGACATTATTCTAAATTCAAATTAATGAGATTCATAGTTAGAAGGGTGACGCGCACTTGTTGTGTATAAAGCAGAAGCTATAATACGAGCTAATACTTTCAAAGGGACACTACCAGGGGAATTCCCAAGCAACCGGAACTCTTAAAAAGCCCCTTCTCTCCTAATACACTATAAAAATAGCTATAATAATTCCTATGGCTTATTGTATACCTCTATCTCTGATCTCTTGGGTAAGTTTTTATTTAGCGTGGAAGATTAAGGCAGCTATTCCCTGTAAATAATTATTGACCAAGTAGTATTAAGTAAATTCATATTTGTGAAACTTGTGCTACTTACCTCACATTGTGCTCTATTACAGGAAGGTCATAAAGCCAAGATATATACCACTCATTAACTGATTGTTGTAAGAGCCTGATATGGAAGAAGGTGACCTAGTTCAGAGTAAGTTCCAATGCTCAAAGTCACCATTATAATGTCTAGTAAGTAGTTATTTTAGCTAACTAGTGATGTGCTTCATAGCACACATGGCAAGCGAGCTGGTCTGACTGAAACTTAAATTTAAATGCTACCTGCTAATAATTTTTGTTAAATATTTTTGTTTAGTTTATTGCTATTCTTTAGCAACGCACAAGACTTTTATACATACTTGTTCACTGTACCAGCACAAGACCTGCACTGTATTCTCTTCGTGACTTGACTATTGGACAAAAGATTTTTAAGGGGTAAGACATCAAATTTCCAATGATGTTACGGGGAAGGATCGTTAAACTAACGGATTTAGTCGCCTTTCCAAAGTTCTCTCCGTTCAAAATGCTCTATTGTACCAGAGCTCTAGCAGATACATTTAAGTTGTATTCTCTTAGTGACTTGCCCATTGGACTTTCGATTTTCAAGTAAGAAAAAATCTGCTATGTACGGCATATAGCTATGATGACGAACAGCGCATTAACAAAGTGCACTTACCACCGCCGCTAAAAAATTAATGAGGCTAACTTTGGAAAACCTAACTGCAAACGTCTCTCCCATTCTGTGTCCTTAGCTCTTTGCCATTTTTTTTTCTTTTCCTAGCATTATTTCAAAGTCTTTTGTTCTGAATTTCTTCTTTTGTTTACGTTTTTAAGTAGCCTCCGGGGGTAGACACACATCTTTGAACTTTGCCATATATATATACATGTATATATATGTATACCAAAATCTCAATGAGACTCGTTAGTGAGATTCTCGCTTCGCTCGCCCAATAAATATTCAATAAATTCTATGCAGAATGAACGGCTTTTCCAGATATACTCCAAAATTTACCCTTTTTCTTCTGAAATGCAACTAAATTTCATATTTATTGCTAGACGCAAACTGGATGTAATTGAGGGTGTATTGTAGCAGCATAACTAAAGCAGAAATATAGTCCCCATTAGGCAATGAAAGTCAAGTAGGTATGTGAATAAGAGTCACGTACCTACTTTCACACTATACTGGCTTGTCTTTCCACCATGCAATAGCTCTACCTTTGAACTAGCATCCACACATAATTAGTGAGCTTATTAGCTCCAGAAAAAGTTGTGTATATTTCCAGTAAACTTCTGAACCAGCAATCTCTAACTACTATTTCTAGTCTCTTCAGCACCATAATAGGTACAAATAAGCTTGAAACACAGTATGAATTCAACCCTTTTGACTGAAAATAGCAAAGTAGTGATATTTTAAGTGGTCATCTCCACATTGAATGAGGGTTGAATGCAAAATAACCCTTTACCATATGTAAATCTTGTGTTAAAACCTACTGTGAAGTACAATATTTACTATTTTCTACCCATAATTAATACATACTGGTTGTCTTCTACCACCACAATTAGCTTAACATCTCTTTTTCGTCTTCCATTAATGTGTTTAGATACTAAGGACAAAATAATTGAGTTCAAGGATGCTCTTGATATCATCATAGTGGTTGATAAATATTTAAACCTTGGAGTGCAGCTGCTTATTCCTCCTGAAAAACTCAAAGAAATAGAAGACTATCAAGAGTCAAAAGACCGTAAAATTAAATTATTAAACGCTTGGTTTAAGCACTGTATGTGTCCCACCTATGGTATTCTGTACCATGCCTTATTGCAGCCTTCAGTGAAGGATACAGAAGCAGTGAGGATACTGACAAGAAAATTACCTGGAGCACCCTTAATTGAGAAAAGAGGTAAAAAATCAGTTGTCTTGGTGAATCAAACCCCCAGGAACCCTGGCTTTAACCAGCCACTAGTGCTTTAACCTCTGAACTCAAGCAAATCAAATAACTTACTATACCTTTGCTTTTTCCCTTTGATTATAAAATCTATTCTTGTTCCATTCTAGTTTTATGAAGTAAGGACAAGATTATTACTCAACATTTTATGTATTATTCTCTATTTTAGAACCAAACTTGTACATTAGTAATGAGCTTTATATTCGAGCCGCGTTACTAAACGCAATCTCCCCGATCACTAGCATTTCCCTATTGGTAAAGTATTTCGGACTTGACAAATCCACTCTGGATGAAATCAACCAGTACCCACTGAAGGATCAAAACCAAAAGCTAGTAGATCAATTGTTTACTATCAAGCCAGAATTTTGCAACTGGAGTATAATCTATGGCAGCATCAACAATTGTGTGAAAAAGTATGTCAAAGAAAGTGCTGTGCTGGAAAGCACTTCAGAGACCTCTGCCATTATTACTACAAGGTCAGCAGGTAAGTGTGTAATAGTTGCAAGTCGGATTACAAACATTGAGTGCTAACTATAATTAACGACTTATTCTATAATATTTAGGGATTACTGTACACATAAACTGGACATAATGTCTTTATATGCAGTAAATTTTTGTGGAGTCTTTTATACTTAGTTACTTGCACACATATTGATGGAGTTGAAAAACTTCAGACTATGTGCTTTCTGAAATTGGGATACGGAAGACAAAACATTAACATATGATTGTCGTCATAAATAGTTTTACATTTACATAATTAGCTGTGGCTACAAAAATTGAAGGAAATATAGAACACTATCCTACTTTTAAATATTAATACAACAGCATAAAGAATTACGATTGTTTGCTATATAACTAATTTAACATTGTATTGACACTGTCTTTTAAAGCTGCCAATTCAAGAATGCCTCCAATGAATTCCACTCCTACAGACAATGTGTTTACCCAAAATGTAAGGATTTTTTTGTTATAATAATTAAAAGATGTAAATTCAACATCAAAAGACTATTCACATTATATGAAGATTAATTTTCCAATATGTTAAGATGGTGAACATTAATTCAGTTTACATATGTCTCTCTTTTATAGATTTGAATCTATTTTATTCATTTAATTGTTTCATCATTAAAACTGGATCTGACTCTGTCACTGGTTCCATAAACACTGGCCATGGTTCTTCTAATAGATGGGTTTGGCCCTGGTTTAATTACTACTGGCATTGGTTTTATCATATGTTTCATTAGAATTATTACTCCTAAATTGATCCTAAATTGATCCTGGTTCTATCAAGTCTTGTGTCCATCAATGCAGCCCTTGGTCCTGTGTCATGATATGTTGTTGTTTTTATATTCCATCACTACATTTGTGGTATTTAAATCTGCCCCAGATAATTTCATAATGCTGTCTGATCTTACCAATACCATTCTTGTTTCCTTTATGATATGGCGTAGAGTAATGAGGGAGTTCTTAGCATATCAACAGTTCATGATGACCTCAACAACTGGCTGAAATCAATTTTAGATGATAAAATGGTAATTTTCAATTTTCAAACCATCCACTCATTGTTTCATCATTGCTTAGATTACGTCTGCTAAAGATGGAGACTTGGTAGTCATCACTAGAGCATTGGCATACGGAATAAGTCCAAATCTGAAGGAGAATGATGAGGTAAGATTCCAATGATAGCATCCAAGCACCGTGTAATAAATTAAACCTCGTTAAGTAACCATTTTATATTCATGCTAAGGAAGTAGTAGTGCATTAGTTGTAAGGCCATTGATATACTAATCTATACCTACCAATTCTTCCTGGACTAACTACAGATGCCAATAGATAGCTAAACGGTATAAAATTACTTTTAGGAATTTCATGGTATATCAAAGAAACTCATGCCTGGTAATTGAGGTATGAACACTTCAGCATGTACAATAAGTTTGAAGGAGTAAAATATGATCTCATGAGATGAGTGGGCATGAATGGAGGAAACATAATATGTTCAATTTGACAGAGGGACTTTCAGAGTTCATTCTGCTATTCATGAGGAAGACAAAAAAGAAGTCAAATTTTTTTCTTATTATAGATAAAGCAACTTTTTATCACATCCAAAATTAAAATATTATATGAGCACTAGAATACAATATAATGTTGTCAGACACTGAGAAATAATATTGAAAACTTACCACTTGGTTTTATGTTTTTAAAAATTAATAGTGAGAGCTGAAGGGACACTAAACATATTATTTGATATTTATTATGCAGCATGCCTGGAATGCATTACTGTGGGCGTGCAATGAAGGGCATGATGAAATAGTTCAACTTCTTTTAGAGCACAATGCTAAAGTGGGGGAAAGATGTGTAAGTTACGACTTTGCTGCTGATTTGTGTTTGAGCAGTAAGAAATGATCGTAAAGTCTGTGGGTATCTTTCAGAGCGCAGACAGCTGGTCAGGAGTTACACTTGCTACTGCAAAAGGATTTCTAAACATAGTGATAAGCTATTGGAAAATGGAGCAGACCCAAATTCACTAACAAAAGTAAATTTAAAATTAGTTAATATTTTTTTACTGCAGCAACTTCACATTGATGCTGTTCAAATATTAGGTTTTGTGGTCTCCTCTACTTTTTGCTGCCAATGGAAACTATCCTGAGATAGCCCATGTATTAATACAGCACGGAGCTAAGTCTATTAGCGACAAGGTATGCTGATGATGATGACGATGATGATGACGATGATGATGATGATGATGATGATGATGATGATGATGATGATGATGATACTATAAAATTGTTTATTAATATTATGCCATGTAACACATTAGGCTGGGCTATCTCCTTTGAGCCAATCTTGTCAACTCGGACATTTTGAAGTAGTCAAAGTATTGGTCCAACATGATAGTACATTAGAGATTGACAAACCAACTGTAGTAAGCCATTATGATTGTGTTCTATTTCACTTTCACTCATGCCTTAATACACTGTCCAATAGCTGGGATGGTCTCCACTCCAACTGGCTGTGCTAGGTGGCCACGAAGACATTGTTCGCTACTTGGGAGACAGTGGAGCAGACTTAGCTTACATTAAAAAGGTAAATGTATGCATAACTAGTCATGAAGGTGAAGCAATTGTTTTTTCTCATCTTCTGATGAGTGAATAAGCTATATAATTATAAATTTGTTGCTTTGTTCCCAGGATGATTCAAATGCTCTTCACATTGCCTGCTGCAAAGGATATGATTCAATTGCCAGATATCTGTGCCTAAAGAAAGTAGGTGTTGACAAGCAGGATACGGTAAGGAAAATATTAACAAACATTATAATTGAATTCATTGATGCATGTGCAATTCTGTCACTATGTTTAATTCTCTCAGTTAGAGTGCAATCAATACTTTACTGCATGTTAGCATAAAGAATTCTGTGTGTGTGTTGTGTGTGTGAGTGTATGTGTGTGTAGGGGGTCAGGGGAAAGAATAATACATTAAGTTTTCAGCTAGATTTGTAAAAAAAATTTTTTATAAAATTCAAACCTTTCTTGACATTTTGATTATTGCTCTTTTGATTATAATAGCAGCTATATCTATGAGTCAAAGTCAAGTATATTTATTTGTTGATATGTTAGGATGGATTAACTCCTCTGATGTTTGCGGCTGCCATGGGTAATTACAAACTCGCACGGACACTAGTCGAGAATGGAAGAGCTGATGTTAATATCAGTGAGACAGTAAGCATTATATAATTTACTCTATTATGTAAAATATAATCTTCAATTCTTGTGATAAACTTACAATAGTATTGTTAAGCATCTGTGAAATAATATATATATGTGGTGCATTCATTAGATTAATGAGTGGCCTGCAGTGTACTTTGCACTGGAAGGCGGCCATCTTGATCTTATGAAGTACTTGCTGAATACAAAGAAAGTAGACATGCTACACAAGGATGTGGTAAGACAGTAATTCTGTAAAGTGACCATAGCTAATGTGCAAATTTAATGCCTTGTTTATTTAGAAAGGAAACACAATATTTGAATTAGCTGAGAACATAAACACAGCTGCTTATGACTATCTGAAAAAGAACCACTCGGTGGATATGGTAAAGATAAATAAAAATATTAGCTATTAATTGAAGGTGTGAATTGTTTTATTTATGACTGTAGGAAAAAGTTGAGAGAAAAGATTCTCTAACCTATGCTAAACTCTTCAATGAACCAAAAATCCGCTATTACGAGCCAATGGTGAAGTCGCTGCAGTCGAAAACACAAGTCCTAGTGTCTTAACTACAATATGCAAAGATAACCTGTCCATGCACATTAGCTTATATAATACATTTATATTTACAAGAAACTACTTACATTCTGTTGTTGCTATATTTTGTTTGTGGTAGATGTGTATGCATGAGGCATATTATAAATTGTTTTTTTTTTAGTTAGCAAAGTATGAAATGATCAATTCAGGTATGCAGTGGGTGAGTGTTGGACCTGCTGTTTGTACCTGGTAAAATTGGTAGTAGCGCAAGAGAGAGAGGGGAGTGGCACAGGGGCTGGAACTCCTCCATTGGCATAATCTAATAAAATGATTTCTCTTATATTACTAAACACATGCCCTCGGAGCTCTTTACCTTCCTTCACTGAAACACCTTCCTACAGTATATCTCTGAAAAGCTAGCAAAGTGTTTTTATTTAATGTGCTAGTGAGCAGAATAAATGGTATTCATAGCTATTGCTTGCTTCAATGATTGAACTGGAACCTTTTTTATCCAAAGTTATTCAATTTTTTATGCCTAACCGCTGATCTTTGTCTCTCCCTTTGCACAATATTGGGTATTGATCATCATTAGCTCTACAAAAAAAATTCAACATAGCCTCATAATTATCGTAGTCTGTGAAGCCAACTGCTCCTCCCCTCTCTTCCACTAAAGTAACTTTTCTACTAGTAAATGCCAGTTTAAGAGCTACACCTAGTATACAATATACCGTATAGCGATTTAATTTGGCGGTTTGGCGGTTCTGACGCAGATCGCCAATATTAATTTCGCCAATTGCAATAAGCCATATTTATTAGGGTAGGTTGCGCTTGCGCACGAGTGAGCGTAGCTTAGCTAGTCAGCTGCTTTATCGTGGCATTGCTTAAATACTTGAAGAGGAAAAACCCAGTGGAGCAGGAGATTAGTGGGGCCCAAGATGGCCTTGCACTACCTACTCTGGACAAGTGTAAGACCCTTACTAAAGCTCAGCTGAGAGGCTAATAAGGCTGTAGAAGATGCAAGTGAAAGTGAGGCGAGTAAGAAGAGGGGAAAGTATAACCAGTATAGGAGGAGGATAGGGCCAACATTGGAAAATATACTGCAGAAAATGGGCCTACCAGAGCAGCCTCATATTTTTCTGCTCATCTCAGGTGTAATGTAAGGATAATGATTAGATCTAGCTATAAAATATAGTCATTATGAATTATTTTATAACAGGTGAATGAATCAACTTGTCGGAGACTAAGATCAGAGTATTTGGCACAGTTAAAGATCCAGAAGCAGAAAGGTAGTGATGGAGTTATAAAAGCCCTGCCTACTAAACAGCAAGGAAGACCACTTTTGCTAGGACAAGAACTTGATAACTCCGTTCAAGATTATATTGAAGCATTAAGAGTCCTGGGTGGTGTAGTTAATACTCATATTGTCATGGCAGCTACTGTTGGGATCATAAAGGCAAAAGACATTACATTACTTGCCTCACATGGAGGGAATATTGTTATCAATAAGAACTGGGCCAAGTCATTGCTTCACAGAATGAATTATGTGAAACGGAAGAGTTCAAATGCTGGAAAGGTATCTATTAATAATTTTATGGCAATAAAAGAAATCTTCTTGGCTGATATAGTGGCAGAGGTGCTTATGAATGATATCCCCAATGATTTAATCATCAACTGGGATTACACTGCTTTGAAACTAGTACCAACTGAGCAATGGACTATGCACCGAGCTGGGGATAAAATAATACCCATTGTAAATGTGGACGACAAGCGACAAATAACTGCTGTGCTTGCAGCAACTATGTCAGGTAAACAATTTTTCCATGTTATTAGAAATAGGAGTGTCATAGTGGTTTATAGATGAAGAACCACAGCCACTTTTACTGATCACAATCAGCAAAATTCATATCTGTAATTAAGACTTTAGCATGGGTCAATGTCTTATTATTCACTAAGAAACGATTATGTACAAGAGGATGGACAACCCAACTACAGTATGAAGCTGCCTGATGCTACACATTTTATTCCGTTTTATGTGCAATGTAGGTGACTATCTCCCTCCACAGCTGATCTACCAGGGAAAAACACACAGGTGCCACCCAAATACTACTTTCCTACGGGATGGGATATATGGCATAGTGAGAACCACTGGTCAAATGAAGTGACAACCAAGCGATATATTGAGATGATTTTGACCCCTTTTGTGGTGAAGAAGTGTGCAGAGTTGGGGTTAGAAAATACATTTCCAGCTTTGGTACTTTTTGACTGTTTCAGAGGTCAAACTACTGATACAGTCAAAAGAATGCTTTTAGAACTGCACATAGTGGCTATCCAGATTCCTCCTAACTGTACTGATAAGTTGCAGCCCATGGACATCTCCATCAACAAACCTATGAAAGATGAACTCAAATCAAAATTTCAAGCCTGGTATGCAGAAGAAGTTCAGAAGCAGCTGAAAGCAGGTCCGGTTGAAGAAGTAAAGGTGGATGTGCGCCTGTCTAATATCAAAGGCAGAAGTGCTAACTGGATGATTGCGTCATGGCAGAGCATTGAATGTCGCCCAGAGTTAGCCATCAATGGATTTAGAAAGGCAGGGATTTGCAGTGCAATTGAAGCTGTGCACACACAGTAGCTAGCCGGTATCTTATATTTTAAATCATGTATCCATTATAGCATGATCATGCATGCATTACTAATTTATTTAAAATTAATCGTGTTACAAAAATTGATTTATGGAAAAAGTGATAATGACATACTTTCATAACAATTAATAAGATGCTGTCTAATTGTCTTTTGGGAAAAGGAAGGATTTTTGCCATGAGCCAGAGCCACAATAATAGCTATGGCATGCACACCACAATCACTGCCATTTATCTGTTGTGTACATTCTCCCATCTCTAGCGTCTTGTCTGGGCCAAACAATGTTACACATAATATCAGTGTTTCATCATCCACTCCTGAAAAGAATGAATCATAAACTTGAATACTTGGTGCTGACCATCGAGTTGAAATTACAACCCAATGTTTACGCTTCTCACAGTGTAAAACTTGTATATAGAGGGAGTTCTTTGTCAAACAGAGGCGGCTACATGTATTGAGTGTCGTCAGTAATGTAGACTGCAGGCCACAGATTCTAGGAAACTGATTTTTGAGAAGTTCTTGTGCAAAATCTATGTGTTTATCAGTTAACTTATCTGAACACAGCACAGTTTTATCAGAATCCATGAGCTGGATACCACTGTATGCTACCCATAGCTTGTCTGCTTCTGGCGAGAGAGGATCTTCATCATTTGACGGAACTTCTTCAACTTCAATTTTAATCCTTTTTTGGGGAGGTGAGGTGATTACTGACTCTTGGGCTAATAGTTTTCTCATCTTCATTATGAGCTTACTTTCACCTGTTAAAGTGTAGAGGCAAGGTATCTCTAGACCTCCCTGAGGCAGATCTTCAGAATAGTGCCTACTTCCAGTAATGATACAGTTTATATGGCCAAACCTCTGCAAGAAGAGTGAGCAGGCAGCCGATATCTTTCTTGGCACATGTCCAACAGTTACTCCGCCAGAAATAATGGCCACTGCATAGGGATCTTCACCGTTAGCCTCTTCTCTCTCACAGGTATACTCTTGTCCAGCGAAAGGGTTCTATATAGCCTTGTAGACATGGTATCCCCTGACACAGCTAGCTATCTGGAAGATTTCCGCCATCAGAACATTCACCGCCAAATTTTATCCCCGCCAAATCGTACACTTTACCAGACCGCCAAATTAAACTCCCGCCAATAAAAAGCGCTATACGGTATGCAGCTCATGATATTCAGTTTAGTAGCCCTAATTAAAATTGTCTGTCTGCAGAAATGTGGCAGCATGAAATGTTTGTATCTACTTTGACAACTGAACACAAAACTGAGGAGGTCAAATTGAATGTCATGGCAACTCTACAGGTAACCCATGGCAACTCTACAGGTAACCCATGGCATCAGTAGCCAACTGTTATTGCTTGTAAGAAAGTTCTAGTAGCCATGTTCCACAGTGGATGGAAGAGGAGGTGGGCTACTTGTTTGTAGCCAGGGAATAGCTAGTTTGGAGTAAATGGTGCTGCTATTGTGAATACATTTGATAAAGCTCTTAGCTTTATGGAGAGCTAGTTCTGTGGCAGTTTTGGTGTCTCTAGTATTGGCAGCTTGGAGTAAAAGAGAGTGCCTGTCAAGTTCATAAGTATTGAAATTTAATTGACTGTACAGCTAGCTATTTTATTTATATTAATTTAAAAAAATCAGTTGTAATAATAAATAATGGTTGTCACATACTTTAAAAATGTGTTCATATTTTTTTAAAAGATGAAATATATATCATACTATTAGCTAAATCGTGTGTGTGTGTGTGTGTGTGTGTGTGTGTGCATGTGTGTAGTGCAGAAGAGAAAGAGTAAAATATTTTTTACTTATTAATTGTCTGGTGTAATATACCATATTGTTCGATTACACTTTAAAGATCATCCTAATACAATTAAAAAACAAACAAAAAAATGATGTTATTACAATGTTTAACCTTTGACCCCTTCAATTGAGTGAATTTTATTTCAAGATTAATGAGCATGCTCAGATTATTTTGTGGGTGTATAAAAGTCTGTGTCTGTCTTGCATCCACGAAGTGAGAAGTGCTTTTGTTACTACAAAGGAAAAATGAGTATATCCAGTCGGTTCCCAATGAAAAAGAGGTCTAGCAATGAAGATTCGCTTGCTTCTGAAGCTGCATCAAAAACTGAAGGAAAAGGTTCATCTGCAGAAGACGAATCTTGAACGAGTGTACAGTCTGCAAAGTCAATTGATTGTGGATATTTAATGCCAGGTCTAAACCACTGGAAGAAGAAATGGAGTCTAAGCTAGTGGAAGTCCGGTCTAAACCACTAAGTATAGTTGAGTTTAAGCCAGTGGAGAAAGAAGGCAGGTCTAAACTACTGGATGAAGAAGTTGGGTCCAGGCCACTTGATGAAGATGATGAAGTCAGGTCTAAACCAGTGGAAGAAATTGCTAGTAAACCAGAGCCAGATAAATATCAACCTGAATTCGTACCAGTCAGGTGTAAGCCAAAGTCTTATCCATCCATACTCACTCCACAAGAGAGTTCAGCAAACAACTTGACGAAGTACTTGGAGAAACTTTCAGAGTTCATTCTGCTATTCATGAGGAAGACCAAAAAGAAGTCAAATTTTTTTCTTATACTGTATAGATAAGCAACTTTTTATCAAATCCAAAATTAAAATATTATATGAGCACTAGAATACAATATAATGTTGTCAGACACTGACAAATAATATGGAAAACTTACCACTTGGTTTTATGTTTTAAGTATTACACAGCAATTTAATTTGTTGTCATCCCAGTACGCCTGGACAGCTCTGATGTGGGCCAGTGATAAGGGACACTTTGATGTAGTCGGTTTCTTACTCTGAGCCTGATATACAGGACGTAAGACGTCTAAATACTTTGTATGCTATTAATTTATTGTATATCCTTATTTCAATTTGTTAGAGATCTAATTGGACTGGCCTCATGCTAGCTACCAGAAAGGGACACTTAAATATTGTGAAGAAGCTTCTTGATAATGATGCGACCCAAACAAAATGACAGGAGTCAGTGCATTTGTAGTTTGTTGTTGTTGTTTTGTTGTTTGTTGTTGTTGTTTTACCTGATAGTATTGACATTTTCTGTTCAGATTCATTGGACACCTCTGATGTTTACCACAGAGGGAAATTATCCAGACATTGCCAAACTCTTGTTGGAGAAAGGAGCCAATCCAGATCGTTATGACAAGGCAAGTTATGGATGATATTATAAGAAGATATTAGCTAAACAATACTTTCCTCCTAAAGGCTGGCTTGTCCCCACTTTATCAAGCTGCTCAGGATGGCCATTTGGACTTGGTCAAAGTTCTGGTTGAAAACTATGAGGGTTTGGATATCAACCATACCACTATGGTAAAGATGGGAGTTGTTGTTATAGCTAGCTACACTTATCTTGTGTCACAATATTATTCTACATGGAAGTTGGATTGGTCAGCTCTGGCGGTAACAGTGAAGAATGGACATGAAGATGTTGCTCACTACCTGGTGGAGAAAGGTGCAGACGTGACACACAAGAAGAAGGTGAGGGAGTATAACTACCGACATAGGAGACCCTGTGGTGTGCATTACTTAAAATAACGAATTGGTAAATCAAATAAGATTAAATGATACAGAGTGCAAGCAGTTTGCTAGAAAACGAGAGCGTAAGGTAAAGACTCACGTGGTTAGCTGAAGATGTTATTCATATACTCCAATCATCCTGATTTAGACAGTTACAAATTTGAAAATAGATCCACTATCAAAATTTTACACATCTGTGTCCCATTTTTTTCCTGGCAATTAGTCCTTCATCCAGCGGAGTCTAGCTCTTTAACTCCATAGCATTGTTTCAAGCCAGGCCAACATAGCATCAGTCTTACTAGTCCAAGGTAACCTTAGCAGGTATAGTAAACAGTGATCTTGCTCACCCATAGTTAGGTAAAGGGTTTCTTTCGAGACTGACATAGAACCTGACAGGAATAGAGCGAACAAAACATATGCCACATCTTTGCAAATGCTTACCAGTCTCAAATGCTACCACAGAAGGAACATTTATTGCTTACAATCATGCTTACATGGAAAAGATGCATTTCGTGATGTGGTTGCGATGTAATCTATTGAGCACTTTGGCACATGCCCCAATTTTAAGCTGAATATTTTAATTTTTTTAATTTTTTAGGGCTGTATGGTTGTTTGCTTGTTAAACTCCCTTCTTTAATGACAATGTTGCAATAAATAATATAATAATTTTTAATCTCTCCTGTTCAAACTTCATTCTTATAATTTTTTCCTTCAAATTTATCACACATCGTGTACAGGATGACTCTAACGTCCTCCACATTGCTTGCTCTAATGGACACAGTTCCATCGCGAGGTTCCTTGTGCTGCAGAACAGAGCAATAGTGGATGTAAAAGACATAATAAGGATTAGCAGCATCTTATTTTACTGTGGTTGTTACAAGTCTGTCTTTATTCTAGGATGGACTCACACCACTGATGTTCGCTGCTTATTTGGGAGAGTTGCCATTGGTCAGGACATTGGTGGAAAATGGCAGGGCTGATTTGAATATGACCAAAAATGTAAGTTATTTTAGCTATTTTGTTGCTTTTGTTGTTACTGGGGTTGTTGTTGTTGTCTCTTGCTTGTATTGGCAAGTTATAATTTCTTTTATTTTTTTTATTTTTATTTTTTTTATTTTATAGGTCAATAATTTTCACTGATATATAGAGTAACAATTGGAATGCACTCTTCTTTGCAATGGAAGCTAAGCATCAGGACGTATTTGAGTACCTTCTGAACCCGCGAAGAATTACAATGACTCACAGAGATGCAGTAAGACTTACGTTACTATTAATAGCTCAGGCAAATTGAGCCATCTTAATTGAGTTCTAGCCAAATTTAAGTAATATATTTTAATTAATGTAATTGCATGAATGGTATAGAAAAAGAACACTATCTTTGACCTTGCTGAGCAAATAAACAAAGATGCATTCGAATACTTGGAGAAGAACTTCAGACGTGAGATGGTAAGTGCACAATATGAATTACAGATTATCACTAACTTTTTTCAAGAGATCAATCTACTTGCTTGCTTCAATTATTAAGTATAGCAGAAATCATTGCACAATAGTTATCAATATTTCATGGCAATATTTTTTACAATATCCTCTATGTGTCATTAGGTGAAGGTTGAGGAGAGAAGAGTTGAAAGTGGTGAATCCAAGCCAACCCTCAAGGCAATGTTAAGGGATGGAGAGATGTACTTTGCTGCTATGTTGCAGAACATGAGGAAGGGATCTGCCCCTGCTTTGAAGGCTGGGGCTGGTGCTGCTTGAAAGGAAAAAGATGATGAGAAGGGGAAGAAGCTATCACCATTAACATTAGGAAGTATTACTGTAATTGTTTCACATTAGTAACTCTTTTTGTAATTATTATTTTTGTCATCATTATGGACATTGCAATAGCTAATCTTACTAACTCTTTAACCACGGGCATTTTCCTGAATGCAAGTTTTCATTTGAGTACATCAATAGGATCTCGGGAAGAAAGAATTTGTATATTCCCTACATTTATCCTGCCCTGCAGTAAGAAAAAAAAAAAGGCTACGCCCACGTTGAGAGAGACCACTCCCCAAGCTTAAAAGCTATAGCAATGCGCACCATCTCGTCAATGATAGTCTGCGTAAAAAGAAGGCGTATTTGTCGTACTGAGAGTCTGTCGCACTGAGAGCCGATCGGTTATCGTAGCTTCTGAAATACAGCTGTGAACCGGTGAAAAGGCCTGTGATGAATAGTAAGTTAGCTATAACTAATATAGCTAATAGTATATATTGCTCGGGTTCCTGCCGCTATTGGCGGGCTATTGAAGCAGATACTGTAGAGCTATATACAAGTAGACTAGTGGTGTGCTTGAGCACAAATGGCGAGCGAGCCTAAAGACTATACTGTTTTTATATGAATGATTTTGACTTCTAACACTGAAGCTGCTACTGATAAGGTCCAGTTTTTAAATTTAGCATACAGGGTAAAGGGATTTCAGTGCCATAGTAACAACTCTCTGCAACTGCTTGAATTGAAGGAAAAAAACAACAACAAAGCAATACACGTTATTTAAAAGTTTTCTTTGTGATATTCTTTAGCTAAGTAGTGGTTGTAACACACAATGCTTTGACACAACTGGACATGCACCTACACAGACTTACCTTCGCAGTAGTCTAGTGGACAATGTATTTTCAAGTAAATACTGTTGCGCACGGCTTATAACCATGACAAAGAGCGCATTGACTTACCACCGCCACTAACTCGAATAGAAATGAAAGTCCCTTAAGTTTTCAAGTTTTAACTGCACCTGCAAAAGAATTCAAAACGGTAAACAATTCAATTTCTAGGGTGATACGGGTACTGATCGCTAACCCAGAGGATTCTGTTTAGTGCAATTTGGGACGGGGTCGACCACATAACTAACACAAAAACGCGAGGGTCAAAGTACAAAATGACATACGTACGTCCAAACATATATACAAATAAATATATAAACATCCCCGATTTTCGATTGTGTTACCCCTGTAAGTGTCTCGCTCACTACGCTCGCTCGCCAATAACTGGATAAAGAGGTGAAGGCTTTAAACTAGAACTAGCAATAGAATTAGGTATGCTTACGTTTCTCTTTGTGTATCATTGTTGTGGCTTAATTTTAGCTCAGGCTGAGATTAAGTTTCATAGTGCTCTTTATAAAAGTATATCTAGCTAAGCTTCATTGGGAGAGTATACAGATGCTTTAGTGTATCAGAGGTGGCGGAAGCAATTTTACAGTGGGTGGGCTGATGGTTAGAATGAATCCGCCCGCAAGGCACCCGGTGAAATTTTTGGCTGACAACGCCCACTTTCATAGACCACACCCACTATTATTACTATTATTAGGGACTTCGTCACTCACTGTGCATAAAGTAAGATATAGAAATGATTCAGAAATCCAAACATAAAAATGAAAGCAAGCTAAAAGATTAAAGGTCACTTTCTACAAACTTTCCAAAAACGTTTTCACGATGCTCAGAACCTTCAACAAATTCATTTCCTATTTCAATTAAGTTAAGAGTGTCAACACGATCTGAATGAACCTTGAGAATCATTACATTGTTCAATCTCAGTTGTTTCATAGTAGAACGCAAATAATTCTTGACGAATCGGAGAGTACTAAATGAGCGCTCACTCACAGAGTTGGTGGCAGGCATCACAAGAATTAAAGATACCAATTTACAAACCTGTGAAAGCAATTCCTTCTGACCATCAGATAGTCCTCTTAAATACTCCAAAAGGTCAAAGAGGTCATACTTTGATTTTACAACAGGAAGGCTAGTTGTCATGATACTCAACTGTGAATCAAGCAACGTTTGATCCAAATCATTTCCATAGAAACTGCATACAAACTCAAGGTCATCCTCATATTCTTCCTTGTTAGCAGCCTTTAGAAGAAGGGACTCAAGGCGACAGTACATCTGATAGCCTGGCTGTTCAAACCGGTCATTAATGCTAGATACAACACAATCCAATGCTCCATAATAAATAACTCTTTACTGAATTTTCACATCTCCAATAAAATCACCTTCAGATTCACCAATTTCATATCGTCTAGGGGCCTTTCTTCTTCTTGAAAGCTGCGGGCCTTGAATTCCGAGGTCAGTACTTTTTTGACAACTTTTGTCCAAAACAAATCAAATTTGTCCTCCTTACGCAAGCTTTCCAAGGTTTTTACAGTCATTTTTACAACTTTTTGAGCCTCTGCAGCTGACAAACGTGGAGACTGCAATGTCCTGCTTAGATTATCGCTATGACGCAAGACAAGCTCACCTAAACTGATGCCAAAAAAGAAATTAAATGTTTCCATGTATGAACGTACACCCATGATTCGAGTCCTCATATTAGTTTCTCGAACAAAGTCAAGAGACTCCTCCCAAAGCTGTAACAATGCTTCATAGTTGCAGGCAATGCTATGTAATGCATCAGCACGAACTGTCCATCTCGTTGGACAAAGGACTCGTACACCTGGACTATCAGATCCCATGCTTACTTTGATGGCCTGCAAAGTACTATCACGGCGTGGTGACTTCTTGACCAATTTGGTGATTTCCTGTACTACATCCAAGGAATCCCTCATCACTTTACACTCCTTCACAGAATCCGAACATGCCAAATTAAGGGAATGCCCGTAACAGTGAGTGTAAAGAGCTCTTGGCTCTTCTTGCAGTTTATGAGTTGCAACTCCAGACCTGCGACCTGACATAGATGAAGCACCGTCATAACATTGGCCTCTAATTTTATTAAAACCAATATTCATTCTAGTTAAAGCATCCTGTATGACTTGCAACAACACAGCAGCTTCAGTACAACCAACTTCATATAAGCCAATAAATTCTTCATGAGCCTCTAAATTTCTATCCACCCACCTACAGCACAAAACCACTTGTTCCTTGTTTGAGACGTCTGTAGTCTCATCAACCATAATAGAAAAAAAGGGGGCTGACCGAATTAACAATACCACATCCCGCAAAATATGCAAAGACATAACCTTCAGTATCTCATTCTGGATGTCATGAGATGTATACTTGTTGGTTTTCCTTTGAAGCCATGAATGTAGCTTAGTGTTATCTCTTGCTCTAAGCTTCAATAACTGATAAAAGTTAGATTCTTCATCAGGATGACCTCTGATAGCAATGCCTTGCCTTGCTAAATATTGAAGACTAGACAAAACTTCCAAAAAGCAACACCTGTTCTGCATTTTTTTAAGCTTAAGTTGTGACGACAAGCTCTCTGCAACATTGCTAGTTGTTGCAGGCAATGTAATCATCTTTAGAACTGCTTCTTCATGGGTTTTACTCTTCTTGTGAGTATCAAATTTCTTACATGCATGCTTCCAATTTGAATACCCCCTATCTATGAAAGCAGTATCAGCATTGGAAGCCCACTGTAGCTTATTTTGTTGAACTGCTGTCATACATGTGAAACAAAGGACAGTGTCATACACCTCATTGTAATGCAACCATGGCCATTTGTCAAACCAGGAAGCTTGGAAGGATCTTTTTACTTTCACCTAAAAAAAACAAAACAGGTTTTAGCCTAGAGTTATTTAATTACCTACCTAGTAAGCTTACCTTATCTCCATACTCCTTTTTTGGAAAGTTGAACTTCCTGGGTTGATGAGGCTAAGAAGATAATTCAACCACACTTTCTTCCAAGGAAGCCATAGTTAGCTCAATTTCAAACTAGCTGGCCATGTGGGTCATTGATGACCCTTTCCATATATTGGGCATTATTTAGAAAGTGAGATATATAAAGTGGGTGGGCTAAAGCCCACCCTGCCCACCCTGTTCCAGCAGCACTGTGTATACAATGCATGTGTACATTCAACCATGTTTTCTGCACAACATCATTCCATGGGCCACAGAGTTTTTCAAACAGTGCAGCCAAACATAGCAGTTGTTACACTTCTGTACTACTACCTGGAAGATGAAGAGAAATTTAACTTTCTTATTCATAATATACAAATAGAGCAAACAGAATTCCAGGTTTTAACCATAACCAAGAAAGAGGGTGGATGAATACAAGTAGAACTGCTGATTTCCCTAAACTGAACATCCAAATTTTTTCTTCAATATTTGAGCCACCATTGTATTCAAGATGGACCTGACACTAATCCCTGAATGAGACTTGTCCTCAGCATTACTATCGGCAAAGAGCTCCTGTTGTTTTGCAAACCATCAAGATTCCAGAACTCTGTGCTTGCATGAACTGCAGAACCAGAGTTACCAGCACTAAGTGGGATAACATATCCTACCTTGTTCACAATAGTTATATAGAATAATATTGCTAAATATTTGACTGTTTGTACAGAAAATTACCACAAGTATATTCATTGATAGTCTAGGCTAGAATGTGTGAGCATGAAAGATTATGTTATTGTGCAGGTGAGCAACAATGGCTGACATGTCAGAAGAAGACATTGAACAGAAAGTAAAGCATTATATAGCACAGATACCGGATGAAAATAAAAGACTTTTGGACAGCAATGTTGATGAGGACGAAGATATCTCAACAATAGCCAAGCAAATATCAAACTCATGGACGAACAAACTCTATCTGCTAAAACTGGAACGTTACGAGAAGGATGATATAATACTTAAAAATTCTTCTTCTCCAGTATCTCAGAGGTTAATATATTTCTTTTATTTATAGTTGAATCAAATTCAATTAGCCTTCAACAGTGAAAAATGAAGGGGAAAAAAGCAGGTGGCAAGATTCAGTGTAATATATAAGTATAAAATACATGATTTCATTTAAGTATAGACATGCTGCAGAAACCATTAGAAGCAAGATAAAGGTACTGCAACAGTGAATGGAATAATAGACCATTTTTTACTTTAAAGCACTAAAAGTGCTAACCCTCAGTGCTACATGCAATACACCGGTTAGCTATTACAAAGACAAAAAAATGTATATGTCAGCCAAAGAATAACTACATATAGCTTTTTCTTTAAAAAAAATAAGTTAAATCAAACAATTCTTTAAATTGTCCAGTACAAAATGTTGATGCCTCATTCAACCTTCAGGAGGTCACTGTTTTTGAGATCCACTGTTGCGTAACAGAATGACAGACTGACTGAAAGACAGACAGACAGACAAACATACAAACTGAGTACCGTAACTCTCTCGCGCATGCACACTGACAGTTAATCAATTCAATTCACAACCAGTAATAGAATCTTGTGAGAAACTGGAGATTGTAGTTATTATGCATTATTATGCAGGATAGAAGCTTTGAGGCGATGGAAAGACAAAATTAGTCCAGATAATACATACAGGAATTTACTTGAAGTATGTGTGCAAGGAGAATGGAGTGATGCTGCAAATGCTATAATCGAAATTCTCAAAGGTATTTTTAGAACAAAATAAAGAAGAATTAGCTAATGAAGTTCTTATCTGAGTAAAATAATTGTTCTTCTATCTTTTAAGTAACTTTGTGCATTTCATGTATTCACAGACCCGGACAAAAAACAACGTCTAAGAGATCGAAGATGTAGTGTTCAGGGACAAAGCACAGGTAAGATGTAGGTTTATAGAATACATAATTAATACATGTAAACATGCATTGATACATACATACACATAATAATAATAATAATAATAATAATAATAATAATAATTATTATTATTATTATTATTATTATCATTATTATTAATATTATTATATTGATTCAGTCATTCTTGGCTGAAATAATTATAATAATAGCAAATTTTCTCATTCTAACAGTCAATATTATTAATTAAAACAACCCGATGTTTTGAATTCTTACCGAAGTCTGCTATTATTATTATTGATATTATGATAATTTTTTTATTCAATATAATTATTATTATTTATTATTATTATTATTATTGCTACTACTATTATTATTACTATTATTATTATTATTATTGCTATTATTATTACTATTATTATTATTATTATTATTATTATTATTATTATTATTATTATTATTAGCTACTGTTACTACTTAGAGAGGTTTATTGAAAATCAGGATTTTTTTCTTATTTTTTCACTAACTTATTCAAAAATTATCGTTGAAATTCACAGAGTAGCTATTGAATGGAGAGCTCACTTGCCATCACACTGTCCTGTCAGAGCATATCCCTTGAGTAATTATTATTATTTGTTTGTTTAGACAGTAGCCCTCCACAGAAGCAAAGTATATCTCATGATTCAGATGAACCTGCAACGGAAAAAGCAAGATTGCAAAGTTTATCATCTGATGAAACAACAAGTATGAAATATATGAATTTTAAAAGTTTGTGCATAATCACAGATGATATTGTTGCTTGAACTCTAATTACAGCTCCTCATTCTGGAAAAAGACAGTCTGCAAATGGTGACAAGCAACATTCTTCGGAACACCGTCGGATAGTCTCTGGTAATAGTTCTGATGCTGAGGTGGATTTTCCAAAAGGTAACAGATTTAAGATTGTAAATATTCATTGCCATACAAAATAAATATTTGTATTTTGTTGTGGCTCCATTTCACTCTAACAATTGTGTCTGTCGGCCATGCAAAGTGTTCTGGTAGCAGTGTTAGTTAGAAAATAAGGAGTTAATAAAGTAAGAAAAGGTCTCGTCATTGTAAGAACAGTTACCTTCCCCTCCCCCACCCATGTGAGATCTCACCACAAACTCTCTGGATTCTTGGTTGAAACTCTATACCATTATTAATTCTTTAGCTTGTGTCAATGGCCACATCACCATTCTTGTAACTAGATGTTGTGTTATTTTTCCAAAGATTAAAAGTTGAATAGCTTGTATAGCTATACCCATTAGTAGGTACTTATCACACACACTTATATTAATTATTCTACATATGTCTCCAAACTAAGTTAGAAGGAAAAAGAGTAGTTTAAAAAGTGAAATGTGTATTGCACAAATTGAAATAGTAGTTCCTTGTATTTTTAAAGGAAATGGTAGATGTTCTACTGCTAAAAGTCAAACACAAATCTCACAAAGAAATCTCCAGTAGTTGAGCAAAAAAAAAAAGCTGGTAGATCGATTATTCTCGACCAAACCTGAAAGCTGCAACTGGGCAAAGATAAATGAAACTATTACTTATGTAAAAGTCATGGAGTGGAATGACCGAAAGAGTGCTACCACTACTGTGAGTACTTCAGACGATTCTTCACTGACTAGTATTTCTACAACCAAGAGTAAGTGAATGTGTCTAAACTTCACAAACTTCCAGCAATCAATTATAGCTTTGTTTGTGCTCATTACCCCTCAGTATGCATACTCATGAAGCTGGAATTTCAATGGAAGTCCTTTGATTAAAACACCTACCAATATTGTAGAACCAAGCAATTTGCAAATTAAATGTCGAAGTGTTTTTGCCTTCATTTAGTGACCTATAACACTTTTTCCTTGAAGTTATAGTTCATCACACTGATAGAATCAAACCATACTTTTATAAGTGTGTCCATTGTGTTGTGTAAATTAATACTAAGTGTTATGTTGACACAGATAATTTGTATCTATTGTGTATTTATATTTGTGTAAAGTACTACCGAGTACTAGGATGGAATGAGTACAACAAGTATGAAAATTTCTTCCATATGCATTTATGTGCCAATATTTCTGTGCCATGTTTAGGAGCCATGGGAGATTTTGACATGAGCAGAAATAAAGAATTGGTCAAATGGAATGACAGCAAGATAGCGGCAAAATATTCATCCCTGAAAATCGAAATAGCAAAGAAGCTAGAAGGAATTATAGAGCCAGAAGAAATGATCTCTTTCATTCAAAGTTTACCGAACTGTGAAGACTGTGAGGACATATTGAAAGATAGCGATAGCATCCTTCAGATATTTAACAGGCTTTATAAGAAAAAATATTGGCATTTCTATGACATATCCCCTTTGTACTGCATTGTTGAAGAATATTTAGAAGATAGCAATGAAATCATCAAAAAAATTGATGAATATGAAGAGATGTTAACAGCCTTCAAAGCTATTACGAGAATATGTGAAAAGATTGAATGGGACAGTCTGAGAGTGAATGATGATGACGATCCAAATGTGGAGAGAAACCCAGTGGACTATCCCCCTAGAAATAGGAAGCAATTAGTAATAACATTAATGGACGATAAACAGCTCAAAGTCACTGACTACACTATCAAGCACCTCGAAGATGTCTTCAAGCGATTTCAAAAGAGATTCCAGCATTCATTAGATGCTGTCTTGGACAAAGTCACTAAAGGAAGTGTGACTTTGACGTGGTATATTTCATCTCTGTCTGCTCAAAACACTCTGGATTACTTGAACGAATCTGTAGACTTTATACGAAGCCTGCACATTTCTACTATATTTTTGGAGAATTGCCTGATCTACAGTGACAGCATAGGGCCAATTAATTCACAGGTTTGTGGGAATGGCTTAAAATTGCTCAGTATTTATTAGTGATACCATTTCATACAAACACAATTGTGGGATAGTTCTGTCAAATACTGCAGTAAGTTACTTACATAAGAAGAAACTACAATAATTGGATGTGTGTTATTTCCAAATAGATGAAATCTGCTCAGTTTCTGCCCAATTACATTCATATTTGGCCTTCACTAAGGATATATTTTGGTCAGATTTAAGTGAATGATTATTTTATTACCAACTGTGCAATCACATTGGCTGTAATAATGACTATTAGATTGACTGTAATGAATAAGTAATAAATAATAAAAAAGAACATTGGAAACACCCTTTATAATTTGCTGAATAAGTAGTGTGTCGTATCGATTCAATAGAACAGTAGAACAAATTGATTCCTTACTGCAGGATCTAAATGAAGTCAAGCTGCTTTTAGCTGTTCAAGATAAAAATATTGAAAGAGTAAATTCTTTCATCAAAGAAGTCACAAGTGACTTGGATCAAATTACTCCAGTCGTAAGTAATTATTCTTTGATTTATATTGCACATATTTTCAGAACTCTTCTTTAATTCTCTTTTTAGAAAGATCCAAGCCTGCTGATGAGGGCTGCTTATGGAGGAAGTGTGGATATCATGTCTGCTTTGATAGATCATGGTGCTAATGTCAATCAGCAAGATGTTAGTTTATGTCGGCAGCTGGTGTAGGAAGATGTTTCAATTTGGGATGCTCCTAGGGCATAGTTTGTTGTTGTTTTTTGAGGTTTATAGGAGTTTATGTGAAAATTCACCGTTTGAATTGTGCCCCATTATTATGGGGGCTCTAGCTCCCTGAGACACGCCCCCCCTTGTTCTTTCTCACGCCACTGAATGAGATTTTTTATTATATGAGATACACTTAAAAAGTGAGCATATAAATCTTCTATTTCTTCTTCAAGCAAAGATAAATTAGGATGATTTTAATAGTATCACTGTTATTCATGACTGATTTTTCCTCCATTTGCTAGGCTCACTATAACACAATGGCTAACTGCGGGAACACTCAAATTAAACAAACCAGACAGTATATGACTTTGATTGTGCTACATCTCAGAATGTTTTTCTCTTCCTTATATTAATTAAATCTCACATATATTACGTAATTGGTTATACTAGGTCTGAATGTGCCTTGCTCTTTCCGTGCTGATTATGTCATGTGATATTGTCTACTACTTCAGGTTTTTGGATGGTCTGCATTGGCATATGCCAGTGCTTCAGGGCACACAGAAGCTGTAGAATATCTTATTGAGAAGGGAGCAGATATTACTTTACCAAGCAAAGTAATAAAGGCCTATTTAACAGCCCAATTTTACTTGTTTATTTGTGGAACAGATCACAAAGTATACAGATATTTTGGATCTAATGGAGAGAAACAAAAACAGCTCTTACGAAATACTGAGAGAAGGTCTCAACCAAAACATGGTAATAGATCAGCATGGGTACTATATATAGTACTATACATATTGTTATTGTCCTTGTCTGTCAGATTAAAGATGCTAAGAATGGAAATGCCATTGCAGTGAGGTCAGCATTGGGAATGGGTGCTAATGTAGAAGCTCTAGATAAAGAAAAGGTTATGTATTTAATTTGTTACAGATTTAAAAGTGATTTGAATCTTTTCTTTGATACACAGGAAGGATGGGTAGCTCTTGCCTGGGCTAGTCATAATGGCCACCTGGATGCTGTAGATCACCTGCTGAGTAGAAATGCCAATCCCAATGTGCAGTGTGGGGTAAGATAAGGATGTGCAGTGTGGAGTGAGATAAGGATGTGCAGTGTGGAGTAAGATAAGGATGTGCAGTGTGGAGCGAGATAAGGATGTGCAGTGTGGGGTAAGATAAGGATGTGCAGTGTGGAGTGAAATAAGGATGTGCAGTGTAGAGTAAGATAAGGATGTGCAGTGTGGAGTGAAATAAGGATGTGCAGTGTGGAGTGAGATAAGGATGTGCAGTGTGGAGTGAGATAAGGATGTGCAGTGTGGAGTGAGATAAGGATGTGCAGTGTGGAGTCAGATAAGGATGTGCAGTGTGGAGTGAGATAAGGATGTGCAGTGTGGAGTGAGATAAGGATGTGCAGTGTGGAGTGAGATAAGGATGTGCAGTGTGGAGTGAGATAAGGATGTGCAGTGTGGAGTGAGATAAGGATGTGCAGTGTGGAGTAAGATAAGGATGTGCAGTGTGGAGTGAGATAAGGATTCACGTGTGTAGTAAATAAGGGATGTGCAAGTGTGGGAGTAAAGATAAGGATTGTGTCAGCAGTGAGTGTGGCGTGGATAAGGATTGCAGTGGTGGGAGTGTATAAGGATGGCAGTGTGAGTGAGCTAAAGGATGTGAGTGTGGAGTGAGATAAGGATGTGCAGTGTGGAGTTAGATAAGGATGTGCAGTGTGGAGTCAGATAAGGATGTGCAGTGTGGAGTGAAATAAGGATGTGCAGTGTGGAGTGAGATAAGGATGTGCAGTGTGGAGTGAGATAAGGATGTGCAGTGTGGAATGAGCTACTAACAACATGTCTAATTATTTTAGCCAGTCTAAACAATAAACAGGAGGGTTTTTTTAACGAACTTAAAATTTGACGTCATGAATCTATCATTTATTAACTTTCCATAAAAAATTGTTAAACTTAAGTAGTACATTATAATCTATCACCTCACTGAGACTGATAATTTAATTGTTCTTTAAATTCTCATTTATTAGTCATGCAAAAGAAGACTTGGCAGAGTAACAAAATGTACCACTGTCATTTCAAGTGTGAAGTTAAAACTAGAACCATGTACTTTTGCTCATTTTGCAGGAGCTGAAATGGTCACCCTTAATACTGGCCAGCAGAAATGGACATGCTAGAGTAGTGCAGAAGTTAGTGGATGGCGGAGCTGATCTGAATCAAGGAACAGAGGTAAGCTAAAAATGTTCTACCTCTTAGTCTATTCAATGAGTAATATACAATACATTATGTTATTACGTAGAGAAAACCAGTGTTGTTGTTGTTGTTGTTGTTTTATTATTGAACAACCTCAAATGTCCTTTTCAGAAATAATACACTATAGTGGTAACAACAACAAACAAAAAGCATGTAAATGTTTATAATGCAATAATTTTAATTGATAAATTCCCAGAATATGGCTTCCTAAACTTGAATTGGTACAAGAATGTCTCTTCATAACCACATTGACTTGCCTTTCTTCCCTCCTGCTATTATCTCAAGTGTTGATTTTTTTTTTTTTTTTTTACACCAATTAAGTAAGTAAGACCACTTCCAACCAGCACTGGTTGCCAAATTCTCAAGAGAATTAGTGGTGGTACTGAAAAAAAGTAACAGTGAAGACAGACTTTGAAGGGAGGTGCAGTTTACATTGCTCGAATACTTGCGCCACAATAAAGTCAAATGTAAGACATTTTCTCCACTGTAGCTATTTGGTTATTTTTTTTTAGCTTATCTACTATATTGTCATACCTTACCAGAAATCTGTAAGTTTCTCGTAAGAGACAGAGGTGTCTGCTAACAGATAAAAAAAAGTCATATACAATCAATCAGACATGTCATTTAGTTCAACTTCCAAATAACATCGCAATTCACTAAATATCGTGTGATGATATCATATTTGGATATTCCAGTAAGAGCACAGTACATGGTAGAATTATATTTTATGGTCATTCATGCATTAAATAGATGAACTGGACTGCATTAAGGTTTGCAGCTGCATTTGGACGTGTGGATGCTGGAAGAGTTCTCGTAAATGCCAAAGCAGATGTGAATTCTGTAGATTTTGAGGTAATATGAAGAAAAAAATCATTTTATGCAGATATAAAAAGAATTTATTCAAATGGAATATTTTAAATTATTGCTGTTGTTTTGTTTTTTTCTTTTGTGACCCAACTGGTTTACATAAATTATCATGCTATAATGAGCTGAGCTTGAAACTCATTTAATGTTTTATCACTCTTGTGTGTGTGTGTGTGTGTGTGTGTGTGTGTGTGTGTGTGTGTGTGTGTGTGTGTGTGTGTGTGTGTGTGTGTGTGTGTGTCTCAGCATGGATACACTCCATTAAGTCAAGCAGCACAAGATGGTAAAGCTGCTTTTGTTTCAATGTTGATCAACAAAGTACCAGACATTGACCTCGACTATTCCGCTGAGGTAGAATTCAATATTAATAGTTACCATTTTGAAAATGCGGCTAATATTGCAGAAAGAAGGATGGTGGACTCCACTGATGCTAGCATGCAAGAATGGCCATTTGCCTGTTGTAAGCTTGCTGCTACACCACGGTGCTTCAGTGAATAAACAGAAACCGGTAATTCTATATCTGAGAGTTTCATAATGATGAAATTTGCATAGCATTATGTGAAAGTTTTATTCTAGTCATCTGGCACTAATATAATGGTCACTGTAAGTAATTAAATCATTTGGTACAAATATTATTATTGGCATGTGAGTTGCAATCGAATAACTACTACCTCGTATATCCATATTATAGAGCATACATAGTTATATTAGTTCATATTTCACCAGTTAAATGAATCATATTATGATATATCATTTCTTCATCATACCCACACAGGTGTAATATTGACACTTTGATTCATGTATACTACTTAATATGTGTGTATGTGATTCTGCTTTTAGGACAATGTGGCAGCAATCCATGTGGCCAGTTTTGCTGGTTACGAAGATGTAGTCAAGAAACTTGTATCACACAACGCTGATGTGAATCTAGCTGATGAAGTAAGTAGAAGAAAAAGTGAAAGATTTAATTACTTTAGGATATACATTATTTGTTAAACTTCATTATATTAAATACAAGGTAAAAAAGAAGCAAGCATGAACTCTGTAGATAGCTAGGTAGACTCTTGTGATATTACTATGAGGTATATATAACTTTTTTATCTATGCAATTAAAGTGAGTATTTTATATCTAATGCATGCTGCATTCTATTTGTCGTTAAAGTGGGGAGTTACACCTCTGATGTTTGCCGCAAAGGAAGGACATCTTGGAGTTGTAAAAGCGCTCTATTTAAGTGAAGTAAAGTTGGATGTCAATCTTCAGGAAGATGTAACTAAACAAAGCTTGTTCTTGATTTATTTTGACATTATTTTTTGTTCTTAAAGGAAGCCAAGTTTAGTGCACCATTTTTTGCCGTTCAATGCAAACACCTGGATATTCTCCACGAGCTAATGAAGAGCGGACAAGTAGACTGCAATAAGACTGACTTGGTAAATAATATTATATCTCCACATTACTTTAGTTAGTTTGATTCGTGTAGCATGGCAAGACGTTATGGAAACTCATTGAAGAAACTCAGTTTGAAGAGGCCAAGAGACTTTTTGAAACAACGTATTCTGCACAGATGGTAAGGATGGTTTTAGCCATGCATAATGAAATTATAGGCAGTGATATTAATAACTATTCTAGTGTATTACTTTTTGACTCACAGAAAAGATATCTATAAAATTGCAGACTAAACAATACTTTCCATGCATTTATACTACAAGTACTTACAGATGTGAGAAGTGTATATGTGTGCCAGTTCAGTGTGGATAAATAGTGTGGCCTGTAAGGTCATAAGGTTAGAGTGAGAGTGGTGATGCATACTCTCTTTCGCCACAGGATCAGATGATATCTCAGACTCCACAACCATCATCAAAGCCCTCCTTACCACCACCACAACCCACAGTCAAGTCAATGGCATCGCAACCTCCAGACTTGTACATCAGGAATATGTTGTACAGAATTGACAGCAGGATGAAGCAAGGAGCAGGAGCTGCCTGACTTGCTTATAATACTTCTTGAAACAATTTTCTATGCATGTATTTGTATTCTTGATAGCAACAGCAAATATTAAATCTGTCCACATTTTTGTACATAATAATATATTTGCTCCTTTTTGGTCTCTTGTCTTTTTCTTTTTTTTTAATCTATATTATATGCTTAATTTTAATAGCTATACTGTAGCAATGTACTCTGTCCATTAATCTAAAACATGTGATTTAAATGCTAATCCGCTGTCTTGACATACATAATGTTATTGTAACAAAGAGAACAGCCCAAATGCTTCAAAGATTAATATTTTCAATATTATATTTATTGGGTTAAGTTTTAACTAACATATATTGGCTGCTAAAACGAGAAAATTTGCTATTTATATATTATTTGCTCTATTGAACTATTACACAGCACTATGAAGATATATGTTTAATTAGTTATCCTTAAATGCAGATGCCGTCATTTGCACCATCCAAGATAGTCAGGCAGAATGTGAGCCATACCTCAAAAGCAGGTACATGTATATAGTATTTTTTATGATTTATAGCAACTGTTAATCTAACAAGTGATATAAAATCACTTGCTGGACATCTGTCAGCAAGTGGAGAACTCTGTGAAAATGTGAATATTTGGACTAACATATTCTAGACATACGTGCAATAACTCTAGCATTGGGCTTTCTGGGGTGTAGAATCACTTTCTGGCATTAGTTTTTAATTAAGGTTAAAGTTGTGTTTATTTTAGTGTATTTATTTAAATATAATTAATACAACATAGGCATTTTAATTTTGTGGGTGCTCTTGAGATGGCATTGTCATCTTTGAACCTATATCATGGCATATTCCAACATGATAAAGAATTTGCTCTTCATAATTTCTTTCTCATCCTTCTTTAAAGAGAAAGAGAGAGGATACATCTAATTTGCTCTTGGTTGGTTTGGTTGTATTTAATCTTTCATCACCTGAGTTGATCATGAACAGGGCCATAGCTACTAAGTTTTTCATTTTATGAACAAATTATTTTGTCATTCATTCCTTGTATCAGACTATCTGCCTCAGACTGCAATCCAGTAAAATCCATGTTAGCAATTGCTGCCAATTTCTTGAATAGAAAAAGTTCGGCATAAGAGCAAGTCGCCGCATATATCATCGAAAGTTCAGATAAGTTCTTTTGAATCTCTGAGTGGCACTTAACAATTCTGTTAGAAGAGGAGTAGTTCAATTTTTTACCATACCATTGATATTGCTATAATATTATCTATTGAAAAATTACTTTCTGGCTGACTTTGGACAAATAGCTACTTCCTCTAGTGTGATGCTTCAAAAGAGATATCATGGTCACATGATGGCAATAATTTTTCCTATCAGTTTACAACTCAGTTTGAGTCAAGGGCTGTACACATACACACATGCCAAACCCACTTAGAAAGAAAAAAAAAAGAAGAACAAATCAACCCTTTGCTGTAAACCAATTAGTTGGTAAAAGGTCACCACTATTCAAAGCACATGTTACCAATGTATCCAGTCAGGCCTATCAGAAGCTTAGAACAATGTTCTAATTGGAAATCTTGTACTCAATGATCCAATTAACTATAGCATTATCAGATGCATTACATTCGCATTTATGCCAGTGGCAAGAGCAGTGGTAAGAGTTGCCTATATTAGGAGTGTTGTGCCATGACCTTGGTGAAGTGGCTTGCAAAGCTCTTCTTTATCAGATATTTACCAAGTTCAAGAATTTCCCTTCCTTGCCCACTTGATGAGTGTGTTTTAAAGGTTCACTATAAAGATGGTGCTTCAACAATAATTGATACACACTCTCTACCTATATCTCCCATCTTCTCTCCCACTTATTCCCCCACACACCCACTCCCCTCCCATTTTATCATGTAATAAATTACTATACTATCATTTTTACTTCTTTGTATTGCTTCTCTGTATCTGCTCCTACAAGCTGTAAGTTGTACAAGGAGAGAGACTTACTTTTTAACAAATAATGTTATGATCACATTTTTACATACAAACATACAGATCTTTTAATTCCTAAAAGCCAGCTGTAACTTAGGTCAAGGTTACAGACTCAAGAGGCTACTGAAAACTACAAGTTGAAGTAGAAATGAAATAAACAGTACATTGCAATAAATTTTTGGGCTTCACATGAATGAGAATTACTTTAGAAGACTTGAAGCATTTTTAGAAGTAGCCACACCTTTAAAAAATTGAAGTCTAATTGATGCCAACTCCTGAGTTATATAGCTATGGACAGCAAGGCTGAATACTCTGTTATTGTTTCCTCTACTGTTGATATTATAAAACATATTGGGGACTTAAAGGATCCAAAAGCTATTGCAGATGAACTCTTTGCTGCTCAAATGTTGTCTCCAGTTCAATATCAAAAAATATTAGTAGAATCAGATTCTAAACAGATAGCACGGGATATTAACATGGCTGTCATGCTGCAAGTATAGATAATTCTGACATCTTCAAGAAGTTTATTGACATTCTTAGACAGAAGGATCTTAAGGACCTGGCAGAAATGCTAGAACAGCGTCTGCGTAAGTCACTGAGCAATATTCCCCATAAGATAGTACTTACTCGACAGCTTAACAACATTGAGCACTACCCCATTTTGTAGTCTTGCTTTATGTGTCTGCACACTTCAAGTTCAGTATAGGGATAATGAATCAATTCACAACCATGTACCTCGTTTATTCTTGTTAACAGAGGAGAAGCTGACATCCAGTGCCTCATATGACTCCAATGGGGCAGCACGGCATCGAATGGAAACAAATTATTCCAGCAGTAACTCAGACGTTGAGGCAGATCTCTCTCGGTGTGAGTTACTGTAATCAATTCAAGTAGCCAAGAGTTTGTATCAATATATAGCTATATAAATATAATATATTTATAGCCCGTTACCCGAGCGACCGCGCTTGTCGTTAAGAACTATAAATCTGATACAGTCTGGTATGCTCGTAAGAAAATGTATTAGCGGGGAAAAGTCTGATATAGTTCTTAGCAACCATAATTATGGTAAAAGGCAGATCAAAGCAAAATGGAATAATGAAGAGTTTGGGTACTTTAATACAATTACTAAGATAGCTAACGCTATACTTTGTTCGTTGTTTATGTTTGGGCTATAAAATAGTTATAAACCAAAATCATTAGGTTTGTATTTCGATTTATAAATCCTAGCCACTCGGGCTGCGCCCTCGTGTCTCGGAGTTTATAAATCGCATACAAACCTCAATTTTGGTTTATAACTATAACATATATAATATAGTATATATATATAATATATATAATATTATATATATATTTATACCATGGTTGCTGCGGTAACACCCATGGATTAAAAGTGATATTTTCCCGGTGATTTTTCCTGGGGCTATGATATTTTCCCGGTGTGGTGTCAAGCGAATTCTTCCGTGTTTCCGGCCCAAAATTAAAATTCAATTAAAATTCAATTGAAGCACGCCAGAAAGTTTACTTTAGCAAGTTTACTTTAGCAAGTTTACTTTAGCATTGTAGCTGCCAGCTCTAACTCTACCTGGGCTGCTCAGCAGTAAGCATGCAGTAAAGCAGCTAGCTGTGGTAAATTCCTGTGGTATGAGAGCGGCAGGAGAGTTATATGTGGTAGGGCTGGTCCCATATAGGTGGATATGAGAGAGTAGTAGTAGCAGCAACTATGGTATAAAACAGTTGTGCCATGGCAACATCTGGGTTATGGAATATCACCGCCCTTATCCCTCGGGCTTCGCCCTCAGGATCGGGACGGTTATATTCCATAACCCCTCGTTGGCCATGGCATAACTATTACATATATATATAATATATATAATATATATATATATATATATATATATTATTTGTACTTAATTTAATGGCTTAAAGGTTTCATTTCAAGAAAATGACAATCCATCATTCCATAGAGCCAGTGGCCCAGCATCCAAGAACTGCCAGTATGTCTTCCAGCATAGCCTCTGATGTTGATGTTGATTCAGCCATGGGTGAGTACACAAAGTCATGCAGAAGATTTTTTTGATCAAAATATTCACATGAGAATTTTTGACCATTTTAAAAGTAAATAAATACAGTTTGATTCAATTAGGTCATCTTCGGCATCCATTTTCTCCAAAATGTGATTCAAATGTTCCTATGACGATTATGTCCAGTGACATTGCTGATCGAGATGCTGCCCTATCATCAGGTATGAGTGAAAGATTAGTCACTGACAATATATTCTCTTAGAATTAGATTCTTACCTTCGACTTTTATCCAGTCTTTATTTAACAACTGCTACCTAATATCCTCCAATTTGTAGAATTAATAGCCAAAATTTTTTGTTTTTTTTTGTTTTGTAGGCTCTATGCTTGAAAGAGTAAAAATGGTGTCCCAAGATTCCAAATCTTCTGATATGGAAATTTTACCAGAAGCAACTTATCTTCCAGGTTAGAAAATTAGCAGTGAGTGTGATAAAACTCTCTGAATACACTAACTTAGACACATAAATTTATGACAGAATTTTTGACTGTACTCTTATAGCTAGCATTCTGTGCTCACTATTTAAGGACTTCTGTACTGTGGTGTGACCTTACAGCACATCTTTTGGACTTTTGCTCTGATATTCCACACATGTACACATACATCACCAGCAATGAATCACGTTAATGTTGCATGTTGTGCTCTATTTGGAACTTCAGTACTCCTAGGATATAGAGCCAGGTTAGTGTCATGAGCCAGACCTTTTCACGTAGAAAGAATATGGAACCATCGATGCAATGTTTAATTATTTTACCCATGGATAAATACTTCACAAGGTAGCTATAGCAAAAGGGGAATGGTTTGTTTGTTTTTTACACCCGGCTGAGTGCATGTGGCACCCATCAGGAACATGATGACATTGAACAGCTGAGCTACAATACTATTCTGAAAAATACACTAGCACTTTGAGTCTCAAATTTCCTAATGCCCAGCTATGTACTTTCTAGGCTTCCATTAAACTATGCAAATAAAACCTGGAAGAAAAAAAAGGTATATTTTTATAGGGAATGGTTGCTTTCTACATTGTAACCGCATCGGCAACATTCAGCTTGCTGTAATACATTATGCAGCTATGCAAGCATATCCACACATATACATTATTAACTATAGACTATTGTCATGTGTTATAATATTCAGTATAGTTGGTAATGGGAGTCTGTACTGTTGTTGTTGTTGTTATTGTTGTTGTTGTTGTCACTAATTTATTTCCCTCGGTAATTCCATAAAGACATCATTTATCTGCTTCCTATTAATTATGTTTGTTGTTGTGGCATAGAGTGTAATGTAGCTAATGTGAAGAGAGTTCTTCAGGAGGTGTCTCCCGACAATCTCCCTTCGATTCAAATTAATCTTCTGCAAGCTCATCAAGAAGCAATTATTGAGCACATAAATACCAGAGTCGATTATGTTTTTGAAAAACATGATTGCACTGCATCCTTCTGGTTCAAAACCGGAAACCCATCATGGAAGGAGTTAAAAGATGTGTTAAACCGTTGCCATGAAAATGTTCTTGCTGATAAAATTGACAGTGGTGAAATACTTGAATGTATAAATTCACCAGAAATGGAAGGGATTCATTTCTATGAGTCTAAATTAAAATCACCAACTGATTCTAGGAGTAAAGGTAAGCACTTTATAGTAGTATTTCAGAACATTAGTGATGTACGCAATTATTCACAATGCATTTTGGTACAGGGGATTACATAAAATCAAAAGTACTTCAAGACTTGAAAGCAGGATACAGAACGATGATACTTAAAATAACCGAAATTTTAAATGGGAACAAAGTAATTTTAAAAGATTTTTTGAAGCATGCCAAGTATCATTTCTCAAAACATATAGAGAATGAAATTGAGGACCTTGAAGGTTTTTTCAGCATAGCACAAAAATACGATGAGCTCAATATGTGGCACTATGACTCTCTGGAGAAGACGCTAAAAGGGATGTTCAAACACGACAAAAAAATTTCTCTTATATTCAATGAGTATGAAGACACACTCACAAAAGTTTTAACAACTATAAAGATAATCGAATTTATAAGAAATAAGGAGATGGAGGACTCACTGACAGTAGGGAAGGCAAAAGAACATTTCAAAATTCATGAAAGTCCTTACTGCATTCAACTGGGTATGAAAATTAACATTAACATTGAAGAACAAAGTCTCGAATATGTACAAAAACTGTGGAAATCGCTGCAAAGAAGATTCTATCTAGAGGTGGCGACAGTCTTACTTGAAGACATACGAGATGCTTGCATTCAGATTGTATGGAGAGTGCCAAAGAGAGTGTGCAGCACTATCATGAATAAAGTTCAGAGTTCAATTGACTTCTTTGTGGCTCACCACATTAGAATCATATGGATAGACAAACAAATCATTTATCACGAGGACATTCATCATTCAAACAACATAAACCTGGTGAGCATTGGAACTCATTTCATATGCATTTTTTTGTTAAATCAAATTTTTTTAAATGTATCAACAATGCAGGCTCAGTTTTGTCTCGCTCAAGCCTGCCAGTCCAATCAAATCCTGGAAGCTAAATTTATGCTAAAAGTTTCTGGGATTAAAGTGGATTCTCCAGATATTGTGGGTTGGGCACATGTTATTGTCAAAAAATATGTTACTATAATTGCTATACAGATCAGTGGAAAATCTCCTTTGATGCTAGCAGCTGAAGGAGGTTCTTCTGAAATTGTAAACATGTTGATGGAAAGGAATGCTTCACCAAACAAAACAGAAGTAAGTTTGTACTTATAGTTAGTCCTCCAATCAGCTTACTGCCAACGTCTGCATATTGCTATCAGGATAGCCAAGGCTGGAGTGCCCTGTTTTATGCGGTAAAGAATGGGCACTATGATGTGGTGAAGAATTTATTGACGAGTGATGAAAATAAAGCAAATATCTTATCAGTGGACAAAGTGAGTCTAGCTAGTATGTCCAAGTTGAGTTGGCCCAAGAAAAACTTGAATAACTTTAGAACGGAAGCAGCTACTCGTCCGGGGTTTGCACCATTGGAAAGCTCGCGCCGAAGCGGTTAATAATATTCCCTCAGTAAACTCCAAAACCGGAGAGAAAGTGCTATTCCAAAACCGGAGAGAAAGTGCTATTCCAAAACTCAATACAAAAGTCTATGGGAATAGAAAAAATCACAGGTTTCCCGCTCAAAACGCGCCCGCTTTTAGTCACGCGGTATGGCTCAATTTATCATGCGGACAGTCTTCATTAAGAATTTTGTAAACAATGAGCGGCTTCTTCTCAGATTGCTGTGTTTCTAGCTTTATATCGCGATTAACTTTGGTTGCGAGTGTGGAAACAGGATAGACAGAGTGTTCTGTTGTTGCAAAGGGTACAGGACCACCTGATAGGATGTTGGTATGATTATTTGTCTACCTGTTCAATAACAAATGCCATATTGCCAATATATTTCAGTGATATAGCTATCATTTAGCTAGCAACTTGTAATACAGCCACACTTACGCTGTTTGACGTTAAATTGTGTGCTTGTCAAAGCCGTGTTTATGCCAATTCCTTTTCTTCACTATTATAGATGCCGTTTATTGTAAGAATTAGGACCAACTCAGGCAGAACTCCACCTTCAACTCGGATCACAACTATTTTTTGTATGTGTACTACTTAAATTCTATCATTTCATCAATTTTCATATACCTTATTATAAATAAATGAAAAAATTGATAATTTTATTTAACATGAAAGTCTAGTAACTCTAGCTACAAGTTTACAGTGCTGTACTGCTGAATCCTGTGAACATCAGAATAATTCTTGGGACACAGTAGGTAGAATCCACTGATTTTAATCCTGTCTCTTTAGAAGAACTCCCACCAGTTTGCGTTTTCCATCTGCTGTACACTATCTGCGCATAAGAAACATAAATATCATTGAAAACAGACGAGATGAGCTGTACAGCGCCCGAAAAACTCCATTAACTTCACTAAATTTCTTTCTTTCAATAGTTACAGTATTAATGCGCACCTGTGCTACCGCCCATTTTTCACGTGCAACGTTGATGTTTGCGCGCTTAATTGACTTGGATTCACATGACTAAATTGTTTCCGGTAAAGTACTATATGCATTCCTCAATTACCGCGCTTGCGGTCGTGCCAACTCAACTTGGACATACAATAGTATTGATTACAACAGTGATGATATTTGACCATCATGTAATATTTCAACTATAGAGTGGACTTACTGTGCTCAACTTAGTGGAGGAACATTCCAGAATGCATGAATATGTTCATGCAATTACTAAAGTAAGTATACCAAAAGCTATTTAAATTAGAGTTACATACTTTAGTAAAATTCATGGTGTTGTTTAATTTCTTAGTTCACATACATAATAATATCAGGGTATTTTTAGAACGAAATTTCAGAGATGTCAAATCAATGTTTTTTGTTGTTGTTGTGTTTTTATTTTAATTCAGGGAGGGTTTGTTTTCTATTAAATTGAAGCATTGGGGGCAATTGTCTTTACAAAAGCCAGGAGGGAGGGGTAAAACCAATTTCAGGAGGGGCAAAATATCCCCCTTAAAACACACTCCCTAATGTATTGCATATAAGAATGATGAAAGTTAATTAAAAAAATTTAAGATTAAATCTTATATTATCAAGTTTTCTTTTATTCTAACTTTTATCTTGAACTCTGACAGAAATTTTTTTATGAAATGGAGTTCAAATTGTACAATGAAATGCTTCACTTCTTTTTATTCAGACACATCTTCATTTGTTTCAAGCTTGTGCGACTGGAGACTTCTCAAAAGTGGAATCATTGGTGGAGGAGAGGTCTACAACGAATATCGATGCTATTAGAGTGAGAAATTATATCCATAAAAACACAGCTGCATTCTTAAAGCGTATAGCTTAATTAATGTGAAACGATATGAGCCAAAGTAATTTTTCAAATGTTTAAAAATATTTCAGGCAGATGGCATGACTCCACTAATGGTGGCAGCTCACGGATGGCCATACAGAGATTCTAAAATTTCTCATACACGTGAAGTATGTACTTTTTGAGGACAGAAGTGGTAAAAATTGCTGTGTACTATATAAAAAATGCCCCCAGGGCTTTCCAATATCTGAGTGAAGAAACAATGGTAGGAATTATTTTAATTACAAACATTGTATTACATACATTCAATTCTTTTGATTAAATAGATTGCAGTCAATCGTCTGCCTAGGAATGTGAAGATATTGAAAACGATCTAGATCTTCAAGTAAACCCAAATACTAGACAGCAGATGAAGGTAATGGTCATCAACGAGATACAAATTCCCACTAGCCCAAATTTTGATCTTGTGCCTTAGCTACACCATAAGGAGGAAGTGAATTTTTTTTTATATTATTTGTTTTTTTATTTTTTTTTTATTTATTTTAGATATACTGTTATAATATTATTTATTGGCCGCTTTGATATTTTTACTTGAATATTTCCGCATCAACGCGAGCGTTCTGTATTCTCCCATATTGTACGGTTTTATATTGTCGCTACTTTGTATCGCTCGGCGTAGCGAGTAAAATCAATGAAAATTGTATTGTAACCGGTTGAGAACAATTTCAAAGAAGCAATAAATCACTTATCACACTCGTCGTACAATATGGGAATGATATTTTACTCTCACGCCACATTTTCACTCGCCTTTGGCTCGTGAAAATATTTTGCGTGCTCGTAAAATATTTTCCCATATTGTACTCTGACTCGTGCTATAAGTATTATATATATATTTTTATTTTTTTTGATGATATAATGGATATTTTCCTGTTGCAGGATGCATACACTCCTCTGTTGTGGGCTTGTGAAAATGGACACTGTGAAGCAGCAAAAGTCCTGTTGCAAAATGGAGCAGATCCAAATGCTCATTCGGTAATCCTCGGTATCTTTATTTGGTTAAAAAAAAACAATAAGAAAAGATTTAAACCCTATTACTAGAATTGTACATAATGGATACAGAACTGATGTCGTTTAAATTGCACTGCTAAAAAAAATAAGCATACCTTTGCTATCAAATGTTTAGTAGCTAAAGAAGTTAGTGTATACATAGTTGTTGCATTCATGTGTATTAGTCAAGCAGCTGGACAGGACTCCTGATAGCATGCAGAAATAAACACTTTGATATTGCTAAGGCAATACTGGAGCTAGATGTTGATGTCAATAAACAGACACAGGTAAGTCCGTGTAATTATGGCATGTGTGCACGTGTGCATGTGCATAATATGCATTGCTGGCTACTTTTCTTATTTATATACAGACATGTATTTATATATATAAATTTTTTTTTTATTGCAGAGTGGATGGACTGCATTACAACTAATAGCATGCAATGGAAACACTGAAATTACAGAATCTTTGCTGGCGAAGGGAGCCAATCCTTGTCTTCACGATATTGTAAGAAAGCAACATACAAATGAATAAAATAAGCTTACAAGTATATAATAATTATTTTATTTTAGAATGGCTTCACTCCACTAAGCCAGGCTGCACAAGATGGAAACTTTGAACTCGTGAAAATCCTTACCGATAAATTTGATCACCCTCTTGATGATTATCCTCACAGAACTGTTATTCCAGTGAGGAAATAGCTAAAGGAATAATATGATCATAAGGAACTACGTGTTGTAGGATGGATAGTAGTAGTAGTAGTAATTAATAATAATAATAATAGTAGTAGCTATACTACTAACAGTAGTAGTAGTAGTAGTAGTAGTAGTAGTAGTAGTAGTAGTAGTAGTAGTAGTAGTAGTAGTAGTAGTAGCAGCACAGCAGTGGTGGTAGCGGTGGTGGTGGTAATAGTAGTTGGTGGTTGTGGTAGTGGTGATAATTTTTTATAGTAGTAGTTGTTGTTTTTGTTGTTGTTGTTGTTGTTGTAGTATTTATTCTAAAATCATTCTCCTTCACTACGACTGACAGTTTCTACATTGACCAAATACTATTACTACTAACAAAGACATTTGTGAATGCTTTATTGTGCTGGTGGGAAGAGAGAAGGCAAGGGGAAGGACTGGACCATGATAATGACTATTACTAGTGATGTGCTTGAGCACAAATGGCGAGCGAGCCTAAAGACTATACTATTTTTATATGAATGATCTTGACTTCTAACACTGAAGCTACTGAAAATAAGGTCCAGTTTTTTAAATTTCGCATACACGGTAAAGGGATTTCAGTGCCATAGTAACAACTCTCTGCAACTGCTTGAATTGAAGGGAAAAAAACAACAACAAAACAATACACGTTATTTAAACGTTTTCTTTGTGATATTCTTTAGCTAAGTAGTGGTTGTAACACACAAAGTTTTGACACAACTGGACATGCACCTACAAAGACTTACCTTAGCGGTAGCCTAGTGGACAATGTATTTTCAAGTAAATACTGTTGCGCACGGCTTATAACCATGACAAAGAGCGCATTGACTTACCACCGCCACAAACTCGAATAGAAATGGAAGTCCCTTAAGTTTTCAAGTTTTAACTGCACCCGCAAAAGAATTCAAAACGGTAAACAATTCAATTTCTAGGGTGATACGGGTACTGATCGATAAAGCAGAGGATTCTGTTTAGTGCAATTTGGGACGGGGTCGACCACCTAACTAACACAAAAACGCGAGGGTCAAAGTACAAAATGACATACGTACGTCCAAACATATATACAAACTAGTGGTGTGCTTGAGCACAAATGGCGAGCGAGCCTGATACTTAGGTAACATAAAATGTTACTATGTTTTAGCTTACTTCATGCAAACACTATAATACCAGTTATGACATTTGATTTCAGCAAACAAATACAAAATCACTCTCTTACCTGATTAATGGTAACTTTGTAGTATCAAACATCTGCCATTCTGATAATCTCAATCACCAGTAACTCTTGAACAAGCTTTCAGCTACGATAAAAAATAAACCAGTGTTATTATTTGTAATTTTAGCCAACAAATATGGAATTACTACTTACCTCATTCTTGAGTATTGATAACTTCTGTAGTATCAAATTGAAGTTACTTTGACCATCTGAATTACCTTGAATTCTTGACAACAAGCTCTCACCTACAAAAACAAAAACAATCAATTTTAGCACACAAATACAAATTACTTTCTTACCTCATTTTCTTGAGCAGTGGTAACTTTTGTAGTACCAAATTTGAGTCCTTCTGACTATTTGAATTTACCAGTCACTGTTGACAACAAGCTCTTAGCTATATAAAAGAAAGGCCAGAGTTATTTTGCATATTAAGCTAACAAATATGGAATTGCGTACTTACCTCGGCATCCCTCGAGTAGTAGTAGCTTCCTTAGCATTAATACTTTATGTGCTTACATACGCTTTTCAGAAGTAGTGATGGCTCTCTTAGTACTGACTACAGGTGGCTCTTGACAACTAGTAACAAGCCGCACTTAGCCGGAAAAAAGGCGAAGTTTTGAATTTAAATCTGGTAAAGGGTTTTCAATGTCATAGTAACTGATCTAATCAATTTTTTGTTTCTTGAAAAGCAAGCGTTTTCGCAGGAATTTTCTCACACTTTGGAGCATAAGTATAAAGTAAGGCTTGCTTAATGCTGTAGTTTCAGAATAAACTGGGGTCAAGCCTAAAAAGCCGTGTTTTTTTAAGAAAAAACGTTCCCCGCGCGCGCGTTTAAAGGGCATACGTACAATCCATACATACATACATACATATATATATACTAGTGATGTGCTTGAGCACAAATGGCGAGCGAGCCTAAAGACTATACTATTTTTATATGAATGATCTTGACTTCTAACACTGAAGATTCTGAAAATAAGGTCCAGTTTTTAAATTTAGCATACAGGGTAAAGGGATTTCAGTGCCATAGTAACAACTCTCTGCAACTGCTTGGAAGGAAAACAACAACAACAAAACAATACTCGTTATTTAAAAGTTTTCTTTGTGATATTCTTTAGCTAAGTAGTGGTTGTAACACACAATGATTTGACACAACTGGACATGCACCTACACAGACTTACCTTCGCAGTAGTCTAGTGGACAATGTATTTTCAAGTAAATACTGTTGCCACGGCTTATAACCAGCGCATTGACTTACCACCGCCACTAAGGATACTCAGAGCTCTTTAATTGAAAAATACTGGAACTGTGAACGCTTTACCTAACTTACGTAATTAGAAGCGCGGGCGAAAACAAAGGTCTCACGTACCCCATAAACAGATAAATAAATATAGCGAAATCTCGATTGAGTTATCACTGAGAGTGTCTCGCTCGCTTCGCTCGCTCGCCAATAACATATACCTGATTTTGCATTGTCCACCCCTAATACTGTCTCACTCGCTTCGCTCGCTCGCCAATAAATAAACATCCCCGATTTTTTTCATTTTTACCCCTGTAAGTGTCTCTCTCGCTCGCTACGCTCGCTCGCCAATAAACAAACATCGATTGTGTTACCCCTGTAAGTGTCTCGCTCGCTCGCCAATTAATTTCCAATTAATGTGCACTATAGGATGACTGGACTCCAATTATGCTGGCTACTAAGAACGGCCATACTGAAATAGTAAAATATCTAGTGGAGAAAGGTGCTGATGTAAAAAGAGCTAAAGAAGTAAGTATTCTAGCTAAGTACTTTTGGTTTAGAATAATATGCACAAGATAAATCAATCATGAAACAGCGCAATTAACCTTACATGGATAGATATATATATATATATATATATTTTTTTTTTTTCTTTTTCACTTAGTTGTTAAGTCCTAACAACTATTGCATATTAATTCAATGAAACAATTGTGTGTGTATACTAATTATAGGATAGCAATACGGTGTTACACATTGCTGCTTATAATGGGCACACAGACTTGGTGAGATACTTCTGTCTTGGAGATATTCAGATGGATGTGAATGCTCAAGATCAGGATTGAAGACAACCACACAATATGAATAGGTCCTATATCTGGTCACATTTGGTATGATGCTATGCAGGATGGAGTAACTCCCCTCATGTATGCTGCAAAGAAAGGACACCTAAATGTAGTCAAGGTGTTGCTTCAAAAGTTTGCTGATATCAATAAAAAGGAAAATGTATGCTGCACACACACACATGCATACACACACATATATATAATGTGATGGCTTTTAATAGGATATTGACTGGACAGCTCCTTATTTTGCCATGGAAGGTGGACATATGGAGGTATTTAATTACTTTCTTAAGTATGATCACGAAAAGAACAAGATAAACTTGGATCACAAGGATATTGTAAGCTCACACAATTATTGCACATCAACTAGTGTAAAGATGATGATGTTGTTGGTTATGTAGAAAGATAATAGTATCATTGATTCTAAACCGAGAAGCTTATCGGTCCCTTCAAACTATAAATCCACCAATGGTAGAAAAACACAAACAGGTAAAGTCATGTCACATGTTTTAGAATAAGTCACAAGGTATTTATTTATATTTTATAGAATATTTTGATGAAACCAATGAAATATGACAAGACAAAAACTTATGAATACTTCCAAGATATTGTTTCTAAATTGGACAAGAAGTTTGAGAGTGCTGGAGAACAGGGAGCTGCTGCTGCTTAATGGATAATTGTAACTGATATTCCATATTTTTAGTCATTTTTTTATATATATGATTTGATAGTAATTTTACTGCACCTAACATTACATAACTATGTCAATAATGTTCACTGACTAAAGAGAGGTAGAGGTAGCGTGTTTTTTTCTTCATATTTTCTAAATCTGCTGAATATACTGTCCAAATGGCTAAGTTCAGCCTTTTGCTGACCAATTTGATAAAATCTTTATTTGTTAGCAGTAGAGAGTCGTATTTAATCCTATAAACTAATCCAGGAAATACAATAATCGAACATGTTAGCTACAACTACCTAATAAATAATGGTAATAGCTATTTAGGATTTGCTGTACATATTGCAAATGTCTAGAAAAAAAGCGATGAAAGGTCATTGCTTCAAAGAAAGGGGAATTGCCACAGTGAGCTGAACAGCTGCTGATAGGAACTGAGGTAAAAACCACTGGATAGTTGCTACTGTAGTTATCTTAGGCCAGACAATAACACTATTCTTATAGTTGCAATAAAGAATGTCTTGTCATGAAATATAAAATTTTTATTTCATTTTCTACCTGATAGGGATTTTTTAAAGTCTTTAAAGAATTGGTATTTGCTGATTTGTATTATATGCTTATTACCAGTAAAATGTACCACCAAATAAACTGTATTAGCTACAGTATATGCAGGTCATGCATGTGGAAACAAAAGGTTGGGACACTATTGGTCTGTAGGCTAGCTTGCTTTTCAAAGTTGCCTCACTGGTGGCCTTGTTTGTCCTGTCCTGAAAAACTCACACATTATCGACCTATTGAAAGTTTGTGAACTACCAAAGTATTTTGTTACAGCTGAAAAAAATTTCTTCCACTCTAGACCCAGTGGTGTGGTGGAAAGGACGTGCAAATAATTTCCTGCATTGATAAAAGATGTGCAAAGTGTTCCTGTTAATTCAGTCATTTTCAACTGCAGCAGAAAAGATTTATCAAACGGCTAAGACACAAAGGTCATCACTGGAAGACTACATTGAATCTTCCATAATGATTTAATACAATGGTAGTGACTAGTGAGAACTGATTCCAATCACTAATTTCACGACATCTCAACTTGTTAGCCTCTGCAATCATACCCTAGCTATAATCTCTCATTTACTTATAATTAAAATAAGTTGAGAATTTCATGGAATAAAATGTTTCTATTGGAATAGCAACAAGGGGAAAAAGAAAAGAAAAAAAGGAAACCACAGTAACTGAGAGGTCAGGATACCTGACATTGCACATTCCCTCCCCTGTGAGTTTAGAGGGTTACTGATAGGAATTGAGGTCAATGCCACTGGCCAGCCATTATCATTGATAATGGGAGACTAGCTACATAGAGGGCAATGTGTATATGCATTGATTATTCCTTTACCTACTATCAGAGCAATTCCTTTATTTTTAGTGTCGTAACTACTATATAGTTGTTACTAATGTGTATTGTAATTAGACCATAACTTTGATCAAATTATTAGCTAAATGTTACTATCATTACCACTGTGTTTATTGTATTTTCTCTAATTGCACAGTCAGTTGTCATTACTATTTTTCTTCTTAGCCAATTATTATCAATATCTATTCTCACAAAACACAATGCCTATAAATTGATATTAATTAAAAATAACATTACATCAGCAAAAAAATTGTATATCAAATTACTTTTTCTGATAAATTTCAGTAGCTATTATTTCCTTGATTTGAAATCAATTCATATCTATCCAAATTATTTATTGCAGCTAATTATTGCTCACATGGCCAATTCCCAAATGTATTGTTAATTCTACACATATGAATAAAATAATATTCCTTCTTCAATAACCACACCTCCAGAGATTAGGGTGCAGGAGCTGGTGCTAATGGAGGCTATTGTTATACGGAACAATACTGCTTTCATCATAAAGAATATAGAACTTAATGATCATATGAGAACTGCAGATGAACTATATAGTGCTAGTTTGTTGGAAAAGGATACATATGATGAACTTCGCAGAGAATCTGATCCAAGGAAGATTGCAAGAACTATTACTAGTACAATAAATGAGACAGTTAAGCTAAATTCTGAAAACTTTGCAAAGTTCATTGGATGCCTCAGGAATTTAGATAATCTAGAGTCTTTAGCAACTAAGCTGGAGCAATGCCTCAGTAAGTTAATAAGCATTTTAAATTGTGAAAAGTACTGAGTTCAATTGCTGAGTGTAGGCCAGGAAGGGTACAACTTTATTGATGAAGAGAAGAATCTGTTGGCTAAATTTTAAGTACAGACTTTATTTAAAAAGGAAATTTATTCTTACTCTTGTAGAAAGTCTCAGGCATGAAAGGACCCTCTCTTGTAGCTCCCCTGACTCACTTGCTCTCCAGTCTAGCTTTGTGAGTAGTTCTTCCAGCATTGATTTGTCAGGTATTTGAATTGCATGATAAAAAAAATAATTGTTTTGTTGTTTTCTTGTTTTACTTGTAAGTTGAGTGTAAAGAAGAGGGTTGTAGGGGAAGACGGAGGGTTAGTCATAAATAAAAATTCACATTTGCTAGAACAACTAGATACTGACCTGATGATTGTTTGTGTCAAGTAGGTCTGGCTCAACAAAGCAGGTGCTTATCCAAGTCCTACACAGAACGCCTACGCCTACGTAGTGACAGCAGCTTCTCAGATGTTGTAGAAAAAGACTTTGCTTCAGGTTCGTAACTATTGTAAATAATTGCAAATAACTCATAAAATTTGATATACTGAAAAAAATAATGGTGGTTTCATATTCACTAGTATAAACTGATAACACATTCAAACAAATAAAAGAAAGATAAATAACACCCAGGATCACTGACCTAACCTCCAGGACTTTAGTCTCTGGGCTATACAGCTTATGACTTTTAATCTAAACAAGTTTATACTGATACTATCTCAAAAATATATTACTTTGCACTCAACTACATATAGAGTTATTATTTTAAACATTTGTCCTTATATAATACTATGTGTAATGAACCTATGCAACACAAATGAAGAGGGAAACATCCTTTTATGAGCCATATACATGTAAAAAACTTCCTATTTATTTTTACAGCCCAACATTTTTGACTGTTATGTGTTTAATAGAGAAACGATTGGAGTGCACTCTTCTTTGCAATGGAAACTAAACATCAGGACGTGTTTGAGTACCATCTGAACTCACGAAAAATTACAATGACTCACAGAAAAAAAGACTTACATTACTATTAATAGCTCAGACAAATTGAGCCATCTTAATTGAGTTCTAGCCAAATTTAAGTAATATATTTTATTTAATGTAATTGCATAATGGTATAGAAAAAGAACACTATCTTTGACCTTGCTGAGCAAATAAACAAAGATGCATTCGAATACTTGAACAAGAACTTCAGACATGAGATGGTAAGTGGAAAGTAGAAATTACAGATACATGATATTGAAAGGAAATAGAGACTATATATCTTTGTTGTTCCTTCATTTAATTAACCCCATTAACCATTGTACATTAGTACTTTAGATTTTTTTTTGATAGTTGTATAATAATATACTTTTTACGACAATATTCTTTATATGTCATTAGGTGAAGGTTGAGGAGAGAAGAGTTGAAAGTGGTGAATCTAAGCCAACTATCAAGGCAATGTTAAGGGATGGAGAGATGTACTTTGCTGCTATGTTGAAGAACATGAGATGTATGGAATCTTCCCCTGCTTTAAGGGCTGTGGCTGGTGCTGCTTAAGCAAAGAATAATCCAGCACCGCCCATCCTAACTTTTTAACTATTGAGACTTTTACTCTAAATATAAATATTACTAAAACTGTTGCACATTAGTAGATTTCTATGCAATTTTTATTTTTTTGTCATCATTAATGAATACTGTATGTCAATTTTGTTACTAAAATAAGAACAAAAGACATCTTTATGAAGTTTTCATTTTATTATTGTTTTTGGTCACTGAGGATTTTTAGGCATAGTGTTGTGTTGTTGCTATTGTTTAATTGATTGAGTAGAAAGAATTTGTATGTAATAAGCATATCGCCATTCCCTACCCTTACCCTGCCCTGAAGTAAGAAAAAAAAAAGGCTACACCACGTTGAGAGAGCCCACCCCTCAAGCTTAAATAAGCTATAGCAATGCGCACCATCTCGTCAATGTTGGTCTGCGTAAAAAGAAGGCGTATTTATTTCTGTCTGTCGTACTGAGAGTCTGTCGTACTGAGTGCCTATCGGTTATCGTAGCTTCTGAAATACAGCTGTGAACCAGTGAAAAGGCCTGTTGAATAGTAAGTTAGCTATAACTAATATAGCTAGCTAATAGTTTTGCTCTGGTTCCTGCCGCTATTGGCGGGCTATTGAAGCAGATACTATACAGCTATATACAGATAACTGGATAAAGAGGTGAAGGCTTTAAACTAGAACTAGCAATAGAGTGAGGTGCTTAATTTCTCTTTGTTGTGTATCATTGTTGTGGCTTAATTTTAGCTCAGGCTGAGATTAAGTTTCATAGTGCTCTTTATAAAAAGTATATCTAGCTAAGCTTCATTGGGAGAGTATATAAATGCTTTAGTGTATACAATGCATGTGTACATTCAACCATGTTTTCTGCACAACATCATTCCATGGGCCACAGAGTTTTTCAAACAGTGCAGCCAAACATAGCCATTGTTACACTTCTGTACTACCTGGAAGATGAAGAGAAATTTAACTTTCTTATTCATAGTATACAAATGGAGCAAACAGAATTCCAGATTTTAACCGTAACCAAGAAAGAGGGTGGATAAATACAAGTAAAAAACTGCTGATTTCCCTAAACTGAACATCCAAATTTTTTCTTCAATATTTGAGCCACCATTGTATTCAAGATGGACCTGGCACTTATCCCTGAATGAGATTTGTCCTCAGCATTACTACGGACGAAGAGCTCCTGTTTTTTGCAAAACCATCAAGACTCCAGAACTCTGTGCTTGCACGAACTGCAGAACCAGAGTTACCAGCACTAAGTAGGATAACATATCCTACCTTGTTCACAATAGTTATATAGAATAATATTGCTAAATATTTTGACTGTTTGTACAGAAAATTACCACAAGTACATTCATTGATAGTCTAGGCTAGAATGTGTGAGCATGAAAGATTATGTTATTGTGCAGGTGAGCAACAATGGCTGACATGTCAGAAGAAGACATTGAACAGAAAGTAAAGCATTATATAGCACAGATACCGGATGAAAATAAAAGACTTTTGGACAGCAAAGTTAATGAGGACGAAGATATCTCAACAATAGCCAAGCAAATATCAAACTCATGGAAGAACAAACTCTATCTACTAAAACTGGAACCTTGCGACAAGGACGATATACTTGAAAATTCTTCTCCAGTATCTCAGAGGTAAATATATTTCTTTTATTTATAGTTGAATAAAATTCAATTAGCCTTCAACAGTGAAAAATGAAGGGAAAAAAGCAGGTGGCAAGATTCAGTGTAATATTGAAGTATAAAATACATCATTTCATTAGAATAGACATTGCAGAAACCATAAGAAGCAAGATAAAGGTACTGCAACAGTGAATGGAATATAATAGACCATTTTTTACTTAACATTCTTTCTATCAATACAATGGAATTGTTTTGCTTTTCTCCTTGTTGTAGCTATTATCTATAAATGATTGAAGCACTAAAAGTGCTAACCCTCAGTGTTACATGCAATACACTGGTTAGCTATTACAAAGACAAAAAAAATGTATATGTCATAGTATGAATTTGTCAATATGTTGCTGGTGCAATACAGTGGTAGATATAAATGCTGTCATCATAAGAGAAGCTAAGCATGCAGGAGACTCTCATCTTACCACCAGTAGTTTCAATGGGAAACTCTAATTCTAGCACCCCCATAAACCACTGAGAATATTAACTAAACTACTACAGAAAATGAGTAATTATTTGCTCACGTGATTACGGCATGACAATAGGGGGCATTACCAAAAAAGCTTGCAATTGTACAGCCAAAGAATAACTACATATAGCTTTTTCTTTAAAAAAAAAAAAAATTCAAATCAAACAATTCTTTAAATTGTCCAGTACAAAATTTTGATGCCTCTTTCAGGAGGTCACTGTTTTTGAGATCCACTGTTGTGTAACAGAATGACAGACTGACTGAAAGACAGACAGACAGACGGACAGACAGACAGACATACAAACTGAATACCGTAACCCTCTCGCGCATGCACACTCAGGGTTAATCAATTCAATTTACAACCAGTAATAGAATCTTGTGAGCAACTGGAGATTGTAGTTATTATGCATTATTATGCAGGATAGAAGCTTTGAGGCGATGGAAAGACAAAATGAGTTTAAATAATACATACAGGAATTTACTTGAAGTATGTGTGCAAGGAGAATGGAGTGATGCTGCAAATGCTATAATCGAAATTCTCAAAGGTATTTTTAGAACAAATAAAGAAGAATTAGCTAATGAAGTTCTTATCTGAGTAAAAGAATTGTTCTTCTTTCTTTTAAGTATTATAACTTTGTGCATTTCACGTATTTACAGACCCGGACAAAAAACAACGTCTAAGAGATCGAAGATGTAGTGTTCAGGGACAAAGCACAGGTAAGATGTAGGTTTATAGAATACATAATTTATACATGTATACATGCAACTGGAGATTACATACATACACAAATTTATAATAATAATAATAATTATTATTATTATTATTATTATTATTATTATTATTATTATTATCATCATTATTATTAATATTATTATATTGATTCAGTCTTTCTTGGCTGAAATAATTATAATAATAGCAAATTTTCTCATTCTAACAGTCAGTATTATTAATTAAAACAACCCGATGTTTTGACTTCTGTCTGCTATTATTATTATTATTGAATATTATGATTATTTATTATTATTTTTTATTCAATATAATTATTATTAATTATTATTATTATTATTATTATTGCTACTACTATTATTATTACTATTGTTATTAGTATTATTGCTATTATTATTATTATTGCTATTATTATTATTATTATTATTATTATTATTGAAAAATCAGGATTTTTTTATATTTTCACTAACTTATTCAAAAATTATCGTTGAAATTCACAGAGCAGCTATTGCATGGAGAGCTCACTTGCCACCACACTGTCCTGTCAGAGCATATCCCTTGAGTAATTATTATTATTTGTTTGTTTAGACAGTAGCCCTCTACAGAAGCGAAGTATATCTCATGATTCAGATGAACCTGCAACGAAAAAAGCAAGATTGGAAAGTTTATCATCTGATGAAACAACAAGTATGAAATATATGAATTTTACAAGTTTGTGCATAATCACAGATGATATTGTTGCTTGAACTCCAATTACAGCTACTCATTCTGGAAAGAGTCAGTCTGCAAATGGTGACAAGCAACATTCTTCGGAACACCGTCGGATAGTCAGCTTCAGCTCTGGTAATAGTTCTGATGCTGAGGTGGATTTTCCAAAAGGTAACAGATTTAAGATCGTAAATATTCATTGCTGTACAAAACTAATATTTGTATTTTGTTGTGGCTCCATTTCACTCTAACAATTGTGTCTGTCGGCCATGCAAAGTGTTCTGCTAGCAGTGCTAGTTAGATAACAAGAAGTTGATAAAGTAAGAAAAGGTCTCGTCATTGTAAGAACAGTTACCTTCCCCTCCCCCACCCATGTGAGATCTCACCACAAACTCTCTGGATTCTTGGTTGAAACTCTACCATTATTAATACTTTAACTTGTGTCAATGGCCACGTCACCATTCTTGTAACTAGATGTTGTGTTATTTTTCCAAAGATTAAAAGTTGAATAGCTTGTATAGCTATACCCATTAGTAGGTACTTATCACACACACTTCTATTAATTTTTTCTACATATGTCTCCAAACTAAGTTAGAAGGAGAAAGAGTAGTTTAAAAAGTGAAATGTGTATTGCACAAGTTGAAATAGTAGTTCCTTGTATTTTTAAAAGAAATGGTAGAAGTTCTACTGCTAAAAGTCAAACACAAATCTCACAAAGAAATCTCCAGTAGTTGAGCAAAAACAAAAGCTGGTAGATCGATTATTCTCGACCAAACCTGAAAGCTGCAACTGGGCAAAGATAAATGAAACTATTTGTGGGTCGAAAGGCCGCCAATTGTGGGTTGGAAGGCTGACACCACCGTCACCCACTTCAGGTAAGGTAAGTACTCAGGCCCACAGGTAAGGATCAGCACTCAGCGATAAGGCAAGCCACCGAAGACTCCAACAACTATTCCTTAGAGACTCTGATGACCGCTGCCATCAGAGTTCCACCCAAGGTAAGCTAGTCCGCCTGAAGTATTAATTCAGTGGTTGGGTTTAACTAAGTCATAGGGGAACTGAATGGATGCATGCGTGCCATAGTTTAAGTACTAGGGGACACGCATGCGCACAAATAAAATGAGGTGTGGTCACCGGAAGTCCGGGATAGAACCAAACAAAATGACATGCGTATACATACATATAATCACACTGTGCTTATAATACGTACACCATTGTTATTCATGACACAACACAAATGTTCTCTTCATGCAATGTTCTTTATCTTCTTCTTTCATCTCTTGACTTTCTCTTCATCTCTTTCTCGACTCTCTCTCTCTCGTCTATCTCTATGTTCTCCGCCCACACTATTACTTACATAAAAGTCATGGAGCGGAATGACCGAAAGAGTGCTACCACTACTGTGAGTACTTCAGACGCTTCTTCGCTGACAAGTATTTCTACAACCAAGAGTAAGTGAATGGGTCTAAACTTCCAGCAATCAATTATAGCTTTGTTTGTACTCATTACCCTTCAGTATGCATACTCATGAAGCTGGGATTTCAATGGAAGTCCTTTGATTAAAACACCTACCAATATTGTAGAACCAAGCAATTTGCAAACTAAATGTCTAAGTGTTTTTGCCTTCATTTAGTGACCTATAACACTTTTTCCTTGAAGTTATGGTTCATCACACTGATAGAATCAAACCATACTTTTATAAGTGTGTCCATTGTGTTGTGTAAATTAATACTAAGTGTTATGTTGACACAGATAATTTATATCTATTGTGTATTTATATTTGTGTAAAGTACAACCGAGTACTAGGATGGAATGAGTAAAATATGTATGAAAATTTCTTCCATATGCATTTATGTGCCAATGTCTCTGTGCCATGTTTAGGTGCCATGGGAGATTTTGACATGAGCAAAAATAAACGATTGGTCGAATATAACGACAGCAAGATAGGTGCAAAGTATGCATCCCTGAAAATCAAAATAGCAGAAAAGCTAAAAGGAATAGAGCCAGAAGAAATGAGATCTTTCATTCAAAGTTTACCGAACTGTGAAGACTGTGAGGACATATTGAAAGATAGAAATAGCATCCTTAAGATATTTAACAGGCTTGGTGAGAAAAAATATTGGCATCCCTATGACATATCCCCTTTGTACTGCATTGTTGAAGAATATTTAAAAGATAATGATGAAATCATCAAAGAATTGATGAATATGAAGAGATGTTAATAGCGTTCAAAGCTATTACGAGAATATGTGAAAAGATTGAATGGGACAGTCTGAGAGTTAACGAGGATGAAAATCCAAATGTGGAGAGAAACCCAGTGGACTATCCCCCTAGAAATAGGAAGCAATTAGTAATAACATTAATGGGCGATAAACAGCTCAAAGTCACTGACTACACTATCAAGCACCTCGAAGATGTCTTCGAGCAATTTCAAAAGAGATTCCAGCATTCATTAGATGCTGTCTTGGACAAAGTCACTAAAGGAAGTGTGACTTTGACGTGGTATATTTCATCTCTGTCTGCTCAAAATACTCTGGATTACTTGAACGAATCTGTAGACTTTATACGAAGCCTGCACATTTCTACTATATTTTTGGAGAATTGCCTGATCTACAGTGACAGCATAGGGCCAATTAATTCACAGGTTTGTAGAATGGCTTAATATTGCTCAGTATTTACTAGTGATACCATTTAATACAAACACAATTGTGGGATAGTTCTGTCAAATACTGCAGTAAGTTACTTACATAAGAAGAAACTATATAATTGGATGTGTGATATTTCCAAATAGATGAAATCTTATCCGTTTCTGCCCAATTACATTCATACTTGGCCTTCACTAAGGATATATTTGGTCAGGTTTAAGTGAATGATTATTTTAGTACCAACTATGCAATCACATTGGCTATAATAACGACTATTATTAGATTGACTGTAATGAAGAAGTAATAAATAATAAAAAAGAACATTGGAAACACACTTTATAATTTGCTGAATAAGTAATGTGTCATAATAATTGATTCAATAGAATAGTAGAACAAATTGATTCCTTACTGCAGGAACTAAATGAAGTCAAGCTGCTTTTAGCTGTTCAAGATAAAAATATCGAAAAAGTAAATTCTTTCATCAAAGAAGTCACAAGTGACTTTGATCAAATTACTCCAGTCGTAAGTAATTATCCTTTGATTTATATTTCAGAACTCTTTTTTAATTCTCTTTTTTAGAAAGATCCAAGCCTGCTGATGAGGGCTGCTTACGGAGGAAGTGTGGATATCATGTCTGCTTTGATAGATCATGGTGCTAATGTCAATCAGCAAGATGTTAGTTTATGTCGGCAGCTGTGTATGGAAGATGTTTCAATTTGGGATGTTCCTAGGGCATAGTTTGTTGTTGTTGTTTTTTTAGGTTTATAGGAGTTTATGTGATAATTCACCCTTTGTATTGTGCCCCACTATTATGGGGGCTCTAGCCCCCTTCTTCTTTCTTACGCCACTGAATGAGATTTTTAAATATATGAGATACACTTTAAAAGTTAGCAGATAAATCTTCTGTTTCCTCTTCAAGCAAAGATAAATTAGGATGATTTTAATAGTATCACTGTTATTCATAACTAATTTATCCTTCATTTGTTACGCTCACTATAACACAATAACTAACTGCGGGAACACTCAAATTAAACAAACCAGACAGTATATGACTTTGATTGTGCTCCATCTCAGAATGTTTTTCTCTTCCTTATAATTAATTAACTCTCATATATATTACGTAATTGGTTATACTAGGTCTGAATGTGCCTTGCTCTTTCCATGCTAATTATATCAAGTGATATTGTCTACTACTTCAGGTTTTTGGATGGTCTGCATTGGCATATGCCAGTGCTTCAGGGCACACAGAAGCTGTGGAATATCTTATTGAGAAGGAAGCAGATATTACTTTACCAAGCAAAGTAATAAAGGCCTATTTAACAGCTCAATTTTACTTGTTTATTTGTTGAACAGATCACAAAGTATACAGATATTTTGGATCTAATGGAGAGAAACAAAAACAGCTCTTACAAATTACTCAGAGAAGGTCTCAACCAAAACATGGTAATAGATCAGCATGGGAACTATATATAGTACATACTGTTATTGTCCTTGTCTGTCAGATTAAAGATGCTAAAAATGGAAATGCCATTGCAGTGAAGTCAGCATTGGGAATGGGCGCTAATGTAGAAGCTCTAGATAAAGAAAAGGTTATGTATTTAATTTGCTACAGATTAAAAAGTGATTTGAATCTTTTCTTTGATACACAGGAAGGATGGGTAGCTCTTGCCTGGGCTAGTCATAATGGCCACCTGGATGCTGTAGATCACCTGCTGAGTAGAAATGCCAATCCCAACGTGCAGTGTGGGGTAAGATAAGGATATGCAGTGTGGAGTGAGATAAGGATGTGCAGTGTGGAGTGAAATAAGGATGTGCAGTGTGGAGTAAGATAAGGATGTGCAGTGTGGAGTGAGATGAGGATGTGCAGTGTGGAGTGAGATAAGGATGTGCAGTGTGGAGTGAGATAAGGTTGAGCAGTGTGGGGTAAGATAAGGATGAGCAGTGTGGGGTAAGATAAGGATGAGCAGTGTGAAGTAAGATAAGGATGTGCAGTGTGGGATAAGATAAGGATGTGCAGTTTGGAGAAGGATATTCAGTGTGGGGTAAGATAAGGATGTGCAGTGTGGAGTGAGATAAGGATGTGCAGTGTGGGGTAAGATAAGGATGAGCAGTGTGGGGTAAGATAAGGATGTGCAGTGTGGAGAAGGATATGCAGTGTGGAGTGAGATAAGGATGTGCAGTGTGGAGAAGGATATGCAGTGTGGGGTAAGATAAGGATGTGCAGTGTGGAGTGAGATAAGGATGTGCAGTGTGGGGTAAGATAAGGATGAGCAGTGTGGGGTAAGATAAGGATGAGCAGTGTGGGGTAAGATAAGGATGTGCAGTGTGGGATAAGATAAGGATGTGCAGTGTGGAGAAGGATATTCAGTGTGGGGTAAGATAAGGATGTGCAGTGTGGAGTGAGATAAGGATGTGCAGTGTGGGATAAGATAAGGATGTGCAGTGTGGGGTAAGATAAAGATATGCAGTGTGGAGAAGGATATTCAGTGTGGGGTAAGATAAGGATGTGCAGTGTGGAGTGAGATAAGGATGTGCAGTGTGGAGAAGGATATTCAGTGTGGGGTAAGATAAGGATGTGCAGTGTGGAGTGAGATAAGGATGTGCAGTGTGTGGGTAAGATAAGGATGTGCAGTGTGGGATAAGATAAGGATGTGCATGTGTGGAGAAGGATATTCAGTGTGGGGTAAGATAAGGATGTGCAGTGTGGAGTGAGATAAGGATGTGCAGTGTGGAGTGAGATAAGGATGTGCAGTGTGGAGTGAGATAAGGATGTGCAGTGTGGAGTGAGATAAGGATGCAGTGTGGAGTGAGATAAGGATGTGCAGTGTGGAGAAGGATGTGCAGTGTGAGTGAGATAAGGATGTGCAGTGTGGAGTGAGATAAGGATGTGCAGTGTGGAGTAAGATAAGGATGTGCAGTGTGGAGTGAGATAAGAATGTGCAGTGTGGAGTGAGATAAGGATGTGCAGTGTGGAGTAAGATAAGGATGTGCAGTGTGGAATGAGCTACTAACAACATGTCTAATTATTTTAGCCAGTCTAAACAATAAACAGGAGGTTTTTTTAACGAACTTAAAATTTTAAGTCATGAATCTATCATTTATTAACTTTCTATAAAAAATTATTAAACTTAAGTAGTATATTATAATCTATCACCTCACTGAGCCTGATAATTTAATTGTTCTTTAAATTCTCATTTATTAGTCATGCAAAAGAAGACTTGGCAGAGTAACAAAATGTACCACTTTCATTTCAAGTTTGAAGTTAAAACTAGAACCATGTACTTTTGCTCATTTTGCAGGAGCTGAAGTGGTCACCGTTAATACTGGCCAGCAGAAATGGACATGCTAGAGTAGTGCAGAGGTTAGTGGATGGCGGAGCTGATCTGAATCAAGGAACAGAGGTAAGCTAAAAATGTTCTACCTCTTAGTCTATTCAATGAGTAATATACAATACATTATGTTATTACGTAGAGAAAACCAGTGTTGTTGTTGTTGTTGTTGTTTTATTATTGAACAACCTCAAATGTCCTTTTCAGAAATAATACACTATAGTGGTAACAACAACAAACAAAAAGCATGTAAATGTTTATAATGCAATGATTTTATTGGTACAAGAATATCTCTTCATAACCACATTGACTTGCCTTTCTTCCCTCCTGCTATTATCTCAAGTGTTGATTTTTTTTTTACACCAATTAAGTAAGTAAGACCACTTCCAACCAGCACTGGCTGCCAAATTCTCAAGAGAATTAGTGGTGGCACTGAAAAAAAGTAACAGTGAAGACAAACTTTGAAGGGAGGTGCAGTTTACATTGCTCGAATACTTGCGCCACAATAAAGTCAAATGTAAGACATTTTCTCCACTGTAGCTATTTGGTTTAATTTAGCATTAAGGTTTTGTCATACTCTACCAGAAATCTGTCAGTTTCTCGTAAGAGACAGAGGTGTCTGCTAACAGATAAAAAAAAGTCATATACAATCACTCAGACATGTCATTTAGTTCAACTTCCAATAACATCGCAATTCACTAAATATCGTGTGATGATATCATATTTAGATATTCCAGTAAGAGCACAGTACATGGTAGAATTATATTTTATGGTCATTCATGCATTAAATTTATATTATAGATGGACTGGACTGCACTAAGGTTTGCAGCTGCATTTGGACGTGTGGATGCTGGAAGAGTTCTCGTAGATGCCAAAGCAGATGTAAATTCTGTAGATTATGAGGTAATCTGAAAAAAAAAATTTTTATGCAGATATAAAAAGAATTTATTCAAATGGAATATTATAAATTATTGTTGTTGTTGTTTTTCTTTTGTGACCCAACTGGTTTACATAAATTATCATGCTATATTGAGCTGAGCTTGAGACTCATTTAATGTTTTATCACTCTTGTGTGTGTGTGTGTGTGTGTGTGTGTGTGTGTGTGTGTGTGTGTGTGTGTGTGTGTGTCTCAGCATGGATACACTCCATTAAGTCAAGCAGCACAAGATGGTAAAGCTGCTTTTGTTTCAATGTTGATCAACAAAGTACCAGACATTGACCTCGACTATTCCGCTGAGGTAGAATTCAATATTAATAGTTACCATTTTGAAAATGCGGCTAATATTGCAGAAAGGAGGATGGTGGACTCCACTGATGCTAGCATGCAAGAATGGCCATTTGCCTGTTGTAAGCTTGCTGCTACACCACGGTGCTTCAGTGAATAAACAGAAACCGGTAATTCTATATCTGAGAGTTTCATAATGATGAAATTTGCATAGCATTATGTGAAAGTTTTATTCTTGTCATCTGGCACTAATATAATGGTCACTGTAAGTAATTAAATCATTTGGTACAAATATTATTATTGGCATGTGAGTTGCAATCGAATAACTACTACCTCGTATATCCATATTATAGAGCATACATAGTTATATTAGTTCATATTTCACCAGTTAAATGAATCATATTATGATATATCATTTCTTCATCATACCCACACAGGTGTAATATTGACACTTTGATTCATGTATACTACTTAATATGTGTGTATGTGATTCTGCTTTTAGGACAATGTGGCAGCAATCCATGTGGCCAGTTTTGCTGGTTACGAAGATGTAGTCAAGAAACTTGTATCACACAACGCTGATGTGAATCTAGCTGATGAAGTAAGTAGAAGAAAAAGTGAAAGATTTAATTACTTTAGGATATACATTATTTGTTAAACTTCATTATATTAAATACAAGGTAAAAAAGAAGCAAGCATGAACTCTGTAGATAGCTAGGTAGCTTTAACTCTTGTGATATTACTATGAGGTATATATAACTTTTTTATCTATGCAATTAAAGTGAGTATTTTATATCTATAAATGCATGCTGCATTCTATTTGTCGTTAAAGTGGGGAGTTACACCTCTGATGTTTGCCGCAAAGGAAGGACATCTTGGAGTTGTAAAAGCGCTCTATTTAAGTGAAGTAAAATTGGATGTCAATCTTCAGGAAGATGTAACTAAACAAAGCTTGTTCTTGATTTATTTTGACATTATTTTTTGTTCTTAAAGGAAGCCAAGTTTAGTGCACCATTTTTTGCCGTTCAATGCAAACACCTGGATATTCTCCACGAGCTAATGAAGAGCGGACAAGTAGACTGCAATAAGACTGACTTGGTAAATAATATTATATCTCCACATTACTTTAGTTAGTTTGATTCGTGTAGCATGGCAAGACGTTATGGAAACTCATTGAAGAAACTCAGTTTGAAGAGGCCAAGAGACTTTTTGAAACAACGTATTCTGCACAGATGGTAAGGATGGTTTTAGCCATGCATAATGAAATTATAGGCAGTGATATTAATAACTATTCTAGTGTATTACTTTTTGACTCACAGAAAAGATATCTATAAAATTGCAGACTAAACAATACTTTCCATGCATTTATACTACAAGTACTTACAGATGTGAGAAGTGTATATGTGTGCCAGTTCAGTGTGGATAAATAGTGTGGCCTGTAAGGTCATAAGGTGAGAGTGGTGATGCATACTCTCTTTCGCCACAGGATCAGATGATATCTCAGACTCCACAACCATCATCAAAGCCCTCCTTACCACCACCACAACCCACAGTCAAGTCAATGGCATCGCAACCTCCAGACTTGTACATCAGGAATATGTTGTACAGAATTGACAACAGGAATATGTTGTACAGAATTGATAACAGGAATATGTTGTACAGAATTGACAACAGGATGATGCAAGTGGCAGGAGCTGCCTGACTTGCTTATAATACTTCCTAAAGCAATTTTCTATGCATGTATTTGTGTTTTTGTAGCAATATTAAATCCCATTTGTACATATATTTGCTCCTTTTTGGTCTCTTGTCTTGTTTTTTAATCTATATTTTATGTTCAATTTTAATAGCTCTGTCCACCATTAACCTAAAACATGTGTTTTAAATGCAAATCTGATGTCTTGACATACATAATGTTATTGTAACAAAGAGAACAGCCCAAATGCTTCAAAGATTTATATTTTCAACAAATATTATTTGTTAATATTATATTTATTGGGTTAAGTTTTGACTAACACATATTGGCTGCTAAAACGAGAAAATTTGCTATTTATATATTATTTGCTCTATTGAACTATTACACAGCACTATGAAGATATATGTTTAATTAGTTATCCTTAAATGCAGATGCCATCATTTGCACCATCCAAGATAGTCAGGCAGAATGTGAGCCATACCTCAAAAGCAGGTATATAGTATTTTTTTTATGATTTATAGCAACTGTGAATCTATCAAGTTATATAAAATCACTTGCTGGACATCTGTCAGCAAGTGGAGAACTCTGTGAAAATGTGAATATTTAATTTCACACCTGCAAAACTAAAAGTTGGACTAACATATTCTAGACGTATGTGCAATAACTCTAGCATTGGGCTTTCCGGGGTGTAAAATCATTTTCTGGCTAGTTTTTAATTAAGGTTAAAGTTGAATTTTCTGTGTTATTTACTCACAATGAACTATTTTAGTGTATTTATTAAAATATAATTATTAATACAACATAGGCATTTTAATTTTGTGGGTGCTCTTGAGATGGCATTGTCATCTTTGAACTACTACACAGCATATGAAGATATTTTGTTCAATTAGTTATCATTAAAATGCAGGTACCGTCATTGTGACTATCTCCAAGATAGTCAGGCAGAATGTGAGCCATACCTCAAAATCAGGTATATAGTTTTTTATGGCTTGTAGCTACTGTGAATTTAGCAAATTATATAAAATCACTTGCTGGACATCTGTCAGCAGTGAGGAACTCTGTGTGAAATTGGGAATATTTAATTTCACACCTGCAAAAACTTACGTATGTGCAGTTTTCTGGGGTGTAGAATCACTTTCTGGCATTAGTTTTTAAGTAAGGTTAGAGTTGAATTTTCTGTGTTATTTACTCTATGAACTATTTGGTGTATTTATTTAAATATAATTATTAATACAACATGGGTATTTTAATTTTGTGGGTGCTCTTGAGATGGCATAGTCATCTTGAACCTGTATCATGGCATATTCCAACATGATAAAGAATTTGCTCTTCATAATTTCTTTCTCATCTTTCTTTAAAGAGAAAGAGAGAGGATACATCTAATTTGCTCTTGGTTGATTTGGTTGTATTTAATCTTTAATCATCTGATGAACAGGGCCATAGCTACTAAGTTTTTCATTTCATGAACAAATTCTTTATTTGTCATTCATTCCTTGTATCAGACTATCTGCCTCAGACTGCAATCCAGTAAAATCCATGTTAGCAATTGCTGCCAATTTCTTAAATAGATAAAGTTCAGCATAAGAGCAAGTCGCCGCATATATCATCGAAAGTTCAGATAAGTTCTTTTGAATCTCTGAGTGGCACTAACAATTCTATTAGAAGAGGAGTAGTTCGATTTTTTACCATACCATTGATATTGCTATATTATCTATCAAAAAAATTACTTTCTGGCTGACTTTGGACAAATAGCTACTTCCTCTAGTGTGATGCTTCAAAAGGGGACAAGTTCCTGGCAATATTATCAAGTTTGTCGAGTAATCGCTCTTCACGGTCAGACTGATTGTTAAGAGTCATTTGAACAAAAGTATTCATAAAGCGCTGAAATAGGTTATCATCATGGATCATAGGAGTCACATTAGGTGTTGGTGCTGGCTCAGCAATATCACCTGGTTGAGAATGAGAATTACAGCCAGTAGGGAAAAGTTGTTGAGAGGGTTGAGAAAATTGAAACTGGTCGGAAAGAGAATTGCTGATGGGATGAGGATTGGGGGGTTAGACAAGCTTGAAATAATTGAGGGTTAGCTTGGGAAGTTTGGGGTTGTTGGGGATATAAACTATAGGTGTCAGGATTTAACACTATCTATAACGGTGTCATTAGAAGAGCTAGACATATGGGTGGCATCCATTAGAGAGTTGTGAGAGTAATCAGTAGTGAGATCAGAGTTGGTGATAACAGTACTTGCAGTTCTAGAGCGAGTTCTAGAAGAGATTAGGGGGTTGTCTGAGGTGTTGTTAGAGAGACGTCTGAAATTGGTAAACTAGACATCAAAACTAAAAATTAAAAAAAAATTTTAAAAATTAAAAAAATATAAAAAATAGAATTTAAACTTACACACTACAAAATATGTGCTACAGTCAAGTGTTAATTTACAACAATGTCTCTGCACTATGATATTAGAACCTAATACTGCACAACAGACACATGCACTCACATACAAATCACTCATGCACTCAACTTTTAGGAGTTAAGAGACAATCCAGTGTCCCCTAGAATGGCCTCCGCTTGTAGAAATGCAGGCTGCAAGATGTTGTCAGAAAATGGAGAGTTGGGGTAAGAGAGAATTCGATGCAAGTCCTTCCACTGAGGAAATCAATTCAAATAGGTATGGTACGCCCCTGAGGAAATCACAATCGATTCAAATAGGTACGCCTTTCAATGGAGACGATCGCAATTCAAACAATCAAATGTAGTGGCACGGAATAGTTCAACCCTTCAAGTTCAGTAAGAAAAACCCGTCAGACGTGGACGTGTCATAGCACTGGATGAAAAACGAAAGGGAGGGAAACCACTGATGTCACCATATGTGGTATTACAACGCACTCAGATAGCGCTGCCACCAGAGTTCTGTGGCCAGATTCAACAAGGTTGCAGAATTTTAATCTACTGCTTGCAAATACTTCACATGTAATAGAACTGACTAAAATGATGACAAGACTGTACAATATAAGTGAGTGTGTGCATGCGTGATGATTGAATGGTAAGTTTAACATTGAAAGTTCCAAATAAAGCTCAGCAGGTTGGTTACTATGAATGTATGTGTGTGCATAGAGTGAGAATGTCTGATAATGTGGTAGTGTTACACCACATCTCCTACAAACCCTCAGAATAGAACGTATGAAGTTAGCTTATGGAGAGTCCCTCAGCATTTTGGAAGAATATGGCTAACGCTTTCCTACCGGACATCGAGAGAAATTGATTGGGCTAGTTCCTCGGAGTCTCCTCGAAACCTGCTGTAAGATGGACTGGTTCCGATTTGTTCTCAAACTTTTATAAGCTTTATTTTACTTGTGATATGGCTATAGCTACCTACTTTATATGCCTGGTTTGCGGGTTTTTGTGGTTGCTTTGCGGTAGAAATTCAAAAATCAAATTCGAATTCTAAAAGACACCCGAAGTGTTGAAGAAAGTCTGTGTCAAAAGGGTTAATCTAAGAGGGGGTGAGATTGAGCTTGCACTATCTCTAGGGGGTCACAACTTATAGATAGAAGAAATAAGCTTCAATTATCAAGACAATAATTAGAGCAGAAATAAACTTATGATTTTTAAGTATTTGCAATCACCTTCATTATTCATTAACATGAGGACAACATAAGAAAGCACAAATAACCACATATTAAATATTTCAAATTTTAAAACATACAATGTACAAAGAAATAATAATAAGGTATATATTTACTGCTTTTTGCTTACAAAGTTTTTTTTTTAATATTTCAAGGGTGGGCAAGCGCCCCTGGCCCCACCCCCTTAAATGAACCCTTATAGAGTAGGACCATCTTTATATAATGCCATACCTGGCAAGTAGGCAATGTCATCTTAATAACAGCAATACTGTGGATTTGAGATGCTGGAGTATGATATGGTTAAAAAAATGAACATGTAATGCTGCATTATTACGTCTACCAGGAATAGCCACAGAGTAAGTCAGATATGAGAGCTCTTTCACAATTTGATATGGGCCTTCCCATGTACTTTACCATCTTACCAATGAGACAGGCTTTTTCACAAGAACAAGTTCACCTGGTTCAAACTTTTTCTCCTTAGCATTACGATCGTACATGACCTTCACCCGAGCTGCTTTAGCCTCCCTATCTGCTACAATAAGATCCATTTCAGCCAACTTCAACAAGCCAATCTGATAGATTTACACTAGGCCACTCCTCCTGGAACCAGGAGTCCTGCAATAACTTCAGGGGCCCATGAACCTTCCCTGAATACAGTAAGTCGAGAGACTGTAGCGTGTCATAACATGTGGGGTGTCTCTGTACACCAACAGAACATATTTGAGGAAACAATCCCAATCCCTCTTACAACACTGGGCTTTGATAATCATTCCTTTAAGACATGCATGCCACCTTTCGATGGCACCGTCACTCTGGGCATGATACGATGATGTACGTACTTGAGATATAGCAAAAGTTCACATGTTTCTTGTAGACACCAGACATAAAACTGATCCCTGATCTGTAACGATAGTTTGAGAAAGACCATGCCTAAAAACCCTTGGACCGATTCAGTATCAAAGGTTTCAATGGGAGTGCTTCGTGATTATTTAGAAAATAAAAACATTGCTGTTAATAATACTTGTGGTCTCTATTAGACCCATTGCCAACAAAAACCAATACATGGCAGGTGTCAAAGGAGCTCGGGAATTTTATAAAAAATCAATTAACAACCCATAAATGACCTACAAAGTTCAATAATGTCACGTCTCATTCCTAACCAAGTAAAGGTAGCCTGGATCTCATGATGGCCAAAATGACCACGAGCCAACATTAAAACTTGATTTCTTGTACTACTAGGAAGAAACTTAGCAAACCAGATTAGCCTGGAGATTCAAGTGAGAGTGTATTGATTCCCAACCAAGGTCTCTTCCTCACAAAGCCAAGTAATTAATATCATCACACAGCTACTTCAAAGTGACCACATACATCACCAGTCTTAATTTCCACACATGCAACAGGACACTCAGTGAATTCATATTTACAACCAAATTCAGCAATCAATATAGGTACTACCATATGACACACAACAGTTGCCTCAGCTCCAGAGTCTACTAATAAATCTGAGTCATCACCATCAAGCTATTGCACTACATGATTACTCTTGTATGGGCCGTTAGGTAATACGTGGTTAGGGTCACCACACCAATGAAGCACCAAAGGAGCAAACCCTCACCGCTACTATACACTAGCTAGAAATTACAAAATCATCTCAAATCAAAAGAATAATCTATTGGCTATTATAATCAGGTATCAATATAGTTGGAGTGGTAGATGTAAGCGCTGACTTCATAAAAGAAGAAGCTAAACAGGCTAGAGGCACTCACTGGTATACATTTTCCACGCAAAACTTCTCTTCAGCACTTGGTTAATTTCCCAGCACAAAGCAAGACTACTACAAGCAGAATGAAATTATCTGTTCACGTGATTACGATGTAACAATAGGGGCATTACTCACAAAAGCTAGTACCTAGACAGAGCTGACAGCTCTGTGTTTTCTTAAAAAAAACAGCCTGAAATTAAAAAAAAGAGACAATAAAACGTCTTAAATTGGCCTTCTTGAGTAAGTTCATACAAAATTCAAGGGTTAATTGTCAATAATTACCAAAATCAGAATATGACAGAACACACAAAACAATTACTATAACCCTATTAAGCATGCACACTGAGGGATAATAACAATAAATCTTTGTTTGACACAGTGATTTAGAGCAAGTCTGCGTGCAGCTGTTTAACAACTACACCGCTTCATAAGAGCCTTAGTATTACCAGAACTATTACTTGAGCTATTACTAGAACCATTCCCAAACTACTATACCCACCGGAGCCATTGCCAGACCCACCAAAGCTACTACCAACTTGATCCCAACTATGTACAGAGGATTTAGAAGACTCACCTCCTTGTCGACCTTGTGTCTGGTCAAGCCTCCAATAGTTGGACGATGAGATGTCATCCTTCTAAGAGTAGTTCTGGGAGATCATGCACCAGAAACGAACCTCATGAATTGGTGCACAACATGAACTGCTACATAAATGGATTTTGGTTCCAAGGTCTTGACTTGCACAGCCACATCTTCAGGAATCCCAGTTAGGAACCTGGATATACACAAAAGCCTTCAGGTTAGAGTGCTGTTTAGAAATGTTGTAAAATGTCCATCCTATCCCACGATCCCATGTGACAATCCACGGGATGTCCACCTGTCCCTCTTACAGATGAATGTGCGTTGTATGCTTTGAAAATCATGTGGTCACAGGAAATTCTTAAAAATGGATGCATTTTTAATCTAAAAATTGTCTACCTTCTTCAAAAGCATAATAACTTTGTAGCATGACTTAGAGGAGATAAATTCATTATCAGGAAAGCTTTTATCAATAGTAAGTATTGTTGAATGAAGATTTAGCCTTTCATGCGATTTGTGAATGTCACATGTGATTTTTCCTATTTCACAATTGCAGAAACGCTTTGTCACGAGCTATATTTAATATATGTTTATCAAGGAGTCTAATAACTTTGTGATTGAGATTGTGAGTCTCCTCTGCTGCTCAGGTACTCCCAAGTGCTGAGAAAACCACACTAGAAGAATTTTCTCTACCAGTTTGCCCAACCGGACTAATAACCAGACAAATTTAGGTTTTTGTCTTATCCAAGTAAGCAATGATTCATGAGAAAAAACTCTGTGACTGAGCTAGGCACAAGGGTAACTATATCCAGGGCTCAGCCCATAGAAAAAGTGACATAAAACAACGGAGACACGTGACTAATACACAACACAAATGAACACACAACAGACACTAGTTGCTAAGAGCACACATTACAAAACATGCGACAGTCACGGTGACTCCATCATGTAATGTGAAAGTTCATTGGGACTTGACAGAAATAACTATTTTTAAAACACAATGGAATGACTTGGCATGCATGTAACAGCCAGATTTAAAACATAAATGCCCATTGTTCACAATTGCTGCAGTAACTTATAAAATATTGAATACATTTTGTTGACTTAATAGTGTCATTAATCTAACCATGCAGTAACAGTTTGAACTGAGCTTGGCTAGTTTCTGTCAAAAGTGTATCAATACTCTTTTTTTATTTTCCTCCAGCCACAATCAACATTCAATCCACACCACAAATATTTAGTATTAGTTACATCAAATACTTCTTTCCATGAGTTAAAACATTTTTTAGCCATATCTGACATAAACCACAAACAGGATTTAAATCCCTTGCATTTCAACTTTATATGGACTCCAGTATAATTGCAACTTTGTCTTCCCAATTAAAAATAGCATATGCAACTGGAATGCCTTCTTGATAGAATAATCTAACACTAGTAATCAAATTAAACGAAATTATAATTATTAACATTGTAGGTTATATCCATACAACCATTGCACCATGTTTGAGTAGCATATCTTTTTGAAAATCTGTCTGAATAACTAATAACAAATCCTGATCATACAGCAATTTACAATCTTCATTTGGTTGTTCACCTTGCTGCTTGTACAAAGAGAAAAAATTATATTCAAAAGTCTGCATTTCCCTCACAATACTGGCCACTCTGACAAATTCATTGGAATGTTTTTGAATGCCATCGACATTGAAAGCTTTCCCCCCTAGCTATATTTTTCATGTTCTTTTTTTGTTATCAGGTGATCACGAAAAATTCCATTATTCATTTCAGATTCTCTAAAACTATCAATTGTGCGTTGAACCAGCACCTTCTTTCAATTTTTCAGTGACAGAGTGTTTAGTATTCTTACTAAGTCATAAATGTCCCAACTGTTTTTAGCTGTAGTTGGTAGGAATATAAGTTATGGATTACTTTATAATCTGTTTTCAAGCATTTTATTGCTTTTATACATACTGAGCAGTTTAAATTAATTTTACTTGTCCCTTGACTTTTTAGCCCCCTTTTTCCACTCCTAGTGGATTGATTTTACAACGATTGCAATGTTAATAATAATGTTGATAGTTTTGAGTAAGCTTTGAGGCAGTAGCTATGCATAACATAAACCATGAATGTGGGACCTTTTCTTCTTCTGTCTTTCATCAAGCACAAAGTTTGTCCAAATTTTTAAAGGTTTTCAACAATGTCAACTGCATAACTATGCTCATCTTTGACAGGCCCTACACTATTCCATTACCTTTACATACCTAATTATGAAGGAATATTATATTCAGTAAATGATTTGTTATTGTTAAACTTATTTATTACCTTTTGAAACAGATGCTACATATAATTTGCCCCTTTTATTTTTTGTGAGAAGTACTGATATGTCAAGACCAACTGCTTTTGTATGCATATTGCTGATTAAAGAACATTACAACTCCAGATTTAGTCAGTGACTTTGCATTCACTTTCAACAATTGTATTCAGGTGAACAGCACTGTATTGTAACACTTTCACAGGACAAACGAGATGAAGAATTGCAAAGGATTGAGCAGGGAGTGAAAAGAACATTTTCTTCTTATTTTTAGGCTGCCCTATAACATTTGATGACTGGACTTGAGAGATGGGGAACAATGATGATTTGGGTGAATCTGAATAATGATAAAAATTACAGAAGTAGATAATTAGCTAGGTTTATGACTATAATTAATTCAATAGCATACCAAACTTTTGCAAGCACATGTCTTTAGGATGATTAAAAATAACATGCTACCAAGTGAACAACGATGTAATCTCGTACATACAGAATAAAAGAAACTATTTGTTTGAGAATGTAGTGAATCAGAGGATATAGCTTTTTGCTTCAGTGTAATGACAGCCACCTTTTTGTGTGCTCTTGGCTTACTAAAGGGGAGGGATCTATTTTTGTAAGGCTGGTGTGATGAAAAAGGGATGTCTGTGTTTTAGAGATTCTGGAATGTATAATCTAAGATTAGACTGTAACATATATTTCTTAATGCTCTGAAAAATGAAATGTACACTTTATAGCTTGTTTCCACTATTTATAATACCAGGAGGAAAACGTAACATACTGCAGCTATTTAATCCCACTACGTGAGCCTTATCGCCACAGCAAATCGACCGTGACCACGCCTATCCATCAACTACCGCGAGTGACGATGTTTACCTATGCTAACTTACTCTCCCTAGTCGCGCTTTCTTCGAGAACGAGAGAGAATAAAAAGTAGCTTGTCTTTCCACAGCAAGCTTGGGGTCTTTTAAATTGTTTTGACCTTTTGAAATTTGGCATAGACTTAGAGTAAGGGTCACTAAGACTAATTCTGCAAAAAACAAAAATAGGAGAAAGAAAGAAATTTTCCCGTGGAGCCTCAATTTCTGCGCGAAATGCCCCCTTTTGTCAGAGCCTGTCACATGGTTGGCATGTTTAATTCATATACTTCCAAATACACATTAGAATTAATAATGCCATTTTGTGTTTTTCAAGGTGATAAATACGATAGCTATAACATAATTAACACAATAAATATAAGAAAATGTTTCTTGAGCCAAATTAGCCTGCAAATAAGACAATAGATACAACATTTTTTCATAAAGTATCAATATAAAATGAGTGCAAAAACAGGTTATAACCCTAAATTATTTCTTGATGTTATAAATTACACTATCAGCTATGCACTTTGTTTTTGTGATATCTAACTGAATACAAATTGTATCATTCACTACTTTTGAACTGAGCCATTTAATTGCAAATTGGAAAAAAAAACTGACTAATTCTGGCAAAATAGTAGCACATGCGTTAAGAGCTTATGTCTAACTAATCTGAATTATTAACTAATCATTGTAAACAATAACAAATGCCATAGTTATACAACTTACTCTAAAAGGTGCATAGAATTGTGAACATAGTAAGTTAGGTTTCTGTGATTGTTTTCGATTTGGAATATGTGCTGTCTATAATCTTTGTCTTGTTAACAACATCATGATAAATGGCATTAGGATGGGACAGTTCACTCTCTCGGGATAGCACTCTGATACATTGTACACCACAAAGGTCATGTTCAGATACTGACTCCATCTTGTCCACATCCCCTTTTGTGTCTAGAGGATTTCTGGTAGGAGAGGTGTTATTATTATCTGAGGCAACTATCTCCCTCTAGGAGGCTTAGAATGTCCAAGGAAGATGAGTCTGATAAGGCTACTGATGTAAATGATAAAGCATCCTCCTGAACTTCTTCTGGCATATCTTCTGGAATATCTTCTGGGCACATTATTGTTATTTTTTATTTACTCTTAGCAATATATGCAACGGGATCTGTCCAAGTCATTGAACCACTGACTCTATTAGAACTCTCTGTTTCCTCCAAGAATCTGAACTGGATTTAGTCCTTCTCTTGTTGTTTGAGCTCCTCCTTCTCCATCACATGAACAATCCAGTGTTATGACTCTCAGTACCAATATCTTCTGCCATCTTATGTGATCCACTGGTAGAGCGGTTATTTGATGGACTTCTGTACTTTCTTCCCTTTCGGTTCTTGGAGGAGATGTTGCGAAAAAATGTCTTACATTTGGACCACCTGGATGTCTTCTTCTGTTGAGGGCTATCAATGTCCAACTGTGTGTGCTCTGAAGAGTGACCCATTGTAGTAATAGTATGAACATGATCTTCTGGAGAACATGCATTTTGCTGGGGAGTTTTTGGGACCTTTGATTTCTTCTTAAATGCTCTCCTCCAGGCATAGACACAGCAGGAATTTCTACACAAGTAGTTTCTTCCACACTAGCAAAGCTTTCCTGCACCTCAACATTGTATGCATCTTCTTCCCCCAATTCTTCCTCTGCTTTTTCAACGTTTGTCATCTGTGGAGTTGAATGCGATGGTAATATTATTGTCTCTATGTCTTCATATTCCTCCTCGAACTCGACTTCTTTGTGATTTCTGGCAAGAGAGAAGTGGCTTCTCCACATCTATAGGACATGATGCAACATTCTGGGTGTCTAGCTCATTTTTGTCCAAACTTGTTGTTTTTTCTGCAGCAGAAGTATCACTTTGACTTAGACTAGATGGAAAGTGATAAATTTGAAGAAAAACATTAGAAGAATGAAGTTTGAACAGGAGAGATTAAATTATTTATATGTAGTTTAACGTAGTTAACGTAGTTAACGAAGATGTAGCCCACGCATCACACGCGCCCAGGTAAAGGTCGGCAGAGGACCTGTGAGTACGGTGACCATGTGCTAAGCGGTCACACGTGAAGCAATGGCACCCGGGCACCAGCAGTATATTAGTCCTGATAGCTAGCAGCTACTGATAGCCACTGTTCTCAGTGCTGGTAGCCCTAGCCTAGCAGCTACCTGATACGCTAGTCTGCTGACACTGGGGGGACCCCCCCCCTCCCCCCTGAAGGTCCCATGAGTTTACAACTTGCAATTCTCATCAGGTAAAATAGTATGCCCGGAATGGCTGATCCACCGCTGGCACTATTAGCTCTCTAAGGATGGCTGCTCATCATCAGTGGTGGTATTATTTGAATAGTAAGGGGCTGTAGATATATTGTACTCTAAATAATTAGTTTTCTGCCGGTCAGGTTGGATGTATGGGATCTAAACCACCAGTCAGTGGTGAATGGCCTGCATTGATACTTACAGATGCAATCAGCAGAAAACAGTAATTCTATGGCTCGACAATACCAATACATGGGCATGCAGCCAGTTCAGTTGCCTTGCTTAGCTTGGCAGTTGGGTTAAGAGTTGGACTCTAGTCCTGATGCTGTTTCTCTACCCACAGTCACAACCCCTAGATCACAAGGGCACGCTGAACCCTCGCTATGGTCAGGTGTAGGACTTCATTACATGTGTGGGATGTGTTGCTGGCTCCCACTCTCTGCTTTATAACCTTCATTAAAAAAAATATGATCATTGTTGTCCAGTGCATGTTAGTAACTATCTGCAGTATGTGGCCAGACCCTCTCACGGTGTTGCTAAGGTTGGCTCTGTCAAAGTGAGCGGTATTCTCGAAGCAGAAACTCCTGAATCAGTCAGGTGCATGCTGTAATTGATATTTATGCTGACATGAGAGTGTTACATGAGAAGAGGTGGAACAAATAGGGGTTACATAATGAATGAGATTAGAGAATGAACTGTAGTGCTGGATGCAGTGTCTTAGGACTCATAAGCTACACTATACTATTGTCAGTGTGGCATTATAGAACTTGGGTAGTAGGTTCTAGTAATTAGGGTTAGATCTCCACCTAGTAGAGGTGTGACGGTCCGTCGGGGCCCCCTTAAAAGCGTCTATGTAGGGCGCGCTGCCCTTCACTCTATTGGTAGTGGACTTATTCTCACACTATTACACTCACTGCCTGTCTATTCTCACACGATCAGGCTCTCTGCCTGTCTATTCTTGCACTATCAGGCTCTCTGCCTGTCTATTCTTGCACTATCAAGCTCTCTGCCTGTCTATTCGCACATGATCAGGCTCTCTGCCTGTCTATTCTTGCACTATCAGGCTCTCTGCCTGTCTATTCTCACATGATCAGGCTCTCTGCCTGTCTATTCTTGCACTATCAGGCTCACGGCCGTCTATTCTCTCACTGTCAGGCTCACTGCCTGTCTAGTCCTTCTCTATCAGGCTCATATTCTCTCACTATCAGGCTCACTGCATGTCTACTCTCACTCGCAGGCTTGCTGCCTATCTATTCTGTCACTCTTGTTCTTATCCATTCTCACATTCAGACTGGCTGCCTATCTAGTGGCACTTTGTCATGCTTTATTCATGCACTCGCAAACTCGCTGCCATCTGTTCTTGCACTATCAGACTTGCCTACCTAATCTCGCACTTAGGCCCAGGGCCTATATATTCTTGCATGCACTATCGGGCTTGCTCACCTGCGTATTCTCAAGCTCACAGCCTATGCATTCTCAAGCTCACTGCCTATCTACTCACAAGCTCACTGCCTATGTATTCTCAGGCTCACTGCTCATGTATTCTTAGGCTCACTGCCCATGTATTCTTAGGCTCACTGCATATCTAGTCAGAGGCTGCCTAGGTATTCTCAGGCTTGCTGCCTATCTACTCACAAGCTCACTGCCTATGTATTCTCAGGCTCACTGCCTGTGGGGTCGTCCTGGGAATCCTAAGTCTCCCGGAAGGCCGCGCACTCAGTAACAACTTAGTCGCTGCCACCAGAATTCAAGCTCGAGAGTAACTCTCACGTTGTATCGTAATAACTACGTTATGCATGAACTGAACTACAAAACGTGGTGAGGGGTTTGATATACATATGCCCGCTCACCACTCGACCAATCAGAATGATACAACAACTACAACTAAATGCGCATGAGCAAAAGTATGACCATGAATTAAAGTACCGACAGGGTGTATGCGTCCTATCAGCTAGCTCTCTCCACTCTTTTAAACTCTCATCACTCCTCACTTCTTTCTTAAATTCTTCCCTATCTTTCCCTTCCGTTACAGGACCTATTTCCTTAGCTATCCTGCAGAATTCAGCTACACCAGGACCCGTCGGTGATAGCTTTTCAAAAGGGGTCACACTCCCCTCTTCCAACTCACTATTCTCCATGCTCACTTTCACCTGAGGTTTGTCGGCTCCGGGCGAACCCTCGGCGTCATCCACCCCATGTCCCTCCTCCACCCTACTCTCCTCTTCGGGCTTATTTAAGGAGTTGGGCTGGCTACTCGATCCTTGCACAGTGTCGGTTGCTCCCTCAGGAATAACCACACTCCACCAGTCAATAACACTATCATCTGCCTCATTTTTATCCAACTCTCGCTCTTCCCTGACCATATTCCTAGTCAGTACATTCATTCCAACTCTCTCCCCTACCACATACTCATGAACAGCACTCCTATACGCTGCTGCCTCCTCTTCGTTCACCAACGTAAAAGGAACTATACACGCCACTCCAGGCGACTCACACTCATCAATAATAGTCTTTACCACCTTCCTATACCCCCCAACCACAAACTCACACATGAAACTTTTATATGTTTTCTCGGACCCTCCATAGCCCTTAACTCGTACATCATTGCACAAAACCACATTCTTGGGCACCATTGCCCTGGGAACAGAGCCTAGCTCTGCACCCGAGTCTATCAGAACCTCAGTCTTGATACCATTTACCAGCCCATGTGCAACATTCCCCGCACTACCCGACTTAGTATTCCACAATACAGACATTTTCTTAGGCGACGCCTCCTTCTTCACCGAGGTCGTCCCTCTCTTAACAGTACACTCCAGACTCCTGTGCCCAATCTTCCCACAGTTGTAGCACGTTGGTGGCCATACCCAACCCAATTGCCACCTGCCTTTACCTCCTTCTTACACTCTGTGGATTTATGTCCTCGCTCCCCACAGTTATAACACGTTAAGTACCCACTGGTACTACCCACCTTCTCTCTATCATTCCCACCACGGACATTCTCTCGCCCAAAATTACTCTCTCTTACACGATACCCTCTGGTATTCTCACTGGGCCCACCGCCCAGGGGCCTAAAGAAATTTCCCTTCTCTCGCCCCGACATCCAATCCTCAAGACTCTCTCGTAATTCCCCCCACTCGCTTACTTTCCGAGTCTCCATAAAAGCCTTCCCACTCTGGGGCAAGACTCTCCGTAACAAAGCCAACGCTATGGCCACTCCACAATCATTTATACTCTTACACCCCTGAAATGCCCCATCCAATCAGCAATTCCACCCGCAGTCATGGCTTTAAATAGCTCACTGTTCGCTTCAAACAACTGGTTCCCGTAGGTGATGGCGGTCTCCCCCGCCGACTTTAACAACACTCTCTTTACCTCCTCATACCCAACCTTATCATCTCTCTCCTGTGAAACCCTTAGACACAGGCATTCGGGCAGCTTGGGATACAACCTCTCTGCCCAATTCCCCTCATTCACTTCACTCTCCCTCATAATTCTCTCAAACTTTGCTAAATATGCTCCTAACTCGTTCCCCTCCTTGTACACTCCCAAACCTTTCAACTTATCTTGTAACAACTCTCTACGCTCACGCACCCTGTCGTCTTCCAGTCTGTAACGTTGTTGTCTTTCGTCTTCCTCCCTCTGACGGGCTGCGTCTTCTCCTCTCATATGTCGAAACGTCTCCACCATCTCCATTCATCTCGCGTCTTCTGTCTCCTTCATGTACCGCAAAAGTGCTGCGATATCACTTTCTTCTCCTCTTCTAGCCATCTCTTCCTGATCTACCTCTTCTGTATTTTCTACCTCAACTACTATCTCCTCTCCTTCTGAAGCTTCCTTGTATTGAACCTCGTTCCCTCGCGCAGGGTAGGGCGATCTCTCGTGAACAACCAGACCGCCCTTAGGAAGGTAGTCTCCCCCTTCAGAGGCTACCGCAGACGCCTTCTTGATCCTCTTCCTCCTCTTCTCCCCACTTGGTCCAGGCTCCGTCATGGGAGGTAAGCGAACTTCACCTCCGTCAGAGCCTACAAGATATGACAGAAAATATATATTGATGAATAACACTCACAACCAAAGATTAGAAATAAAACACAATGCAAACCGTTTACAGGTAATTTCCACAATACACACTCAAACCAACAAAATTTGTCCACAAATTGACACCAGTCTCTCTGGGGTTTTTCGGAACTCTCCTAGTTCCTTCAAGGACTCCAGGAGTTGAGTCCTCTTCCTTCTCAATTCAGTTTGGTCACTTCTCTGCTTAACGCAAGAAGTCCGTTGCTGCGCTCCCTTCTGCCAAAGCAAGGAAAGCTGGATTTACTTCCACTGCCGAAGCAAGGTTGTTAGGTCTTTCTCGTTCGTGAACGATAGGTAGGATGGATCTCTCCAACCGGTTTGTTTCCTCGTCCTCAGACGAAGATTTCTGAATCCAACGTCAATGTCTTCACGCCAAATCCCTCTTAGATGTTCGCAGGTCTGGTTGGGATGTCTCCTTCCCAGATCCCACCGCTGCCACCAATATGTGGGGTCGTCCTGGGAATCCTAAGTCTCCCGGAAGGCCGCGCACTCGGTAACAGCTTAGTCGCTGCCACCAGAATTCAAGCTCAAGAGTAACTCTCACGTTGTATCGTAATAACTACGTTATGCATGAACTGAACTACAAAACGTGGTGAGGGGTTTGATATACATATGCCCGCTCACCACTCGACCAATCAGAATGATACCACAACTACAACTAAATGCGCATGAGCAAAAGTATGACCATGAATTAAAGTACTGACAGGGTGTATGCGTAAGGGCTGCCCACGCCCGACTACTCTGAATTAACCATACGTAAATGAGACACTATTAGACACACTATTGTTCGACTGTACACACACATGACACAATGTCTCTGCATTCTCTATGTTCTCTTCCTCTGTGAATGTGGGCTGTCCTCCAGGCCCACACTGCCCATGTATTCTTAGGCTCACTGCATATCTAGTCAGAGGCTCACTGCCTAGGTATTCTCAGGCTCGCTGCCTATCTATTCTCAGGCTTACGGCCTATCTAGTCACAGGCTCACTGCCTATGTATTCTCAGGCTCGCTGCCTATCGGTTCTGCCTAGGCTCACTGCCTATATATTCTCAGGCTCACTGCCTATGTATGTATTCTCAGGTCGCTGCCTATCTGTTCTCAGGCTCACTGCCTATGTATTCTGAGGCTCGCAGCCTAGGTATTCTCAGGCTCACTGCCTAGGTATTCTCAGGCTCACTGCCTACGTATCCTCAGGCTCACTGCCTATGTATTGTCAGGCTCACTGCCTATGTATTCTCAGGCTCACTGCCTACGTATTCTCAGGCTTACGGCCTATCTAGTCACAGGCTCACTGCCTATGTATTCTCAGGCTCGCTGCCTATCGGTTCTCAGGCTCACTGCCTATATATTCTCAGGCTCACTGCCTATGTATTCTCAGGTCGCTGCCTATCTGTTCTCAGGCTCACTGCCTATGTATTCTGGGGCTCGCAGCCTAAGTATTCTCAGGCTCACTGCCTAGGTAATCTCAGGCTCACTGCCTACGTATCCTCAGGCTCACTGCCTATGTATTGTCAGGCTCACTGCCTATCTATTCTCAGGCTTACGGCCTATCTAGTCACAGGCTCACTGCCTATGTATTCTCAGGCTCGCTGCCTATCGGTTCTCAGGCTCACTGCCTATATATTCTCAGGCTCACTGCCTATGTATTCTCAGGTCGCTGCCTATCTGTTCTCAGGCTCACTGCCTATGTATTCTGGGGCTCGCAGCCTAGGTATTCTCAGGCTCACTGCCTAGGTATTCTCAGGCTCACTGCCTACGTATCCTCAGGCTCACTGCCTATGTATTGTCAGGCTCACTGCCTATGTATTCTCAGGCTCACTGCCTACGTATTCTCAGGCTTGCTGCCTATGTATTGTCAGTCTCACTGCTTATGTATTCTCAGGCTTGCTGCCTATCTAGTCACAAGCTCACTGTCTATGTATTCTCAGGCTCACTGCCCATGTATTCTTAAGCTCACTGCCTAGGTATTCTCAGGCTCACTGCCTATGTATTCTCAGGCTCGCTGCCTATCTATTCTCCTGCCTATCTATCAGGCTCACTGCCTATGTACTTTCAGGCTTGCTGCCTACGTATTCTTAGGCTCACTGCCTATGTATTCTCAGGCTTGCTGCCTATCTATTCTCAGACTCACTGCCTATCTACTCTCAGGCTCACTGCCTATGTACTCTCAGGCTTGCTGCCTACGTATTCTTAGGCTCACTGCATATCTATTCTAAGGCTTACGGCCTATCTAGTCACAGGCTCACTGCCTATGTATTCTCAGGCTCACTGCCTATGTATTATTAGGCTCACTGCCTAGGTATTCTCAGGCTCGCAGCCTATCTATTCTCAGACTCACTGCCTATCTATTCTCAGGCTCACTGCCTATGTACTCTCAGGCTTGCTGCCTACGTATTCTAAGGCTCACTGCCTATGTATTCTCAGGCTCGCTGCCTAGCTATTCTCAGGCTCACTGCCTATGTATTCTCAGGCTCGCTGCCTATCTGTTCTCAGGCTCACTGCCTATATATTCTCAGGTTCACTGCCTGTGTATTCTCAGGCCCGCTGCCTATCTGTCCTCAGGAACACTGCCTATATAGTCTCAGGCTTGCTGCCTATATATTCTCAGGCTCGCTGCCTATCCTTTCTCAGGCTTGCAGCCTATGTATTCCTGGGCTCACTGCCTATGTATCCTCAGGCTTGCTGCCTATGTATTCTAAGGCTTAGGCCTATCTAGTCACAGGCTCACTGCCTATGTATTCTCAGGCTCACTGCCTATGTATTCTCAGGCTCACTGCCTATGTATTCTCAGGCTCACTGCCTATATATTCTAAGGCTTAGGCCTATTTAGTCACAGACTCACTGCCCATGTATTCTCGGGCTCGCTGCCTATCTATTCTAAGGCTTACAGCCTATCTAGTCACAGGCTTACTGCCCATGTATTCTCAGGTTCGCTGCCTATCTATTCTCAGGCTCTCTGCCTATCTATTCTCAGGCTCACTGCCTATCTATTCTAAGGCTTACGGCCTATCTAGTCACAGGCTCACTGCCCATGTATTCTCAGGCTCGCTGCCTATATACTCTCAGGCTCGCTGCCTATCTATTCTCTGGCTTGCTGCCTATCTATTCTCAGGCTCGCTGCCTATCTATTCTAAGGCTTACGGCCTATCTAGTCACAGGCTCACTGCCCATGTATTCTCAGGCTCGCTGCCTATATACTCTCAGGCTCGCTGCCTATATACTCTCAGGCTCGCTGCCTATCTATTTTCTGGCTCGCTGCCTATCTATTCTCAGGCTCGCTGCCTATCTATTCTAAGGCTTACGGCCTATCTAGTCACAGGCTCACTGCCCATGTATTCTCAGGCTCGCTGCCTATATACTCTCAGGCTCGCTGCCTATCTATTCTCTGGCTCGCTGTCTATCTATTCTCAGGCTCGCTGCCTATCTATTCTAAGGCTTACGGCCTATCTAGTCACAGGCTCGCTGCCCATATTCTCAGGCTCGCTGCCTATCTATTCTAAGGCTTACGACCTATCTAGTCACAGGCTCACTGCCCATGTATTCTGGGGCTCGCTGCCTATATATTCTCAGGCTTGCTGCCTATGTATTCTGGGGCTCGCTGCCTAGGTATTCTCAGGCTCACTGCCTATGTGTTCTGGGGCTCGCTGCCTATATATTCTCAGGCTCGCTGCCTATCTATTCTCAGGCTCACTGCCTATGTATTCTGGGGCTCGCTGCCTATCTATTCTCAGGCTCACTGCCTATGTATTCTGGGGCTCGCTGCCTAGGTATTGTCAGGCTCACTGCCTAGGTATTGTCAGGCTCACTGCCTATGTTTTCTCAGGCTCACTGCCTATGTATTGTCAGGCTCACTAGCTATGTATTCTCAGGCTCACGGCCTATGTATTCTCAGGCTCACTGCCTATGTATTCTCAGTCTCACTGCCTATGTAATCTCAGGCTCACTGCCTATGTATTCTCAGGCTCACTGCCTATGTATTCTCAGGCTCACTGCCTATGTATTCTCAGGCTCACTGCCTATGTATTCTCAGGCTCACTGCCTATGTAATCTCAGGCTCACTGCCTAGGTATTCTCAGGCTCACTGCCTAGGTATTCTCGGGCTCGCTGCCTATTTGTTCTGAGGCTCTTGTATGCATCTACACGGTGCTCACTCAATTACCCCATTACGCAATCAGGACATGCTCCTTCTCACTTGTGTCTGTTGCTGCCTCCACCAGGCACACCCACTGTTATTACTAAGACACGGTCACTTGACTGAATAGCTAATGCCGGCTTGGGGAGGGTTGAACAGTAGTACTAGGATACAGGAGTAAGTCATGGAGTCACACGCCACTTGACTATGGCAAGAGTGGTGTAGAGAGTAGTGATGGTACTGTTAGCACGTAAGGTTAGATTCTCCACCCAATAGGGGTGTGGTGGTCAGACAGATCATGCCTGGGGTATGGGGTCCGTCACGTATTAACCACTACTGTCTCCTTCACCCGACGGCCACTACCCTGGTTGTGTTCCTAGAGTCTACTTAGACTTCAGTGTGCAGTGAAAGCAGGTGAGTTGGGAGTATACAGTACTCACCAGTCCTGGTTTACTGAAGCTGTGCCCATTCGGGTTACCCGAGACAGACATGGTGGCTGGAGTCATCCAGGTACCAGGCACTGATCACAACTCCAAGGTCGGTGGCACCACTCCCTTCTCTAAGGAACCAATACGTAGTCACTGGATGGCCACATCACAAAGTCAGTGAGAGGGAGAAGGTTGGGGGTCATGGGTAGTTCAGCATTACTCTTGTCATAACGCTCAGTTCTCAATGTGTATGCTTGTCTGTACTTACTTTCACAGGTATACAGCCTACTACCATTGGTAAGAGAGCTGTCAACCCCCTTTCCTAACCTATTACTTATAGCCTTGGGGGTATAGGCCGCCTCCTGCGGCCCTTTGGGGGACTCCGGCGATGCAGGGCAATTAATGCTAATTGCCACTGACCTGCCGAGTCTCTCACCCCCAAGGCCACACAGGGGGGTGGGTCCAAGGTCATACCGCTGCCTCACGCAAGGAGCATGCGCACACATGACTGCGGGCTCACATCAGCTCAGACTGCCAATCTGTAGTTTAGGAGGACGACAGCAGGTAACCTTACCAATAAGGCGAATTGTAGTTAAATGTAGTTTAACGTAGTTAAACGTAGTTAACGAAGATGTAGCCCACGCATCACACGCGCCCAGGAAAAGGTCGGCAGAGGACCTGTGAGTACGGCGACCATGCGCTAAGCGGTCACACGTGAAGCAATGGCACCCGGGCACCAGTATATTAGTCCTGATAGCTAGCAGCTACTGATAGCCACTGTTCTCAGTCCCACCACCTCCCCATTTCAAACCACCTAATTAAGGATAGCTAGAAATACTCCATCCAATTCTTTGGATGTGATTTGAGCTGGGGGGACTCCGGCGATGCAGGGCAATTAATGCTAATTGCCACTGACCTGCCGAGTCTCTCACCCCCAAGGCCACACAGGGGGGTGGGTCCAATGTCATACCGCTGCCTCACGCAAGGAGCATGCGCACACATGACTGCGGGCTCACATCAGCTCAGACTGCCAATCTGTAGTTTAGGAGGACGACAGCAGGTAACCTTACCAATAAGGCGAATTGTAGTTAAAGTGAAATTGGGTGGGGCTTTGCTGGCACCTGAGAAAATATACGCTCATACATCAAAATTGGTAAGGCCACAGCAGGAAAATTTCCTGTTTCTCATCCACCGCCCTCATACAATTTCACCCCAACATCAACCCAAAAACACGATACAAATTATATGGCATTTTTCGCATTGATTTGTTATTTTCATTGACTTAGAAAAACACAAAACCTCACTGATATAGACAAGAAAAGTGTGAAAAATAATGTTCATGAAATGGTATTTGTAGCATTGGTTTAGACAATAGTTACAGGTTAAATGCTTCTGTAGCAGTTCGCTTCTTCCCACCAAAATGAGGGCCTCTGGTTCCTTCCTTCATAACATCCGAAATACTTCGTTAATCACCATATGAACCATAGTGATAGCAGCAAGGAGTATTCTTCAATCTAGGACCAGAGCGCTGAGTGAGAAGTCTATTACCGTGTGCAGTTCAGACTAAAGTTTATAGAGCTGTGTTTTGTAATTTTAGCGCCCGTGTCACAGCAGATTGGGTCCCCTCGCGTATTTGGCCCGGGCGGACCAAATCCGCTTAGCAGATTTGGTCCTACCTCCGCGGAATTGGTCCGGTTTTTCAGTCTTCCTTTACTGCTGTGTAACTGCAGTTTGAAGTGAAGGCGAAGTTACTCTAGAATGACTGATGCTAGTCTAAGCCAATATTAAGCGAATTTGGATTTTGAAATGTTCAAGAATCAATCAAAAAGCAGCATTAAGCTTAACAAGATTGAGACTTCATGTCACAGCTTTGGCTATCTCTTCCTGGTAGTTGTTGCAATCTAATCAGTACTACTCTTTAATCATGTCACATATAGTTATAGCCTGCTACAACTATCTGTAAATAGAAGGAGCTAAATCACTTACTAGTTTCAAAATTTGAGAACATAGCTAAGAAAGAAAGGTCAGTGTGTAAATAGCAAATTTGCATTACAATTAATCACGAAGGCATTTATAGTGGCAACATCAAGAAGAAAAAGTTCAAGTGTTTTTTTTTTTAACTTTAATTTTGATTGTATTGGTAGCTACATAAATGATGCTTCCAAATAAACTTAGAGAGCATTATTCTGTGTCGTACAATCATCTCACATCATACAGCTATGGCCTTAAGATTTTTAAGTGCTGTTTCTGTATAAATAAGTTTTCAAAGAAACCCATGATAAAATCAACAGGAACAGCAAGAATGGTGATCAGGACTGGCAAGACAGGAGGAACCTTGAAGTATCCATTCAAAGAACGCAAGAGATCTCTACAAGCTTTTGATTGATTTTACACTTCTACTGTAACGTAGAGCACTCCATCGGAACCACTCACAACATCAATTGGGATAAAGCTAAAGTACTTGGAATGAACAAGATCTACACAGAAGATCCTTTCAAAGTCGTGGTACATTGGGGAATTTAAGAAACCACCATTATGAGAGCTTAGAACATATTTGCATGTTGCCATCACAGCCTGGGGTCCTTTCTGTTTTGTTTGTATCTGAAAATGGTCACTGAATGATGACTGAAGGAGTTGAGGTTTTCAATTACATGACTATTGAACTATGTAGTATGTCTAGACATTAATCACACAGGACCAATGAAAAGAAGACTGCTTATAAATTGTGAGATATATCTTCGGTATCATATGAATGAACAGTACATTACTATGGTCTCATAAAATAATTTCTTTGGCTATAGTTTTGATGTAGCTCTGTTAACTTATACAGTAAATTGCTATAGATATTCTGATTCCTGTTCCTTGGTGAAATCAACTACACTATATTACATTTCAAGTGTACTGCACTTTTGCCCATTTAATTGAGTCTATAGTAATGTTGCACTGTTCATTTGTACGAAACTGAAAGTGTGTCTCATAATTATGTCATGATTATTGTACCAATTTACTTTTAATTTCTCACATGTTGCTTATTTTTTTTCCTTTCATTCATATTACTTAGCTATATTATTTTTATACTGCTATCATAAGCTTTAAAAGTTTAATTGTAAATATTGTAAATATTGCAGAAATATTATGTTCTGAAAAAAGCACTAGCTATAACAATAAAAGTATAAATAGATGTTTCGGTCAATCCAGTAACCTTTATCGGTATGATATAGATGACTACAAAACTGGAATGCATAAATAAACATGAATCTAGTAACAGTTGCTATGGGAGATAGTTACTATGTCCTACAGTAGCCAAGCTGTCATAGGCTGTGTTTAGTATCCTGTAGGGAATTATAATCCTTTTATTCTTCTCCACTCGAGTTCCGTCAATCAAGTTAGCTAACGACAGTCTAACTTTTAAGTTGTTTTAATATTGGTTACTAAGACAGAACTAAACTGAGAATAATGATAAAATGCTTAAATAGAATATGTGAGTATGACGTAGTTATTCAAATGTCCAATCAAATAAGTACAGGTGATGGAGCGAGGACGAAGTTGTTCGACAAACATCGTACCCTGCAGCAGAAGTGCCCGATTCACGGTGTGCAAACTAAAATACAATAATAATGATAATGATATAAAACATAACTTAGCTAAATAATTATGTTCATGTGGAGTGGTTCTCCACATATCCCTAGGTTTTTGTTCATACAGCTTTTTGGGGCCTTTATATGCCATGACTCCAAAAAACATCTTGGATACCAACTCATGTGCTGATCAACAACTCTCACTCCATTCTGATCAATGTCATGATTGAATTACATAGCATGGTCTCCCACAGCTGATGTATCATCACTTAGTGCTAGGGTTCTCCTGTGCTCCTTCAGCCTATGTTGTAATGTACAGCCTGATTGTCTACTGATATTGTTTATTTAATACTTCACTAGTCCATTTTTTATTTTACTTATCCATAGTTACATTCTTGAGGTCACTCATTCATTTTTACATTGTATTGTAATAGTTCACTGATGATGACCACAACTAGCTAGTGGTCGAAACGTCTGTAAAATAAAAAAATTGGAATAGTGAAGTATTACCTAGTCACATAGGTTTATATGGATTGATCTGATTGTCCAATGTATGTATGTTTGGTTACAAGAACCACAAGGCACCTGGTTAACTACTCCAGATCTTTCAGTTGGTGGAACATAGTTTTTTATGTGAACCAACATATTTCTCAGTGTTGAGTGTGGTTTAAAACAGGTCCGCATTTCCAAAGGGGCTAGAATCCTTTTGATACACTCTGAGAAATGCCTCACATAATGAAGAATCACTGTAGCTTTTGGTGTACGATGGACCTGACTGGATGGTGAGGTGTTGGAAATCTGACTGTGTTGGTATGATAAGTAGCCAGTGTTGTATTTATTAGGTGTATTGGGGTCATTGGCTTGCAAGGCAGATTTCACATGATCATCTATTGGTCTTTTTCGGCAGACAAATTATAGATCTAGTTTGTCCTAGAGAAAAGAGTCTTTGCTACTGACAACTTGTGGACCAACAGATGGTGTGAATTGAAAGCCAAGTACCGTACTTGTCGGACTTTGTCTTGTGTGTTAAGCACGTTTATTTATATTTCACACTCCAGCATTCCAGTTTTGTAACCTGAAACCTTAGTGCAAGCAAAGAAATGACCAGAAAGAATCAGATTTGATTGCTCCGAGATTAGCTGATTCATGCCATGTAATTTCTAGCATAAGATTCAATACTTTTCTTCAAAGCAGTTATAACAATATCTGCTAGCGGAATTGTTTGTAACTCATTTTACTTTAAAATATGCTAATTGGCAACTCAATTTGCTTTTTGCTGCATTGCTTCTTTTATCAGTAAAAACAAGACAATCATGTTTGATAAAGTAAGAAATCACCATAAATTATTATGATTTATAAGTTTCAAAGGTCAAGTTACTGGTAGCCCCAAATCTGATATTACATGCTCCATAATCTGAAGTTATATACTTGTAGCTCGTATCCAACAATCATATTACACATATCTGCTATACTATAAATGAAGGAATGACAAAGATCAAATTCAAAGTATTTTTGTATTTTTGATAGCAAACATCAGATGGTTAAGCAGAAATGCTTACACGTTCCCAAGCACACTCACATTGAGGATGAAGATGTGTGCAGGTATATAAAATCTATCCATATCTCATCACAAGTTTGAAGTGACTCAATCAGGATTTTATATTAGCACTACATTAAATGTATACAGTGCCCATACTGGCATGGATGAGATTATAGATGCTGTATAGGATACTACGTTTTGCTTGGAAGAAAGTGGTGGCAAATTTCAATGAAAGCATAACCATGCCTACTATTACCAGGTCAGTTCCAGTAAACCAAAAATGTATAGAATTTTTTTAATCATGTTCATATCATATTTTTGTAAAATGAAAATGATTTGAATATTGAAAGAATTTATCCTGATGATAACTTTTGAAAGTTAATATTGTTCAAGCTAAAACTCTTTTTGATCAAGCAATTCTGCCAAAATTGATGGGAAATTTTTATTCTCGCACTTTGGACAATTATACTGCAGGAGATGCTTTCACAATAAGATGAGTTTTGTGAGTATTTTGACATTACTCAAACTTAAACTAGCAAACTTATATCATCATGTTGTCATTATTTTGTTGTTAGCTTTATTGTTTATTAAAAAGTCAAAAATGAAATTTAATTAAAAGGTACAACACAATTTAGTCCAGAGTTAATACTGTTTCGCTGTGAATGAGAAAGTCTATTGGCTGTGTTGCACTCAAAATTGAATATTTTTTCTTGAGGTTGCCAATGACCATTTGTACATGAATACAAACATTTGCAATACTCCTAGTTTGTTTCCTCAGGTGCCTTTGGTAGCACCCTCACTACACTCAGAATACCACAGCCCTGGTAGAGCCTAAGTATAGTAGTGTCCCTGGTGGAAGTGCCTAACTATTTTTTTTATGACCATTTTTACAGGAAAATCTAGCACAAGGCTGCCCCCATCAACATTTTTGTTAAACAAATGAAATAAAAAAATTTAAAGTTTAGGAATTAGTTGTTATTTCTACTGACATGGTAAAAACTGCCTTAGTTTCAGGTAGTAAATACAGCCAGCTGCAACTGGCTGAGCTAGCTCAGCTATGTGGTCAGTGGTCAACCACAGTTGTACTTGCATTATATGTAGCTGATTAAGTACTTCATATGAACAATTTTTTGTAGCACTTTTTCATATCATTGCCTTGCAAAGGATTGGTGTTATGCCTAGAGAGTACTTGAATAATAATATACCACATAAAGTGCCCATTCAAAGATGTATGGGTAAAATCGCCATTCGATTGAAATAGCCCGAGGAGTGTGAAATAGCACTGTTGGAGTTGAAACAGTACACTTATCAAAGTGAAATAATATGGGTAAGTGCACAAGCGTGGGGTGATTAACCTTAGTAACACTGTAGTTTTTGCTGAAAAGTTTGTTTGTAAGGATAGAGGTATACTATTGGCGAGTGATAGCATGGCTAACCGCAGTATTAGGGATAAAGCAATAACTAACACTAGGCTTCACCTTGTGTTATTTCAATTGGTTACTCATGCTATTTATCCCAAGTACCACGGTTACCTGTGCTATTACTCATACTAATATCACTTTTATAAAGCTATATAACTAATCTATGAAGTATTTAAGAATGAGCATAATAAAAATATTGAATGTTCTCAGGATATCAAAGAATAAGATAATGATTATCACAAGAAAAGTCAATTCATTAGTCCATGAATAATAATATTTTTATCTCACATAGAATACAAAATAGTAAATTAATAATTTTGGACTCGAACATATTTTCTTTTGTTTTTTTGTTTTTTAATTCCAACCTTTCCAACCTCAAGGCTATATGTGATGTCTTTAATGTTTTATAAACTCACTGATGAAAGACCCCCATAGTCCAAACTGTTGCAAACCTAGATTAGTTTAATATTATATACATATTAGCTATAATTACAAGAAATTGAGCAAATAACATGATATATATTGCTTCTTGTTCATGGACTAAAATACCTGCCTGGCGTACTACTATCAATACACAATAAAATACTTTTGGAACACATCAAATGTCATTATATGTAATTCTGTGGCTAATTTTACAGCCAACATTCTCCAATGAGAGACTAGTAAATACCACTACAAGTAAGTTTAACTTGTTTTTTTTAAACATGTTTGAAACATGTGGACAATTTGGAGACAGACAGCCTGGATCACAGAGGTTTAAAATTTTAAAACAGACATAAGTCTGACCAAGTACATATCCCAAGCAGTGTAAACTTGTATAAACAGCCACAAGGAAGTCAATGATGACATCATCAGACATACTTATACTTCTATTCACCCAAGTCTTTCCGAGTAGAATTCATAGGTGCAATGGAAGTAAACTATGAGATAGTATTGGAATATCTTCAATCTGGTAGATACCCTGTAGGAGCTACTAAAAATCTAAAAAGAGTCATTCGAAAGAAATCTGCTAAATTTTCTTTAACAGATGGTCTGTTATTCTATTCTTCAAGTGGAACTTTGAAACAATGGATATCAACAAAAGAGAAGCAAAATCAGATCATAGCATCATGCCATACTGACAACTTGGGGGACATTTGGGACGAGACAAGACTCGACAGAAGATAACATCATGCCATACTGACAACTTGGGGGACATTTGGGACGAGACAAGACTCGACAGAAGATAACATCAAGGTATTGCTAATTATTTTTTTCCATAAAATGAGCATTTTGCATTTATATATTACCTTATATCTCAATCTGAAAGCAATGATGCATGCTTTGGTTATTACTCTAGAATTTGTATGCTTCAACTTTCACGAGGAATTAAATCATGAGTGTGACGAAATGATTAATGGATAGTAACTGGTATTTAGATATACCTTCAGCACTTAATAAAATAAATATACAAATATTGAAATTAATTTTTTTGTATAATTCTTGGAATAAAGTAATAATTAGCGTAATGTTCTTTTTGGCTGGAATTCTTTGAAGTTAGGTAAGGGTAAGGGGATTTGTTTTAGTAAATAAAATAACATTAAAAAAATATTACTTTAGCTGTATAGCTAGATGCAATCTCGGTTGAGCACTGGACCAAGTGCAACCTTTGTGCTATCACACAAAATATTAGGCCAAAAGTCCTATAGCGTGTGGGTCCAGTGCTCCCCGAGCTCTAGTTGATTAATTGATTGACTGACTAACTGATTACCAATTTTGGTTTGGTTGGTTGTTTGTTCTATTCATACTGATATTTTGCTTTTGCAGATATTACTGGAATAGCTGTATAAAAGATATTGATTCATATATTCAGACATGTTTGGATTGCCAGCATGTGAACAAACGACTAGAAAAACCAGCTCATTCTCTTCATCCTATCGAATGTTTAAAAACTTTAATAACACTGCCATTACAGTACCTGCTTCTGATTTTGTAAATTTTTACAACTCATGTCCAGTTTAGAGTTTTTAAAATTCCATAAACATTGAGTACAATTAATTTCAGTGTGAGGAGGATTAGCAAAACAATTTTCCTGGAGGTGACGCAAATATCTCCTAAGATATTAAAAAAACGCTGGTGTATAATATAACTAATTGGCTTTAAATGTACAATGGTGGATTAATGGCATGTGCACTTCAGAATTCCATCAGCAAATGACCTTGATGAACACATGGAATCAATGCTTCAATGGGCTGATGAAATCAATACTAAAGCCAAGGAGAATATAAAGAAGGCTCAAGTAAAACAAAAGAAAAGGTATGATGCTAAGCATAAGAAGCCAGACTTTAATGTTGGAGATAAGGTATGGCGCTACAACAACCGCAAGCAGACAAGAAAAGGAGGAAATTGGAGTTTAATTGGGATGGTCCATATGAAATTGCTGAACAAACAACCAGAGGAACATACAAATTAAAAAGCAAGTCTGGGAAAATTCTCAAGCAGGGAATTAGCAGTATAAATTTGAAAATTTGCAAGAACACAGATATATGGTTAGTTAATTGTTAGTATGTAAATAATGTAAAAAAATTTCATGCTACTTATCGTGTCAATTAAGTATCAGTGTTTATCCCTTTCATTCTAGTTTTAATGCGCATAAGGCAAGTACACCTTTTACCCGTCCTGTTATCAATATCTGAAATATCCTTCCTCGTTTCCTTATTCAACATTCATAAGCTTTCCTTTCCATGTTTGTATTAAATATTTATGAAAGGAATTTGAGGAACTTGTGTCAACATCAGAAAAATCTGAAAAGGAAGTCAATACTCATAGCAATGTAAATATAATAAGATTTTATTAGCTGGACTGATAAGTATTGATTTAAAATTATTAATAAAACACTACAATATTTAACTCTAAATGTGTACCATGCACTGACTCATACATAATTATATGAAAATTGATGTCTTTTGTGATAGAAGACAGCGGAAGAAGACATAATGACAATCGAAGAAATGGGTACCATTACAGAAGACAATGTATGTGTAGATTTACAGTATACATAAATACACAAATTTCTCACTTATTTGAATAATTTTGGTGTGCCAGTACTATAAATAAGATCAGTTGCAGTGATTATTATTAATAAATTGGAGTAATACATATAATAATTAACATTTAACTCATATCAAAGTAACCAATTAGAAAGTTAATTTTCTCATTTATTAATTCTATAATTTTTTATTTCATTTAACATGTGCTTTATTCATGATTAGGTTGAAATGGGCAAAGTTAAATTTCGATATTAAAACAATTTTTTATTACAACAACTGTGAATATTAGTGCTTGTCCGCTTTAAATACCAGTTCAAATTACTAATCTCTAATTAATAATACATCATCAATGCTTGTAGCAAATAAGTGTATCACATGGCAGGAATTATCCGAAAATGTGATGTCCATTGATGCAAGCTCAGAAAACACTACATATGATAAGGTAATCAGATTGTAATGTACCTGGTTGAAATTATTATGCATAACTGCTATGGTGTTGCAGCACTTTAAATGTGCTAAACCCTTTGGTCTTATTGTCTAGCTATTTTTTTTAACGCTAAGATTCAAATAAATTTTCAAATATTATTTCGGCTATCCATGTGATAATGCAGCCTGAAGCTCAGCCTCCAGCTGGTCAGCAGTGTATGTGCCAAACTCGCTGTGCCACAAAGAATTGTTCATGCAAACGGCAGGGTAACATATGTGGACCACAATGTCATCCTGGTCGAGCATGCATTAATACAGGATCTCAAAATCTAGCTGCAATGTAGTCTGCTGCAGTGATTGAGGTAATCGAAACGAATGCAGAAGAAATGGGTACCATTACAGAAGACAATGTATGTGTAGATTTACAACATGCATAAGTACATGAAGTTCTCATTTATTTGAATACCTTTGGGATGCCAGTACTATTAAAAAGATCAACTACAGTGATAAATCGGAATAATACATATAATAATTAACATTTATTCATATCAAAGTAACCAATTAGAAAGTTAATTTTCTCATTTATTAATTCTATTATTTTTTTTATTCAACATGTGCTTTATGCATGATTAGGTTGAACTGGGCAAAGTTAAATTTCTAATGATGAATATTATAACAATTTTTTTATTATAGCAGCTGTATGCCTATTGCTTATTTGTTTTAAATATCAGTTCAAATTACTAATCTCTAATTAAAGTATATAATGTGGCAGGAATTAACTAAAAATGTGATGTCTATTGATGCAAGCTCAGAAAACACTAATTATGAAAAGGTAATCCTGGTTGAAATTATTATGCATAATAGTATACCACGTAAACTGCCCATTAAAAATGTATAGGTAAAATCACCGTTTAATTGAAATAGCCCGGGATAAGTGAAACAGCACAGTTAAGTTGAAATAGTACACTTATCAAAGTGAAATCGTATGGGTAAGTGCACACGCGTGGGGCGATTAGCCTTAGTAATGCCATAGTTTTTGCTAAAAAGTTTGTTTAAAGTAAACGATGGTTTTAGGTAAGGATAGAGGTATACTATTAGCGAGTAATAGCAGGGCTAACCATGGTATTAGGGATAAATATCACTCGTAAAGCAATAAAAGCTCTCATAAAGCAATAAATAGCAATCAGCTTTGTTTCAATTGTGTTTTACTTGTGCTATTTATCCTGAAGACCATGGTTACTCGTGCTATTACTCATACTAATTGAAATGGTGTTGCAGCACTTTAAATGTGCTAGACTCTTTGGTCTCATTGTCTACCTATTTTTTTTTTATGATTCAAATAAATTTTCAAATATTATTTAGGCTATCCATGTGATAATGCAGCCTGAAGCTCAGCCTCCAGCTGGTCAGCAGTGTATGTGCCAAACTCGCTGTGCCACAAAGAATTGTTCATGCAAACGGCAGGGTAACATATGTGGACCACAATGTCATCCTGGTCGAGCATGTATTAATACAGGATCTCAAAAGCTAGCTGCAATGCAGTCTACTGCAGTGATTGAGGTAGCCGAAACGAATGCAGTACAGGAGAAAAAAATATGGACTGTTGTTGGCCAAATCTCACTCTCAATTACTGATAAGAATATCCTAACCAGCAACATGTGGTTAAATGACCGTCACATAGATGCAGCACAGACCATTTTGAGAAATACCTATGGTATAGCTGGACTGGAAAGCCCTACATTGCAATACACAAGGACATTTACTGTTCATCACTTGAACCCCTTTGTGCAAATATTAAACCACAGCGGCAACGATTGGATGACAGTATCTACAGTAGGATGTCAACCTGCCACTGTCAAAATTTATGACAACATGCATTTACTACTCAGTGAAGATCTAGAAGAAATAATTGCAGACTTACTGCACACAAATAGCAAAGACATCAAAGTAAATTATATGAATGTTCAAATTCAGAAGGGAGGTTCTGACTGTGGTCCCTTAGCAATTGCTTTTGCAGCTGCCATTTGTAATGGACAAAAACCTGAACTCATAACTTTTAACCAAGAAATGTTAAGATCAGAATTATTGAAAGTATTTGAGAGCAAAACTCTCACAACATTTCCAAGCAAAAGTGAGCAAAGAAAGGCAACTTTTGACACTCAAAAGATACCAATTTATTGTAGCTGTCGACAGCCTGAAAAAGGTCGTGGTATGGTATGCTGTGATGAATATGGAGAGTGGTACCACAGGGAATGTAGCAGAATAAGTAATAAAGATTGGAATAGCAAGAAGAAACCCTGGGTGTGCCCAAAATGCAAGAACTGAATGATTTACTACTACAGATCACTTTTACAATTTAAAATTGCACTTTGGTATCATTATACTCAATAATTTTTTATGTAACTACAAATGAAATGTTTAATATTACTAATTAATTTCTGGTTAGCTGCCTGGTCACAGTTGCTAAGAAGAAAGTACCGTACATCTTACATCTGGTGAACCAGTAATCTCACTAATGTATCTTATACTTAACACCTTAACCTTGTCACCACTGCCAGTAATTGGTCAAGTGGTTTTCCAAGATGGGGGGGGGGAGGTGAGCAAGAATGACATACCCTAAGCATTACTGGCACCAGCATCTCATAATAAGCTTTAAACAGGACGTACTTGAGATTACATGGAGTTCTTGTTAAGTGGCACCATCAGGCAATGCCCTGGATCTATTTACTTAAGTCTACTTGGACCATGCTTAGTCAGCAACTATGCCCAGAACTTAACAATTGTGGGTTCATTGGTGCGCTTAAGCCCCTCCATTGCAACAAGGTCATGGTCCAAAGAGGAAACATAGCACCTCACACACACATGCACACACACACACATACACACACACACACTTTTTTTGTTAACTCTTCATTATTAACCTATGAGGGACAGTGGCGTAGCTGAGGGGGGCCTGGAGGGCCTTGGCCCTCCCATCAAAAATATTTTATCAATTAGTCATAAATTCAATTTTAACTTGGTTCATACATTTATAGGTCACAAAACTAGGACCCTCCAGCAGTTTCTCTCCAGCTACGCCACTGATGAGAGGTGAGAGTGTTCCAGGATCATATTGTCCAATGGCTTGACAATAGCCATGCACAATCACCTGGACTCACACAAAGTTGATATACACATAATAATAATAATAATAATAATAATAATAATAATAATAATAATAATAATAATAACAATAATAATAATATAGGGGAGGAGGTGGGGGGTTGGAGGTGAGTGGGAATAAAGTATCGAGAATAGAAGGAAGGAGAATAGAAGGAAGGAAAAGAGAGAGGGAAAAGAGGGGAATAGGTAATACTTTGAAAGAATAATTGATTCTTTGGCTATATTTACACGCACGCATGCATGCACACATGCACGCACGCAGCATGCATGCACGCATGCGCAAACACACACCCATACACACATGTAGCCCAGTAATGGTAACTGGTGCAAGTACAGAATTTCTTAATTCAATAGGTGGCATTTCTATTCATAGATACCTTTTTTTCAGTTTTCATAGCACATATTTGAAATCTGATAACTTGATCAAGATGACATATTGTCCTGCATCATTAGCTAAATTAACAAGCTGACAATTCTAGATGGTAAATCAAACTAAACGATAACTATTTAGGACAACAAGTAGCAAATATTGAGCAAGCATATCATTACTTATAATGATATGTTTCATATCATTTAAGCATTGCTTTAAGTCTGATGAATTTTAAATTAAAAACCTGATTTTTGACTAATATAAATACACCCTAAAAATCATATTTATATGAATGCATACCTTTATTCCAGGTTTATCTTTCTAGTATTCAAACAAAAAGATAAGACGAGATATTAGTTCTCTGTATGTACATAAGTGGTAACTTCTAAAGGAATAGTAATAGCAGAAAATGAAGATGGCAACATCAACAATAAAAATAGTCGTTTAAGATCTAAATTGCTTAGATTACCTATAATTAAATCTCTAACACGTCAACATTATACTAGATAGTTAAAAAATATAGTAAAACATCTACAAATTTTATTTCCACTAAATTACTCTTTGTAACAGCTCCAATATTTCCGTGAGTGTTTACAAGTTATTGAGTGCATTGGTTCCTGTGGCTATACAGTCCTCATGCTAGTCATGCCTGTGATGCTTGTTCTTTTGTTGTTGGTTTCTGCACAATCCAACTATAGTGAGGTAGCTGAGCCATGTGGTTAACCACGCACCCTTTATGTACATAATTGCTGCACCGAATGAATATAATTGTGAGACAAGTTTTAAATGCAGTATATTCTAAATACAAAACCTGATCTTTTTTAATTCAAAATAGACAAGAGCAAATGAAGCAACTGAGAATTGACAATGATATTACGTGCATTCTCTAATTGCCTTTAATAATGAATAGTTCTAAAGGAATTCTAACATGTTAATTAACCATGTCTTCACACAATGTGGCAAGCAGATCATTTGATTATTGAATGCTCCATGTAGCACGCGTGTAGCGAGTAAAATCTATTGAAATTGTTAGAAATGATTAATAAAAATATTTCGAAAATATTTAAAGTGCTCGTAAAGTAGTTATCTTATTAATGCACTCTGACTCAAGTATTGTACATAGCATGAGCCAGAGTATAAAATGGGAGCCGAAGGCAAATGAAAATATCATGTGAAAGTGATTTAGACTTTTTCTCAAACAGTCAGAGTACATTTTTCAATTCATTTTACTCGCTATGTACGCACTGCTTGGAGAATTCAATAAATAGCATAAAATACGGGAGAATATGTAATAGCTAAACCATTGGTTTGAGGAGTTATCCAGCGATAATTCTGAGAGTTGCCATGGTTTAACTATTTTATACCATAGCTACCATTTCTGACAGATAAAAATACTAATCAATGACAGAAGCTATTTAAGCGAGGCTTGCAACTATCGACTAAAAGTGTATTTACCTTGGTGAACAACGTTCTATTTCCACAGCCTTTAGACAAGAATAGTAGTGATAGAGCTGATACATCCAGTGAGGTTCGGGGATAGCATTTATAAAACCTTTTAAGCCTAACTAGGTCCCCTTTTAGCCGCCTTTAGATAAAAATAGTGGCAACTGAGCAGATTTGTTCAGCGAGGCTAACTCAGGAATAGTTTCTACAAGATCACTTACATTTTGTTGTATTCAACTTCATTATTATGTCAAATAATGCTTCTGTGTTGTATATATAATTTAAGCACTTGACTTGTGTACATACATTATCCCTTTCAAACTGAAGATTACTTAAATAATTCGGTCATTTGTTGGCTGAATTTTTTTTTATTATATTGCTAATTTCTAGGAAATATCAGCCAAATTTTATCATCTTCTGAGATGTTTACCCCTAAAAAAGGCTTGTGCAAGAGGCTGAAACATTTTTGGGTATATTTAGCTAATAATAGTAACTAATTAAAAAGCAGTCATTGTAGTAAGGGAATAGTAGCAATTAGGTTTGCAAAAAGGTTTAATGAACAGAAAGGCAATGTTATACACTACATTATGTAATTGCAGTGGAGAATCTAAATTAGTTTAGTCACCACATTGTCATCATTATTCAGCCCAACCAAAAACGTGAAAAAGGTATTTCAACTTTCAAACTGAAGTCTTCACGGAGTAAGCAAATATGGACATGCTTGATAAAAGTATGCAATCACTACAGTATAATCTAATTACTGCATAGCTATGTATCACAATTTAAAAGTTATCAAAGGTCATAATATCACAGTTTTTTCAAATTCAAAAATCATCATTTTTTTATAACTTCAAAGTTTCGTACTAGTAGGATAAAAGCAGACAAATATTGCATATCCATGCCATACCATAAATGAAGCCATAAACATAAGAGGCATAATTGAAGGGGAAAAAAGAGCAAAACCTCACATTTTAGGAGATATTTATAGCTAACAGATAGAAAAACATTTTAGAAGCACGAGAACAACACACACACACACACACACACACACACACACACACACACACACACACACACACACACACACACACACACAATAAGAAGCAAATTTTGAACATAGGAAAAATTATCATGATATTTTCTTATTATATACTGAACAGGTCCTGATAACTGCTGCTACACAGAATATGCACTAAAGTAAACAGGATGAGGCCTAGGGTAATATTTTCCCATATCACCTGTGTTCACAGTTATCACGTTGGGTTATTACGTCCCTCCAGGTTACAAATTTGTTTATGGTGTTTACAATGCCATAGCTATGGCATCAACACATGAGCAGTACATAATAAATTTATTTAATTCGTCTGATTGGTTCTATTTACACTTGTGCCTGTGGCACTCATGTAAATACTAAGCCAACAGACTCATGATATTCTCCAGTATGAAATGAAAATGAAGCTTATTGAAAAAAAATTATTCACTTAAACGTCCAAACCACCAAATGGTTTTAGCCACGCTTTGTGAAATAAAAGTTGCAAATACCTAAGCCACTAAGAAATTCATATGGCATCAAGCATTACTACATAGTAGTGATTACAATCCCTGCAAGAGGCTCAAATGTCAGTCTAATTGAATTTAGTTACAAAAAAAGTTAGCTGATATCCTGTGGAATCTTCTTACATTTATAGCAGTGAACAGTGGAACTTGAACTACATCAAAATTGCTAGAGCTCAATAGTAAAGTGAACATACCTCTACTTGAAGACTCCTGAACCCCCAAAACGATGCAATAGCTGTCGTGGAAGATGATAAACTAGGCGGACCAAATCAGCAGATGACGGGCCAAATCCGCTAGCGTTATTGGTCCGTGGGGACTGTATCCGCTAGCGGATTTTATCCGCCCAGACCAATAACGCTAGCGGATTTGGTCCGATCGGACCGCAACTTGCCCGGACCAATTTTCCTGTGACACCGTCACATATTATACTATTATAGTTTGAACAATTCTTCAAACAGGAAGTACAGCAATAATAGCTTTAAATACATTTATAACCTTTGGTATATAAGCTGCAGTAGGACTTCAGTTATTCAAGTACGTTGGGACCCAAGAGGAGTTCCGATAACTGACATTCTGCCATAAGTTGTTGTTTTTTTAAAGATACGTGTACCAAAAAATTATTATCGGGAAGTATGGGCATTGTATTGGGAACGGAGGCCGCTACAGGTATCGCTGAAGCTATAGAAGCTGGTACTGCTGCAGCAGAAGCTGGTGAAGTTATTTCTTCAGGGGCTGAAGCAGGCGCTGAAGCTGGCGGCACAGAAGCTGGAGAAGCTAAGCAATCTCGCTAAGGCTGGTGAAAAAATAGCCAAGATGGTCAAAGAATATATAGAAATTGATACAGTATTTAAAATGGCCAAGGCCATATTACGAACGTGTAACTTTATAATATTTCAAGCACACCAGAGGGGTGAATCGGTGCGTTCGTTCAAGTCTGGCATTATCTACTAGAAAAGGCAAGATAGCAACAGTCAGCTTTTAATCAGACATGCATTTTGTAGTAGAAGACAGGGGGCTATTAAAAGTAGTCTAAGACAGTTCTCAGATATCAGACCACCGATCATATATTGTTTGCTAGCTAACAAGTAGCTAGCTAAGCTGCTATTGTCATTGAAATAGATTGGTGGTCTGATATCTGAGAACTGTCTTAGACTACTTTTAATAGCCCCCTGTCTTCTACTACAAAGGCCTGTCGATTATAAGCTGACTGTCGTTATCTTGCCTTTTCTAGTAGATATATTTTTTGTTGTTATTTTGTAATAGGTTTCCATTCTATACCAACCAACAGGGTGTGATGCTACTTCTACAATGAATGTAGTCTGTACAAATACATACTGCTCAAGATGGCGATTGGCACTGATATCAGCTACACAATTTTCAAACCCTGTTTCAATTCTTGGTCAGCCACTTCCACTTATCATATATACTTTAGTTACTTTTAAGCTACAGTTCCTCTCTTGGTATCTTGGGGCATAATTCTGCTCATAACGGTCAAGAGCTATTGCTGAGAAATTGTTACTTGTTTGCTTACAGAAATTTTTACATGTTGCAAATTTAGCATAAATAGAAGGTTCCTGGGAGACATGTAACTTACTAATATTTCAAGCTCACCAGAGAGGTGACTCCGAGCGCTCATTCAAGTCTGGTGTAAACAGTGAATATCTCTGTTATAGAGAAACAACAGTGAGCAGAACTGAAGCTTTAGGAACTAAACATTCGTGAATAAAATATCAACTAAGTCTATTGTACATACCACAGAAACACTATCCAAACACTGATTAGATCTAATCAGTCAAAGAATGGAATAAAAATCAAAGCACTGAAAATGATTGAAGCTTGGTCATGACCATAATGTTGCTTGTCACACAAAAGATGGTGATATTGGCATATAGCTATATGAATGGAATTAACCTTCTAACTCCAGGATGGGAACTTCATTCTGTGCTCTTCCACTTGGCTACATCAGTAAACTGAAAGATGTTTGTAATAAACAAATAATAGAAACCTTGAACATAAGCTTCAACTAATCATATTGTCCTTTATCGGTGAATAACGAGGCTCTGTCAACAGCAATCTTTAAGTTTATTTTTTATTGTTATTTTCATATTTACCATTATCTGTTCCGAATATAAGAATAAATATTTAATTTGGTCAATGATAAGTCAATATTATCTATAAATGGTAGTACATAAATTCCAGAGCTAACTATGGAGTTAGTCTCCAGACATCTAATGCCTTGGCACCGTGGCAATTATAATCATTTCAGTTTCATTTTCAAGTTATGGTTTTTTTATACAGTAATGACTTAAATAATTATAATTTGTGTTCTATCTATGTAGTTACATTGAAATTAATGTATGATTGTAAGTGTGAAGTGGACATATTGTAACAGAAAAGGGAAATACCATAATGGCCACTATCTGCAAGCTAAAGAGCAAAAATATTTTCTATGCTACAGGTGGCCTTGGTTTATCTCTAGCTGTAAATTTAGGCATCATCTCTGTAGTGAAATATCCTTCCCCACATGCTCACTACAGAGACCAATGACTATACATTCAGGAACATATTAGATTATTAACTATAATTAGCCTACCTTGCCATTTACTATTCATGCATCTCACATTTCACCCTATTCACTCCCATTGCTACTTCCCAAGTACTCTAACTCACCACCCTTGTATGCTCTCATCACACACAATTCCTGGTTGGTGGGTTTGAAGGAACTCGGTTTGATCTCGCTGAGAATCCTCTGTTGCACATTCCAAACTCTGGTGGCGGTGTCACAGCAGATTGGGTCCCCTCGCGTATTTGGCCCGGGCGGACCAAATCCGCTTAGCAGATTGGGTCCCACCTCCGCGGAATTGGTCCGGTTTTTCAGTCTTCCTTTACTGCTGTGTAACTGCAGTTTGAAGTGAAGGCGAAGTTACTCTAGAATGACTGATGCTAGTCTAAGCCAATATTAAGCGAATTTGGATTTTAAAATGTTCAAGAATCAATCAAAAAGCAGCATTAAGCTTAACAAGATTGAGACTTCATGTCACAGCTTTGGCAATCTCTTCCTGGTAGTTGTTGTAATCTAATCAGTACTACTCTTTAAATAATCATGTCACATATAGTTATAGCCTGCTACAACTATCTGTAAATAGAAGGAGCTAAATCACTTACTAGGTTCAAAATTTGAGAACATAAGAAAGAAAGGTCAGTGTGTAAATAGCAAATTTGATGCTGTAAGGAACAGCAATAAACAATTCAGCAAACAAATTCTTACGTCTTCAATATAGTCTCATATCTTTTCTTCTCCAATGTTTTTTCATATTGTCATAATGCTTCTATTGTCTCTTACAATTAATCACGAAGGCCTTTATAGTGGCAACATCAAGAAGAAAAAGTTCAAGTGTTGTTTTTTTTAACTTTAATTCTGATTGTATTGGCACATAAATGATGCTTCCAAATAAACTTAGAGAGCATTATTCTGTGTCGTACAATCATCTCACATCATACAGCTATGGCCTTAAGATTTTTAAGTGCTGTTTCTGTATAAGTAAGTATTCAAAGAAACCCATGATAAAATCAACAGGAACAGCAAGAATGGTGATCAGGACTGGCAAGACAGGAGGAACCTTGAAGAATCCATTCAAAGAACGCAAGAGATCTCTACAAGCATTTGATTGATTTTACACTTCTACTGTAATGTAGAGCACTCCATCGGAACTACTCACAACATCAATTGGGATAAAGCTAAAGTTACTTGGAATGAACAAGATCTACACAGAAGATCTTTTCAAAGTCGTGGTACATTGGAGAATTTAGGAAACCATTATGAGAGCTTAGAACATATTTGCATGTTGCCATCATAGCCATGGGTCCTTTTCTGTTTTGTTTGTATCTGAAAAATGGTCACTGAATGATGACTATAGTATGTCTAGACATTAATCACACAGGACCAATGAAAAGAAGACTGCTTATAAATTGTGAGATATATCTTCGGTATCATATGAATGAACAGTACATTACTATGGTCTCATAAAATAATTTCTTATGGCTATAGTTTTGATGTAGCTCTGTTAACTTATACAGTATATTGCTATAGATATTCTGATGCTTCCAAATTTCCTGTTCCTTGGTGAAATCAACTACACTATATTACATTTCAAGTGTACTGCACTTTTTGCCCATTTAATTGAGTCTATAGTAATGTTGCACTGTTCATTTGTACGAAACTGAAAGTGTGTCTCATAATTATGTCATGATTATTGTACCAATTTACTTTTAATTTCTCACATGTTTTTTTTTTTCATTCATATTACTTAGCTATATTATTTTTATACTGCTATCATAAGCTTTAATAGTTTAATTGTAAATTATTGCAGAAATATTATGTTCTGAAAAAGGCACTAGCTATAACAATAAAAGTATAAATAGATGTTTCGGTCAATCCAGTAACCTTTATCGGTATGTTATAGATGACTACAAAACTGGAATGCATGAATAAACACGAATCTAGTAACAGTTGCTATGGGAGATAGTTACTATGTCCTACAGTAGCCAAGCTGTCATAGGCTGTGTTTAGTGTCCCTAGGTTTTTGTTCATACAGCTTTTTGGGACCTTTATATGCCATGACTCCAAAAAACATCTTGGATACCAACTCATGTGCTGATCAACGACTCCCACTCCATTCTGATCAATGTCATGATTGAATTACATAGCATGGTCTCCCACAGCTGATGTATCATCACTTAGTGCTAGGGTTCTCCTGTGCTCCTTCAGCCTATGTTGTAATGTACAGCCTGATTGTCTAATGATATTTTCTATTTAATACTTCACTAGTCCAAATTTTTTATTTTACTTACCCATAGTTACATTCTTGAGGTCACTCATTCATTTTTACATTGTATTGTAATAGTTCACTGATGATGACCACAACTAGCTAGTGGTTGAAACGTCTGTAAATAAAAAATTTGGAATAGTGAAGTATTACCTAGTCACATAGGTTTATTTGGATTGATCTGATTGTCCAATTTGGTTACAAGAACCACAAGGCACCTGGTAACTACTCCAGATCTTTCAGTTGGTGGAACATAGTTTTTTTACGTGAACCAACATATTTCTCAGTGTTGAGTGAGGTTTAAAACAGGTCCGCATTTCCAAAGGGGCTAGAATCCTTTTGATACACTCTGAGAAATTCCTCACACAATGAAGAGTCACTGTAGCTTTTGGTGTACGATGGACCTGACTGGATGGTGAGGTGTTGGAAATCTGACTGTGTTGGTATGACAAGTAGCCAGTGTTGTATTTATTAGCATTGGGTAGTCATTGGCTTGCAAGGCAGATTTCACATGATCATCTATTGGTCTTTTTCGGCAGACAAATTATAGATCTAGTTTGTCCTAGAGAAAAGAGTCTTTGCTACTGGCAACTTGTGGACCAAGAGATCGTGTGAATTGAAAGCCAAGTACCATACTTGTCGGACTTTGTCTTGTGTGTTAAGCACGTTTATTTATATTTCACACTCCAGCGTTCCAGTTTTGTAACCTGAAACCATAGTGCAAGCAAAGAAATGACCAGAAAGATTCAGATTTGATTGCTCCGAAATTAGTTGATTCATGCCATGTAATTTCTAGCATAAGATTCAATACTTTTCTTCAAAGCAGTTATAACACAATATCTGCTAGCGGAATGGTTTGTAACTCATCTTACTTTAAAATATGCTAATTGGCAACTCAATTTGCTTCTTGCTGCATTGCTTCTTTTATCAGTAAAAACAAGACAATCATGTTTGATAAAGTAAGAAATCACCATAAATTATTATGATTTATAAGTTTCAAAGGTCAAGTTACTGGTAGCCCCAAATCTGATATTACATGCTCCATAATTTGAAGTTATGTACTTGTAGCTCATATCCAACTATCATATTACACATATCTGCTATACTATAAATGAAGGAATGACAAAGATCAAATTCAAAGTATTTTTGTATTTTTGATAGCAAACATCAGATGGTTAAGCAGAAATGCTTACACGTTCCCAAGCACACTCACATTGAGGATGAAGATGTGTGCAGGTATATAAAATCTATCCATATCTCATCACAAGTTTGAAGTGACTCAATCAGGATTTTATATTAGCACTACATTAAATGTATACAGTGCCCATACTGGCATGGATGAGATTATAGATGCTGTAAAGGATACTACGTTTTGCTTGGAAGAAAGTGGTGGCAAATTTCAATGAAAGCATAACCATGCCTACTATTACCAGGTCAGTTCCAGTAAACCAAAAATGTATAGAATTTTTAAAATCATGTTTATATCATATTTTTGTAAAATGAAAATGATTTGAATATTGAAAGAATTTATCCTGATGATAACTTTTGAAAGTTAATATTGTTCAAGCTAAAACTCTTTTTGATCAAGCAATTCTGCCAAAATTGATGGGAAAATTTTATTCTCGCACTTTGGACAATTATACTGCAGGAGATGCTTTCACAATAAGATGAGTTTTGTGAGTATTTTGACATTACTCAAACTTAATCTAGCAAACTTATATCATCATGTTGTCATTATTGTAAGCTTTAATTGAATATTTTTTCTTGAGGTTGCCAATGACCATATTTTGTACATGAATACAAACATTTGCAATACTCCTAGTTTGTTTCCTCAGGTGCCTTTGGTAGCACCCTCACTACACTCAGGATACCACAGCCCTCACCCTGGTAGAGCCTAAGTATAGTAGTGTCCCTGGTGGAAGTGCCTAACTATTTTTTTATGACCATTTACAGCACAAGACGGCCCCCATCAACATTTTTGTTAAACAAATGAAATTAAAAAAAAATACTATGGCACACATTTTAAAATTTAGGAATTAGTTGTTATTTCTACTGACATGGTAAAAACTGCCTTAGTTTCAGGTTGTAAATACAGCCAGCTGCAACTGGCTGAGCTAGCTCAGCTATGTGGTCAGTGGTCAACCACAGTTGTACTTGCATTATGTGTAGCTGATTAAGTAATTCATATGAACAATTTTTTGTAGCACTTTTTCATATTATTGCCTTGCAAAAGGTTAGTGTAATGCCTAGAGAGTACTTGAATAATAATTATTATACCACATAGAGTGCCCATTCAAAAATGTATGGCTAAAATCGCCGTTTGATTGAAATAGCTCGAGGAGTGTGAAATAGCACTGTTGGAGTTGAAACAGTACACTTATCAAAGTGAAATAATAATATGGGTAAGTGCACAAGTGTGGTAACTTATCTTTACTTTACTTTCTATATTGTGGAAAGAATCAGAATTGATACCAATGAAAAAAAAATAGTGGATTGAATGATTATTTATATATTTAGGACAAGTCAACAGGATTCCAGCAAATACACTCACTTTAAGCTTTTGTATAAGCAGGAAGCCAGATTGCCAGTAGACATCACACTTCCAATGGAATCTGAAAAAGCTGATGAAGTTTCTGTGTGAGTTAAAATTAAAATGTTTAATGTTAATAATCCATGAGCTAAGTGATTGCCAGACTATAATGTTTCCATCTATTTGGAGGTTATAAGCGGAGAGGGGGAGGAGGAAGAAGAGCAAATTGAGATTTAAATAAATTGAGGGAGTAAAATGCTGTTCAGTGATCAGTAATGAGCATAAATACAATAAAATGAATGAATGCATGCATTGAATGAATGAATGAATGATTGAGTGAATGAATAAGCGAGTGAACGAACAAATGAATGAACGAACGAATGAACAAACAAACAAATGAATGAACAAATGAATGAACAAAAAAACAAATGAACAAACAAAAAATGAACAAACAAACAAACAAAATACATACTAATGATAATAATAATAATAATAATAATAATAATAATAATAATAATGACAGCAACAAAAATAATAATAATAATTATATTAATAACAATAATAATAACAACAACAACAATAATAATAATAGTAATAATAATAACAATGATAACAATAATCATCACATAATGGGCATATTGAGCTCTCTATGTTTTGTCATTTTAGCTTTAGCTATTCCCAATGTATACCATTTCCTTTCATGGGATATTTTTATCAACATTCAAGCACGCTGCTTTGAGCCCTATTTTCCTAAAGATAGTCACATAATATCTCAACTGCAAAGTAATCTGCCTTGAGGGAAGACATTTATTAGGAAACCAATAGGTTGTTAACGTTTTAAAACTTTAATAACACTGCCATTACAGTACCTGCTTCTGATTTTGTAAATTTTTACAACTCATGTCCACTTTAGAGTTTTTAAAATTCCATAAACATTGAGTACAATTAATTTCAGTGTGAGGAGGATTAGCAAAACAATTTTCCAGGAGGTGACGCAAATATCTCCTAAGGTATTAAAAAAACGCTGGTGTATATAGCTAATAGGCTTTAAATGTACAATGGTGGATTAATGGCATGTGCACTTCAGAATTCCATCAGCAAATGACCTTGATGAACACATGGAATCAATGCTTCAATGGGCCGATGAAATCAATACTAAAGCCAAGGAGAATATAAAGAAGGCTCAAGCAAAACAAAAGAAAAGGTATGATGCTAAGCATAAGAAGCTAAACTTTAATGTTGGAGATAAGGTATGGCGCTACAACAGCCGCAAGCAGACAAGACAAGGAGGAAAGTTAGAGTTTAATTGGGATGGTCCATATGAAATTGCTGAACAAACAACCAGAGGGACATACAAATTAAAAAGCAACTCTGGGAAAATTCTCAAGCAGGGAATTAGCAGTATAAATTTGAAAATTTGCAAGAACACTGATATGGTTAGTTAATTGTTAGTATGTAAATAATGTAAAAAAACTTCATGCTACTTATCGTGTCAATTAAGTATCAGTGTTTATCCCTTTCATTCTAGTTTTAATGCGCATAAGGCAAGTACACTTTTACCCGTCCTGTTATCAATATCTGAAATATCCTTCCTCATTTCCTTATTCAACATTTATAAGCTTTCCTTCCATGTTTGTATTAAATATTTATGAAAGGAATTTGAGGAATTTGTGTCAACATCAGAAAAATCTGAAAAGGAAGTCATTACTCATAGCAAGGTAAATATATAAGATTTTATTAGCTGGACTGATAAGTATTGATTTAAAATTATTAATAAAACACTACAATATTTAACTCTAAATGTGTACCATGCACTGACTCATACATAATTATATGAAAATTGATGTCTTTTAGTATCATTATAAACAATTTAAGCCCAAGTGACTCTGGTTTAGTGTATTGCCAAGGTACTTACATAACACGAGCGCAGGAAATGATCACGCGTTTGTTAACTACACAGCAGTAAATGTGCTTGACTTTGTGCCCTTCGCATGCGTAATACCCAACAGTGATAGAAGACAGCGGAAGAAGACATAATGACAATCGAAGAAATGGGTACCATTACAGAAGACAATGTATGTGTAGATTTACAGTATACATAAATACACAAATTTCTCACTTATTTGAATAATTTTGGTGTGCCAGTACTATAAATAAGATCAGTTGCAGTGATTATTATTAATAAATTGGAGTAATACATATAATAACTAACATTTACTTATATCAAAGTAACCAATTAGAAAGTTAATTTTCTCATTAATTAATTCTATAAAAAAAAATTTCATTTAACATGTGCTTTATGCATGATTAGGTTGAAATGGGCAAAGTTAAATTTCGATTGATGAATATTAAAACAATTTTTTATTACAACAACTGTGAATATTAGTGCTTGTCCGCTTTAAATACCAGTTCAAATTACTAATCTCTAATTAATAATACATTATCAATGCTTGTAGCAAATAAGTGTATCACATGGCAGGAATTAACCGAAAATGTGATGTCCATTGATGCAAGCTCAGAAAACACTACAAATGAAAAGGTAATCAGATTGTAATGTACCAATTATTATGCATAACTCCTATGGTGTTGCAGCACTTTAAATGTGCTAAACCCTTTGGTCTTATTGTCTAGCAATTTTTTTGATGCTAAGATTCAAATAAATTTTCAAATATTATTTAGGCTATCCATGTGATAATGCAGCCTGAAGCTCAGCCTCCAGCTGGTCAGCAGTGTATGTGCCAAACTCGCTGTGCCACAAAGAAATGTTCATGCTAACGGCAGGGTAACATATGTGGACCACAATGTCATCCTGGTCGAGCATACATTAATACAGGATCTCAAAAGCTAGTTGCAATGCAGTCTACTGCAGTGATTGAGGTAGCCGAAACGAATGCAGAAGAAATGGGTACCATTACAGAAGACAATGTATGTGTAGATTTACAGCATGCATAAGTACATGAAGCTCTCATTTATTTGAATACCTTTGGGGTGCCAGTACTATTAAAAAGATCAACTGCAGTGATAAATCGGAATAATACATATAATAATTAACATTTATTCCTATCAAAGTAACCAATTAGAAAGTTAATTTTCTCATTTCTTAATTCTATTATTTTTTTTATTCAACATGTGCTTTATGCATGATTAGGTTGAAATGGGCAAAGTTAAATTTCTAATGATGAATATTATAACATTTTTTTTATTATAGCAGCTGTATGCCTATGTGAATATTATTGCTTATTTGTTTTAAATATCAGTTCAAATTACTAATCTCTAATTAAAGTATATAATGTGGCAGGAATTAACTAAAAATGTGATGTCTATTGATGCAAGCTCAGAAAACACTACATATGAAAAGGTAATCCTGGTTGAAATTATTATACATAATAGTATACCACGTAAACTGCCCATTAAAAATATATGGGTAAAATCACCGTCTAATTGAAATAGCCCGGGGAAAGTGAAACAGCATAGTTGAGTTGAAATAGTACACTTATTAAAGTGAAATAGTATGGGTAAGTGCACATGCGTGGGGCGATTAGCCTTAGTAATGCCATAGTTTTTGCTAAAAGTTTGTTTAAAGTAAACGATGGTTTTAGGTAAGGATAGAGGTATACTATTAGCGAGTGATAGCACGGCTAACCATGGTATTAGCGAGTGATAGCACGGCTAACCATGGTATTAGCGAGTGATAGCACGGCTAACCATGGTATTAGCGAGTGATAGCACGGCTAACTATGGTATTAGGGATAAATATCACTCGTAAAGCAATAAAAGCTCTCATAAAGCAACAAATAGCAATCAGCTTTGCTTCAATTGCGTTTTACTTGTGCTATTTATCCTGAATACCATGGTTACTCGTGCTATTACTCATACTAATTGAAATGGTGTTGCAGCACTTTAAATGTGCTAGACCCTTTGGTCTCATTGTCTACCTATTTTTTATGATTCAAATAAATTTTCAAATATTATTTAGGCTATCCATGTGATAATGCAGCCTGAAGCTCAGCCTCCAGCTGGTCAGCAGTGTATGTGCCAAACTGTGCCACAAAGAAATGTTCATGCAAACGGCAGGGTAACATTATTTGGACCACAATGTCATCTTGGTCGAGCATGCATTAATACAGGATCTCAAAAGCTAGCTGCAATGCAGTCTACTGCAGTGATTGAGGTGAAACGAATGCAGTACAGGAGAAAAAAATATGGACTGTTGTTGGCCAAATCTCACTCTCAATTACTGATAAGGATATCCTAACCAGCAACATGTGGTTAAATGACCGTCACATATATGCAGCACAGACCATTTTGAGAAATACCTATGGTATAGCTGGACTGGAAAGCCCTACATTGCAATACACAAGGACATTTACTGTTCATCACTTGAACCCCTTTGTGCAAATATTAAACCACAGCGGCAACCATTGGATGACAGTATCTACAGTAGGATGTCGACCTGCCACTGTCAAAATTTATGACAGCATGCATTTACTACTGAGTGAAGATCTAGAAGAAATAATCGCAGACTTACTGCACACAAATAGCAAAGACATCAAAGTAAATTATATGAATGTTCAAATTCAGAAGGGAGGTTCTGACTGTGGTCCCTTAGCGATCGCTTTTGCAGCTGCCATTTGTAATGGACAAAAACCTGAACTCATAACTCTTAACCAAGAACCGTTAAGATCAGAATTATTGAGAGTATTTGAGAGCAAAACTCTCACAACATTTCCAAGCAAAAGTGAGCAAAGAAAGGCAACTTTTGACACTCAAAAGATATCAATTTATTGTAGCTGTCGACAGCCTGAAAAAGGTCGTGGTATGGTATGCTGTGGTGAATGTGGAGAGTGGTACCACAGGGAATGTAGCAGAATGTGGAGAGTGGTACCACAGGGAATGTAGCAGAATGTGGAGAGTGGTACCACAGGGAACGTAGCAGATTGTGGAGAGTGGTACCACAGGGAATGTAGCAGAATGTGGAGAGTGGTACCACAGGGAATGTAGCAGAATAAGTAATACAGATTGGAATAGCAAGAAGAAACCCTGGGTGTGCCCAAAATGCAAGAACTGAATGATTTACTACAGATCACTTTTACAATTTAAAATTGCACTTTGGTATCATTATACTTAATAATTTATTATATTTAATGAAATGGGTTCACCAAACACAATATTACTAATTAATTTCTGGTTAGCTGCCTGGTCACAGTTACTAAGAAGAAAGTACCGTACATCTAATGTATCTTATACTTAACACCTTAACCTTGTCACCACTGCCAGTAATTGGTCAAGTGGTTTTCCAAGATAGGGGGAGGGGTGAGCAAGAATGACATACCCTAAGCATTACTGGCACCAGCATCTCATAATCAGGATGTACTTGAGATTACATGGAGTTCTTGTTAAGTGGCACCATCAGGCAATGCCCTGGATCTATTTACTTTAGTCTACTTGGACCATGCTTAGTCAGCAACTACATACACACACACACACACTTTTTTGTTAACTCTTCATTATTAACCTATGAGGGACAGTGGCGTAGCTGAGGGGGTCCTAGAGGGCCAATATTTTATCAATTAGTCATAAATTCAATTTAAACTTGGTTCATACATTTATAGGTCACAAAACTAGGACCCTCCAGCAGTTTCTCTCCAGCTACGCCACTGATGAGAGGTGAGAGTGTTCCAGGATCATATTGTCCAATGGCTTGACAATAGTCACGCACAAATCACCTGGACTCACACAAAGTTGATATACACATAATAATAATAATAATAATAATAATAATAATAATAATAATAATAATAATAAAAATTAAAAAAATAATAATAATAATATGGGGGAGGATGTGGGGGAGTTGGAGGTGAGTGGGAATAAAGTATCGAGAATAGAAGGAAGGAAAAGAGAGAGGGGAAAGAGGGGAATAGGTAATACTTTGAAAGAATAATTGATTCTTTGGCTATATTTTCACGCACGCATGCATGCACACACGCATGCGCAAACACACACCCATACACACATGTAGTCCAGTAATGGTAACTGGTGCAAGTACAGAATTTCTTAATTCAATAGGTAGCATTTCTATTCATAGATACCTTTTTTCAGTTTTCATAGCACATTATTTGAAATCTGATAACTTGATCAAGATAACATATCGTCCTGCATCATTTGCTAAATTAACAAGCTGACAATTCTAGATGGTAAATCAAACTAAAAGATAACTATTCAGGACAACAAGTAGCAAATATTGAGCAAGCATAGCATTACTTATAATGATATGTTTCATATCATTTAAGCATTGCTTTAAGTCTGATGAATTTTAAATTTAAAACCTGATTTTTGACTAATATAAATACACCCTAAAAATCATATTTATATGAATGCATACCTTTATTCCAGGTTTATCTTTCTAGTATTCAAACAAAAAGATAAGACGAGATATTAGTTCTCTGTACATAAGTGGTAACTTCTAAAGGAATAGTAATAGCAGAAAATGAAGATGGCAACATCAACAATAAAAAGTCATTTAAGATCTAAATTGCTCAGATTAAATCTCTAACACGTCAACATTATACTAGATAGTTAAAAAATATAGTAAAACATCTACAAATTTTATTTCCACTAAATTACTCTTTGTAACAGCTCCAATATTTCCGTGAGTGTTTACAAGTTATTGAGTGCATTGGTTCCTGTGGCTATTCTCTAATTGCCTTTATTAATGAATAGTTCTAAAGGAATTCTAACACGTTAATTAACCATGTATTCACACAATGTGGCAAGCAGATCATTTGATTATTGAATGCTCCATGTAGCACGTGTGTAGCGAGTAAAATCTATTGAAATCGTATTAGAAATGATTAATAAAAATATTTTGAAAATATTTGAAGTGCTCGTAAAGTAGTTCTCTTATTAATGCACTCTGACTTAAGTATTGTACATAGCATGAGTCAGAGTATAAAATGGGAGCCGAAGGCAAATGAAAATATCATGTGAAAGTGATTTAGACTTTTTCTCAAACAGTCAGAGTACATTTTTCAATTCATTTTACTCGCTATGTACGCACTGCTTGGAGAATTTAATAAATAGCATAAAATACGGGAGAATATGTAATAGCTAAACCATTGGTTTGAGGAGTTATCCAGCGAGAATTATGAGAGTTGCCATGGTTTAACTATTTTATACCAAGCTACCATTTCTGACAGATAAAAATACTAATCAATGACAGAAGCTATTTAAGCGAGGCTTGCAACTATCGACTAAAAGTGTATTTACCTTGGTGAACAACGTTCTATTTCCACAGCCTTTAGACAAGAATAGTAGTGATAGAGCTGATACATCCAGTGAGGTTCGGGGATAGCATTTATAAAACCTTTTCAGCCTAACTAGGTCCCCTTTTAGCCGCCTTTAGATAAAAATAGTGGCAACTGAGCAGATTTGTTCAGCGAGGCTAACTCAGGAATAGTTTCTACAAGATCACTTACATTTTGTTGTATTCAACTTCATTATTATGTCAAATAATGCTTCTGTATTGTATATATAATTTAAGCACTTGACTAGTGTACATACATTATCCCTTTCAAACTGAAGATTACTTAAATAATTCGGTCATTTGTTGGCTGAATTGTTTTTTATTATATTGCTAATTTCTAGGAAATAAGTCCCTTTAATGTGCCAGAATTGTTAGTTTTGACTTAGAAAAAGCGAGTAGAATTTCAGTCCTACACTCTTACGTTACGGTAATGGGAACCGCCCCTTAAAAAACTTGCTTGTCACGTGAGCCAGCTTGCAGGTTGCAAATCCTTGAGCTTTTAATTATCGTTTTCATTGAAGGAAACCCTTTTCCAGTCTGATACCCTTTTCCAGTCTGAAGAAAGTCCTTTCCGTTGCTGAAGAAAGTCCTTTCCGTTGTTGAAAGTCCTTAGCCCTAGCCGTTTCATTCATCTACTGTAAGTTTAATTAAAACTATGCCTGCTTTTCAAAAAGTTTGCCGAGTTGTATGGGTAATGTGCATGTCAGAAAGTCCAAGTTCCCTTGTGGTCATTCTTTTTCTACCAAGCCTAAGTTAATTTTAAAGTCTGAGAATGCCATGAAATCCATTGAACGTCGTAGGAACAGTATGGCTGAGTGTCAAGCCCGCAAAAGAACCAATGAAACAGTTGAAAAATCAGAGAGTCGTAAGCGTGCCAATGTTGAATGTCATACCCGTAAAAGAACCAATGAAACAGTTGAAGAATCAGAGAGTCGTAAGCGTGCCAATGTTGAATGTCATACCCGTAAAAGAGCTAATGAAACAGTTGAAGAATCAGAGAGTCGTAAGCGTGCCAATGTTGAATGTCATGCCCGTAAAAGAACCAATGAAACAGTTGAAGAATCAGAGAGTCGTAAGCGTGCCAATGTTGAATGTCATACCCGTAAAAGAGCTAATGAAACAGTTGAAGAATCAGAGAGTCGTAAGCGTGCCAATGTTGAATGTCATGCCCGTAAAAGAGCTAATGAAACTCTTCATCAGTTCCAAAAACGTAAGCAAGCTAATTTAGAATGCCAGACTCGTAAAAGAAATCAACAAACTCCTTTGCAAAGTGTTATACAGTCATTTATAGTTAAGACTAAACAAGGTCCAGATTGTGTATGCAAATCCTGCCATAGGCTTATGTATAAACAGTCAGTTGTAAATCTTAGTGTGTGTAAGTATGTGAAAGCTAGTCCTGAATTACTGTCCAAAGTGTTTGATCCAGAATTTAAGTATTCAAGTCACGGTGGCCAAGAATGGATATGTAAAACTTGCCATGCAGCACTTACTTGTGGTAAAATGCCAACACAAGCTATTGCAAATTGTCTGAAATTATCTAGTATACCACCTGAGCTTTCATGTTTAAATTCGTTAGAATTACGATTAATATCATTACGACTACCTTTCATGAAAATGGTAGCCCTACCATCAGGTAAACAGAGATGTATACATGGTCCTGCAGTGAATGTGCCATCTAAATTAGACAATGTGTGTACTGTGCTTCCCAGACTTCCCTCTCAGAGTGAACTTGTTGCCCTCAAATTAAAGCGTAAATTATCATATAAAGGCCACTATATGTATCATTATGTAACACATGAGAAAGTCCTGAATGCATTGAAATGGTTGAAAGAACATAATCCTTTGTATGTTGATGTTGAAGTCGATGAAGAGTGGTCATTGCATGCTGAAACAGATGATCATGATTTGTATTCCAGTATAACTGCCAATACAGATTGTTCTGATACCATGGCTGCCAATAGTGAGTGTACCAATGTTGTGAATACCAGTACAGATAGTAGTAATATTGTTAGCTTTGATGCTGGTCCAAGTATTACCAATATTGAGAGTGAAATTTCCCTGAATTCTGAGTTGTGTAATAATAGCAGTATGTGTGACCAAGAACCCACGGTGAACCCCACAGAGTGTGTCAATATATCTGAACATTGTGATAATAATTTAGTCACTGCCAAACACCATCTTGAGCAATATGCCAGTGAAAATGATTTCTGTATTCATGATGTACCTGGAGATGGTAACTGTTTATATCATGCCATACTTTACCAACTTGAACAGAACAATGTCATTTCTGCCACTGTACGTGATATAAGGGAACTTGTTGCTTGTTATTTAGAAGACCATAAAGAAATATTTATGCCGTTTGTTTCATCTCCCATAGCACCCGATAATGTTCTCAACAGTGACACAGAAATCCCTAGTGCTGTAGATGCCAGTATTGCCTCAGTTACAGGTCCTGACACAAGGTCTGCATTGGTGTATGCCAGATATGTAGACAGAGTTAGGAATGGATCTTGGGGTGATCATGTGGTGATTGCAGCAATATCCAATATGTACCATGTATCAGTCAATGTAGTCCAGGCAAGGCAATCTGGTTGTACTGTATCTATAACTAGTCCAGTCAATGACCACAGTAATTGTGAAGTTAATCTTGGTCTCTCATGCAGTGCCATTTTGTTGGTCTAGACAAACTTGTAGTACATGTAACTCAAAATGAGAATGTAAATGTTGGGAGTCATTCAGTTCCTAATAATCAATCCTTATCTCACAATCCTAGTCCTCTACCAATGTCACTCAGTGAGCAAGATACTGAACATATTGACAATACCACACATGCCACTACTAGTGATGCCAGTAGCAATTCCCCAATATACCAGACAAATTACAGGTGGCCCACTTGCCAGCATGATGACCATAGAAAAACCTGAAACTTTCAATGAAGTAGTTTGTGTTGCACCAGCTGAAGGTCAAACCCCATTGTTTATCATGACTGATCCTAACTTTGAAGCCATGTCAAATCCAGAGAAATTTCCAATCAGTAGTGGGTGTTTTACCACAGAGAGACCCAACAAAATAACTTATCGGAAATATTTCAACCAGAGACTTCTTAATGTTGATGGTAGATTTGCCAAAGATACTGACTATTTGTTTGTTGCCCAGTGCATTGTTGAAGCCAAACCAATTCTAGATGATGCCCATAATTTTATTTGGAGACAAAAACCCGGCAGAAATCTTACAGCCCAACAAGCCCGAGACAAGAATATAGTGAGCCAGTGTGTGCGTAAAGATAAAGCATACAGTTTCATGAAAAATCTGCGAGGTTCCCCAGCATACTACCAAAAAACCTTCTATGAGTTGTGTTAGCCATGATACATCAACTTGGAACTCCCACTTGGTTTTTCACATTGTCTGCTGCAGACATGAAATGGCCAGATGTGATTCAGACAATAGCCAGGCAGTATGGTGTTACATACACTGATGAACAAGTAGCTGCCCTGTCTTTTGAAGATAAAGCCAACTGGATCAGACGCAACCCAGTCACTGCTGCTAGACATTACCAATACAGACTCAATACATTCTTTCACGACTTTCTTAAGTCCTCAGCTAATCCACTTGGTGAACTAGTAGAGTATGCCATCAGAATTGAGTTTCAAGCCAGAGGCTCCCCACATGCTCACTATTTGTTATGGATCAAAGATGCCCCCAAATATGGTGTAGACAGCAATGCCAGTGTGTGTCAGTTTATAGACCAATACATCACATGTGAAATACCTGACAAAGACTGAAAGACATGGTGCTACTGTTACAACACAAATATTCCAATTATTGCAAACGTAATAGACGTTGTCGTTTTAATTTCCCTCATCCTCCCAGTAATGAGACAATAATATCTGAACCCAGTGAGACTGCCTCTGATT
>WLWD01006089.1_pt1 | contig 165937 bp, 124 predicted proteins | sample 6712731 | NCBI WGS metagenome assembly WLWD01 (sample SAMN12718690, study PRJNA576275) | sponge metagenome | isolation source: marine sponge | host: Mycale hentscheli | place: New Zealand: South Island, Marlborough, Capsize Point | collected 2014-11-01
TCACCTCCTGTTTTAAAAACTAAACTGAGATCAATATCCTCTGTGGAATTGAATGAAAATGCCGTTGGAACGAAGGCTACATCTTCATCAAATTCATCCTCATCTCCTTCATTGGCTTCATCTGCCACTAAGCCTGCAGCTGGACCTCCACCAACTTCACGACCTTCAGATAACTCCATGCCGGAATGGAAGCGAGCTCTACTGGAGAAGAGGCAGCAGCAACAACTTCAGAAACAGCAGTCAAAGGTGAGTAGTGTATTCTTTAACAACCAACACAAACAGTACGCGTAAAGAAAATTCCTATATTTGTGTATATGACATCAAAGTCTTATTTTCCACTTATGGCCAGCATTTCATGGGCCGTTAAAAATGTCATCAGGGACTTTTTCCATATGAGATATTTGCAAGCTAAGAAACGATGCTACTTGTAGCTTACCATTCTTAGATTGTGTGGGAGGGGTCTAGTGTAATATTACACCAATTAACAATTGAAATGTTTTTTGTAATATCATCTCTCGGCTGTCTCACAAGTATCGAATGATATTCTACACACAATGTGTGGGATTGAAACCAGCGAAGTTGTTTGCTTGAACTGGTTTATTGGGCTTCTTATGCTTGGTTGTAATAATTGCTAGTAGTGTTGATTGTACTTATTTTGTATCCAGGGAGAAGTCTCCACATCCAAGAAAGAAGAAGTCAAGGATGCCATGCCAGAGTGGAAGAAGGCTTTGTTGGAGAGGAAAACAAAAGGACAGCAACATTGACACTTAATTCATATCATTTTTCTTAAGCTCAAATTTGTACATATTTTTTAATGCTCTATTCAATGTTTTCGTATTTTTTGTACCTGAATTTTAAAATTTAAATTTGATGATAAAATACGAGCCCCGCCCCCACTCAACAAGACTTGAGAATTTTTTTTTTTTGTTTGAGCGGCCATGGCAACAGCTGCGGCGATGGAGAATTTAAAGAGGGCGGTGCGCTCAGGTGACCTGAAGTCTCTCTCGGCTGGGAGGCTGGATGAGCTGCGGATTGAACTCAACGAAGGGTTCTCTCCGGACAGTTACGCCGCTCTCCATTGGGCGTGTCACTATCGGAATGCCGAGGTAGGTCGTCATGGCAATAGTTTGGTTGGGCCGTGTCGTCGTACACCAATGAAACAAACTGAAAAGACATCCATGTAAAAAAATTTTTTTTTAAGACTATTAAAACGATCCTTTACCGTAGCTGCTTTGCACAAACATACATTTCTAGAAGTTGTAAGACATTATATTGCCCTCCACCTATTTGTGCAGGTAGTACAGCATTTTCTAGATCTAGGTGCCAGTCCAGGTGTGAGGTCTGTCCAGGGCTGGACTCCTGCTCATGTGTGTGCGATCAGAGGCTGTGCCATATGCCTGCAGGTATAGAATATCAAATGTTGGGAAAAGTTAAATGCACTTACATGAGGCCACGAGGGCTTATACAATTAGACATTTTCTTTAAATTGTTCTGGGTTAGCAGGTTTGATGTTTGATGCATGTTCTTTTTATTTTTGTCATCCTCAGGATCCGTGTAATTAACCAATGAGGGCCTCTGTATAGTGTGCTGAAACATCTATATTATAAATAATGGCTAATGACCCTTAAAAATAGAATTTCTAAGTAATATTATAGCTCTAATTACTACGAAATAGTTGAACTGAATATAGTATTATGTCAAGAATGTAGTAAATATGTCAACAATAATTATTTTACTCATTTCTTTAGTTAAGTTTTAAATATAGGAATGAGGTGTCCAACATTAATTCAGTTTAATTTATTTTTCATATCTCAGCTACATATAGGTTGCACTATGACATTTGACGTTGGTACGGGATTTGCGCACAACAGAGGGCTGAAGGCCTGAGGATAGTGTAAATCTCATACCAACTGAACGGAGGAGTGCAACCAACTTGGTATACCATGGTTCTAGGCTACGGAAACACTTAAAAACTAACTTTTTATTGGACAGTTCACTTATTCACCTCCAAGGAGGTGGGTATGAAATAAATGTTCCGCTTGAATTGAGTAATCTGATTGGATGGTTTGAATGTACCATGGTACAATAAGCTACCTTAGTGTGCATTGCCAATCTTCAGTAAATACTACAATGCATTGGACACATACAGTTTGAGTCAATGTATTTATTTTGAAATGTTCTAGTCTGATACATTTTCTCAATAGAATGGCAGCATTATAGCTAGCTTCATGTTATTGCTAGGTTTTTGGTTGTTTTTATTTTAGATTCTGAAGGATGCTGGAGTTGACTTATCTGCAAAAGATAAACGAGGTAGTAATTGTACAATTTATCCGCAAAATTCTACAAATAATATTTTCTTACCCATAGCTATGAAATTTCTTATTGCATAGCCACATTTGTTACCGTCTCCATGTAGGTTATACATGCTGTCATTTGTTACCGTCTCCATGTAGGTTACACATGCTGTCATTTGTTACCGTCTCCATGTAGGTTACACATGCTGTCATTTGTTACCGTCTCCATGTAGGTTACACATGCTGTCATTTGTTACCGTCTCCATGTAGGTTACACATGCTGTCATTTGTTACCGTCTCCATGTAGGTTACACATGCTGTCATTTGTTACCGTCTCCATGTAGGTTACACATGCTGTCATTTGTTACCGTCTCCATGTAGGTTACACATGCTGTCATTTGTTACCGTCTCCATGTAGGTTACACATGCTGTCATTTGTTACCGTCTCCATGTAGGTTACACATGCTGTCATTTGTTACCGTCTCCATGTAGGTTACACATGCTGTCATTTGTTACCGTCTCCTAGGTTACACATGCTGTCATTTGTTACCGTCTCCTAGGTTACACATGCTGTCATTTGTTACCGTCTCCTAGGTTACACATGCTGTCATTTGTTACCGTCTCCATGTAGGTTACACATGCTGTCATTTGTTACCGTCTCCTAGGTTACACATGCTGTCATTTGTTACCGTCTCCTAGGTTACACATGCTGTCATTTGTTACCGTCTCCTAGGTTACACATGCTGTCATTTGTTACCGTCTCCTAGGTTACACATGCTGTCATTTGGCGGCCATCCATGGCAAGTGTAGCGTAATGCAGGTGTTCATCAAAGAGGGCGTGGACCTGCAGGAAGTGGACCGCAGGAAGTGGAGTGTAATCCATCATGCTGCATTTCACGGCAGACTGGCTATACTGCAGGTAAGTGAGTTTTTATCGGTCTGTCGTCGTCGTCTTCAATTTTAACAGTGGTGTGCTCCCGTGCTAGAAAGCTAGCCTAGCTACTTTTTCTAAACGATTTTTTAAAATTTTTTATTAGCTCTCAATTGAAAGCGTAATGAACATATTGAAAGAAATTCTTGTTTATTGTTTCACACAGAGTAAACCCATTTATGAATTCTATAGTTTCTATGTATATCCTTATTATTACAAATAATTGGCTTGAATTTCTCATACTTGATAATGCTTCGTTATGTGTCACTTGATCACTAACTACATAACTACTAACTACATGAAATTGCTACATTTAGGGCAAAGTGGGAAAAAATAGCTTAAGGAGAGAGAAATTGGCACACATATACAGTATGTGTGAAATTATAGATAAACTTCAATTATATATATATATATTCTCCTCTCTCTTGTAGTTGTTATTGAAGCTTTCAGAACTGTCCCATAATGTGGCGGACTCTGAAGGCAATACTCCGGCACACCTGGCAGCTGCCGAGGGTCACTTGGACTGCCTACGCTTGCTAGTCTACCACAAGAATGACCCAGCAGAAGTCATTGGAGCAAGAAATGACAAGGTCAGTTGATTGTGCTTCCTTTTAATGAGGTAGTCAGAGTCAAGTCGAATGAAGCAATCTGATTGGTCAGTTTGAAGGCACTACAGGACATTGGTCATTTTGATATGCTATAGCTCTCGTTTTTTCTGGAGTCCAGTAGTATCTGTGTGTAGTGTTTTTGTGCTTTGTTTTATTATTGGCGAGCAAGTGAAGCGAGCAAGACACTATCAGGGGTAACACAATTGAAAATCAGGTATATTTGTTTAATGTTTGGATGTATGTATGCCATTTTTGTACTTTGACCCTCGCGTTTTTGTGTTAGCTTGGTAGTCGACCCCGTCCCAAACTTCACTAAATAGAATCTTTTGGTTTATCGATCTTTACCCGTATCATCCTAGGAAATTGAATTGTTCACCACTTTGAATTCTTTTATGGGTGCAGTTAAAAAAGTCTTGTGTTGGTATGTCCAGTGCCTTTACACCGTTTTTCGGCTGCTACATGTCCTAATATAGGTTAGGTTCAAACTGTGCGGTAATTTAGAAATGCCTATTGCTGTTTATTTGTTGTATTTTGTGTTGTTGTTGTTGTTTTTTTAAGTCAAACAGTTGCGGCAAAAGGTTCTATGGCATTGAAACCCCTTTACCATATTATGCAATTTAAAAACTCGCTAATGTTTTTTAGTACCTGGAGTGTTAGAAGTTAAAATTAATCATTATAATAATACTGTAACCTAACTAGGGAGGCTCACTCGCCATTTGTGCTCAAGCACACCACTATTTATTGTTGTTATTAGCTATTATTTTTAGCTATGATCATTGCTATTTTCTAGCTAGTTTCCATAGATAAGTAGTTATAAATAATCATAAATTACAGGGTTCTACTCCCAAAGATTTAGCAGAGCAGTTTCACAAAGACTCTTGTGTAGAGTTTTTGTCTATGGCAGAGTGCGACGTTGAATCCTTTGAGTATGAAGAAAGTGAGTCAATCAGTAACTCCCTACTTGTCTTCTTTCAAGATGTTGTTTTGCTTGTTTGAAATAGCTGGAGAATACAAAGCTCATGTAGCAGCCAAGCAGGGAAACCTACAGCTACTGAGCATGCTCATTAAAGAGAGTCATTGTGGTGTAAATGACAGGGACTCTCAAGGGTCTACCCCACTGCACAAAGGCAAGAATTAAAAACATGTAAATGAAAAATTATATATATTTGCGCAAACTGGTCAATGAAATGCTTACATGTGTAAGATGCTGCAGTGACTTGTGTACTTGACATTCACTGTACTCACTGTTTGTTCTGTAGCTGCTGGCAATGGCCAGATGGAATGCCTTCAATGGCTAATTGATCACGGAGCAGACTGTAAGTGAATCTGGGAAGCTGGTGGCTCAGCTCTGGGTACAGTGTTAGTGAAAATAAAATCCATGTTTATTGTTGCTGTATTGTTATTAATTATTATAATAATAATTATGATGATGATGATGATGATGATGATGATGATGATGATGACTACTACTATTATTAATTATTTATTATTATTATTATTATTATTATTATTATTATTATTATTATTATTAGTGTATGCCAGAAATAGTAAAGGAGAGACTCCCAGAGATGTGGCGTTGAGATTTGGCAAGCTGGAATGTGCATCAGTTCTTCGATCGCACGGAACATATCCTTCTGGGAAGCAGGAAGATGAGAACAGAGGAGAAGAAGAGGACACTGAGGATGATCCTTCTGCTGAGTCCATTGAGAGAGCCAAGGAGAGAATGGAGACTCTGCAGAACCAGTTCATGGCAGCCAAGACTAGATTGAGAGAACTCGGGGGAGAACTGCTGGAAGACAATGAGATCGAACTTCTCAAGAATGAGCACCAAAAGTATGTGGATACAGTGGATGGGAAATTCTATTCATTCAGTACTAACTATCGTAACTGAAGAGTGGGAATGTTTTAGGGTGGGAAAGGGTCATCACATGCAAAGATTCTAGTAATGGCATGTTGGAGAGACACTCTTTTTAGTGTAATATGTCTCAGAAAATTAATAGGTCAAATTAACTCAAATGTAGAACAAAAAGTCAAATATCCTACAGTTGGAGACACAATTTTTGTCCTGTGGTAGACCCTTTACCTAATGTATGCCGGTAGTAGTATAAGTATATAACGACTTATTCCATTTGATACAAAAAATCTATTGGAATTTCAGCAAATTTAGTGCTTAGTCTAATTCTCAGAATATTTCTTCTACTGTTCTTTAATTTAACTACTGATTTTGCACTCTGTCTATTGAAGGATTGTGGCAGATCTGGAGGACAAGCTCCAGTATGAGCGAGAGAGACGTGAGAATCTGGAGGCAGACATGGACCAGCTCAGGAAGCAACTCCACCACAGCACTGCTCTACTCCATGCTTCACAGGGCAAGGTTCGCCCATAACACCTTGTAGCTGTGATCTTTAATGGGAGTTGTCAACATCTAGCGACATCTAGTGGTGCTCATATGCACACACACACACACACACACACACACACACACGTGTGAGGGATACACTACTCACTTAGCTGTTTACAGATTTGAATGGTAAACTAATGTCTTATATATATTTTTTGCTTAAGTCTTTATCACATTAAATTTAGGCCATCCAGCTTAGCATTAAGGTTTGAAGTTGTGAACTGTCAAATTCAGCATAGAACTGTCTTTATGTATCTTAGAGAGGTAATAGTGTTATGATGTTCAGAATGCCATTGAAGCACATTCACTTCCCATGTGTTGACAGCATTTGTAGGTTGTCATACTTGTTAAATTAAATGTTAGATAGTTGCTCTAGAATTCCAGCAAATGATAGTTTGTGTTGTACATGTGTGCGTGTGTGTTAGGGTGACTCCTCCCAAGAAAGTACTCCCGACCATCTCACAAAACTGCTACGGAACAAGACAACCAAGACCCCCAAACCCAGCAGGAACTGGATCTCAGCCCCACCCACGTCAAATAAATTCAGTAAATAAACCAAGACACTTGCAGACCAACCCTTAATTATCACCTCATTAATTTTAAATTTGACAGTGGGCATTAAAAAAATATATATCAATAAACAAAATTAAATTTAGCACACATAATTGGACATAAATAAGAACAACAACAAGAATTTTTTTTTGTGTGTATAAAAAATGAGCCTATAGTAACAATGGGAGAAAAGAGTGTCTGCACTGACACTATATGTATGTAACGCAACAAAAATAATAATCAAAATCGATGACAATAGTAATTAATGAAATAAATGACTTCAACAAAAAAAAAAAGAAAAAAAAAAAGAAAGTTTGCTAGTTTTTCTTTTGTTTTAGATGTGTAGCCAAGTATATACAAGAGGACAGAAATATTAATAATTCGATAAGTGGATTGCATTACTAAGTGTGTGCCAGAAATGATGTGTGCATGTGTTTATAATGACATAAACAAAAATAAAAACAACCACAGAAAAATAATAACGACCTAGCCAAGTGTTTCAGGATCCTCTCTATAGGAATGGGTTAGTAGGTCCAGACTGAGAGACAGACTGCATCACAAACACAACACAAACAACATATTATTATTTACTAGTGATGTGCTCCAGCACTAATGGCAAGCACGCCACTGTGCACAGTAATTAAAAAACAAAAAACAAAACAACAAATAAACAAAAATTTCTTAATTTTCCCTGATAGCTTGTGTAGTATAAACAAGCCATTCTGACTAAAGAACAGCTGCATTTCTTAAATTATGTATGGCAAAAACGTTTTTGTTACCATAGTAACCACTTCCCCCAACTTTTTGACTTGGGGGAAAAAAACAAAAACAACAAACAAAACAAAAAACAACAACAAAAAACAACAACAACAAAAAAACAAAAAAACAAAGCATTTGCCACACAGTTGTGAGCTTACCATACAGTAAGAGTTGTTTACTGCTATAGTAACTGGAGGGAAGCCTAAAAGGCTTTGTTTTTAAGAAGAAGAAAAAAGAAGAAGCTAGTATTCTTTTTTTTTTTGCTAAGCAGTACCCGTAACACACAACCCTTTCACTTACATATTCATTCACTGGAAATACCAACACAAGACTTTCAGTGCATTCTCTTCATGACTTGACTATTGGGAGATGTGTTTTCAAGTAAGTACAATACTGTTGAGTAGGACGTACAGCTATGACCTACTGCGCCTACTAAACTTGGTAAGTTTGTGAGACTTAACTGCATCCCACAATATTCAGATCATGCCAGAGACAACCTAATTCAAGGGGTACACTACTGTATTAAATTTACTTTGATAATACGGGTAAAGATCAATTAACTCAAAGGATTCTGCTTAAAAAAGTTTTTTTTCTTACAAGACAAAATATCAGGTACTCTTTGGTCCCAAGATGGCCACTAGGTTAAGAGAAGTTTGCTGTCCGTGCTAGTTAATTAAGAAACACAATGCCATTCACCCGTTACTTCCTTAACACCCACTACCACAATGCTAACTGTGTGTCAATTCAGCTGCTTTTACCCAAACAATGAACACTGTATCATATCTTCCTCCTAGCTCCACTCCCAAAAATAGCCACCATCATTCATTACAAAGTATACCAAAGTTCATGCCAGAGACTGGAGTTTATTTTAGTAACTTACTGCAAATGGATTGGCTCCTCCCATCTGGTTCTGTTGTACCACGCCCATTCCACCAAAGCCTGCATTAGGTGTAGCAGGCTGCTGACCGAACCCTCCACCAACACTCGCACCACCTAAGTTTGCTCCCCAATTCGATCCACTGCCTTGCTGCATCTGCGGCGAAGGTCCACCCATATTCACGCTCGCAACGTTTGAGCTCCACCCCATGGAATTGGTCGTTGTCTGTTGGCTAACCTGCGAACCCCACCCACTGTTGACTGGCTTAGTCACTCCATCACTCCAGCCTGAATTAGACCCACTTCCGCTCACCGATGTCGCAGAAGTCGAGCTAAAGGAACCATCGGAAGAGGAATTGTCTATCCTGGACACACCTCCTCCCCAGTTGATGTACTTCTTCTGAGGTTGTGCTGGCTGCTTGGGTTGAGCGGCAGCTGCATCCCAGCTGAACTGCGAGGGTGGGGCTTTCTGTTTGAGAGTGGCATTGACACCACTCCAGTCATACTGGTTCGCTGGTTTCTGTTGTTGTTGTTGTTGTTGTTGTTGTTGTTGTGGCATTCCTCCGCCTACAAAACCGCCAAACTGATTGCCCTGCTGCTGTGGCTGCATGTTTTGGGGGAATCCCCCAGCAACAGGCTGCTGCTGCTGCATTCCTGCCTGCCCTCCAAACTGCATACCTCCTTGCTGGGCGTTGAACGGTTGCTGTTGCTGACCTCCCCACTGTTGTTGCTGCTGAGGAGGCATCTGTTGTTGCTGCATGGGTACACCACCGCCCCACTGCTGCACTTGAGGACTACCAGGGGCAGCCCCACCCCCTTGCTGCATCATCCAGTTCTGCTGCTGACCTTGCTGCTGAGGCATGCCACCCCATTGTTGTTGTTGTTGAGGGGGCATTTGCTGCACTGGTCCCCCGCCTCCCCACTGCTGCTGCACTTGTGGGGTCCCAGGAGCCTGGCTGGTGCCTTGCTGCACCATCCAACCCTGCTGCTGCCCTTGCTGGGGTATACCACCTCCGCCCCACTGTTGCTGTTGCTGCGGAGGCTGTTGTTGTTGCTGCTGCTGTTGCTGCTGCTGGGGAAACCCTCCTCCCTGGCCACCTCCCCAACCACTCCCACCGCCGCCGACACTACCGGACACGCCCTGCGGCTGTCCTCCTCCACTGCTCATAAAAGGGTTGTACTGTGCTTGGGTACTTCCGGATGATACCGATCCACTCTGAGACGATAAAAACGGGTTAGTTGGTCCAGAACTACTGCCGAAAACACCTCCAGCACCCTGAGGGGGCTCTGCTCGTGGCATCTGTGGTGACGGTTCATCCTTGACCCTGAGTTCTCTGAAGGTGTAGTCTAGACTTTTGAGTTCGGCGTATTTGTCTCCAGAGCTTCCTCCAACGGCACTGCTAGAGGATGGCTGGAGGGTGACAGCAGAAGAAGAGGAGGATGATGAGGATGTGTAGAGGGCACTGGTGAATGCTCCGAAATCATCTGGTAAGGTTCAAAGAGTCAGTGAAACAATACAAACACACACACATAAACAATTTAATAGTGAACAAGATTGGTTTATGTGAGCATATGTCACAGTTACTCATAAGAAGGGAAGAAGGGAAAAAAAAAAGAAAAGAAAAGAAAAAAAAAAAAAAAAAAAAAAGCAATCACACATGAGTTTAGTAAATTCTGCATGTGCCTACAGGCACTTGTGATCCACATGAACTCTAGCATGTGTAATTCTATACAGTACAGTACATCATGCATGACCAGCTGTATTAGCAAGGGACTAGGACACCCGGAGTACCTGACCTTGCTCAAAGGCTATATAGCAATTACTACACATACATAATACAGGTTAGTCTGTCTGCTTTACCTTGCTTGGCCGGTCCATTGGCCGGCAGAAGAGGAGCATTGGTCATGCCTGCAAACACTGACACACCTCCAACTGGCTTCTTAGATGCTGAATAATTGTAAAAAATAATAATAATAATAAAAAAATTAATAAAATAATAGGAAGAAAAAAAAATATATATAATTATAAAGAAATAATGAAGTTTTAAAAAGAATTAAAAATCATATTACCACTCACCATCCCCCCCGCCCCCCCCCCTCCCCCACCCTCACACATGATAGAATTACACAAAGTTTTACCATACAACAACTTTGTGGGAAGCCAAACTATCACCCCAAACTTACTTATTCCACCTGTGTATCTGATCCACAATAATGTTAGGCTTGGTGGGGGGGGGGAGGGGAGGGGAGGGTTAGGCCTGGGCTAATTATGACTTCATTTTCCACCTATTATGCTCTGCTCCAATGCTTGTCAAATATACCTATTATGCTTTAATTATCCTGATCTACAGACAGATTTGTTCCAATTATACACGGCAAATTTATTATTTAGAGTCATAATTATGAGCAACGGGTATATCGAGTAAAAGTTATGACTACTTTCATGAAAGCAGGTATTCCGATTGCCAAGATTGAGCACTTTAGATACCTTCTGGAAGAGAATGTGCTTAGGCTTACTGATCGTAGCCACATGACCGAAATTGTTCCATTTATTCATGATGAAGAAATATCTTGAATAAAACAAGAAATTGACGGTAAATTTATTTCAGTGATATTTGATGGTACCTCAAGATTAGGAGAAGTGCTAGGCCTGGGCCAATTATGCCGGCATAATTTTGAGCATAATAAGGTGTGCCAAAGCATCGAGCATAATGCCAGCATAATATGTAGGTGGTTTTTGAGGATTTCTTTGAACTGACAAAATATCTATTAGCTCTTGAACAACCTCTTCCCCACTAAGGCTTTTTACCAATAATTCCAAATGAACTAGACGTTGGACTATTTTCCAGCCATCAACAAAGCGCGGAACAACTGCTAGGGAGGGTCACTGTTTGAGGGCAGGACTATATACAGTTTAGATGTGTACACATGCAGCAACTAACACAAAATGGATAAAACTTAGAATCAAAATTGTCTCACAAGTTATATTCAATTATCTTAACACGCATATGAGTAGGGAGATTGATTAATTACATAGATTAGGGAAATGTTGTTTGGCAGGGGGAGGGGAGAGACAACTCTGTAGAGCGGAAGGGGGAAACTCAGCGTAAGGGGGGAGGGGAATGGAAATCTTAGGGTCCCCGTCTCTTCTCTATATCAATCACTAATACTATTTTGTCCACACTCACCGAATGGATCTCCTTCCAGTTCACCCAGTAGATCTACTTTAGGAGCTGCTGCAGGCTTGGCCTGGGCGTTAGTGGACACTGTGGTAGTGGCCGGCATCACTGGGGCCGTACAGGCCTGGATTACTGGGGGCGTGACAGCAGCCTGAACTGCCTGGGGGCGCTCTACTGCTACATTCGGACTCTAGAGAGGAAGAGAAACAGCTAACTGTAATGCAGACACACACACATACATACATACATTCATACACACAGATGCAATACATGTAAGAGCACACACACACACACACACACACACACACACACACACACACACACACTGGATGCACATCAAAAGACTTAATTGTAGCTCTTTCCCCATGTTAAACACTAGAACAAAGTGCATCCAAGCCTGTGGACTAAAAGACCACAGGCTGACATGGAAGGAACATGGCACACTAATGCCATGCACATGTAATCCATTAATTGAAGACATTACTATCACAGGTGAACTTCATAGTAATAGCACCAGTATGCATGTCCATCAAAGTGTGTACAAAGCTGACAGTTCCACACACCCACACACACACACCTATCCTGATTTAAGCTAAAACCCTCTCCATTCAACCACAGTTATATGAAATAGTATACCAAACAATTTTTTTTTTTATAAATGTGGTAATACTTAATAATGATTGGAAGAATACTTGTGTTTCTACAACACCCACCAAACAAACAAAACCAGCATACCCAAGTGTGAAATGACAGCTTCACAATGGCATAATCTGATAGACTACTGGACCCTAAATGACGCTTTAATAAAAAACAAAACTGGAAAGATATTTCACTTTGTTAAGAGTACAACTGATACATATCCTTTTATGGCTCTTACTCTCCATTTAGATACTACCAAGGTCAACCAATCAATAGAATTATTTGGAACTCTGCCCCATGGGAAAGATCAATTTTTTGGCAAAGTAGAAACCAGCAGGCTTATGCCTGATATGACATCTTCTCCAATATAACAATAGCTAACATTATACAGGGTGAAAAAAATTACAAAAATACTCTCCCCCCCCCCCCCCCCCCCCCCCCCCCCACACACACACACACACTAGCATAAGAAGGTAATGCTTCCTTCACCTCATTGGTTGCCTATCTCCGGCCAATGGGATATAAACTACATTACACAATGTACTGTATGTATATATGGCACAGCACATTCCTCCTAACACATGCAGACACTACATATACAACTTACTAGTAGACTGGCTTGCTAATATTCCAATACTTACCCTAGATCCTGGTGGTGGCTGGATCTTCACCTCAGACTTGGCAGAGGGAGGCGGGGCTTTGTTACTCTCCTCTTCTCTTCTCACCTCCGCCAAGCTCTTGTACCACTGCCGTCGTTCATACTTGGTGCAAAGGAACTCTTTGAAGGCTTGCTCATCTTTCTTGTCCGGCTCTCTGTCCTTGGAAGGATTCCAATTGCCAAGCCACACCTTCCTGGAAACCTGCACACACACACACACACAATAAATTCTCTTCTTTCTGTATTGTACTGAACAGAGTCCGTGATAAGCTAGACACTAAACAAGTAGCAATGTGGGAAGAAAAAACAACAACGGAATATACTGAGTTACTTTCTTGGAACAGGTTACTTGTTGCTGTTCTGTGGCACATGCGTACAAGCATGCCAACATACAATGCACTTGTTGCACGGCCTCCAACTATGACAAACTAGTTTTGAATCAGTTTGTGACTAACATGCAATCACTTGATAAATTTCTGTGGGCGTCATGCCTGCTTTCTTGGGATAGGTGCCATTTAGGAAGGGCACAGTGGGTTATCCTTTACAGCTATCACACCACCGATGCATCTTGAAGACACCTTAGCCGAATTTTTACACATGAGAAATAGCACAGCAGGGTAAAGTGGATTGTATTAATCGTCCACATATGTATGTCTGATTAATAAAATTTTTAAAAACAAAACTTGAATTATATGAATCAAAATTACTTCAAACTTATGAAATGATATATTCTAAAAATGCCATTACTACTTTCAGGCACGTTTTACGTTGTTTTTTTTTGTAGGTGAATTTGGGAATCGTTACAGATTTAACTCACCACACCTACCATCACGCCCCTTAACAGAGATTGTTGAATTAGCAATTAGTGAAGAGTCTCACCATAACTCTAATTCTTGGTCAAAACATAAACTAGTTGTCATTCAATCACGAATAATGAAGTAAGCCCCATCATCACTAAAACCAAATGTCAGACTATTTGAAGTGCATTAAATGGGAGAGTCTTACTATGGCTTTAGATTTGAGAATAAAAAGTGTCACCAGCTTTTTAAAACCAGAAGGTACCAAAAGTCAAAATTAACCCTCCAGTTCCATAGCAAAACACACACAAGTTCTCTTGCAACCGCCAGTGGTTATGTTCATCTGGCAGAGCCAGGACGCCTGTGCACTAAGCAGGCACACACACACACACACACACACACACTAAACATCACTAGAGAATAAAATGTATAGTTTTGAGAATCCAATTGTGCTCAACACAAAACTAACATTCCTGATACGTCCATTCTGTGTTCTTTACAGAATAGCCAATCGACACGATTAAAACACACGCACACATAATAAAGTACACACACAAATACCTCAAGGACGTTACAGGATGCATGCTATCGCGGTACAATCTAGTTATACCACCCGTGTGATCACTCCAACACAGACTTGACACTTTCTTGTTTGTTTTTTGTTTGCTTGTTGTTGTTTTTCTTAGAAAACTATGGGATATGATTAAAAAGAGCAATACAGTATACACGAGGAAATATAAACTCGCTTTTTTATTATTAATACGAGTTAGCTGTCATATGCAGTACTCATCCTTTCTCTTTCCCATGTTTCACTTCATGTATTTTCCACTAAATGTGTGTACAATATAATTTATACTTTCATCCACCTAAAACTCCTTCTTCACCACATACACATGCTGCATATACCTCGCCATTTCTGCCTCAAAAATTAGAGGCAATTAGAACTATTTATAAATAATGCACACTTCTTATTAACTATATAAATCAATGTTCCCCTGGCAAAAAGAAGTTGCTATATAACACTATTCTATGGTCTCTCTCTCAGTCAGGGCTGTGTGACACTACACTGGAGACATCTCTAATCTGCACTGAACCACTGGCCACACATTTCTGTTACTAAACACAACAAACCACTCTAGAAGAATCAATATCTACTCTCTAACACTCTACAGTAATGATAGAGGCTTAGAGCTGTGTGTACAATACAGACTGTCATACTCCTTCTGTAACCACTGTTTAACAATACTTCCCAAGTTTAGACCCCACGAGAGAAAACACTATTGTGTCACACATCCTGCCTGTGTTTATGCAAGTGCAGATAAATAATATGAAGGTTCCTGGAGATGCAAACTTATGTACTTGTTTAAAAGTATGTCTCAATATGTGAGGAATGATTGTTTGCATATTTGAGTGTTGATAGAGCTGTGCCCACTGGGATGTTACCCAAGGCTTTGTTTGACCTCGAGTCCCCGCAACAGCAGAGTAACATACAATACACAACACAAAAAAAGAGACAACGATTAATTACTGCACAAGTCAAGGAAAAATAATTTTAAAATTGCGGTATTTCTGAGCGAAACACAGCACAAGAATTCCATACTCCAGGATGAGCGTGATAAGTAATTTATGGAAAAAAATTAATATTAATTTAATAACTAATGTTCAATATGCAAAAATGCTTTAATGCATATCAAATACCAACATAATCAAATAAAAATCATAATATCAGGGACTGGATGCGCAGAAACTAAAAAGACCACATCTCCTGAATACCATAAGCAATGTTGTCCATACACAAACATACCCTCACACTAACTGTACACCCACTTATCTGCACCATCATGCCACACCACCAGAAAGTGGTGAAGGTGACAAGAGTTCACCAGGGAAAATCCCACGGCTGTTCCCTGGAAAGCCTTCAAAAACAAATTTTTAGGCCAAGGTGGGCATTTTCAGAAGAATTCAACAAACATCAGATAGTCTTTCCTTGTCATGTATTATATTTTCTTGCAAGTAAGCCAAGTTAAAAAAAAAAACCGGCTCAAAGCGCACTTTGATGTTAGAATTAAGACCAAAATCAGAGTAATTAGATTTACAGAGTGAGTGTGTGTATATATACACACACACACATATATATATATACATCTGTACCATGTACATTCAAACCGTCATATCAGATTGTTCAATTCGCGTTAAATATATTTCATACCGACCTACAAGAAGTTAAATATGTGAACCATCCAATCAAAAATTAGTTTTTATGTGCTTCTATAGCCTAGAGCCATGGTACAAGTCAGTTGCACCACTCTGTGTTCGATCGGTTCAGGATATACATTATCCCATACCAACAACCACGCTGTGACGTTATACACAATATACATACACAAATATTACGAACAGTATTGTAGTATGCCCTGTGAATAGTTGGTGCTTCAAACCTTACACTCTTGAATGTGCAGTAGCTATACATACCTCATTCCCTCCTTCTTTCAACTGCTCCAACTCCTTGTCGCTAAAGCTTGTCATTGATATAGATTTGACTCTGTGGGGTGGATTCAGGCCACGCCTACAAGAAAAAAAAACAAAAAAACAAAAACGAATGAGAGAACAATAGTAAAAGCAAAAATTACTACTACACCCCAAGAAGAAAGTGTGAAACCAGGCACTACCATTGATGTTTATGATCTCAACCTGGCAGGGAGGCTGATACAATGACTAGACAATGACTTCATACCATCGCTTACCATAAGCAACGAGGCAATTATCATTTCTGATCATATTCACAAACTAGGGAATCTCCTACCTCTGGCTTCGCTAATGTAGATCAGGTCTACTGAACCCAACACACTTAATGCCATTACTGAGATTGTTGTGGTTAAAAAAGTGAAGTGGATATTTTTTCACCTCATGTGTTAACAAGCCACTTAGTTTACAGCCACTATTATGTCTATTGTTGGCAGTAAATGGCCAGCATGGCAGACACACTAGGATGAGTGTGAGTTGTGTGATAGTCATAAGTGGTTCTAATAATCCATAGCTGTAATAACTGAGTACAGATGCTTAATAATAAAACAAAAAGTAATTTTGTGATTTCCTCTGACATGACAATACTTCCTACTTTCATACAAATGAAGGAATCTTCCTGTGACTTACAAATATCCACTGCATTGCACACACACGAACCCAGTAGTAGTCATATCTGCATAAGTGATGCCCCTTTGGCCACATTCCAGACATTTCTTATTATGGTCGAGAGAAGTGAGTTCTCTCAGCGACTTTAGATTCATTTCATCTTTCTTCTTCGCCGACGCCATTTTAAAACTCTTACGGGAACAGCGGGTTAGTGCCCAGGGTGAGCCAATAAAAAAGCCCTTTCAGCTGCGATATGCTACTTCGAGGAGGCAGGGTTCTCCTACAGGGCAACAGTATAGTCCCTGTCGTTGACACAATTCTCCGCCCACTACGTATCACGTGACTAAGACCACCCATACCTAATATTGCTGACGTGTTGTGTGTGTTTCCTTTGTAGGCGTGGTGTATGCAAACGAGGGAAGTGACATCACAATATGACCTCTGACCTTGTGGGACCTGGAGTTGTTCGATTAAATAAAATTGAGCAATTTGGTTCTCCCTTCCAGTCCGTCAAGTGGGATGGAATAGACCGTGCTGACTGTGAAATTATGTCCAGTGGGTCTATAGTGAAGACGGTTGGGGTTCCTGAGCTCCAGGAGTGGCTGGTATCTCTAGGGTTACTTGATATTTCGGAGGAAGAGCGAAGGGGGAGTGAAGCTGGCGACGGTTGCGACGTTGGAGCCTCGGTTGGAGCAATCCGAGAAAAGCTGAGAGATGGTGTTGTTCTTTGTCACCTTGTGAATAAAATCAAGCCAGGAAGTGTTGATAAGGTGATAGTACACTACTAATTGCTTAATGATCTTTATGAAGCTAATATATTTCTTCCACTCTCTTCCCTAATCTATTTCTGCCCACCCCTCTTTTTTTATATGTTAGATTAAGCCTAAAAGATTTAGTGGTGATGCTGAAGAAAACATTTTGAGATTTTTGCAAGCATGCACAACAATGGGTATTAAGAAGGTAAGAGAAGGTAAGAGACTCTAATGCAAGCAAGTATGCGCAACCGTGGGATTTTTAGGCACCAGTTAGTAAATTGGTCGTAACGTAAATTTGTAAACCTTGCATGCGGCGTCAGTGAACTGGTGGTAATCAGGACTATTGACTTGTTTTCCCTAAGTGCTTTTGTTTTTCTCGTGAGAACTCACTCTGAAGGTGTGTTTGTTTAGTGGGGAAGCAAATCATTTCAGTTTTCATTCATGTCATCTCTTGCACCTCAACTTAATTTACAAATCCTCTGTATCTGCTCAAACCACTGGGGAGGTTTGGGTAGGGCCTCGTAAGTGTCATTCTTACCTGAGTGTTAGTAGGGGTCACGTGGAATTGGAGAAGGTATTGAACAAACTGGTTGGCATATTACAGTGTGTTACGTAGGTGGGCTCGGGACAATTGGTGAAGTGCCGGTTGCTTCATTGTATAGAATTTCCTCTCTGCTTTGTTTTGACAATACGATGCATAGCTAGTTTGATGGGCCGTAGGCTGATTAACAAATGCAAGATGTGGAGGAGTTAGAATGGATGACACTTGATGACTTTTAGCATCACAAAAGACAATATTGTTTTAAATCGTGAGTTCTGATGCTAACACTGACTTACAGCGACCTCTTGCCTTGTGTACATAGTCTTGGGTAAAGTTTATCATAGCTAATTTGAGAAGAGGGAGGCGGACAAGCCCCATATAAGGCAGCGGTTGTTCAAATTGTATTTTTTTTTTTTTTGTCGAATGATGAATTTAGAGAAGGTTTATTTTTGTTTCCATGTTGTGGCCAAGTTGTTTATTGTTATTCTATCTTGTTTGTTGTAATTTTGCGCAGATCTTCAGACCTGCTGACCTGTTGGGTCCATCCAAGGACATGGCTGGTGTCATGGTAACCATGCAGCTGCTCTACAACAGGGCAGTGGGTAAGGAATCACTATCCTATGGAGTCATTTCAATATTATTTGTTTCTCTCCCGTCCCCTCCCCTCCATTTACTGGTGATAATTAATATATGAAGTTTGACAAGGTGTAAGAACTAATAAATGATATTATATTTATTGACATATAAGGTATTATTATTATTATTATATATTATATATATTGATTTATAACTGGCAGAAAATCGTAACACCTGGACATCAAGGTTTACATGATTATATAGTTAGTACTGCTATTTCATGTCTGGGGGTTAGCCTGCTAGAGACAGATACCTTGTAGTAAAGTATTTCCTCTCCTATGTTGGACCAACAGCTAGTTCCCATGATGTAGTTCCCTGGTACTAACAGTCTGGTTAGCACGCCGAGACAGAATTTGTGTACTGTGTAAGAGATTAGTGTGTGTGTATGTGTGTGCGTGTGAAGAGACAACCATAGTGTGCGCACAAAGTTTAGTTGTAGCCAAGTGTGTTTGGGCATCAGAAGGTATTCAAGCACTTATTCTTCAATTCATTAGGTGGGTGGGAGGAGTGTGGGAAGGGAGCTATTGACCTTATCTGTGGACTGTTTCTGTTGCTAAGAGGGCCTTGGCACTTAATTATAACCTTATGCTAATCATGTGATTTTCGGTCTTATTATTGTTAATTCTATGCAAACTTACTTTGAAATGAGCTAGTGGATGATAAGTGGGTGTGGCCAGTGAGAAGTGGGTGTGCCTAGTGTTATGCAGCCTTTATGAGTAAGATATCCCAGCACATGCCTGAAAGGTTAACGATCTTCTATGGTAGATGATTGCATTCTGTGTTTCATAATACTGGTTAGTTGCGATTGAGAAGGTTTAACTTCAAAGGGACCTCCTCACTTTGAAGTGTGAATTACAAGCTTCTCGGGTCTTTTTTTGTTAAAAGGCTGAAATTTTTCCCTACCTACAATTTAAATGGCCACTTAGCAACTCCAGACAGCTCTTTCAACTTGGCTGGGCACAGGAGTAGAAGTATGGGTATTTACATACAATGCATTACATGTATACATAGGTTGGTGAGTGTGACTTTGTGTGTGGTGTTAGTGCATTTGTGCACGTGTGTGGTTAATGCATTAAGTGGTGTAAATGTCCTGCTACATGTCATGTGATCTCTTTGTACATTGTCTATGTGTTGTACGAATGCGTAGATCAAGGACTAGGGTTGAAGGTGCCCGTGCCATCGCCTGCCGTTGAGGTACAGGGAGAGAACGGCGTATCTCCGAGTGGTAGTGATGGCCTACCCGATGAGGAAGACAGGGAAGACACACCCATCAAGGTTGTGAAAGCTGTCTACCAGTTCTCTGGCACCAGCGAAGATGAGGTACGTGTGCTTACATAGGTAGTGGGGTGGGGTTTGGAAATTCCAGTATGTACCCTGGTTACAATTTCCCCCATTTTATATAGAGTAACTTAAAGGAAAGCAGTAGGGGGGCGGGGTGGGGAAGAATCTAGATATCCAGAAAATCAAGATGTGTATGGACAGTGTTTATTTCATTCACTTGACTTAATCCATACCATTTCCCCAGAGAACACTCCTAATTTTGTGTTGAAGTAATGAAGATAACTGAATAATATAAAGTATCCCTTTATCTTTTGACAGGGAAAGCTGTGTAAATACATAACTGGAAGTAACTTGTGCAGATTGCAAACATTGGGGTTCCAAGTATAACTAGGAGGAAACTAAAATCGAATTATCCTGCAATTGATGAGTATGATACTACTATTCAGTTATGGGATGGATACATTTGTTGTTATGACTGGAAAAGCCAAGCAGCATTGGTTTTCCTTGTACTTATAACACTGCTCCAATGTGATACCTCACCAGCTATACTACCAGATACTGTGTGTAGTGTACATACATATATATATACATATATATTTATTCCACCTAGATATCTTCACTATGATATCTTTAGGTACACAACCCATTTCACGCTATTTCAGGCTGTACTGTGCAAGCTCATTACTGGCCAAACTCACTAGTTTTCCAGGATTTTACAGCTACCTTCCTCAGTGTGTAGCCTACTCAACCTGGTTAGAGCCAACAGCTGCTAAAATATCAGCTGGGGGTGTATGGGTAGCCCCTACAACCAACTTTAGGCTGTGAGGAGTTACCAGTCCTAGTCCTAAACTACAGCATAGAAGATATCTAGTGTGGAATAAACCACTTATTACACTCTGGCAGAGTGATATGGCTAGATATTTCACTCTCAGGCTTTATTTTCACTAGCCTCTGGCTCTGTGAAAATAAATTAGCCTGCTCCCGTGTGAAACATTTCACCATATCACACTCTGACTCATGTAATAAGTTGTACTATTTATATATATCTGAATAGCACAGATGAGGTTACCTTGAGAAAACTTTGGTCAGTTGTATGTACTAAAAAGAAATAAAATGGAACTAAATGAAGGAAGTGGAATAGCTTTCTTTTTTCCTGCTGCACCAAGATAAGTAATTTTACTTTTCTTTCATTGTTTTATCAAGTGTATACTAATGAGTAAAATGGAAAGTTCAATATTTTGTAATTACCACTTCTCACGTGTAAAAGAAAAAACATCCCAAAACCAAGCATTTCCTGGATTCTGATGGCAGCCAACATTTCCATTTCTCTTCAGTGCTTATAGCACGTCCATATCAGCACCTGCAATATCTAACATCTCAGACACAATATTTATATTACAGACACATAGAAGCTTTCATCCTCATTTTTCTTTTGAAATATTCGTCTTATCTAAGTTTCCTTTGTGATAGGTGCAATGGTATAGATATATTTTTGCTTGAGTACTTTACGTGGAAGATGTCGTGATACTGTTTGCTCTGTACGGCTGGATGGAATACACAACTGCTAATGGTGCTTTCTAATTGTGGCTTGTACGGCAACATTGTTCAACATTTTTTAGCTATTTGTGCCATCCTACGCAGCTTGCTCTAATATTATATTGTTCTCCAGTGCTGTTTGCAGGGGTGGAGAGTGCGTATGGGCACGTGTGGGTGGTTGTATGTATGTGAGTGCTCCTGTGGTGAGTTGTATGCATACGTATGTGTGTGATAGTACAGTGGGTTGTACATATGTGTGTGATTGTGCAGTGGATTGTACGTATGAAGTGTCCTCGATCATGTAGTGGGTTGTATGTACGTGTGTGCTTGTGTGGTGAGTTATACATATGTGTGTGTGGGCTGGTGTGCTGGATGTGTATAATATATGTGTGCTTGTGTATGGGGTTAAATATAATGTGCTTGTAAATTAGGTTGTACCTGAGAAGTATTTAGTATTTTATGAAAGGAGTCGGAATGTGTTTTTGTTTGTTGCTCATGTTGGTTGCCGGTTGCCATGTTTGTGTGAACTGTCCTCAGCAGGTGACACCTGGAGGGTGTGAATATTTTAAGATACTTGTAGTTTCAAGAGGGCGTGTATGCTAGCCTGCTGTGTTTGTATTTCATTTCTGGATCTGTGGAGGAAGCCAGTGAGTGAGTGAGGGAGTGAGTGAGGGAGGGAGTGAGTAAGAGAGGGAGTGAGTGGCACTAATTTCACAGGATTCTTGTTGCTAGTGGCGACAGTGAGTACACATGTCGGACACAGTCAGCTAGTTAACGTTGAGTCAGCTTGGTGGATGTAAGGTGTGCGTGTGTGTTGTGTGGGCGTCTTGGAATTGAGGGATTGATGAGAAATAGATTGGAAGGCCAGCTTGATCGCCATTTGTGCTGAACCACACCACTAGTTAATTTTAGAGTCACTAAATTAAGAATGTGCTCATAGTTTTTGTATGTCTTTGTTTACATATTAAATATTATCTTCACCCCCCCCCCCCCCCCCCTCCCACCCCTCTTTTTCCTTTGCTCATCTCTTTTCTCCCTTTCTTACCTCTGGCAGCTGAAGTTTAACAAGGGAGATGTCATCAAGGTGACCAAGATAGTTGAAGGAGGCTGGTGGGAAGGCTCGTGTAATGGCATCGTCGGTTGGTTCCCTAGTGTCTACATAGAGGAAATACAAGGTATGTATGTGTGTACGTATGTGTGTGTGAATGCGGTATGTACATGCTGACCTAGCGATCCAGATTTCTCTAGAGTGTGATTATGCGGTATATTTAGTTAGAGTAACACACACGGTAGTCTCAGTAACTTCTTCACTCTTCATTTTGTGCAATGCTGTGATGTTGGCACACACGTGCAAATGCATGTTCTCTTGCTGCCGCTAGGCGGTCACGCACACCTGGCAGAGCCAGGATGCCTATGCACTAAGCAGGCACTGTGAGCCGTGCAAGCAAATCTCCTGGAGCCGGGCTAGAAACTCGCAGGAGAACAGGCCTTTCCTCGCTGTTTCATGAGAAAAGGCCTGGCACATACAAAGTGGTATGGGCACCCAAAGTCTCACCTGGACCATCGCTGTTTCATGAGAAAAGGCCTGGCACATACACACACACATACACATACACACACACACTCAAGACCCTTGCATACACTTAGCTGTCCGAACACAGTGGGTGGGTGTGAATGTGTCACGTGTGTGCATGCCATGGCAGTGTCCTGATGTTTGCTGGTGCTACATAACTGGGATGGTGATGACAAGATGGTCATATGGGCTGGGAGGAAGTGCCTGGGGATGTCCCTTGCTTGCACACATGTTTTTGTTCGCTCTGTTTCCTAGTGTTATTTGTTTACAAGAAATAGCATCACAATGGTAGAGACGAATTGTGCAATGGAAACCCTTTACCATTTTTTCTCGTAGAACACACTCTTAACAGTGGAGAACATACTCCAGTGAATGCATTGTGTAGATGTACAAAGTGTAAGTATGTATGTGTTGTTTTTTGTTTGTTTTAGAAGAAGAAGAAGATGCTGAAGATGATGATGCTCATCATTACTACAAGTTGGTGGTGCTGGATATTCTGGAGTCAGAGCGCAACTTCGTGCAGGACCTCTGTGTGAGTGGAAGTGGTCTTAATGACACAAAAAGGGGGAGGAGTTAGGACCCTTCTTTCCCCATGTGTTTTTCCTATGGGACCATACAAGCAGAGTGTGTAGGAGGAGCTGGTGGTGTGGGAGTCACTCACTAATGGTGAGATGGTCACACCTTATGGCTATAGTGTAGTAATGAGTGGTGTTCACATTGTTGATATATGTAAGGTCACCGTGATCTCAAGCCAGCAATTGAATACTTTACCCGACTGGTTACATCCTGTGAAGCTTGACAGTTTAGCCGCCTTGAATTGTAGCTATAGAATCAGAAACCCTTTACCAGATTTTTATTTTTGTATATGGTGGTGTGTGGTATAAGGGCTAACATGGACACATACAGACTGTACAATATCCATCATGGTTACATTGTAGCTTAAGTTACAAAAACTTTTAATTCTTTCTTGCAAACTAACAATCTCTCCCTCTCTCTCTCTCTGTAGGACATGCTGTCAACATATCTCGACCCCCTCAAGGCGTCCAGTGTGTAAGTGGTGGGTGTGTCGTGTGATCTAACCTGTGATACCATATCTGTCATGCAAGGAATGCATGTCATTGTATTAATCATGAGAATTCTTTGTGCATTGTCTTAAGTCATGTGATCTCTCATTCATGTGATTTCTCTCAAGTCATGTGATCTCTCAAGTCATGTGATCTCTCTCAAGTCATGTGATCAATGGTTTGTTTTGGTTCTAGTTTGTTGCCGCGGGATGTGGACCAGTTGACGGGTAACTTGCCTGAGTTGACCAAGAGACAGCAGACCATCTTACAGCAGCTTGAGGAGTGTGCCAAGTAAGGGAAACTCTCTCTCTCTCTTTGTACGTGTGTGTGTGCATGCAAGCTCCTCTTCCACTAGATTTATTATTACACAGCCTACGTATATGTACGTAATATTGCATAGTGCTTACTCGTGGTAATTTCATTTCTGGTCCAATTGTTATGTTTGATTATAGCAATACAAGCAACAGTTCTAATTCACAAGTTCATTCCTAGACAACATTTGCTAGGTCTTGGTATCTTAGCATGTGTTATAAATACAGATGAATTCTCATTCTAGTATTCTTATTCTGGTTTTCTCAGTTCAGTGTTCTCATCCCAGTATTCTCACTCCAGCATTCTCATTCCAGTATTCTCATTCCAGTGTTCTCATTCCAGTGTTCTCATTCCAGTGTTCTCATTCCACTGCCACAGGTTGCCAGTACCCAAGCAGAATATTGGAGCCACATTTCTGGACTGCAAACAAGACGTGAGCAACTAGACTAGTTGTGCGTACGCCATCTCTTGTGTGGGCGTGGTAGTAAATGGGTGCGGTGGTGTGTGTATATGTGGGCATGGTGGTGTGCATGAGTGTGGTAGGTTAGAGAAGAAGAATCTAACAGAAAAGAGCTGGAACATTTAATTGCAAAGAAAGTATCGCAAGTATATTAATATATTTGGCTAATATGAATAATCTGACAGAACAGAACTCAATCCAGTCGGATTATTTACATAGCTGCAGTAGTTTAGTACAGCTGAAAACTGTAGTACTAATATTCGTGTGTGTGTGTGTGTTCAGGTGGAGAGTCTGTATGGCACGTATTGTGCTAACCATCCGACTGCTGTGGCCGTATTGACGGAGAACTCGTGAGTTCCTAAATTTGACATTCACCACACACACGTACATGCATGCATTCATGGGTACAGTGTGGAATACAACGGTTTTATTTATTTATTATTTTATTTTTATTTATTTTTTATTTTAGTGTCAATGGTGTTGTCATTATTTAGTTGTGTTATTTTTTGACTTATTTTAGAGACAAGTTGTCAGAGTTCATGGAGTCTAAGGGAGCTACTAGCCCGGGCATTCTCACTCTGACATCTGGACTCAGCAAGGTGGGTGTGGTCTGAAACACACGTGTGAACAAAATTCATGTGAAATGTGTGAAAATACCTGTGTCATATGAGGACACACATGGGATATCTTGAAGATGCTAACATGTGTGACATGGAACATGTGTGAACATGCTGGAACATGTGTGAACATGCATGTGTGGGACGTTAGGGTTTCAAACACATGCAAGATTACAGATATGAAGTTTTTGTGTATTCAAATATTTAATTGTTTATTTGTATACCCTTTTTAATTTTATATTTTATTCTCTCTCTCTTTTTTTTTTTTAGCCGTTTCGACGCTTAGAGAAGTATTCAAGTCTACTAGTGGAGCTACACAGACAGATGGTGAGTAGAAGTGGGAGGAGTCTCATTCTGATGATGTGATAGGACGGTAGAGCTAGAGGATTGGTACAAATGTAGTCATCAAGAAACATTGGCAGGCATGGTGACCAATGAATTTAGTATACAGGGATTACATAATCTAAATAACTTTTATATGTGGGGGAGACATCAGGATTAGAGGGTGGGGCTATATACTTTGAGATGTGTACAGATGAGTAATTTATAAATGGACTAACCATAAGAGCAAACTATGTAATGAGTCCTATTTAGTGAAATTTAATTTCAAGTGTGCATCAAATTATGCCTTGTGTGCTTAAAAATGTAGTAGAGTTGGAGAATTAAAATTGAGAGGGGGGGGGAGGAAGAAGTCCCAGTGCCCATCTCTCCCTATCAAATACTAAAAAAGTCACATGTGAATTGGATTAAGGAGCAATTTCCCGGGGAAATTCCATTGAAATTGTTGATGCAGCAGTTTACCCCTTCCATCACCGTGAATATAATCATGTCCTATAAATATGAGAGCACCTTGTGTCTCTTGCCAGTGTGTATACCAGTGGCTCTCTATACCAGTGGCTCTCTATACCAGAGGCTCTCTATACCAGTGGCTCTCTAGTCTACTGAAGGCTACCTTCATCAAGACAAGATGGGCTTTATGAAATGGTTTAATAGAAGGCCTCAGGATGGTAAACAATGTCCAGTATGTAAAGATATTTATACTGGAAATCATGACCACCACATGAGAAGGAAATGTCCTAAGAGAGATTACTGTTGTAAGAAATGTGGGAAAGAAGGCACCTATGAGAGCATCACTGGCAGCCATGTCAAGGAATGTGGCAGTGAGAGAGTAAAGTGTGGACTCTGTAACAAATGCAGAGAGCGTGGAACAATGGAAGAGCACAAGAGTAAATACTGTGAGTATGCACAGATGGAGTGCCCAGTTCTGAATTGTGAGAAGAAGGTAATGAGGAAGGATATAAATCAACACTTAAAGCGGAATACTTCTGCTCACCGCAAGGCTATTGAGAAGAAAGTCCGTGAAGCCTCCACTGCCTCTAATGCAAAAGTCTCTACTAAAACTGACAATGCACGTGCACCTCCAGCATTCGTGGTGGGTGGTCATTCAAGGCAGACATCTTCAGCTACAAGTAAATCTCAGGAGATGTCTGGTTACAGCGACAACCAGCTTCAAGAAATAGAGCTATCTAAGAGAGATGAGACTCAGCTATGAATTGAATTGAATGCATTTGTTTGTGGTTTGTGCTTTTTTTAAACTAGTTTATTTTGGTATATGTATTGTATTACAATAAATTATATTTATGTTATGGCAATATTGAAGTTAAAGGCAAGTTCTACAGTTTGCATAGTTGGCTCAGTGCATCTTTGTTCGTCTGCCATTCTCTCTTTTGGTCCTGCTGTCATCTCTTCCTAGCCATGTGTGTTTTTGAAACTCATCCAACTTGTCTTTTGGCTTAGCCTCGCCAGCTTTGCCTTCTTTCTGTGCCAAACTGACTTTCCTGGCCGTAATGCAGTAGACTGGGATAATGCATGAGGTCGTCCAACTCGTCAGACCAGGAGGGAAAGTCCCACATGCGTGTGTAGGTGTGGTTGTGGGGTAACTTGAAGAACAGGAACCATTGGGGTGCACTGGCTTGCCCTCGACTCTCGCGGAGTAGCCACTCGGAGATTAGGTGTGGCTTGTTAAGGCGATATGCCTGACATTTCCGTGGGAAGAGAGGATGTGTGGTTTCTACAGTGTCTGCTATGGAGGGAGGAAGCTCACAGGATCTTGGAACTCAGGGTCAGCAGTGACTGTAGTAAGGTCTCCATCAGTAGTGGACCTGCATCTTCTGGTTTTCCCTCACACACTCTGGGAAGAGTGGCCAGTTTATGTTCAAGCTGTTGGTAGAGGTCTTTCCCAGATTCCAGGGAAAATTTACAAGTAGAACGCCTGTCTGTCTGTCTGTCACCTTTAGTAACTAGACCATGTTGCCAGCTGATGCTGGTGGAGTTAGTATGATATTACACTAGACCACTTTTCTATCTTTCAGTCGAGTCTTTCTCTTACCATGTTTTGGCAACAACTGACCTGTAGTTATAGAGACAGGTAAGGAGCGTTCTAGAGAGTTCTGTGCTGTTTGTATCAGTGTGTGTGTGTGTGTGTGTGTGTGAGAGAGAGAGGGGGAGTGAGAGAAGGTTTTAGAATACTGCAGACTGCACTTTGTGTAGAAAAATTCTAAAACATTCTAAAAACACCTTGGTGAAATAATGAATTTGGGTGTGTACATGTATGTGTTAATTCAAACTAAACTTTAAACTTGTGAGACTTGAACTTTTATTGTATCTCGTTTATACAGTGGGTATCTGAGCAACTAGCCATTGGACACAGGCTTACTATTACATCACACACACACTCACTCACTCGCTGGCCTGTGAATATTCATAAATTCATCCTTTCCCTCTATGCTACAGGAGGACCATGCTGATGCAGAGAATGTGGAGGCAGCCATCACTGCTTACAAGACGATAGCCGTAAGTCAGGCCAGAGTTTGTGTTAATTGAGTGACTGGCCAGATCAATGATGAGTGTAACTGCTTTATTGTTTGTTTGTTTGTTTGTTTGTTTGTTTGTTGTTTAGACTCACGCCAAAGAGATCAGAAAGAAGAAAGAGATGGAACATGAAATGCTGTCTAATCCAGTCAAGGGTTTCCGTGGCAATGTGAGTCAATGTGGGCGGTGCTTCTTCCTTTCCCGGACCCTGACCCCTCATTAATTATTTTACACTTTTTTCCCCCTCCAGTGTTTGAATGAGCTGGGCGAGTGCAAGTGTGTGGTGGTGGCTAACCAGGCTCTGAATGCTGAGGTAAGGGGACATCAATACTGTAGTCTATCATCGTGCCAATTTGAATGGTGTATGTTGGTCATGTGACAGGAAGTGGAGGAAGTTTATTTCCTGGTGTTTCCTGCCAACTTCATCATCTTAGGAGTTGGGCAGAGTCTCAGTGGCTACGAGATAAAGGTAATCACAACAACAATTTTTTTTTCTTTCCACCTTCAATAGTTGCTGTAGGTTGTTGATTTCAGCCATTTCAGACTTGTGTATCCTCCCTCACTCTGTAGCTCTGAATTGCATAATGCACTAATTTGTGTTCACTTTTCGGGAGCTTAACTTAACACAGTGTAATCAGCCTTGCTTTTTAGCTTTGGAATCTAAAACATACATTTACTTTGGTGGCTCTTAAAATATTTAATATCACATTTAAAAGGTTCATTTTGTGTATATACTCCTTCCAGTATAAGTTGCCATTTATTCCATTTTGCCATCTTATTTTGTGAAGTATTTTGTGCCTTATGCCTCCTGCACACGCACACATGTACACACCTCCCAGGTCCAGGTGTAAGTCATTATCTTTGCTCTTGTCTTGTCCTGCAGAGTAACTTGTCTCTGAGCTCAGTGTCGGTGAAGAAGGCACAGCACTCTGTGGAGTGGCCCTGGCCAGTGGAGGTGCAGCACAAGTCTGATGTAGTCCATGCATCGCTGGCGTCAGAGGCGGACCAGAGGACCCTGCTGGACATGGTTGGGAAGGCGGGGTCAAAGACACCAACTACGCCCAGGGTGAGGGAGTGTATGTATGCATGCTGTGTCTGGAGCAATGTGTATGTATTTGGTATATTTGGTATAATAGTCTTCCTTCTTCAATGGCACATAATAAACGCATATTTACTTGTGTTTGTGTATATATATTTTTATTTTTAATCTGGGATTTCATACAAAGGTTGTGTGGTGGGGGGGAGGGGGGGGGGAGAGAGAGAAGAAAAAAAACCCCGATTATTTCTCCTTCCACCAGAAATTTTGACTGTGTGATTAAAAATAAGTATGTTTTTAATCCACAAAATATACCTCTATTGTCCTACATTATTATGATTTGTGGTTTGTGTGTTTGTATGCCAGTCCCCGCACGTCATGAGCATCATAGCAGGCACTAAAGGTCTGTCGCGTGCTGACTCAGCTCAGATATTCAAGACGGCCTACCCGACACGTCGCGCCTCTGTTAACATCCAGCGCCCTCACCACTGGGGGTTCAAGTCACTCCGCCCAGCCCCGCCTCTCACCACGCAGCAGCTTGTAGCACTCAGAGAGGTAGGTTTGTGTGTGTGTGTTGTGTCAGTGTCAACTAGTTGTCAATTGTTCACTTTCTTTATATGTCCGTAGAGAGACAAGAGCCCCAAGTCAGCAAAGAAGTTTGCCTATCCTAATGCGAAAAAGAGTAAGTGGTAATTTTTTTTTCATTTCTTCTTCCCTCCCTTCTTTGTCTGCCTTCTTCAAGTAGTCTACCAAGGTTGGAGTATGAAATGAGATTGGAGGGGGAGGGGGAGGGGAGGTGGGGGCGGGGGGGTGCAAATTTTGAATTAGGAAGAAAAAAATGTTGCTGAATTTCTTCAAAGTGACAAGGTGTTCCTCCTTTGTCCATCATAATCAACACTGGCACTGTATGTCCTTCATTCAATAGACCATAGTGTGTAGGATGGAATAAACATCTTCACATTTATTTTCCCCAATTTTCTGTTACTTTTTTTTACAGAGCGTGCTTCTAAGCACATGGAAGAGTTGCTTGCCAGTGCAGGTTCAGTGAAATTCCCAGTGGAGAATAAAGCAGGAGACAGCGCCATCTTGAAGGTGGTGGAGGCGTACTGTGCTGGAGGGAGGGGAGCCATACGTGAGTCACTGTGGAGATGGAGGGGTGGGTTGGGTAAAGGGTTGCAAGTACGGTCAGAATGGATTGATTACTGCTGACTAATAATATTTTAATATAGGAGGACTTTGCGGACAGTGGTCCCCTGAGTAATCTTAATAATTATGATTAGCAACTGGGGTGGCATTTAAAAATCGTCATGGCAACGTCATATACATACTTCTCACCAATTAATATAGATGGTATGATGATTCCGTTTTCTCTACCTCGGCAGTTTCAACTAATCGGGATTTGTTTGTGTAACTATCCTGGAGATCTTTTTTCTCTCGAGATTTGTGGTTCAGTTGTTGATTTTTGCTTTTTTCTATCCTGTCTGCAATAATGAGTTGTCATGTGCTTCTAAAGATCTTAAAAAAATATCTTTTAACAAATCTGGAATTATTGAGGAACACCTCAGGTAAGATAATGTGTGAAACATGTTTAAAAAGTTTCAAATTGGCTGCCAGTCAGCCATAATGAGAACAAAATATAATAATTTCACATCTACTTAATTTTACTGTACGGTATTCTGCCGATATTGCAAGACATGATCATTGAGCTGGGAGTGTAGCCAATTTGAAACTTGATGTTAGTATAATCATGACATGGTGGGGCATTCAATAAGGCGATATACATATTTTAAATTATTAACGTGGTATGTGTTGTTTTGAGTCTGTTCCGATTGCCTCCATGTTGAAATACGTGTGGTCAAGTTCTCAAATTTGCTATGCTGTATGCTTGAAGTATGTTCATGTCTAGCAAGTGGCCAGCTGTAATCTAGATTACTGATGCCTATTAAAGAAAAATATATAATTTTCTGCTTTGACCGACAAATGTCACTTTCAGTTTAAGATAGGTTGCAATGTCAAGTTGTTATTGTTGGTTGCTGTTGTTGGTTGTTGTTGTTGTTGTTTTCTGTATAACTCTTGACAGAATTGGTAGATTACAATGAGTTTCCCACCATGTCATCAAAATCTTCACTAACTCGCCTCCTCACGTCTTATCATTGTGGTATTTATTCTTCTTGCTTAGATTCAGACGAACCTGTCACATACATTAGTCCCACCAGTCGTCTCAAGAAGTCCTCCTCCATGGACAGACACACCCCTCGTCCGAAGATTTACTCATCTGTGGATCCCTCAGGTTCTAAGAAAGTGTCCAAGTCTTCCACTCTGCCCAGCCATCGTTCAGATGCATCGTCATCTAAAATGATGTTCACCAGGGCGCCTAATCCCGACCTCCCTGGGTTTCCCTACAGGGCCCCCTCGCCTGTTAATGGCTCCGGGGAATATTCCAGACAGGGCGGGGCCTCTCCGGTAGTGGGAGGGTCAAAGGCGGCGGGCTCGAAGCGGTCCATATTTCGGCGAAGAGCAGACAGCGTAGATAACTACAAAATTCGGAATCATTGATTTTCTACCATTTCTCTTCTCCTCCCTGGAACATATTCTGTTCTGGTTCTAATTTTATCTTTTCCACTTTCTCTTTATCTCAGGTCATGTGACATCAGCACATTGCTCGCTCTGGCACTTCTGCACATGTCACTTGCTATATTTCTGTGTCATTGATGTTGCTATGAAGTTGTGTCAGTACACTTGGCCACACCTCTCAAATACCAGAGCACACCCCTTTTCAATAACAATCTGAACTGGTCAATAAAAGAATAATAATCACATTTGAAGATTTATATCTGCTTTATTTCATTATGTGCAGGAATACAATATGATATGATATAATTATAGTCCACGTGTTTAGAGGCAGTTGGTATTACTGTGTATGTAGGGTACGATATTTGTATTGATGGGCATGCATTGGCAATTTCTGTTGGTTAAATACAGATGTAAATTTTTAAACAAGAGTTGTAGAAACTTGATAACATTGTTAATACGACGAACCCCTCAGCAGTAGCCCTCGTTGTGACTGTATGTGGAGGTTCCTTTAAAGAGTCTGAAGAAAGCACTCTCCTGTATAATTCATATTGGCCTACTTTTGTTGGATTACCATTTGCTCTCTTGGAGTCAGCCTTAGTTTAAGCCTTGTGGGTACTTACTGCTCTGTCTTTTATTGTCTAAGTATCACTGAGAATATTTTACAGATATGGCGAGTCCTGTTCAGACCGTGCAACTTTGCTAGTAGATTAATATAAATAGTTATGCTACGAACAAATGTTTTCAAAGCCTAATCCCTTTTTATTTAAAGGCGTCTAAGGAGATAGCATGACGCAGTGGGTAAGCTTCAGTTGCAGTGATAGATTAGTGGATCGCCAGCTCAGTAATGAATGATATTGTATGAGTGTGTGTACTCATACCTGTGGTAGGGAATGCTCTAGTTTCATAGAAGTCTCGAACTGCCGAGGGTTCATACCTGGTAGCTGGTTAATACATTTACATACATCTATTCCCACAACAGAATACTATCTCATTCTCCGTGATACAGAGCAAACTCCCAATTGGTTTACATGCACTCACTCACTTTGTCCCCTCCATTCGTCCCGTCTCCCCCCCACCCTCCCTTCCTCCCAAGTCAAACTGTGCCGTGTCAACCATTTAGGACAATTAACCATACTCTGACATGTATCTAAGAGCTTACCTGGCTGTCAAAACTGAAATCGAAATGTTGGTTTTGGTTGTTGTTGTTGTTGTGTCTTTACGTCTTTACCCCTTTAAATACTGTTAACTTGGTTTCACACCAGTTAATAAGCATAGTTAATATTAAATTCACAAGATGTTCCTCCCCTGAGCCTTCACCAGTCATGTGACTGAAACTCTACCAAAGCATGCAACTTCTAAAGTAACAAGGACATTCCGAGACAGTGTTCAGTATCTGGTAAAGGGTTTCCAACTTATACATGAAGTTTCTGATCATAATGGTAAAGTATAGACCTAGTTGCATGGTAACAGAAATCACAAATGTGTTTAGTGCCCACAATGTATGTGTTTGAGAAGTTAGTTGTGTTGGTAGTTATTTGTCTCTTGATCTGCAGCAATCACTGGCGTTTCTTCCAAGGATAAAGTGGTGGCTACGGTGGAAGGCCAGGTGGTTAGACTGGCAGCTGTGCGTAAGTGTGACGTTTTAATTCAGATTTTCTCTCTCTTCCTTTGTGTGTGCATAGAACAATATATGGATTTTTTATTGTCGTCATGGTTACTGCCCCTGTTAATTCCAACAACCACTGCTAGAATGAGAAAATTTGCTATTATTGTAGTAGTAGTTCACACTACCCAACATATTTTTCCATTGACTATCCTGTATTGTATTTTACCTACCTGGTTAATTACACTTTCAAATATGCTTGTCTTGCAGGGCCTAGAGGTTCTATAAAAGATGGAGGCGTGTCCCACAGCCAGGGAAGGGCTTGAGCAGCAAGTTTTCTCCCATTAAACACATCCCTCATTGAACACATCTCCCATTGAACATATCCCCCATTAAACACATTGAACACACCCCCCTTACCATCCTGTAGTAGACTCAACTATTTTGAATCATAGCAGTCAAAAGTGTAGAATGAAAAACATTTTATCTCATTTTTTTTTATTTCACTGTGGAATAATTACTCAGACGTAAAATGGATTAGATTTTTTATAGTGATATTTCAATTGGACAAGTTATGGGATAGCAAGTAGATAATCTTCTAAATCTTTATTTATTAGTAATTTCCACATCATAATAGAATAATATTCAAAATAAAAATTAATTATGCTTAAAATGTGAGTTATTTGAAAGGAGGTAACCCCCACTCTTCCAACACAAGGTCCTCTAAAGATGCAAGGACACTGTCTGCCTTGGAACAGTTCTCTGGGTCAGTTCTCTTGTCCGGTACCATGACAACATTCATGCCAGCTGCCTTACCAGCCTCTACTCCATTAGGGGCATCTTCAAACACCAATACCTGCATAAATATTATACTTTTATAAACTTGGATGAGAATGTGGCCCTTGACACAAAAATAATAACATACAGCACTTAAAGAAGCCCTTTTAAAACAATTTCAAGTCATTAGCTACTTTATTATCAGTTAAGGAGATACAATTACAATAGTCAGATATTGGCACAGTGTAGCTAATATATAACTGAGAGTATATTTAGTCTGGCGGAGCCAGACCCACGTAGCATGCAGAGGGTCTGGGGACATGGCCATACCAAATTTGTTCCGGAGTAATGTGGAAGTGGTGAGTGCCCCACCTCCTTTATGCCTGAATTTCTACTGCAAATTAGCCATGATTGCTAAACCTAGCGTTGAAAGGGTGGCTGACACGTACAGGAATTTCTATTTGTGGTTGAGGAGGGCTATTCCCGGTAATTGACCGCTGCAATATATGTGCAGCAGAACAAATTTGGTATGGCCATGTCCTCAGACCCAGCGGTTTGGTAAAGGGTCTGGCTAAATTACAATTGAAAAGTTGGTAACGGCCCACAAAACAGATGGAACAATACCAGAAAATGGAACAAATTCAAGTCAAATTACTTCTACTTTATACTATTCACAAGTAGCCACACCCTAATTTAAATACTTACTTTTGTGGCATCTTCTGGTGGTTGCTTGAAGCGAGCAGCTGCTATTAGGTAGACATGAGGAGAAGGTTTTCCTTCTGTCACTTCAGGATCATCAGAGCACACAGCGTGAGAGATGTCGCCAAACAAGTCCATCTTGGAGGAGACCTTAGCCTGGTAAGATGACTGTGCCGATCCAGTAGCTATGGCAACTGGAACACTTGCATCTAGCAAATGCCTCACTAGTTTTGTTGCACCTACAAATGCCAAAAACAACAACAACAAAAAACAAAAAAACAAAAAACTATAAAGATATGAATATAATTAATATCTTCAGATTGTGTTGTACCAAAGCACAGATGGAGCTCTGAGTAAAGGATATAAATAGACTGGGTGTAAGTAAGGCTAAGCTAATCTTGTAGCTTTGCTGGCACTCTCATTCCATTCAACTTTTCCATGGGCATACATTACAGTACAACTATAATTGTAACATTTTAGCCACCTAAAACTCCAAGCTTGGCAATGGGTGTAGCTACATACTTAAACAATCATTGTCACTAGTCAGGAAGTTTCTTTATCAATTGTTCGAGTTGGTAAGCTGTCTGATGTGTTGTATACTGCCAAGGAACAATAGGAACAATCTATAGTTAATGCTTGTCTTAATGGCAGCTTTCTGGCTTTCCAGATAAAGGTTATAAAGACTGCACCCCCCCTCCACCCAGCTTAGTTTGGCTTTATAAAAGAGTCAGGATGGGGCCCCTCAAATGGGTTGACTTCACAGTACATTTTCCTATGCCAACTTCTCAATTATTGTTCTCTCTGAGCACACCTTAAATTATGCTAATAGTGACACATAACAATAACTACTATACTATACTAGTATGTAGACCTACAACTCTGGAACACGCCCACCAGGTACACGCCCACCTGGTAAGAGTTTGGCTGTAGGAAACATGTCCATCAGCTTGCCATAGAGTTCCTTATGGAACTCTTCAGGTGTTAGAGGAATGTCAAGTGTGTCCACCAATATCTTGGCCCCCTCCAGCGGCTTCCTTCCCATCATTTTAGCCTTCAAGGACCACTCGAATGTCTTTCCATACCTGTCCAGGATCCCTTGTGACACTTCCGAGTAGAGACACTCGGTATCTAAAATAGAAAATAACAATAATTCACAAACACACCGTACAAATTAGATAGAGATGGTTTGATGTTTTTTTTACGAACATTTTTGACTTAATAGCATAATCGTTAAATAGTGGATGAAACGTTTCGCATCCATGGAAGCTTAATCTGATAAGATTGAATATTCATTGAAAGTAAATGGTCCCTATTTCTATTATAGTTATCATGCTGAAACTGTAAAATGTTGAGAATAAGTATATCCATTATATATTACTAGTTTGCTGCATTATTAAAGCCAGAACAATTTCAAGGGTTACTGCATCAAACACAAGCTAAGAGAAAGACCTAGAGACTAAAGGCAAGTCCTCAGTACACACTTGCTATTCAGGATCATTGTACACATCCAAACTGAGCGCTCTTGCAGTTAAATGACTAGGCTAGTTTATATGTCTTTACGCACCTAGCAAAAGGCCATCCAAGTCAAAAATAACATGAGTTATATTGCCCCTCACTGCTGAAGACATTTCTTTGTTTCTGACGTTACTTTACCTAACGTATCGAGTTGGACTTTGTATATATAGCGACCATTACCATATTGTATTATGTGCTGAATGTATCAACGTAGGTGTGATGGGTCCAGAACTTAATGAATTACATTAGCACCCACTGTCGCTCACTTCTGCTCATCTTACAGCCTCAGAGATTCTGCAGACTCTCTCCCGTTTTGCTGCAGTTTAGATCATCCAGTTGCTACAACTGCGAGGAGTATCTGAGCGCAGATCTCTCCGGTGATCAACTCGAAGAAGCCAAGAACAAGTGCAAGGAAGTAGCAATGGCCGACCAAAAGTCAGATATACTCAAATGGGCCGACCAGAAAGGCGAATTCAAGCGCAAGTCGAGTACGTTCCGAAGTTGGATCACTAAAGACGGCAGCAGCGGGTTTCCAGCAGAAGCGGGTAGATACCATCTGTACGTGTCCCTCGCGTGCCCCTGGGCCCATCGCACCATCATCACCAGGAAGTTAAAAGGCCTGGAGGAATGCATCTCCTTGAATGTGGTGGATTATATGATGGGTGAGAAGGGCTGGAAGTTCAGTCCAGATGTCCAGGATGCAACAGCGGACACAGTCAATGGTTTTGAACATGTGCGTGAAATATACTTCTTGGCAGAGAAGGACTACCAAGGGCGCTTTACGGTGCCTGTCCTGTGGGACAAGAAAACCAAGACGATAGTGAATAATGAATCTTCAGAAATTATTCGCATGCTCAACAGTGAATTCAATGAGTTTTGTGCAACTGAAGAGCAGAAGGCAATCGATATTTATCCAGAAGCACTGAAAGAAAAAATAGAGGAGCTGAATGAATGGATTTACAAGTAATGAAAACAACAACAAACAACAACAACAAAAAACAACAACAACTATCAATTTACATCCTGTGGGAAATAAATTATACTAACATTTACTTTTTGATGTTATTTAGGGACATAAACAATGGAGTGTACCGTGCTGGCTTTGCTACTGCTCAAGAGGCGTACGACAGGGCCGTACGAGAGGTGTTTGCTGCTCTGGATAGAGTGGAAGAGATCCTGTCCCACCAGCGCTATCTCACGGGTCCTACCTTCAACGAGGCCGACATTAGACTCTACACAACTCTGGCTCGATTTGATCCTGTTTATGTAGGCCATTTCAAGGTAAGGTACTGATAGGACTCGACGAATCACTCGCTACCAATTGGACTTGTTTTTATCCCAGTTACATGAGATTATGTCTTTTGAAACCCTATGAGGTATCTGTTATTATTGGCGAGCGAGCGTAGCGAGCGAGACACTTACAGGGGTAACACAATTGAAAATCGGGAATGTTTGTTTATTTATTTGTATATATGTATGGACGTACGTAAGGCATTTTGTACTTTGACCCTCGCGTTTTTGTGTTAGCTCGGTTGTCGACCCCGTCCCAAACTTCACTAAACAGAATCCTCTGTTTATCGATCAGTACCCGTATCACCCTAGAAATTGAATTGTTTACCTTTTTGAATTCTTTTACTGGTGCAGTTAAAACGTGAAAACTTACAGGACTTCCATTTCTATTTGAGTTAGTGGCGGTGGTAAGTCAATGCGCTCTTTGTCATGGTTATAAGCCGTGCGCATCAGTATTTACTTGAAAATACATTGTCCACTAGACTACCGCGAAGGTAAGTCTGTGTAGGTGCATGTCCAGTTGTGTCAAAGCATTGTGTTACAACCACTACTTAGCTAAAGAATATCACAAAGAAAACTTTTAAATAACGTGTATTGTTTTGTTGTTGTTTTTTCCCCACTGAAATCCCTTTACCGTGTATGCGAAATTAAAAACTGGACCTTATTTTCAGTAGCTTCAGTGTTAGAAGTCAAAATCATTCATATAAAAATAGTATAGTCTTTAGGCTCGCTCGCCATTTGTGCTCAAGCACATCACTAGTTATTATTATTTTTTGCATCTCTAATCATGATTATGCTTGTGGCTTCTCTGATCTTATAATGCATTGATGTCAAGGCTGACTGTCTGATTATGTGTCTGCCAAGAAACTTCTCAGTACATGGTTTTTATTGTGTCATCTATTTAAAATTTCTGCAGTCAGAATTCTATTACTATTTCTATTCTATCATTCCCTCTAATATATATATATATATATATATATGCTTTTTCCAGTTTTCTTACATTCTTAAGAAGAATTTTGCATTCTTTCTTCATTTAATATTAAAAGGTGAAGGCTCGTCAATTTGTGTGAAGTGAAATTTATGAGTGTACATTGCAATGCTTTGCGTGAAAAAACATAGTTGAAAATGTTGTCATGTTTTTTTCTCCCCTGTTGTAGTGCAACAAGAAAAGGATCATGGATTACCCGAACTTGTGGGGATATTTGAGAGATTTGTATCAGACCAGAGGATTTGGAGACACCACCAACAGACACCATATTGAACACCACTACCAGGTTGGGGAAGCATATGCCTTAGCTCCCCCCTCCCTTTCTTTGTAGCATTCAAACAATGGTTACTAAACATCATCTCTTTTATGTGTGCATTGAAGAGTGGCAAGGCAGGGCAGGGATGTAGGAATGGCTCTATGGGAGAGGGACCAGCTGGGGTTTGTGAATTGATTGCTGGGATTTGTTTGATTATGTTCCTCTGCCTCAATATTGTCTGGTTGCTTAAGTGCGTACCCGTCAGTTTATTCAGAATTGGTTGAAGTTCTAGCTTTACCAAAGTATTGTGTGTTCTCTGGTTGTTATCTAGGAGAGCCACAAACAGATCAATCCTCATGGAATAGTTGCTATTGGGCCAGAATTGGACTTCAGTGCACCTCATGGACGAGATACCAATTTCAACTGAATATCTGAAGAGTTTTGGAACAAGAAATCAATCTTTTATTATCTAATTGTAGTAGACATGTAGATGACGTTCTATACAATGCCCACTTTTATTTCGCTCCATTAGCATTTTTAATATTTTAGTGAGTTATTTAATATTGATTGAATTCATTAGCCAGTTTGCTTCATACGATCAGCCACTGTAACTGCCCATTATTTCAGTTAGGACCATTTTGTCAAACAAAAAATAAATGTGACTGACTTGGGCATAGGGGGGTTATGCCGTTTTTAACTTATGCTTTCAGCAATTTGTTAGCTATTTATGTGGTTGTAAAGTTATAATAATAATAATAGCAATAATAAATTACTTTTTTTACAGATCGTGCTCAAGATTATGCTTCTTAATTTCACGAAGAAATGATATTGCTTGTGAAGACGTAGCTATAGGTCTATATGTGAATTTAATAGTTAGCTAGTTACAACATCAAGACGAAACCATTCAGGTAAATTTTATGCTGATTGTATATAGCTATTGGAAACCTATAACTGAACTATCTTGGTTGAATACTTCTAAAGTTAGACTACTAGCTAAAAGACTGGAGTTTTTGCTGCTGAATCAGTGTGATACAGGTCAAGCTCATATGCACTCACAAAAATGCCAGAATAATTTGACTGGCATAAATCTTCCTAGACACTACACTGCCTGAAAAGTGTCCATTGACAACCAAAACAAAATAGTAAATTAGTGTATAATGTGTTGATAACTAGTGTGTTAACCTCTACAGCTTTGTAAATTTTTTGTTAACTCTTATTACCAAGACAATTTACGGATTTTGTTATGGTTGTTAGATGGACTCTTTCACCTTGTGCTAATTGGTAAGAAGGTATTAATTTTAATGGGCGTGGTCTTGCTTTACGTTTACTCTCTGTATTGTATTTGCACATCATGTCCAAGCCGCCGAGTAGTGCTTTTAAGCCCAGCGCTTTCAGGCGGTGGGTGACTAAAGATGGAAGTGGTGAGTTTCCTGCTGAGAGTGGGAGGTACCATCTCTACGTGGCGTACAACTGTCCCTTCGCCCACAGGACTCTGGTCCTCAGAAAAATCAAAGGCCTTGAATCTTGCATTACTTTGGATGTTGTAGCCTACAAAAATGACGAGAATGGGTGGAGGTTTGACCCAGAAGTCCCAGGAACCACTGCTGATACACTGAATGGTTCTAAGTACCTCAAGGAAGTGTACTTTATGGCAGATAAGAACTATGAGGGTCGTTACACTGTACCCGTTCTTTGGGACAAGAAGACCAAGACCATCGTCAACAATGAATCCTCCGAGATCATTCACATGCTAAACACTGAGTTCAATGATTTCTGTCCCACTGAAGAACAAAGACGCCTTGATCTCTACCCTGAACCACTGAGGGGGAAAATAGACGAAATTAATGAATGGGTGCTCAGGTAATTTTCCATGAATGGCTTCTGGTGTGGTCCATGCCAATTTTTTTCGTTTTTTTCCCCTTACTTATTGGCAGATTTTTGTTTTTTTTATTAAGTTAAATTCCAAAAGGACTATATAATTATAATAATCCCATTTACTGGCATTCAACTTCATTATTCTTAATAGCAAATTTTCTCATTCGAACAGCCCATATTGTTATGTTAATTTTGATTGTATTTTAGGGACATCAACACGGGTGTGTATAGGGCGGGGTTTGCCACCGTCCAGGCTAATTACGACAAGGCCGTACGTGAAGTATTTACTGGTCTGGACAGAGTTGAGGAGATATTGTCCCGCCAGAGATACCTCACGGGTTCATCCCTTACAGAAGCTGATGTCAGGTTGTATACGTCGCTGGTCCGGTTTGACAGGATCTACGTGGGCATGTTTAAGGTCAGTCTTTACTGCGGCACTACAACTGGCCAGGAGCGTATGTGCAATATCAAGTGATCAGAATTTGCAACAAAGAAAAACTTGCCGTACTGCAAAGTGGCTTTACTTCACTCCTGTATAACTATGTGACTTTGGCTTTTAGCAGTGGTAATTGGGTTAAAATTGGTCATGCAATCATGTTCTAATTTACAGGCCATCACCTGTAATGGAAATGCGGCATGATGGTGTATTTGACTATTTTTTTCTGAACAGCCAATTCTGATTATCAAAGTTATGGACACTGTGACTATCGTAACATTCTATTGCATGCTCATTGTCAATCTCTTTATGAATTTGAAAGACTAAACAAGACAAAAAATAATGTTAAAGAAGAGAATACAGTAATTTTTTGTTTAATGTTTTCATTAAAAATGTTGATTGTATTAAAAGTTTCACTGAACTTGTTTTTCCTATAGTGCAATAAGAAGATGATATTAGACTATCCCAATATTTGGGCTTATTTGCGAGATCTCTACCAGACCACTGGATTTGGTGACACTACTAATATGTATCTTATTGACTTTGGTTATCAGGTTAGTATACTAGATTGAAACTTTCTCACCTAAAGGGGTCTGGAAAAAAGCAAAGGAAAAATGTGAAAAAATCTTAGAAGTCTTGGAAGTCGAGGGTTGTCGTAGCGCAGTGGTTAGAGCACTGGTGGCTAAAGCCAGTGGCCCTGGGTTCGATTCCCTGGTGACAACTAAGATTTTTTCACATTTTTCCTTTGCTTTTTTTTCCAGATTCCTTTAGGTGAGAAAGTTTCAATCTAGTTTTTATGAAATGCCAGGTTAGTATACTACGTGACCTGGGTTATAAGGTTAGTATACTACATTGACTTTGGCTATCACATTAGTATACTACATTGACTTTATGTTATCAGGTTTGTATACTACATTGGCTTAGGTTATAAGCTTAGTATACTACATTGACTTTTGTTATCAGGTTAGTATGACTTGGTTATCATATTGGTATACTGCATTGTAAGGCTAAAATAATTTTTAGTATAATTTAGAGGCAGAAACAAGCACAACCAATGTTAGCTAATTAGTTCAACACATAATAATATTTGTCAAATAATACTATGACTTTGAGGCTGTATAATATTTGTACATTTGCATAATATTTGCGTTTACTTGTGATCATTTAGAAGAGTTTGTTGAATCTCAACCCTCATGGGATCATTGCCATTGGTCCAGATCTGGACTTTGAAGCTGCTCATGACAGAGGAACCAAATTCAACTGACAGTAGCTAATAGAACAGTGTTGCTCTTTTGCCCTATCTATCATATTGTCATCCGTTTTGTTCAATCTACAGTATTTCTACTAATGGAACATCATTTGTTATGAGTTCGTTAATTATTTTCTATCTAGAGTTGTGGACCTAGCTACAAACAGACACGTGATTAATAGGAAATTGACTTAGTATGAGATTTGCTATCTATGCCAGTCACTGCTACAAATTCTGTTTAAGTTAATGAGCGTGGGTACTGTTATGGAACCATGGTATTTAAATCATAACAATAGGTCTTAACTATACATACAGTATCAATATGACAGTAAGTGAGAAAATAGGAATAACTTCCTGCTAGGAAGGAAGTGTTTGCTGAGAAGGAGTAGCTACTTAAAGCCACCAACTGGAGACATTTCTCCAGTCTGACCGCCCTGAGGCTATTGTGAGGTGCATATTCATAAAGAAATGTGGTCTTTACATCTTGCATTCCTGGCACTACTGCACATGGCAACCACACGGCAACCATTTCATAGCAGCAAAGCCCTCAATGGTAAGAGTCAGGTGCATTAGCGGAATTTTATTACGCAAATTTTAAAAAAAAGTATACTTGTAGCTATGTCTCTTATGGTGTCTTGCTTGTATAAAGTGTAAGCCATCTGTTCAATTGTTAGTAGCTACAATCTGTGAGTGAAAACAGAAGAGAATGAATAGCTATCGTGATGTTCTAGCACATTGTATTCAATTGAGCCAGATTATTTGTAGCATATCCTGTCTATAGAAATGATATTTAACTATGAAGTAGTCCAGCCAGTGGTGAGTCACATGGAATCAAGTGATGAAGAGGTATGAAAAACTTAGATCAATATTTATTTATTTATTTATTTATTTATTATTATTATTATTATTATTATTATTATTATTATTATTATTATTGTATTTTAGATTTACCCCAAACACATGGAAATTGATATTTATTCTAATTCAAATCATTTCCATTTGTATTTTCATCAAAATGAGTAAGTATAGTAGCACATGTGACAGTGAGGGAATCACATGCCAGATAATCATAGCTGCATAGCTAGTGTAGAATATTGTATTTTATTTTGCATTATTCACAGCAGTGCTTAAGTACTCATCCAGTTAATGTGCTTGAGCACAAGTGGTGAGCGAGTCTAACACTACACTATTGTTTAACGATTGATTTTAACTTCTAACACTCGAGCTACTAAAAAAGTTGAGTTTTTAAATTACATATCACGTTAAAGGCATTCAATGCCATAGTAACCACTCCCGCAACTGTTTGAATTGAAAAAAAAAAAAAAGCAACAAAATCAAGTCGCGTTATTTAAACTTTTTCTTTGTGATATTCTTAGTAGTAGTTGTAACAAACAATACTTTCACACAACTGAACATACCTACGCAAGACATACCTTCGTGGTTAGTCTAGTGGACATTGAATTTTCAAGTAAATACTGTTGCATAGGGCTTGTAACTATGACAAAAACTTACCACCACCAATAACTCGAATAGAAATGGAGCTGGGATAAGTTTTTGAGTTTTAACTGCACCCGCAAAAGAATTCAAAGCGGTAAACAATTCAATTTCTAGGTTGATACGGGTAATGATTGATAAACCAGAGGATTCTGTTTAGTGAAGTTTGGGATGGGGTCGAACAACGAGCTAACACAAAAATACGAGAGGGTCAAAGTACAAAATGACATACTGTCCAAACATATTATATATAAACAAACAAACATCCCCGATTTTCAATTGAGCCTGTAAGTGTCTCGCTTGCTTTGCTCGCACGGCAATAATAATATAGCTAAGTTACTAACTAACTTAAAAAACTAGCTCTGGTGTTTTTGCAATAATGTAACCATATAATTAGACAAATGTCAATGGTGGAGTTTTACAAGGTACTCATGGTTGTGACTGTGTATGTGCAGAAATATAGTCTCTTCAAACTTCGTCTCCATGACTGTCAATGAAAATCATGAAATGGTCAAAGATGAGGTAGTTATTAGTGTTAGGTTTTAGTAGCTGAGTTTGTCTTCACCTATTTAATACATACCATACAGGTCAAGGAATGTGCCTTTCTTGAAGTTGTAACACTGCCTCTATCTTAGCCTTGCAATGTAGATGCTAATGTTTCTTATAATACCATTATATAGTGTATGCATGTTTTCTATTGAAATTTGAGGTGTTATCTCATATTGTCTTGTAGCTTGCTGTCATGCAAGTGTATAGCTGTATGGTGAATGTTGAAAAATAGAAAGGTATTTGTTCTTTACCAAACAATGAATTTTTACTTGTTTATTTGTAAAAAAAAAAAGGGTGTCTGAGATGCTATGTAATGATTCTTTCTCCTATTTGAGTCTAGTAACAGTGGACATTGGCTGCTAGTTTTGTGTTTTAGCTCATGTCTGTTTGTTTCTACACTAATAAGAGTTCCATTTGTAGTAAAAATGGAAGAAACATATATTCTTTTTTTTTCCCTCTCACTAAAAGTTTTCCTGAAAGACATAAATATTATTCTGCTATGTGTTACTATGGAGTTATCAACAAAGCAGTTGTTACCTTATAGAAGAATAAAGACTAAACACAAACAGCATAGCACCAGCTGTGAGTGACAGATGTTGCCTATTGAAGGCCTTTGATGTGAGTGTGAATAAGAGAGTGCAAGAGTGCGGTTGGAAAAATAAACTATATTATTTAATTATTGGTTTCTCTCTCTTTCACAGGCTTTTTTTTTAATACTAGTGATGTGCTTGAGCACAAATGGCGAGCGAGCCTAAAACTACACTATTGTTAAACGATTGATTTTAACTTATAACACTCAAGCTACTAAAAAAGTAGAGTTTTTAAAATACGTATTACATTAAAGGCATTCAATGCCATAGTAACCACTCCCCGTAACTGTTTGAATTGGAGAAAAAAAGTGACAAAATTAAGTCACATTATTTAAACATTTTCTTTGTGATATTCTTAGTAGTAGTTGTAATACACAATACTTTCACACAACTGAATATACCTACACAAGATTTACATTCATGATTAGTCTAGTTGACAATGAATTTTCAAGTATATATTGTTGCATAGGGCTTATAACTATGACAAATAGAGTATTAACTTACCACCGCCACTAACTCAATAGAAATGAAACTCTGGTAAGTTTTTGAGTTTTAACTGCACCCCCAAAAGAATTCAGAGCGGTTAACAATTCAATTTCTAGGGTGATACGGGTAATGATCGATAACCAGAGGATTCAGTTTAGTAGGGTCAAAGTACAAAATGACATACGTACATCCAAACATATAATATATAAACAAACAAGCATCCCCGATTTTCAATTGTGTTACCCCTGTAAGTGTCTCGCTCGCTTCGCTCGCTCGCCAACTACAAAATTTGTTTGACACTGGGAATCAAACCCAGCAACCCAATATTTTTAATTTCTGTATTGTTTAAAATAAGCCTGTGAAAGAGAGATAGTACATCTAATGATTAAAAGAAGGCTGAGAAAGAATTTGTGAAGTGATAAATTATAGGTGTTGTTATAGCAGTGATAAAGTAGTTAATTAGTTAATTTTCTAATTAGTTATTGTTGATTGAGAGGAGCAGCTGCAAATCATGCAAAGATAAATTACCTCCCTCACTTTTTATGCGAATATTTCTTACAGTTGTCCTATCCTAATTGCTATTACATGGGCTCTGTGGAGGGTCATCCCAATTGGACAGCAACTATGACCTCCTGTCATGGACTGCAGTAAGTCACATATCCTTAGATGCATTTGCCATAAGTGCTTATTCTGTGTAATTATTCTGAGCTATGTTATGCAGGATGGAATTTGGGTGCACGATGGATAGGGCAGAAAGATATCACACAGAGCCTCTTAATAAAGATGACGTAAATGTAGGTGTTAACTATTTGTTTTTAGGAGTTAAGGTGTACATTAATGCTTGTATCTCATTTTAGGAGTGACTTGTATCTGTCAAATAGTAACTTCCAACAATTACTGAACAATACAAAAGAAAAAAAGCAACTTAGATGGTAGCTAATACAGACAACATCATAGGTAGCCTTGGTGACAGACTGGTTCAGTTCAGTTATTGTTTAAGATAATGAATGAGGGAAGCAGTTCTTCCAAAAAGTACTGATACAATTATATTCTATGTAATAATTCTTACAATAATTAGCTCCATCTTTAATTAAACCTTATCTGTTTGTTGATGGTATTTACTTTAGTGGGATCAACCACATGCATTGTACAGGGAGACAGAATACAGTATCGTGATAAACACAAGACACGGTAGGTCATTTCTCCAACTTCTGCAACAAAAATATATATATTTACAATTGTGCTACCTCAGGCTGCAGAGACTCAACTAGAATGAGAGAAGAAATAGAGAGCATGTTGCCTGGCGAGGTCCATAGAAGAGAACGGGTACTGTTACACCTGATGAGGTTATTGTTGTGATTGTGTCGTGAGTTTGTTTGTGTGTTTGATTAGATTCGTAGGGACCTAACTGACGTATACTACATAGAATGGATTGCCATAAATGACTATGCTCAAGTGAGTCCTAACTTAAAGGAGGTGATAATAATTATTTTGTTTTAATATTTTTATTTTCTCTTGTTTTGTTCAGTATCTGGTATTTAATAGTAGTTTAAATAAAACAGTTCAAAGAACTTTAACTGTTGCCAATGGAATTAACAATGTAAGTTATTTATCAATTAGTAATTTTCAGTATTCTATTACAGTATACTAATACAAGCCATGTTATTCAGGGTTTCTATGTATCTTATAGCAATAATATATGACATTGCATAACTTGTGGAGCACAACGTGCATTTAGGCAACAGCTATAGTTCTGCACAGTATACACATGGATAAACTTTGCTATAATGAAGCTTATGTATAGCTGTGGTGTAGGGACATGTTTCGGTATGGGGGAAGGGGCCCCAAGGGCATTTTAAGTGTTCATGTGAGAAATCACCTCGTTAGATTGTGCCCCAAAATTATGGGGGAGGGGGGGGGGGGGGGCTTCTGTCCTACGCCACTGTACTGTAAAATACAAGCTAAATGGTGGCAATAAGTTCATTGATTCTATCTTTTGAATTGCAGTAAAGTACATTTAGACACCTTTTTGTGTAGAAGCCTGTCATCACTTTGATGTAGTAGACAATGAGAAAAAGAAAAGTAAAGATCAAAAGGAGATAGTTTAAGGATGACGTTAGTTGGGCATGTGACAAGTTCACGAATCAAGACAGACTACCAGAATGACAATCAATCACAGTGCTTATATAATATAATGATGAGGAATGTAGCTAGCTAATGGATTAAGTGGGCACATGTTAGGCATTGATGATTGTATTTATTGTTGAGTAATGGGACCATTAGCTAGTGAGATTCTTTATCTCTCTGCTACAGGCACATTAATTGGTCAATTTTATAGAACAGTTTTCTCGCCTACTTAAAATGTTTTCTAATATATCTTCAATTATCTCAGGATAAATTAGTAAACACGTCTCAAGCTTTATATCTTGATTATTTTCTTCTCCAGATTTATATCAAAGAATACCAAATCAGAGTTGTCCTTGTGAAAGTTATTACATTTGAAAGCAGGGGACTCGTTTCCAATACCAATTAATGCCACAGATCTGCTGGACTCTATGGAGTGATATGCCATTGACCCTAATGGACTGCTAAATGAACACAGAGACACTATCATGATGTTCACGTATGTGTGCTATTATATTTATGAGGGTAATAAACTTTGACTTTAGTTTCATCATGAACAGGTGAACACACTTCAACTTTAGTGTGCTGTCGGTATGCAGCATCACACTTCACTTAAACATCACATAAACTAGAGGTTAGATATTACGGAATATACTTATCTAATATGGCCTTTAAAAGGCAAATACTCTTTGACTCATGTGTGCCATTTCATACAGTGTGCTGTCCAAGGGATTACACTTCAACATCAGTATGCGTTGCTAAAGATACCCTTGCACTTCAAGAAAATTAGTATTGAGTAACAATAGTTCTTAATATGATTTTGAAGAGTCATTTTTGCCGTGCCTGTGCCGCTAAGTTTAGTGTTAAATTTATGGAGTGCTCATACCTGGTTTAATTGAATTCATACATTTCAATAGTTCCCACCTGAGGAAGGTCATGCACTTGATCAAAATGTTACTTAATACTTAAGTTTTTTTGTTTTTTTTAATCATAAAGGGCTATAGTTAATTTTTAATGTATCTTCTGTAACTCACATTTGGTTACAAATTGAAATGTTTGAATGACAAATGTGAAACACCATACATGTGTTCTGTTGGTATATAATCCCCACCTTGAAATTCAAGAAAACTTCCTATTAGAGTTTTTCTTTTTGTTAGTAAAAGGCTGTAACTCACATGAATTTTATTGTGGGCTATATATATATATATATATATATATTGACAATGGGAGTGAAATTATATGTGAATAATCATTATAGCTTGGTTATCTCTTAGTTTTTTGCTGTAGTGATCTGCTGCTCACTGTAACTTGTACTGAAAAAAACTTTAATAATTTGACATCACATAATTATTACAGGGGCCTTACATTTGGTACTGAAATTGGTTTAGCTAACGTTGGCTCTATGTGCCACAAGCGCCTCTCTGTAGCGTGGAGCAGAGATGCAGGAGGACAGCTGGGTCATGTGATAGCAACTGCAGCCCATGAACTGGGACATGTACTGAACATGGAGCATGACAATAGTAAGAATTAATGAATGCAATGTAATCTTGGGTGGTTTACTTATTGAAGTATTGCTATATGACATTATGTCAGTCTATGCTTATTCCATGTATACACCATCACTTTAGATAAGCTAATAGAGGACTGTCTAGTATCATTGCATTGCAGTAGTCTATTAACTTATTCTGTGACTGAGTTAGTTCATTGCTGGATTAGTGAGAAGAATGAAGCCAACAGGACACTTTCAAGTTTATCCATCTAAAAATTTCTTTAAACATATTCTGGATTTAGTTTTGTTGGCCAAGAATAACTGAATATTAGAATAAATAACTTTGAACAAGTGCACCAGTTGTCTTTGTGTTAAGTTATTGTCCATAAAATCGCCATGTCGAGGGTGAGCTTATGAACGTCATAGGAGGACTTCAGCAAAAAGCTGAGATGTTGGGTTAATTTTGAATGTGTACAACGTTTTTTGGCTGTTCAAGCAGAGACTAGTGCTATACTTATAGTAATCTTATCATGTTTCTAGTTTTGCCTATTTTCACATTGCCTTGGGTACTCCTGGATATCTCCACCCACTTATATGGGTGTGTTCAGTCAGATCTCCAAATTATTTCGCAGAGGCTGAAAATATGCATAGGTGATGGGTGTATAGGATACAAAGCCCCTCCCTTTCCCCCTCCCATCAGTTGGCGTACTAATCATGTGATACAGAACATAACAGCTACCTAGACTACTGCAACAAGTTGTTTCCTAAGAGAAATATAAATGTTTGTGGACCTTCATTAATTCATTCATTTACCCTCAGCGTGCATGTGCGAGAGGGTTATAGTAGTTGTCCTGTCTGTTTGTCTGTCAGAACGAAGATTTAAGACCATTCATTGTGCTACTTTTTTAAATTTTGGGCTAATTGTTAAGAAACACGAAGCTTTCAGCTCCGCGTAGGTACCAGCTTTTGTGGGTAACACCCCGACAGCTCGACAGCTGTCTGCTCAATGTCCCAGCAGCCACACAATTGCCCCCGACCTGTGGGGATGGGATAGTGAACGGCTGGGAGCAGTGTGACTGTGGAGAGCCCGCGGTGTGCTCCAATCCTTGCTGTGACGCTGCCACGTGTCGGTTGATCACAGGAGCACAATGCTTCTCCGGCAGGTGTTGTAATATTAGCACGTGCCAAATCAAACCTAGTGGTGCGGAGTGCCATGCTAGGCAGGGGAGTGTGATGTCGCGGAGACTTGTAGCGGAAACTCTAACTCCTGTCCTCCTAATGCTGGAAGGATGAATGGCATACCATGTGCATCAGGCACGGGCTACTGCTATAATGGGAAGTGCCCTACCCATTGCGATCAATGCATGAAATCTTGGGGTAAGTTAGGAGAGTTATTGGGAACAAATACGTGGAAGGAAAATTACGTAGTGTTGAGAGATCAATTGACTGATTCCAATACATTAATGTCATAACTTTTAAAGTTGTCTAGGGAATGAAGATCATTGATTATTTTTCTACATTCATGCATTTTAGACACAGTGGAAGGGCCTCAAAAGTGTTATGCTTTTAACAAAGATGGTGATGAAGCTGGCAACTGTGGAATAAATATGGACTATATACCATGTGCCACAAGGTATTATATACGTGCATTAATACTATATACGGTATATAATACTTATTATACATTGGATATTTTCCTTGAGTATTTCTGCATCACACAAGCATTTAATTTTTTTTTCATGTTAAATGTTGCATATTAAACTCTACAACATGCTCGTACATAGTTCTCGACATTTGAATTATTAGAAGCATGGCGGAGTTTCCCCTGAACATATACTGTTCTGAAAAAATATTCAATAATTTAACTAATTAACTCTTTATTTGTGACTGTCATTGGGGCTAAGTTTGTGGCCTTAGATTGTTCAGTCCCTTACGAAGTCCAGGACGTCTGTGAGCTTTACAACCCCACAGCTCTCTTGTTGAGTGAGGACGGCCCTGGCAGGACGCGACCGCTCCAAAATTGTTTATGATATATTGTAATGAAGATTCAGGCGGTTGACAAGAAATGAAAATGAACAGTAACTCAATGAAAGATAATTGAGATAGAGCAACAAATCTCACAAACCGCACACACAACAGTAAGGAGACACAAAGTGAATGACTCACACAGAGTGAAGAGGGTTCAATGTACACGACGAAGAAAGTTAAATGTAAACGACGAAGACAGTTCACATACACGATGAGAACAAGAGAAGACGAGGTGCTGGCGACGAGTGCCACAACACAAGCGAGTTACAACAACTACAACTAAGTGGGTGACCAACAAAAAAGAGTAATAATGAGAAAATAAAAAGGCAGGAAAAAATCAAACACGCATGCGTAACAAAACGAACACACAAATATGAGTTCGACGATAAATTCTTCAGGCATCCTCGCAGGCCTGAACAAATTTAATACACTCATCATACTGTATAGTAATGATGACATTTCACTCTCATGGTAGTATATTCACTCGCCTTTGGCCCGTAAAGAAAATACTTATATTATGTACTTGTGAAATATCTCCCCATACTGTATGCTGACTTGTGCAATAAGTAATATATATATATATTGTATATATATATATATAATATAATTATATATATATATATATACTAGTGATGTGCTTGAGCACAAATGGCGAGCGAGCCTAAAGACTATAATATTTTTATATGAATGATTTTGACTTCTAACACTAAAGCTACTGAAAATAAGGTCCAGTTTGTTTATTTAGCATACAGGGTAAAGGGATTTCAGTGCCATAGTAACAACTAACACTCTGCAACTGCTTGAATTGAATGAAAAACAACAACAACAAAACAATACACGTTATTTAAAAGTTTTCTTTGTGATATTCTTTAGCTAAGTAGTGGTTGTAACACACAATGCTTTGACACAACTGGACATGCACCTACACAGACTTACCTTCGCAGTAGTCTAGTGGACAATGTATTTTCAAGTAAATACTGTTGGGCACGGCTTAAACCATTACAAGAGCGCTTGACTTACCACGATTAAATTCGAATGAAATGAAGGAACGAAAAAAATTTAACTGTGCTGAAAAGAACTCAAAAGAATTATTTCTAAAATCTATAGATTAGGGAATGAAACCAAAGTCATGATCAGAGGAGTCTTTTCATCTCGCACACTAACAAACGAACGAACCACAAAAAATCGCGAGGGTCTCAACCAGTACAAAAAAAATCCTAAGCCGACAACTATATAAAAAGAAAAAAAACTGCAATCAATCTGTGCTACCAAAGTTTTTATAAAACAATTAAATACACATTTATTCTTTATATCTTAATGACTCCTTTACGCATAAGAATCACATCTCACACACTGGCCACTTGAGTTAACCCATGAGTGTCTCGCTCGCTTCGCTCGCTCGCCAAGAAACTAAGTAGTGTTAGCTGGAATGGCACGCCTTTTTAAAGACTAACTCATAGACTATTTTCTAACACTGAAGCTACTGAAAATACTACTATATTCACTCAAAATCTATTAGCTAAGATTTATTTAGTCATTTGAAGTACTGCCCTGCGTGCAGGTAGAAATCCAAGTTTAAACAACAATAACAAAAATAAAAAAACATCTGTGTTTAAGTTACGCTGTAGTGGTTGTGTAACACTGCAAGCTGTACACTGTCCAAATGAAGCTATACAGACACTTGTTTGCAAGTCCAGAGGAGTAGTTCTTCAGGTAAATGCATCAAAACAATATTTAAGTTGCTGTTTTTTATATTACAGGTTTGAATCTAACTCGAAGCTTCGGAAAAGGGTTCGATAAACCAGAGGTTCTGTTTAGGCAATTTTCCACGTGTCGTTTTTAACTAACACAAAACGCGAGGGTGAAGCACAACATGTGCGAACCCTCACATATTACACCAGATAAGTGATCATTCAAACCCTGGCGTTGAGAGACAGCACTACTACGAAATATGTGAAATACTTGAACACTGCATTTACAAAGAGGTTGCTATTTAAATTCGCAAATACAGAGCGGCCTCTTTAAAGGATTTCAGTGCCATACACAATAACAACTCTCGACTGCAAAAACTAAAGGAAACAAAAAAAACTAGCAATAAAAGGGACTTAAAAACAAATTTCTCTATTCTACAAAATTAGAGACGTAAACCGAATCTTGAGATCCTTGTTAAATGACACACACACTACGCAACATAGTCAGTGACTACTTAACCCTCAAGCGCATACTGTTGATTCAAATATACAAATAAAATAGTTTCGCAATTACGCAAATTAGTTTTTATGAAAACCACAAGTCCATAGTGTTAATTAAAAATGTTAACCTTAGAAATTACATGGATATAGCAACAAAATCAATTTATATTTAAAAGTATCTCTTGATAACTTGGAAACTTAGTTTAACACAAGATTTCAAACAAGTAACTTTATTAAAAGCCCCTGGGATAGTACTTGTTTTACACAATGAATTGTCACTTTATTGAGTTTGAAGTGCTTTATAACTAGTGGTTATTAGAGCAAACAAAGTGTTTGTCCGTATTCTCTCAGTTGTGTAATTTGTTTTTGAATGCTAATAGACTGTATTTTGTAAAAGTATGAATAAATTAATAATGTCTCTAAATTGAACTTGCTCACAGAGTTGGAGTGACTTGTTGTCATGTCAAAACATGGTGCCATAAACCTACAATGATAACAAAATAATGTGTAAAGTACAGAAAAGGGGAAAAGGGGGGAAACGTGTAAAGGGGAAACATGTAAAGGGGGAACCGTGTAAAGGGGGGAAACGTGTAAAGGGGGAAATGGGGATGGGGGATACTCTGAAGTGTCCACATGCTAAGCATGCTCGTGTAGCATTGGTTGGGCGAGCCAGCGAAGTTCTGGAATGCGCGCGCGCGTTTAAACGACGACGTATTCAGTTTAAACGACCACGTATGCGCGCGCGTTTAAACGACGACGTATTCATGCGCGCGCGTTTAAACGACGACGTATTCAGGATTTCCATAGACTACATCTTAGAGTTGCTCGCTCGCTTCGCTCGCTCGCCAATAAACAAACATCCCCGATTTTCGATTGTGTTACCCCTGTAAGTGTCTCGCTCGCCAATAAACATCCCCGATTTTCGATTGTGTTACCCCTGTAAGTGTCTCGCTCGCTACGCTCGCTCGCCAATAAACATCCCCGATTTTTTCATTTTTACCCCTGTAAGTGTCTCGCTCGCTACGCTCGCTCGCCAATAAACTAGTGGTGCGCTCGAATAGCGCAAATGGCGAGCGAGCTGGCCTAGCTGAAAATACAATGAAATAATTCCAATTAGAGAAAATGCAATTTAAAATGAGTACACTGTATGATAATTCTAGGGGGGGAAATGATTGTTTCGCTCTTTTTTGAGCTCATCAGCATACCATAACCATACATACACATACAAAGTTACCAACCATTTCAAAGTTTTGTATAAACCAGATAGACAATCTGTCAGTTGATACTGTACACTATTCCAAGAATGTATTGCATATGTGTTATTTACTATTGTTTAAAAGTTGGTAATTTTGGATGTGACATATGATAGATATGGACAATCATCTGTACTCATCTTCGACAGATGATTGCCCCCCTCCGAATATTTCAGAGGGGACCATAGTAGTCACATTTTCAAATGCACTGATATTTACTTTGGGTCCTTTTTAGAAAATTTTAATGAATGTAATTATTATTATTTGTGAAAATGTTTAATAATATATTTTGTGATACAAAAAAATGCTTCAGGACTGTTAAAAAAGTAGAACTTGAAATGTTGTGCTAGTCATATGAAATTTATGTTCATGATAAAACCATTTATTTCCTCCTTCATATTTAAAGAAGAAAGTTAATACTAAAAGTTAAAGCAAATAAGGTGTACTTGTAAGCAGCTTGCTGCAGTTAAAAATCTTTCTTTAAGGTGTAAACTTGAAGCACTCGAGTATAAGAATTTGACTATAAAAATATTCAAAATTTATAAGACTTGAGTTCAATACTTGACATTGACATTTTTAAGAACTTGAGTATAAATTTGATGAGCATAAAATATGACGTTTAGTTGAATATAGTTGATGAAAAATAACTTAGGACCTCCAGCTTAAAATACCCAGTTATTTATACTGGCACACAAGCTAGGTTCTAAATGGACAAATAATTTGAGGACTGTTTGGATGGCAAACTGTACCGAAATGTGTGGACATAGACGACACTTTGTGATTACTGGGACTCCCTGCCATCCAGTTAGTGAGCTCAGGAAACACCGGAAATCCCAGCAAAAAATGCATTCCTGGAGGTCGTCTTTGCAGAGGCACACAAAGAGCTCAGGGCTCCACATTATTACAGCCCACACATTGTGAAATCAGTACATGAGTCCAAGAATGCTAATTTTGGTGTCTCCTAATAAAGTCAACTCAAACTACTACCATAAAGACAATTCCCGCTTTACAGCAAGAAAGACAACAATTACAAAGCCTGTGCGCTATGCATTTGATGTGACCACTATTAAATTTTGCCAAATTTAACCAATTACTGCACTGAATTGACCACATCATAGTGGTTAACAGCATGGTGCACATACATAGCCATTTGATGTGTATCTGTATGACTGAAATTAAATGTACCATGCACCATACCTGGGATATATAGATTCCAACCACTCACGGTATCATAACTGTATATTGGGGTATCCAGAAGGTGTGCCAATGCCATGACTTCAACCTCCGATCCCCATGCCCTGTTTTGATTCATCCTGGTTGCTGCAATATACTGCTCAATTCCCAGCTCCCATTCTGCATCTGTATAAACTGAGCCAACAAGGTGCACTTCTCCAAGATTTTGAATCTGTCTCAGAAGAGGAGCAATCTGATGTGGCCATATCGCATCCCCAATTGTTCTCATGTGCTGTACGATAGCACCTCGTATAGCTAAGTGCTGCTCTTCCGATCCTGTAAGAATCAAAGAAAAAGATCGAAATAGGCAATTTCCATCGCCAACTATCCTCTTGAAATTGGTCGGACGTGTTAATGGGACATTAGAACCACCAGGAGTGACTCCATTTGGTCCACAGTACTGCAATCCAAGCCTTTCACATTGTGCACGCTGCCACTCTTCATTGACAGGGTTATAGTGGAATTGGTGAGTATGGGTGTCAACGCTAGTGACAACAACATCATCAGTGAGACTCTTTTTTCTTTCGACCGGAAGAGGTGGTTCATTAGCGATAACATTTTTGCAGTCTCCATTACAGCAGGCATCATGTGCTTCCCCTGATGATGGAATTGGAATATGGGGCACATTTGTTGCTGTTTCTGCTTCTTCTGCCTCCTCGCTAATTCTGTGATCTGTGCACGACTCAGACTTGACTGACAGTGTTGTTTGTGAGCCTAAACTATTGCTGAGTTTCTCTAATCTGAGGTCTTCATTGAGTCTTTCTTTATGACGTCTGCTGCTGGCTAGATGTGCTACACGTTGAAAAGCGAACGGAGGATTGAAAAGCAGATCTTTTACATGCCGCACACGTGAGCATGCCACAAAAGTCAGTCCAGCCGAGAATTCTTTTTTCCCCACATCAATGACAACTTTGTCTAATGTCATACCTTGGGACTTGTGAATTGTAACTGCCCAGGCCAATTTTAGGGGAAGCTGGAGTCTCGAGCATGGGTAGGTAGAGGACAACCATGTGCGGCGTAGTGGAACTATTGGAACAGTGCCATCTGCCAGAGTAGGACCAGTGTAGAAATCAAACTTTACTGTCACTGCTACTGGTAAACTTGGTGGTGATTGATCTGCACCATCGTAGCAAATTGACACAACTGTACCAAGTGCTCCATTAACCAGTCCAACTTGAACCCACAGATTAGCAGTCAGCATTACACGTGCCTTGCATGCTAAAAAAATAACTGGTTCCAATCCACCAGCATCACTTGCAGGAATTCTGCTAGCTCTAGGACCAGAATGGATGGCTTCAATTCTTGCTACTGGCTGAGAATTTGTTCGCAATTTTTCAACATTGTACTCAGCCACTGCTGCAGCAGTTGGAAAAAGATGTAGAGCTTCCTGAAATGTGCTGGCATTTCCTACTGCAGCTGGAGTCTGTTTCATCAGAACTTTCCAGTCATCCAAAGTAATTTCACCATTTCTGAGACGCATGAGTAACTCTTTAAAGTCTAGGCTTTCTTGCCTGAGTACTTGTTTCAAAACAATACCACAATCAAAGAGACGATAATTAGCACTGCCAAGGTCAGACAGTTCAGATTTTGTTGCTGTAGTGTACAGTGGCAAGTCCATCACTGGTGGTAGTTGACCCCAGTCTCCAGTCAGTAGACAGGAACATCCACCCAGTACCTCATGAGATCTAGATTTTTTTCATTAAAAAAACAACATGAAACACAGTTGAGTTACGAGTAACAATAAACAGATACCTTTGAGGGAATGCCTGGCGAAGTCTTCTGTCTACCTGACCAAATAGTTTTCGGCCAACCATTGACATTTCATCAATTATCAAGTACCTAACGCCACAAAGTGATCCTTGAAGAGCACTGAGACGCTGTCCCTCCAAGTCCTTAAAGTCTCCAGTGACAGGAATGCTGAGAAGCGAATGAAGCGTATAGCCATCTACATTGTAAGCTGCCACTCCAGTTGGAGCTGTCACACGAAGGCAATCGCCCAACAATTTCTTCAAGCACTTTATCAAATATGACTTTCCAGTTCCTGCTGTGCCAGAGATGATCATCCTTAGAGGTGACCCACACAGTTTGCCATGGTAGTGATTGAATACTATTTGGTAAGCTTCACTCTGCTTTCCTTTCAAATTTTGTGCTTCAGCCACAGTTTCATATGCAGAGTAGACAAAATGCTGTTTGTGCTGTGCAATAAAGGAAGGCATTTCCTGCAAGTTGTCATACTTTTTTCCAGCAGCAGACCAGTCGACTTCACAAGTAGAAGCAACTTGCTCAAATTCTGTGTGATGATAGCAGAGCTGCATCCAATCCAATACAGTGTCCTTGTTTTGATCATCATTGTCATCGTTATCACATGCCTGCAAAAAGAATACATAAAAAAGAATAAAAAATGAATTGTTTGAAAATATAAATAATAGTCACCTCTTCATCAACAGTCTGTTGATCTTCTGCCTGTGCCATTTCTAGCCTATGAATATCATCAGCAAGAGATTTTGGCACATTACCAGACTGAAGAAAAGTAGCATAAGCAGCTGCATATGTGTCAAATCCTCCAAGTAGCTCATCCAGTTGAACAAAAGGCTTGTGAAGCATGAGTTTCTGCTTTGAATATTGCTCATATTGTGGTCCTTGTGGATCTGGTGAGCAATAAGGACGTGGTATCACTATTACATCTTTGTTCCTTGGCACCAGTGCACTGCCAATTTTCTTGGGGATTCTGTACTTCTGAACAAATTTCAGCAGGGACACTTCTCTAAACTCTGGGACATCAGGACGAGCACAATAGTGGTCCAGTTGGGAGTCCACAGTCACAGATTTGTCTTCTTCAAATGTTTCGGTCACCTGTCGAGAACCATCAAGACTAAGAACAACGAAATCTCGAGAAGCTCTAAACAAGGGCAGCATCAAAAGAAGATGACATGTCTCCTGTGCAGAAAAATCTCTCTCTCCAATAGTGCTTGTTAATAACTTTTGCACTACTTTGAGTGGTGTGGCATCCTCTTTGATGCTTTTCATGATTGTACTGTATACTTCTTGCAGACCTTTTGAACGAGGCTCAGATTTGGTAGCATATTTTGCCACATACTTGATGACTTTGTTTCTGGACACAATGTACTGCATATCAACATTGGCTCTCCAAGCTGACAATTGTACTGGGTTGTAGGCATTCAACAAATTGTCATTTCTGGAAGTCAGCACTACAGGTTCACCTTCTTGTGTGGTGATAGTAGTCACTTGCTGTAATGGTTTGGGGTAGCCGAACCTGCACTCCTGCTTGCCTCTCTTACGCTTCAAGCAATATGATGTTGAGCATCTTGTGTGCCGTTGGCAAGTAGCAACTAAATCAACCAGGTCCATTTCCAAGTTATTTATGCCTTGGTATTGTTGGTTGCACACATGCGGTTTAATCTTAGGTAAGGGAATAGAATTGATTATGTTGTTCCCATCAGCAGGAATTCCTGGGTTCATTGTACTAACCAGGCCATCAACATATGCAGTAATCCTCTCAGCAGCATCCAACAATTCAGCACTGTCATCAGATGACAATAGTTTCTCAATGTCTGGTGCATTGTGCAGCCAAGCTACACCATGTACATGAGGAGATCCCCTGTGCTGCCACTCGAATCTGAACCAGTAATCTGTGGCTCCAAGAACATCCACATAAAATGTTTTCATGAACTTGCTAATTCGTTCATAGAAGAACCAATCAGCAATGGCCGGGTTGTTATTGACTGCAGAGCTGCGGCTGGAACTTTCATCTGGATTTTCAGCAATCAAACGAGCCAGCTCAGGCCACTGATTGTCAGCGGCACTATGAGTGAAAAATACAGTGGGCATACCGAGACAGTCAATCATGGAAATGAGCCTACTTCGCTGCTTGAACCAAAATTGTTTAGTTCCACGTAAGCTTGTGGCATAATGTAGTACTCGCTTGCTGAGCTCTTTCCCTCCACTACTGATCATTTCCTTCAAGTCTTCCAAAGACAGACGTGCATCTTTTGGGTGTTGCTTTATGTAAATATTACCAGTTTGGAGGGCACGCCATCTCATTTCGGTGTTGAGAGCAAAATATCGAAAACGAGGATGTTTGGCAAACCTGCCATCTTCATAACGCATCAAATGCTTGAAGTAATTCCCCACCGTTACAGTACGCTGTCTTGGAGCCAAAAAATCACCATTACCAGTGGGAAACAATGTAGGGAAGGCACAGGAGATGTATCCTTCGGTGACAAACTCGTTTATTGGAGTGTCCCCTCGAGACGGCCATGGAATTATTTTGTCTGGATGCGGTTTTTGTCGCTCATTTATGGACTTCTTGACAGTCTCTTCTTCTGTGCCCTTTTGCACAGTAATTGGAACAAAGGATCCCAATTCTTGATTACTTTCATCATTTTCCTCTTGTTGCTGGCTTTTGTCTTCAATTTTGATGGCTGCATCTTCAATAGTGGTGATATTGGAAAGATTTCCATCAATAGGGAGCTGCTTAACTTCTTCCATATCAATTGTCACATCACGATAATACTTGTTGTGCTGTTTTAGCCACAGGAGAGCGTGTAGGACAACTGAGCGTCTCACTCTAAAGTCCTTGTGAGTATTATCTGAGCCATGTTTCCTCACGATCAACACATCAAGATTTTTTGTGTTTCTTGGAAGGCTGGACGCAAAAGAAGTGACATCCTGTGGCAGGTTGATTACATGGCCTTTGTATCCATACTGACCATGGGGTAGTCGATAGATGGACATTAGTGGCATAACAGTCGAGATCAACATTTCCTCTGCTTGTGACAACCCCTTAATTTTGAATATAAATATAAACATATAAACGTTATTTTATGGTACTCAGTTATATATCAATAGATAAATATATAATATTATGCTTCACAGCTTATTAGAATGCTTTTATTGCTTTATATGTAATTTAAATTTACTCAGATACAGTTACATGGATGGAATAACTATAAAATGTGTATAATGTGAGGATGCATTTATATTATGCAATGTTTATTATTAAAGTGATTTCATTGGGTTAGTTCTGTAATACAATATTCAAATTTATGTCACAAACCTGTAATTCATTGGGCACTGCTCCAGGATTCATATTGTTTTCAGAGGAATAAAGTTTTGGGTTTGCTTTGTCTCGATAACATCGTATACATGTAGTTGAGAGTGATGCCATTTTAGTGCCAGGAAATTTTTCTGAGCATACAATGCATATTGTTGACTCGATTGAAGACATTTCGTGATGAAATTTGTCCATCTTCTCTTTCACAACTTTATCTTTAAGAATGGCTTGATGAATTAGAGGAGCAGTTTCATTATTTTGTAAATGTTCAGCATTGACAACTTTTAATACTGCATCTTGAGCAAATTGTCTTTTATAGACACTCATGTTTTGAAGTCTAGCAGATTTTTGTTCTGGAGTTTCATTGGCCAAAGCATTTTCTTTATAAGCACATTGACGCTTCAATCGAACAGCTCGTTCATCTGATGTTTCTTTAGCCAGTTTTTTTTCCTGCAAAGTGTTCTGATGTTTCAGTCGAGCAGCCCGTTCATCTGATGTTTCTTTAGCCAGTTTTTTTTCCTGCAAACTGTTCTGATGTTTCAGTCGAGCAGCCCGTTCATCTGATGTTTCTTTAGCCAGTTTTTTTTCTTGCAAATTGTTCTGATGTTTCAGTCGAGCAGCCCACTTGTGTACAGTTTCATTTGCTATTTTTTCTTCCTGAAGAGTGCTTTGATGCTTTAGTCTAGCAGCTTTCTCTTCTTGTGTTTCCTTGGCTAAGCGTTCATCTTGAAGAACACTCAGGCGTTCCAGCCGAGCAGCTCTGTCATCTCCGGTTTCATTGGCTAAATGTTCTTTTTGCAAAATCCTCATATTTTGTAGCCTAGCAGATCGATTCTCTTGGCTCTCAATTGCTCGTCTATGTTTTTGCTGAATTCTTATTTTATTTAATCTAGCAGCTCTTCTATCAAGGGATTGTTGTGCTAGTTTGCTCCTCTTATGCTCTAATCTAACTTCTTTGTGCTCTTGGGATTCATTTGTTTCATCAATTTTTCTATTTTTTAGTCTTTGCTCAGTTTCTAGAGGACTTTCTGCTTTGAGTTTAGCCCTGCCCTTTTCATTTCTTTTTTTAAGGCGGGCTTGCCTTTCTTGTTCGGTTTCAGCCCTCCTCAGTTCTTGTGCCCTCTGGTTTCTTTTATCAAGGCGAGCCCGTTTTTCATTCGCACTTTCCTTTTTCAGGTTGGGATTATCGAGCTCCATTAGTTATAAAGCACAAAACCTTGACAAGTAAAAGAAAATAAGAATAAAATAAATGAAACAGTCACACGAAGTATAGAACTTAGCCTTAGTTCGCCTAATCCACACCGCAATTGCTTTCGGAATCTCATATCCAGGTAGCAATAACGCGGGTGCTCAGTTTATTTGGTTTTTATACAACTCAGAAAAATAGCTGCGCAGTACGTGCAAAGAGTAAAAGGCGGGAGAAATGTTCTCGGCGAGACTACCATCGGTTTTGTGTAGTTTGCGCATGATCAGTAGCTACTTAGCGGTTAGATTTGTCACCTGCTAATAATTATCATCAGTCATGGAACCAGAAAGGATGGCAGAACAAGTGAGTAGATTTATTTAGGAGAAGAATTGTATCAGTTGTGATATAATTGTGTTAGAATGGAAGACAGACCGAAGAGAAGACTGAGCCGCCACCAGTGGCTCAGCAAATAAAACAAGCTTTAAACAATAAAGTGAGTAGATATATTATAGTATTAAAATTCTCATAATTTACTTCATTTTAATACAGAAAAAAAGAAGAAGAAGAAAAAGAAATAGGTAAGTCATTATGGTTTAACCTGTAGCTGTTATGATATGATGCACTTTTTTTGTAGACAGCAATACCACAACCAGAAGTCCAAATATATTATAGTATTCAAATAACTTATCTATCTTAACTTATCTATCTTAACCAATATATTTTATTAACCACTTATAAACATATATTATAATATTATGCTTTAAAATGTGTAATCTTTGTATTATCATGTTAAGAGTTATGTGATGGCTCTCTAGCTAGCTCAAAACTCAGAAGTTTGTGGTTATGGGTATAGCGCCCTCCATAGTTTTACAAGTGGCCACACCTTGAACAAGTCTACAATGGTTATCTTCAATATAGGACCAAATGTAAATTTGCCATTTGAATGCTATCAGTTAGAAAATGGACTCAATAAGTACACAAGACGTAACTGTGTAGGCAAAAAATCAGATAGAGACTAGAACCTAACCTGTCAATAAAGGTAAAGATTTTTCATCAGCTAAGCAGTCCTTGTAACACACGGCACCTTCACATACACTTGTTCACTTGATGTACCAACACAAAAATTACTTCCTTCAGTGATTTGACATTAGTAGTATTGTAAGCACAATACTTTCACACAACTGAACATACCTAGGCAAGACTTACCTTCGTGGTTAGTCTAGTGGACAATGAATTTTAAAATAAATGCTGTTGAGTAGGGCTTATAACTGTGACAAATAGCGTATTAACTTACCACTCCCACTAACTCGAATAGAAATGTAGCTCCAGTAAGTTTTTGCACCCCAAAACAATTCAAAGCGGTAAACAATTCAATTTCTAAGGTGATACGGGTAATGGTCGCTAAACCAGAGGATTCTGTTTAGTGAAGTTTGGGACGGGGTCGAACGCGGAGCGAACACAAAAATACGGAGGGTCAAAGTACAAAAAAAAATGGACATAATAAACGTTTCCAAAACATTAATTGGGCGGAGCGAGCCGTTAGCGAGCGAGACCACTTACAGGGGGTAAACACAAATTGAAATCGGGGATGTTTATTGGCGAGCGAGCGTAGCGAGCGAGACACTTACAGGGGTAACACAATCGAAAATCGGGGATGTCAGTTTGTTTATTTGTATATATGTATGGACGTACGTAAGGCATTTTTGTACTTTGACCCTCGCGTTTTGTGTTAGTTCGGTTGTCGACCCCGTCCCAAATTGCACTGAACAGAATCCTTTGGTTTATCGATCAGTACCCGTATCACCCTAGAAATTGAATTGTTTACCGTTTTGAATTCTTTTGCCGGTACAGTTAAAACTTGACAACTTAAGGGACTTCCATTTTCGAGTTAGTGGCGGTGGTAAGTCAATGCGCTCTTTGTCATGGTTATAAGCCGTGCGCACAGTATTTACCTGAAAATACATTGTCCACTAGACTACTGCGAAGGTAAATCTGTGTAGGGGCATGTCCAGCTGTGTCAAAGCATTGTGTGTTACAACCACTACTTAGCTAAAGAATATCACAAAGAAAACTTTTAAATAACGTGTATTGTTTTGTTGTTGTTGTTTTTTCCTTCAATTCAAGCAGTTGCAGAGAGTTGTTACTATAGCACTGAAATCCCTTTACCCTGTATGCTAAAATAAAAAACTGGACATTATTTTCAGTAGCTTCAGTGTTAAAAGTCAATGAAAGTGCCTGTACCCGGCTTGAGGCGTGAACTGAAATTGTGAATGTGTTGAGACTGTGCGTAGGAAGCCTCAACTTAGCCGGCTATGGGCTCTTGTTGCGTGTCTTTGGGTACAGTACTATCAGTGGCCTTCTTGCCGTGTGTTGAAGGACCAGGATGCTCACTTGTCAGGCGCAGCTAGGCACCAGCGGATTATGCCAATTTTTCTCCCGAATATGCTATTTGGCATTGCCACATTTTTTGCCCTATTATGCCCAATATTATGCCTAATTATGCTGACAAAAAGATAATTTTTTACACTCCATTAGCTCTGGCAAGATAAGCTGGGAGTTTTTCTTTAAGGCCAGTAATAACACCTGTGTCATTGAAGAATGGTATAGCACTCAATGAATCAATATCTGAAGCTATTGGTTGAAGTTCCTGAATTCTTGTTGGTCAGAAGTATCTCATAGCTTAAATTGGCTCAAGGGAGGTTTCGTATCATCACCAAATTTCAACTGGAAGTAATCGATTCCAGGCTGAACACATGACATTGCATAAGCCACATACTGTTGTTGAGCAAGGGTATTCCCAGGTGCTAGACTGTGGGCGACTGCAGTAGTGTTGGGATGATAAGCAGAGCTTATTACACTACGTACTTTCAATATCTCTTTGTAACAATTGACCATCAGTGCCCCATCTCCCTCCAAGTTGTATGTAGACCTCACAATTTGCTCGCCAATGTCAATCACAGCAGCTAGCTCCATCTTCAATTGACCAAGGCCAGGTACACTGTGCAATATTTCGAGCATTTTGGGTCTTAAAGAAGGACCAATATCTGTGTTAGCAGTCAAAAAAGGCTCGATGCCACCAAACTGTAGCATTATTTGGTGGAGGATTTCCCACTTGCTCCACCATCGTGTTTTGCTATAAGAGGCTACAGACTTGCCGGTTTGATTCTTCCAAAGCATTTTAGACTTAGGACAATGTGCAAAAAGAGATATCCAATAAGAACAGAAACTAGCAAGAAGAGGTGTTTTGAATTTGTCTCCAACAAGGTCTAAGGTATGGGAAAAACATCGCACATCCATTATTTTAGGATAAATAATCTTTACAACATCCATAGCTACACCATTAACACTGGCTTCATCCCTCATAGCTGCAAGGATTTCAGAGTTCTCTGTGCAGTCAGGCTGAAGCTCACACTCAGATTCAGAGTAGTCTGACAACCCAGATTCAGCTTCTGCCATGATGTTAGAGCTAGAAGGGAAGAGTGAGTCAAATTATGCCTTATGCTATGATGAACCGATTATGCCAAAAATTATGCCAGCATAATCCGCTGGTCCCTAGGCGCAGCCTAAGTATCCCGCGCAACCGCTGGCTGTGTAGCTTGCAGTCTTGCGAGACTAGGTGTTAAAAGCGCACACTATCCAAGGATTTTCTCGTTTCCTGGGACAGACAGAGGTGAACAACCATTTTATTAAAGTTAACATGCAGCTTATATAACATCTTGAATGGTGACATGTAGTGTGGGTTATAGACATGAATATGATTAAGTATAGTTCCTTATATGGACATGTGAGTGAGGTGTTGATAGAATGGGTGACATTAGAAGTAAAGTGAGAGGCTTGTACATGCAGATAAAGTAAACATTAGAAATAAGTGAATATATACTTGTACATAGCGTAAGATAGGATGAAAGTGAAAGTGGGCGTGTTTCTTTAGTGTTCCTTGTCTGGGTGGTCCCAGACAGTCAATAAAAATAGTATAGTCTTTAGGCTCGCTCGCCATTTGTGCTCAAGCACACCACTAGTTTATTTATTTATTTATTTGTATATATGTTTGGACGTACGTATGTAATTAAACGCGCCTCGCGCACATACGTGGTCGTTTAAACGCGCGCGCATACGTGGTCGTTCAAACTGAATACATGGTCGTTTAAACGGGCGCGCATTCCAGAACTTCAAAGTGTCAACATTTCCCCAGAACTTCGCTCGCTCGCCCAACCAATGCTACACGAGCATTTTCTAGTATTATTGGCGAGCGAGCGTAGCGAGCGAGACACTTACAGGGGTAACACAATCGAAAATCGGGGATGTTTGTTTATTTGTTTATATATATGGACGTACGTATGTCATTTTGTACTTTGACCCTCGCGTTTTTATGTTAGTTATGTGGTCGACCCCGTCCCAAATTGCACTAAACAGAATCCTCTGGTTTATCGATCAGTACCCGTATCACCCTAGAAATTGAATTGTTTACCGTTTGAATTCTTTTGCGGGTGCAGTTTTTCTATTCCAGTTAGTGGCGGTGATAAGTCAATGCGCTCTTTGTCATGGTTATAAGCCGCGCGCAACAGTATTTACTTGAAAATACATTGTCCACTAGACTACTGCGAAGGTAAGTCTGTGTAGGTGCATGTCCAGTTGTGTCAAAGCATTGTGTGTTACAACCACCTATTAGCTAAAGAATACACAAAGAAAACGTTTAAATAACGTGTATTGTTTTGTTGTTGTTTTTTTCCTTCAATTCAAGCAGTTGCAGAGAGTTGTTACTATGGCACTGAAATCACTTTACCGTGTATGCTAAATTTAAAAACTGGACCTTATTTTCAGTAGCTTCAGTGTTAGAAGTCAAAATCAATCATATAAAAATAGTATAGTCTTTAGGCTCGCTCGCCATTTGTGCTCAAGCACATCACTAGTATATAAATAAATAAATAAACAAACATCCCCGATTTTCGATTGTGTTACCCCTGTAAGTGTCTCGCTCGCTACGCTCGCTCGCCAATTATGAGGAGTTTGTTCATGCATTTTGTAATTGCACATTAATTTTGGTGCTGTGGTCTCTTTATTCTTATTATTTAGTGATGTTCAGTGTGGACTTCTTCAATGTCTAAATGGTACATACACTGGCATTTATGACAGTAACGAAGAAGTTGAAGGAGCCAGCGTCACACGACCTATTGCAGAGGGAACATGCAGGTACTTCCCAAGCCAGTGAGACTGTTGTATTTTACTAGCTAGTATCAGGCAATGACCTGTTCATACTAGAAACTGAAAATTTGTAAGGTATTCATTTGAGAATTATTTGCCATTAGTATGCTCAAACTGAGTGATTATTCAGCCATTTTCGGCTTGGACAGTCTATTCTAACAGCCAATTTGGCTATTAGAACGAGTAAAATTTGCTATTAAGTGATTATTTGTGAGCCTGCCAGGAATCACAGCTTGTGTTTTTGTGCGGAACAGACAAACCAATACAAACTGTGCTATCAGCTTGGAAACTTATTAGTTTCTAAGCATATAATCAGATTTTTTGAATGAAATGCAAAGTCCGTTGATCATCCAAGTCATTCATCATCTGCCCCACACAGTGTTTACTGACTGTACTGTAGCTTTAAAATGACTGAAGAATTTTTACTAACCACTGAGGTAAATTAAATGATCTGTGTTTTGTGATTGAATTATTCTGGTAGTAAAGGGTTCCCACTGGCAATAATAAAACTGGTTGCAAGTCCCTCAACTATTTATTCTTTATTACTGTAGCATCAGAATAATCCAGAAGTAAGCCGAGGACAACTGTATTTCAAAAAAGAAAAAAAAACCCGAATACAATCTGTGCTACCAACTTTTTTATAAATTTATTATAATACACACCCATTCTTATATATAATATACTCCTAATACATCTGAATCACATCTCATTCACTGGCCACTAAGTGTACATAAATATCACTGAGTGTCTCGCTCACTTTTCATAAGAATAAGACATTTGAGCTAGCATTTACCTGGATATTCACTTCCTTTTTGCCCTAAAATTTCATAGCCTATAAATCCAACTGAGTTTTTATATTTTGTTTTACTACTATTCACTCAACTATCTATTATAATAATAATCTTATTTTAGTGCATTTGAAGTAGTGTCCCTGAGTCCCGGGGTAGCGAATCCTAGTTTAGTGCACGATGGAACCAAGTGTGGTACAAACATGATTTGTTTAAGTCAACGATGTCGTCCACTATCTGCACTGCCAGCTGTATCCTGTCCAAAGGGAAGCAATGGACTCACATGTTCAGGAACCTCCAGAGGAGTAAGTCTCTTGCTACTGTTGCATCAAAACAATATTTGATGTTGCTGTCTTTTTATATTACAGGTTTGTAATAATCTTGGAAAGTGTTCGTGTAAATCTGGTTACCATGGAAATACTTGTGAGCAGCAAGGTTGGTTTTCCATGTGTGGGTTTTTGTTTTTTTTCAATTGCTTACCTAATGAAGCACCAGGAGGTGCGAACCCTCAGCGTATGTCCACCAGATAACCTCAATCAATTAAAACCCCTCTCCGTTGCAGAGATCAGCAGTAGAAGCGAACGTCTGTTAAAAATCATTTCAAACCTTTAGCATTTACACACAGACAGTTGCTACTTACAACGATACAAAGAAAGAAGCAAACAACAGAGCGAAGGGAACGCCTCTAGGTTAAAACAGATCAGCTCGCAACAACAGTACAAGCCAGCCAGCCACTCTCTAGCTGCAATTTTCAGCTCACGTGATTATAACGTGCGGCAAAGGGGGAGTGCAATAGCACAACGATCGTACGTACGGCTAAAATCGACTGGCTTTTTCTTGAAAACTAAGTCGAAACAAAAAAATTCTAGCACATTAAAGGGACTTACTTTGCAAATTTCTCTATCTCTACATCGTTTCAGAGCTCGGAAGGCCGTCGTCTTCGAGATCCATTGTTGAATGACACACACACACACGCACACATACACAGTGACTACTGTAACCCTCTCGCGCATGCGCGCTGAGGGTTAATGATACAAATAAAATAATGTTCGCACAAAATGCTAATTAGTTGGTTATGAAATGCCACAAGTGCAGGGGTGTTAATTAAGGAATGTTATAATTATAGTATCTGTCATGAGATAGAGGGTAAAAATGTATTTTATCGTTTTTGTTATCTCTTGTTTAACTTAGGAAAACTTCATTCTTCAGCACAAGATTGCCAAACAGCAGCTTTTATTAAGAAGCCCCTGGGACTTATACTTGTGTTTATATTTTTGAAGTTGTACTTCCTTTGAGTTTTGAAGTGCTTGATTAGCTAGCATTATTAGAGCAAATGAAGTGTTTGTCTCGTATTCTCTCAGTTGTGTAATTTGTTTTTGAATGCTAATAGACTGTATTTTGAAAGTATGAATATTAAAATGTCTCTATTGAACTTGCTCACAGAGTTGGAGTGACTTGTATGTCATGCTCAACCTACATGGTGCCAGCACTAACCTATGGTAATGAAGTTGTGTGCAAACTTATTGTTCCTGATGGTTTATTTTGGGAAGGGGGGGGGGGGGGGGGGGGGGGGGGGTAGTGCATGTAAGATACTTAATACCACAAATCATACCAATGCCATCATAAAGATGCTCCAAGTGAGGTTTCAATTACTTGACTATATGAGAGCTCTTCTCAGTTTGCATTTTGTTAATGTGAAGGAATCTCATTCACTTAATGTAAAGGAATTATGTTTGTAAGTCATGAACATATTAACTATCGATTGTTCAGATGTTCACCTCTTTACTGGGGTATTGACCACCTTCTCATACTCATGCCCAGTAGGACATTCTTTTTATGTTTCACTCTGGGAGCTGCAAGCATTTAGTTACCGAGGTCAGGTACAGGCTAGATTCTGTTCCTTGGTGTAACTACTTTAACTGGGGCTTCTGGTTTAATGGTCATCAAAGCAAGGAGGAAGTTGTCCTGAAACTGTTTTGAAGAAATGGTGGCAGCATACCTAGGGAAGAAGGCCAGATTGAGTGGCAGGTACTGAACTCACAGATTGTTGTGGGGAAGACATAACAGAGCAGTTGGAAGTGGAGTGTACTCCTTTTGAGGGATCAATGTCACTTTTTACATTGTATTAGTTTAGTAGAAAGAGTCTGGATGAAGCTTTTTGTTGATCATTAAGGTATCCTACATGGTGATATAGTACACTTTTTTGCTTGCTTGTTTTTTTTTTTTATCTTCTTAATGTAAAATTGAGCATGAAGGTGAACTGAACAAAAAAACTGGGTTAGCTAATGCAAATTTTAAAATTAATTATGATAAGAATTTTACTTAAGCTAGAAGTGTAGAAAGAGAAGAATTATTCTGATGAGGTTATTTGGTATTGGGTAGTAAGTTGCAACATACATACATACATCAATTTGACAGTTTTGGTCCACCTACAATGTATGCCAGGATGACCATGTTTAAGTGCTCCAATATGCTGTAAAAGAGTGTGTATGTGTTATGTGTCAACTTATAACAGCATGTTTGTAACTTCCCAGCTTTGACTATAATACATCATACATGCTGGAAGCTTCAATACTGAAAGCAACTATTTAGAAAGAGCAGAGGTCAACTCCAAAGCTGCCTATATATTAAGAACTTGGAACGACTGAATATATTGTATCCTGAAAAATGTCCATTGACAACCATAAGAAAAAAATCGTAGATTAATGTACGTGTTGTAAACTAGTTCGTTAACCTCTATAGTCTTGTCAATTTCTTGTTAACTGTAATTTATCTACACAGTTTACATATTCTGTTGTGGTTGTCAATGGACTCTTTTCAGGGAGTGTATAAATTTGTGTGTGTGATTGATGACTATACTAGCTAAGTGATCTCGATAAGTCAAGATGGGCATACTAATGAAGAAGTCGGAACTTTTACTTGATGTGCAATGTGACAGAGACTCAAATACCTTTTGAGGGATCAATGTTACTTATATTACATTGTATCATGGGGTCGATATAAAGTTACATACATGTAGCTAACACACTCTCACATTGACAAGATACACAGATATTTGAGATATTTAACATGTTCATGCTCACCACTAAAATTACAATTGTTCCCACTTCAAATATGTAAATTAATTGTTGATGCCAGTATCTGATTATCATGGAGTTGAAATGCTAATAAATGAACTGTTAAAGAATGAAAATGTAAAATCAAATACAATAGCCACTCAATTTTAAAAATATCTAAATGCTAGGAGCACATCACATTGTGTACCCCGCAATCTCTCATAAACCGAACCTCGTGCCAGGTAGCTGTGTTTTCATGAAATTTTCCTCCTCCTGCCTGAACTAAACAAGTCCCTTTGGCAGCCAAGGCCATTTCAAGCAATGCCACATAGCCTGGTGTCTTGTATAAGGCAACTGAGTCTACTCTCTTGTCCAAGTCTAATACTTTACCAAATAAACGATTGTGAAGTTCTAGTAGTCCGGTTTCCAGTACACCTTTCTGAAAAAAATAATTACCAGAATTTTCTTGAAATTTGTTACTGGAGTTAAACTTTAAGACCTCCTCATGAAGATAGTGGCTAGCTTTAATATGTCTGAAATATGCAGACCCATACTTTCCAGTATCTGTACTCAAAAATATGTCGCTTATGTTCTGTGATTCCTTTAATTCTTTCACTTTTTGGACTAATTTGTGCACACAAAATTTTGTCTGGTTCATCTGCTCCTTCACAGGTAAGTTCTGGAAGTTTTGGCTCCTAGCAAATTGTTCAGTTCTCAGCATAACACTGATGTATCCACTACTGGTGACATTGGGCATGTAAGTTGCCACATACTTACGTGACTGGTGGTAGATGTCCTGGTGTATGGGAAATAGCATTCCAAAAAATTCTGCTCTGTAACAATTAATATTCAAGTCTACATTTAAACGAAGTATAACATCATCCAGTGCAAATCCTCCAAAGTGGTTGAATAATACAACCACTTGATTGGGACTGAAATTACCATATATATTACTATTGAATTCCTCCATACTGTATCGCCTATTCTCATAACACACTTTGCGTACTATAGAAAAATTATATACACTAGCAAATGTTTCAGCAGATTTAGCGAAAAGAGGAGATTCAAAGAAATTGATTTCCTCACAAGACATACACAGGGAATTGTTGGAGCAAATTTTGTCCACGAGAATCAATTTCCTGGGGGAATGGTGGAGGAAGTCATTCCAACTCACAAGAGGGCTGAATTCTCGGCTGTCACTTTCTACCCGCCAGTGCCTTTCTTCGTACATGTCAAAGAGGTGAATATTATTTTCGTATTCTAAACTCTCCCCATCTGCTGTGTTTATATCCAGAGTAACTCCGAGCATAGAACCGTAATGAAGAAAAGGCTCAACCACTTCAATTTTTCCTGGCAGGGTGGAGGCCCAACATTGTAAAGAGATAACATTTATTGTTGCTCCAGATAATTGGTCTACATAGTGAGTGGCCAGCACATAGCCAATGCTTTCCTGATAGTCGTTAGTTGTGGATGTATCATCTAAAGAATAAGGAGTTGATAAAAATGATGAAGCTCTTTGTTCAAGGTACACAGGAGCAGGCTCGAAGTATAACATGAATATGAAAATATCCATTACCATTAGCAGCAGTAGACAGGCCAATACAAGTACAAGTTCAGACTTTTTCATATAATTAAGACACTCTAACCAGCTATTCATAGCATTGTGAAAATATCTCCTCGATAGAAGTTTCATGTTCCTATCGGCTATTTATATTTGCTTGGGCTTTCGGAGAGAAAGTAATAAAGGCGCCTCCGGCCGTAATTACGGGTGCACCCATTCGCGCGATCGGGCACACATTAAACACATTATAACTTCTACGAGTAGCTGCGGCACAGTTGGCGCTGCCTCGGAGGTATTCTACACCGTAGTTAAGGCCCGAGCGCAGCGAGGGCGCACTTTAAAATTTATCAATCAATTGACTAAAACTTTCTACAAAAACAAGCGCCAAGGTCAGTTATAAGGTAACCAATACAGTCTCGCGAGCCACACCCTTTACCGACTCGTGCGGGCCGGAGTCGGTGAAGGGTCTAGCTTGCGGGACTATTAACGCAACACTAGGGTCGCTGTAATTCGAAATATCTACCCGAATTGGCACAATAGAGGGTCAATTAGGTTTTCAGTTCTTTTGATGCTTTTCCTTATGCAGTGCTTTTATAAATACCTACTTCGAATGCAAATTGTACAAAAGATAAAATAGCTGAGTTGTCATTATTATTCAATTGCTTGGTGACTAGATTGATTTTAGGTTAATGAATGGTTGATTCATTATCTCCAAATATACAAAAATCTGAATGCAAACGGGTATACTTATATCAAGACAAGTACGCATGCCCGAGTGAACGCCAGCGTTTGCGCATTGCTGGCGTCCGTCGCGTTTCCTTGCAGTTGGTGGTTTGTTGGATATAGGTTGTGTCGAAGTTGTTCGGGAAGCAAATTATACGTTACTAGTGGATATTCTGTGCTCAAAGTTTAACCTGAGTGAGTTGAACAATTTATCAATGTAATCAAGAGAATGAAATAATTACAGATTGTATTTCCTCATGTGTTGTTATGAAACAGGATTTCATGGCGGCTAAGGAGCCAAAGTGTTCCCATTATTCCAAGCTTGATACTTGGGAGGAGTCAAGAAGTTTCTTGAAATTAACAAGAATCCAGGAATACCAAGGAGGGTAAGTAACCTTTGTACCAATGATTGTAAAAACAACGTAATGTAGTATTGATGTATTTGCAGGTATGGAAATATTCGTCACACATACAAAGATGATTGGAACAGTGAAGATGAAGACCTTCTGGCTGAAGTACTGTCTGGTCTCAACTTCTTCTCTGCTGAGAAAAGAACTTCAGCATCCTCCAAGGAAGAGGTTTGTTATTGTATACTGTTGCATCAATTTGCATCCTTTACTGTAATGCCTATAGTGAAATATGTTTATTCTTAGTTTTCAGGTGGTTATAACTTAAACGAGGACATGGAAGATGTCAAGGTATAGATTATTTACGCTAGGTTCCTATGTTCACCTATTTAATAACAAGTCTATATATGTGTGCTTGTAGCTTGGAGGAGCTAAGATAACTCTTATTCGAGATGATAAAATGGTGAGTGTGAAGCAAGCAAATAATGAATAATTTCTTTATAAATGTCTGTGTAATATTTCTAGGTGTCTCCTTCATTAGTGCGTTCTGCCTCGGAGTATTTATTCTTGCCTCTTCAGGATAGTTTTCCTGAGGAAACATTCCAAGAAGGTTATGCAATGAAGCATGTGGAGGAACTATCTGTTCAGGATGAACTAGAAGTCACAAGGTCAGAGAAGACTGACAGACTCAATAAGAGACAAACTACTCCATCATATCCTATAGACAACATAGATCAGTCTACTATGGAAGCACTTGGACAAGATGTGAGGAAAATGGAGGACATGAGTGAAGAGAAGACCTTGAGAGACATGAAGGATGGAGCAGACTTGAGGGATGCCATAATGAAATATGAAAGTGTGAGGGATGAAACGAATATCACGGATGAGAATGAGGATATGGAACTGATGAATGAGAGGGAAGAGAATAGTGTGAGTGATGAGGAAGATGGAGAAGAGAAGAAGGTATGGGAAGAGATAAAAGAGGAGGAAGAGAAGGAAGAGAATAGTGAGAGGGATAAGAAGGATGAAGAGGAAGAGAACGATTTAGAGAAGGGCATGAAAGATGTGTCGAAAGATGAGGATTTGAGAGAAGAGGATGTGAGACCAGAGAAGAGTATGAGGAGAAATGAGGACGCGAAGGAAGAGAGGGAAACAGAGGAAATTGAAAGGGGTGAAGACTTTGGCAATGAAAGTGAGGTGGGAGATCCTATATGGACAAGAATCAGTCGGATAAGAGTCACAAGGAAGGCATGGAAAGTGCCAGTTACCAGTGCTACAAAGACAGGAGATGGGGGGGGGGCAACAATGCATTGCTTGTATGCAGTGAAAAAGTGGTCAACACGCCTAGGAATGCTACAAATGAAAGTAGCACAACACTAACAAGGAGTGTTGCAAAGAAGATAAAAAAGGAGAAGAAGAAAACAGAAGCTAAACAAACAATAGTACAAAGAATAAAATCAATGAAAGCATTAAAGATTAAAACAGCTAAAGCAACTGTAAATCCAGGCAAAGGAGCTAAATATGAACAAACTGAAGAAGCGCATTTAAAAGAACTAAAGACAGAAGCTACAAATATGATGGATGAATCACCCCAAATTGATGCCCATAGACTGGAAAACATTACTAACAATGCAGACAAAAAGTCATGGAATACAATCGTGTATGAATTAAGTAAGAAGGCAAGAATCTTATTGGATAAAATATGGTGTGTGGCCTCTATTGTTGGACGATATACTGAGATTATCCTGACCAGTTTAAACCCCTACAATGTTAGTTTTGCAGTCTAAAAAATCAATTCATTACTTATAAATATATTACATTCAAATGAAGCAAAATAAATAAAATATAATTGAATCAAAAATATATTTATTTATATAAGCAAAATTTTCTGCTGAAGTAAGTAGTCCAGGCACAGAAACAAGTGGAGGGATCAACCGAGTGGATAAAGCAGTGTCTGATCCAGAAAATATTTCCAAGGAGTGATCGTGCATGCCACATCAACAAATTATTGCAACCAGTTCCCCTTTTTGTCATTAACAGCTGAGTTTTGATGCTTAAAAATGAACTTGTGTGTGAATTTTCTTCTGCTTGTGACCCAAGTATCCAAAAAACCTAGAAATGGCAAGCTATTAAGCTCTCCAGAAGTCGTCTCAGGGAAAGTTTGCTTGAAGTGGGTGCCTGTGTCAGTCTTGACTGAGTGAAAAAGTAATAGTGTTTCCTACTGACTAATATAAAGAGTGCTTCTGATGTATTCACTTACATGCCCAAAGAATAGAGTATTCATTTCAATAAAATTAAAGGGGGCATGGGGGTTACACGTCATCCTATTTCTCCCATGGATCAGCCCATTTAAAGTCAAATGATTATGTCTCTACTAAACTGACACCAGACTTGTATTGTTAGAAAGAAGAAGAGCTCCAGAGTGAATAAGTCAGTGATTAAATATGCTTAGTGTAGTTCAAACATGGATGACTTAGCTATGATGACTTAGCTATTCCATTTATAGACTTAGCTATTCCATTTATAGCAATACCGGCTAAATTGCATGCATTTGTATCAGATCAAGCAATGAAGGCTTATAAGGTACAAGTAGCTACATAGTTAACTGAGCCTCTTCAATTTTTGGGGGGCTAGAATTAAAAGTCAGGTCCTATGCTCAATTTTTCCTACCTAAATTACAAAGTGTCATTTAACTTGTTAGCAATTACAGGTTATGTTATTCGTGATACCACTACTAAAGCAAGACACATATAAACTCTATTATGGAAATGGCTGTCTCTCTGCAGCCTTCTACTACAACTTAGTGCTGTTCTATCTAGAGTGCTACAATGGATGTGGGGTATTGAGTAGCAAAGCACAGCACTATTGTGGGTCTGCAGGTCGGTCCCTTTAAATGCCCAGCCTCAGAAACACAGTGTCAGCCAAAGAAAACTTCCCTCTATCGCAGAAGCTCCTGGACTTTGAAGGGTTCAGTGCACTGCCACCAGAGTTATTACTCTTGAGTGGCTACTGATCTGTTCCTGATACTTTTAACTGGTCGCTCTACCTATCTACCTAATCCCTGAGTTAGGGTGGAAGGTATTTCAAGTAAAAGGTGATACAGAAAGGTGCAGTGGTGCACAAACTGAGTAGTGACTGAAAGTTGCAGAAGGAAGACACACAAGAACACAAACACAGATAGCTACAAAACAAGAAACACATAAATGACAATCTTGTGCATCTCTTTAGGACGGTCCCACAACAAAGACCTGAAATTGAAGCAAATTATCCTACAAAGTTTTGTATCTAGGAAGCTTTGATTGGTTCTTCACATATTAAGATATAACAGTAATCTTTTAAATGTGTAGCTATTCATAACAGTTCCACTCAATTTTTTTTTTTTTGGGGGGGGGGGGGGGGCGGACATTTATATTATCGCTCAAATTTTGGGGAAGGGGCACAGGCAGTGCCTTGCCGGTTCTTCTGCCTCTGTCTGGTGTCAGGAATGGAATATCAGTATAGTGGAGCCAGAGAGCCAATCTCCGTCTCTCACTAGGAAAGGAGTCGTTAATAGAGTGAAACCGAAACCACTGACCCTTGCTCCATTCCAGTGGTTGGGTAAGAGGTCGTTCGTCAGAAACCGGACACAAAGATGTCTGTTAGTACCGAGAAATGGCAGTATGTACCTACAAAAAGTCGAAAGGTTAATCATTCAGATGAAGGAGATCGCCATAAAAGCGGTAAGCCACTAGTAGACCCTTTACGGGGTTCGCACGCTATTGAAAGGGAGTCTTACTACTGTTGGGTTTCGTTGTTGTACTGTTGGGTTTCGTTGTACACGTGCGTGTCCTAAAAATTCCAGCTGGCCTGAGTCACTCGAGTGCACCCTTCAGTATGTACAGCCAACGTCATACGGAAGAGGAGAATTTGGAGCCCAATAATAGAAATACAGAGCAAGCCAAGCCTCCACCTTCACCCAAGAAAACTAAAGGCCAACAGAACGCAGCCAAGAAACCTTTGGCTTCTAGCAAGAAAACCAAACCTAAGAAACAAACTTTGGAGGAGTGTATATCTCAGGTTGGTGGAGTGTATATTACTAGTAGACAATTAAATTTTATGAAAACTGTAAGCTAGTCTGAACATCGACCCTCTATTTATTTGTTTGTTTGTTTGTTATTTAGTTAGATGCTGAACGTATTTCAGAGTTGGTGAGCAGTTCGCAGGACTCATTGTGTGACCATTTGGTAAGTTCCTAGTATACCTCAAGCTTCCTCATTTCCTAGACAAGTGTTGGAATTCTTGAAATATGTTGACCAAGGATGTTGTAGTGATACAGAACACCGTTATTACTGGAAAGTAGAGTGAAACTGGATGCTATCAGGGGGATACAGATTTGAACCCATTGTCAGTGTATATGTGTACATTAGACTCGACATGCATTATAGCATACACGTGATTGAGTGAAGAAATAGACTACCACTGGATATGCACTCCTGGTATTGTGGAGGAACTGGGAGTTCTGTTTACAGTAATCTTTGGTTTCATTAGCTCTTTTCTCTGAAGTTAAACTTTTCTCTGAAGTTAAATGTTTATTTAAAATAAATGAATGAAATTCTTTTGAAATGTTAGCTGTACAAGCTAGCTCACATGTGTGCTTGATGACATTACGGGTAATGTTGCTGTACAAGCTAGCTCACATGTGTGCTTGATGACATTACGGGTAATTGTTGTGTTTTGTTGGTGTGACCACTAGCTAGTTCAAGCCATTGTAGTGAGTCTCGTGTTGTTGTTTTTATAAATTAAGCATACTGTCTTGCCCTTTACCCACTGCCCATATGAATATTTTGATGCCATTGGACAGCAAAACCAGTACACTTAGTTGTGACTGTAGAAAACTATTTTTTACAACAATTCATTTCAAGTACATGATGATACCTTATGTATTGAGGAAGCTAAATTGTGGGTAATAAAGGGGAACAATTCTGTTTAGGTGGGTGGGAAGCTCAGCTGGGGGGAGGGGGAGTCCCACTGTCCCCTCCCTCTTCTGTATCAAACGCTGCACGGAGAATAAGAAATGGTTGATTTCTCACTACTTACAGTGAGATCTAAGGCTTTGTTGTGGCCCGGACTTATACCTATGTTGCAGTTATTTGTCATTTCTAGGCTGAAATAATAATATTAGTAGTTTCTCCTAGTTTTTAACAGCTGCTGTATATTTAATTAAAACTTAACCGTCGTTTCAACTTCTTGCTGAAGTTGAAGCATCAGGTTAAGTCTTAATTTAATGTATATATTGGCTGTTGAAACTGAGAAAAACTACTACTATTTGTTGCAGTTCTTTAGAGCAGTGTTGAAAGTTGAGAATGGGAGCTTGGAAAATACTCTACTCTGCCATAGTTTTTTTCTCCTGATTTCTTTAGTTTTCCATTTATTCTGAAATGTTCTCTTAATTGTTGAGTGAAAATTTTAAATTGTGGTCAAGTTCATTTTATTATATTTTGGCAGTGTGTAAATGAAAATATGTCTTTTTCATTGATACAGTTGAATAATCTTTAAGTTTTGTCCTTCGTACTCTGTTGATGTTTATTATTATCATCATCATTATCAGTATTATTATTGTTACTAGCAAGTATCCCGCCACACAGTGGTGCCTGGTGTACTAACTTGTGCAAGTTAGGAGTGCAGTAGCACAGGGTAGTTTTATCCATGGTTTTCCTCTCCTGCTCTCTTTTTCCCACAGCCATCCAGGCCCTTTTTTTCTTATTCATCTTTTCATCTCATGGATTCCCTTCTCTTCCTGTCTACCTCTCCTGCTCCCCACAGTATCTCTACCCTTTCTGTGTATTTTCTTTCACTTCTTCATTGAAGTAATTACATCAGTCAGCTTTTTCTCACCTGCATTGACCCTTGCATTCTCCTGCTTCTCTGCCTCTCTTATACCTATTATGGTAAGCTACTGTAGATGTTCACTCTTTACCAACTCAGTTCAGTGACCCAGTGTTCAGTATTGTTGGGATACAATCTATATAATAATACGCTTGTGTGTCGGTAACGATGACCAATGACGACCAACGGCGGTGTGTATTCATGAATAATTCATGGCTTTGTACGGTTCGGTAAAGCATCGTAACTTTGTGGTAGGTAAAGTGTCGTCAAATTCAGTAGAACATGCTGGTTATTTCTAAAAAGTGGGTGCAATAGACGATGGAAGGCAGCATAGGTTTAAAAAAAGAAGGCGAAAGTACGGAAGAGAAGGTAAAAGCCAATTAATTGCAACTGAAAAGCGGATGGAATCGGCGAGGTAAGGTGGTGTGTGTTTAAAATGGAAGGGAAGAAGGAAAAAAAGGCGAGCGATTAATTAGTGGGTGGAATCGACGAGTAAAGGCGGGGGTTAGTTTTCAAAAGAAAGGCTAAAGTAAGTACGAAATAGAAGACAAAAGTTTCTCAAAGGAGGACAGAAATTCAGAAGCAGGAGAGATAGACAAAGGAAAAGGGGGTGGGGTAGAAGAAAAGCTCAGATAGTTCAGAAAAAAGGGAGTAGGAGAGGGAAACTGATGTAACCTTACCAATGGTAGAGTATGATAACAATGATAAAAATAACTTGTGTTACTGCATTCTTACTTTGCTATATGTCAAGTGCCGCTGTGTGGCTGGATACTTGCTAGTTATTATTATTACTACTATTATTATTATTATGTGTAGAGTGGACTGAAAGAAATACAGGGCTACCTCCAGTCTGTGCTAGGGAATACAGAGCAAGAAAAGGATTATGTCTACCCCACCAAACCTCCAGGTACGTACGTAGGACTGTGAGTGACACCGTGCGGGCTTGCTGGTGTTGTGTGACAAAACCGTGTCACATATTCAACACAATTTTTGACCAATAATCATGTTAATTATGAGTTATGTAATGCAGACTAAATCTGGAAGTGAAAGGTTTAGATTGCAAATACAATTGCATAACAAGTGCTTCATTTCAAAAGAGTATCCGCAATTGCACTGTTAATAATTCAATGGCGGATTTAACAACGCAATATGGACAGAAGTTATTTGCAATACAGTTTAGTACAGGTGCTCAGAAGGAGGGGGAGGATCAAGCAAACAAACAAACAAACTCATTAGTCTGATAGTTTCACCTTTATGTAACTTTATAACTTAATCAACTAGTGGTGTGCTCTAGTGAGCTGGCCTATGAGTATGCGTGACTGTGACAGGAAAATCAAGCACAACGCGGGCCCCATCAAACAATTATTTTTTTTTACACTTACACTGTCGTTGACAGATATTAAGCTCTCCAAGTTTTATAGATGTAGCTTTAACTGTTACCAGTGTACGCGACCTAACCATTTCAATCCATGGGCTTCTGTAATGCATTATTAGGAAATAAATCAATGTTGTCCCGATATTTACGCGCGCTGTGTTGTGCCCAATTTTCTTGTGCATGGTCACATATTATATATACTGACAAATGACTTGAATTAATACACCCCTTATAGTGTCTTGCTTGCTATGCTTTCTACCTGATTATGTTATCTATGTTCCTGTGTCTCCAGGCTACCCTCTCACTCTATTACCGGCAACTATCACCAGCACTCTACTGGAGTATATTAGAGAATGTTCTGTAGTGGCTCAAGAGAAGGCGTTCATATATTGCGTTGACAGGCTACTGTCTGACCTATTGGCAGGGTCCAGCACCTGGGCCACCAGGATTATGGTGCTGCTGCTCATCAAAAGCAATCATTCTGTTTGTGTGGAGGCCAGCAGGATAGTATGTTATAAGGGGGTGTGGCTGGATGGATATTGTGTTTGTAGGGGGTGTGTTTTTTTTTTGTTTTTTTTAATTTTCCAATTTTTCTCTGCAATTGTCAAGTTAAGTTTTTGTAGTATTGAAAATCAGGGATATTTGTTTATGTATGTGTTTGGACATACATATGTCATTTTGTACTTGACCCTCGCATTTTGTGTTTGCTTCGTGGTCTACCCCTTACCATACCTCCACCAAACAGAATCTTTCAGTTTAGCGATCCCTTATCATTTAAGGAAATTTAATTGTTTACCTCTTCTTATTAGGTTGTTTCTAAACGCTACAAGATGCACTTAGGTCTTAAAACTTACTTCTAGACTCAATACTGTGCAGTAAATCTCTAGAACTTCTTGTTTTTTCAAGTCGTATGGCAAAAGGTACTATGGTATTGACACCCTTTACCAAGGTGATTTAAAAAAAATCTGCCATTTATATAGTTGATGTGAGTACTTGTTGTCAAACACTACTGGTAACTCAGATAGTCAGAATGCGATGTTAGAGACTACAGACAATACCAGTACACGGGAAATTGAGGTAAGAGAATAGTTCTGTATTTGTTAGATGAAGTATGGTCACTGGATGGCTACGTACTTATACATTTAGAAATGGACTGATAGATACTTTTGAAGTGTTTCGTTTGTGCACGGGCTTGCTTGCCATTTGTGCTCCAGCACATCACTAGTATGTAATAATTTCTTTGTATGAATACTGACAAGGTTCATGATAATTATCAAGTTCTGACCCTTCATAAAAACTAGATTCACACTAGATTGAAACTTTCTCACCTAAAGGGGTCTGGAAAAAAAGCAAAGGAAAAATGTGAAAAAATCTTAATTGTTGCCGGGGATTTGAACCCAGGGCCACTGGCTTTAGCCACCAGTTCTCTAACTACTGAGCTACGACAACCCTGGACTTCTAAGACCTTCACATTTTCCTTTATACTGTTGAGTAGTACCGCTTGGTGCAGTCTCGTACTCAACAGACCACCAATTGTGTGCTGTCAGAACACCTTTTCGGTGTCGACTGGAAACACTTCCCCCTCTGGAGAGGAGCCATAATTTGTGGATGGAAAAGGCTTTATCATCACAATTATCAAGTTCTGACCCTTCATAAAAACTAGATTGAAACTTTCTCACCTAAAGGGGTCTGGAAAAAAGCAAAGGAAAAATGTGAAAAAGTCTTAGTTGTCGCTGGGGATTTGAACCCAGGGCCACTGGCTTTAGCCACCAGTGTTCTAACCACTGAGCTACAGGGCTACAGAAGTTGTGGGTTGTCGTAGCCCAGTTGTTAGAGCACTGGTGGCTAAAGCCAGTGGTCCTAGGTTCGATTCCTCGGCGACAACTAAGATTTTTTCACATTTTTCCTTCGCTTTTTTTCCAGACCCCTTTAGGTGAGAAAGTTTCAATAGAGGTTCATGATACTTTTTTTTTTCCCCTTTCAACAAGTGAACTTGTGTGTATAATTTATATGGGAACACAGGAGTTGAACTTGAAGAGATTTTCCTTATTTATTTATTTCACAGATTAAGATTCACTTACAATCTAACATCAATAAGATCCCTGAGGCACTGTCTCTGCTGTGGGTTGGGCTGCCACACCCCCGTTTCCATCTCGCTACTGCAGTTAGGATGTGGCCGGACTTGTGTCTTCCTCTGTTCCACCATCAGAGCCTACCCAAGCAAGTCTTCAACTACATCCTCCAATACACCACCATGCTGCTGGAGTGAGTGGGACCCTGAGTGTACATTTTTAAATAGGGTGTACATTTACACTCAATTGGGTGTGTTTTCAAGGATTTGGCATACGTTTACGTTTCCTAGTCATTGTTCCTTTGATGTTCTTATAACTTTTAAGAACCATAGATGGATTATTGTAGTGAGTTTATGATGTTGCTGTATAATTCTTGGCCCATTCAGAGTGTTGTGTGAGCATGAAGACAAGACCTTGTTGCTGGATCTGCTCAACCCTACGGCCATGTGTCAGCTGCTCAAGTCTCACCAGCTGTTAACCAAGAAGTAAGAGTTTATTACATTTTTGTTAATAGCAAATTTTTATTATTATTTGTATTTATTCAATTTTTTTATTTATTCAATTTTTTATTTATTCAATTTTTTATTTATTCAATTTTTTTATTTATTCAATTTTTATTTTTATTTTTTATTTATTTATTTATTTATTCTTTTTTCTAAATGTTATATCTTTGAGGTGTACTACATTTCGGTGTCAGAGCATTTTTAAGGGTCAACATTATTTAATTGGCTTAGTCATGCTTAAGTTTGCTCTTTGAAATTCAACTTTTAGTTAGATTTGAAGGGGAAAAAAGGTGCTGATTATTATTTCTGAACTTGTTTTAGGTCACAAAGAAATGTGCAAGACTTTCTATCAACAGTTCCAGTAAGTTGTGATTGTATGTATAATAGTGATTATAGCTGTCAATATGATTGGTTTAGATATAGTCCTATCATTTAATAGTTGACCTTAAACAAATTGCAACACAAACTTTTTCAATTGTTTCTAGTATAGAAGAAAAAAAAACGTGCTTTATAACATACTAAAAGTCCTAAGAAATCCTTTGGAGGGAAAGTATAGAAAATTTCATTATTAATATCATGCATGATTGGACCGTAGAACTTTGATCAGAGTTCTACCATGTGGTCAACCAGTGAGCTGTGAGTAGTGTGGTAATTTCTAGCAATGGAGAAGACAGATGACTGTGCTATCTGCAAGATTCCCATACATAGGCCATAGGTCCCAACTTTTGAAATCACCACATAGCGACACTTGCTGTGAAGGGAGGGGGAGGGGTGAGAGAGATAGGTACATTTGTGACTTAAACCAGTTGCTTTTTTTACAATCTTTTAATAAGCTCTCAGGAAGTTCGGAACTAAAACAACAACATTTATTATTAAACTTCATTGTCATGAGTTAAAAACAATGCTCTGATCAGCATTTGATGTGGGAATATTCTCATAAAGCTAGTTAAAATTGGGAACCTGGGTTCACCTTTGAAGTGAACAATTTTTCCAACTACCCACCAGTATCTACCAACTCGAGGCTTCTTTGTTTCCTCAGTTGCAGTGTATTCCATAGGTTTAGGAAGATCAGAAGGTGATAAAACACAGTCATACATTCATCCCTAAGCTTGTCAAGAGATTCTGAATCAAATATATGAAGCTGTGGAAAGTGTTTTGTTAATGACAAAGCTGTGTCTGGTTTGAGTTTCCTGGCAGAAGTATTTCCAAGTCACATGTCATCATGCTATCACCAAAAGGAAATTTATGCACCATTTTCTTTAAATAGTATTCATGAAAAAAGTCTTACAGCTGCAAAAAATGGTTTTATGTCATGTTCTTCTTCCATAGTTGCAACAGCATCCATGTGTCATTCCATATACCCAAATTTTCGTCTTCCAATTGATTATCAAGTCTGAAATGTTTAAACTACCACTGGCAGCTTCTATAGCAGTAATAGTCAATATATTTGCAGCATAAGCGTTACTAAACTGTTTCCTTCAGTATACAGCTGACAAGTATTGTTTTCATAAGATTTCTGGAATACATGATTAAAAATGTCCATGTGAGGAAGAACAAAGGAGAGAAAGTGAAGAAGTGGAAAAGTTAATGGGTTTAACTTCTTACCTGCAAGTTTGAGAGTGTTGCTTGAGGTCTGATTATAGGGAAAGATGTTTCTACAAAAATTGCATCGATTGAACAAGCAATGCAGGCAAACAAGGCTAAGAGTTATATAACACCTCTTCAACTGGGTTGGGTGTACAGCGCCATCACCACTTTGCATCTCGTGTCCTGATAGATACGCTACACCAGCATGGTTTCTGCTGCTCATACAATGAAGTTCACTGGTTTCAGTAAAATACCGTGCAGTACACAGCTACTGTGGGAAGATTTCCAGTTTACTATCACAAGGAAGAAAGAGTAGGTATGACTGCTGTGATCTGTGATAAAATCACACAACTTCAAAGCTGAAGAACCGGCAGCATATCTTGATATCCTCAGAAAGGTTTCTACTTCCAGGTACAGGAATGAAAGGAAGTAGCCTATCTGATAGAATGGGGCTGGGAATAGCGTGAAGGAAGACTAATGCTTGTCAGTATGCAGACTGCTGCACTTTGAGGTGTGCATGCTGGATACATAATGTTAAGTGCACTCCTGCATGTGGGAACTGCAGAGGATCTGACAGTCTTTCTTTCGATGAGGAAAGTGATGAACATTCTGATTAAAAATATTTTTAATCTATTTGTTTCTCCGTTTTAGTATAACAACTATTTGTAATTTAACATTAACAGGTGCTTGGCCACCATCGAATGGCTAGATTTAACTAAAAAGTGCATTAAAGTTTAAGTTCAATTTTCTGTACTTTCCCTTCGGATTTCTTAGGACTTTTTAGTATGTTATAGAGCACACTTTTTGGTGCTAGAGAGTGTTAGTGTTGCTATTTGTGTAAGGTCAAACTCCTTATTTTCATACAATGACTGGACTATTACTGGTTGTGTTGCTAGGATGCTGTTATAGATGGCAGTTCAGATGCTTTCCTGGCGGACTACTTTAAAGAAATGTACAAGTTTCTCCCCTCAGAAAACAATTCCTTCCTTATCTCATTTGTCATTGCCTGCTTGAACCGATCGGGCCCCAGCTGGGAGGTGTGGCCTTCCATAAGCTCCTCCCCTCCTTCATCCTCGTCCATCCTGTTAGAAGAGCTTCTTGTGGCAGGAAGCATAGAGATCCTTCCTCTGCCTGTGCGTGAGTGGGTGGACATCATGTCTAGACTCTCTTATAACATCCCTTCTAAAGACAGGCCATTAGTCAGGGTGAGTGCGTGTATGTATGTGTGTGTGCACGTCAAATACAAAGAAAAACAACAAAAAAAATCAAACTCTATATATTAAATGTGCTCTTATCACAGTTGCTAATATGCGCTGTGTAATGGTACTATCTTTCCTAGTACTATACCATCTTTCCTAGTACTATACCATCTTTTGTGCTACTTCACCACTTTTACTGGTACTGTACCACTTCCTGATACTCTACAATCTTGTCTGGTATTGTATGTTTTCTTTTTGTTTTGTTTTTAAACATTACCACCTTTCCTCATACTATTCCTGGTCCAGACGAAAGGTGAAGAGGGTTTTACAGAATTGTTGATCTTAGTTTGTGCTTGTGATAGTGTGAATTTGATTCCTAACAATTAGTTTTGTGTTTTCTGTACTGTTTAGAAACTGGTTGCTATGAACTGTGCTGCTGTGGAGGACTCTAGTGTGGAAGTGCTGGCAGATGGAACTGAGACTTGGGGGTGGTGCAGTGGGTGTGGCTTTCTAGTTATACTGCTGTGCATGGTGTACCTCTGTGCTCTTTCGTTCATCCTTTATAAAGTGTCTACTCAAGGTGTGTGTGTGTTAATACAATTGAACGTAAAAATGTCACTAATGGAGCTGTTAGTCTCAAGAATGTGAAATGTATGTGCCAACATTTCAACAGTAAGGATGATCAGAGTGGAGGGGGAGGACACTCGGGTAAAATAGAAATGGGTGTGGCTAGGCTTTAATTCCATCACATTGTATTGTTGCGTTATAAATAGTGACGTCTATTTGGTGACTGTTCAGCTTGTCCCCTCCTATAGACTGTGTATTACTTAATCACCTTATAAAGCAAACAACCTCTGATTTGTGGAGCTGAAAGCCTGGTCCCAAATAGTTCTCAGTGCAGATGTTCTACTGTATTATATTTTTTTAAACATTTTGCTGCAGGTCCTGGGACTGTGTTCGCACCCATCGTGGAGGTCATCGATGTCCAGTGGGTGGAGAAGGCGTGGCAGATGGTGGCATTTGTCCTGGACTACATGTGTTCGTTTGTGGTCAAATGATGCACCGACTGATGGCGTTGGTCACAGTATCACATGTTTATTCTCTGCTGCGTACATCAGATAACTCATTTTACCTCGGATGTATAAAATAGTTGGTTCTATCAATTTTCGCTGTAAATATCAACAAAACTAATCTCTTGAAAGGTTGTTCTAAGCAAAATATCAAGTTCTGACCCTTCATACAAACTAGATTGAAACTTTCTCAACTAAAGTGGTCTGGAAAAAAGTGAAAATGGGTTTGATTCCTGGCGACAACCAAGATTTTTCACTTTTTTGACCCCTTTAGTTGAGAAAGTTTCAATCTAGTTTTTATGAAGGGTCAGAAAAAATAGAATAATTGTGATGATAAAGCCTTTTCAATCCACAAATTATGGCTCCTCTCCAGAGGGGGAGGTGTTTCCGGTTGACACCGTGGTCTGTTGAGTACAAGACTGCAGCAAGCGGTACTACTCAACAGTATAAATGGAAAATGTGAAGGTCTTGGAAGTTGAGGGTTGTCATAGCTCAGTGGTAGAGCACTGGTGGCCCTGGGTTTGATTCCTGGCGACAACCAAGATTTTTCTGTTTTTTTCCTTCTACCAAACCCCTTTAGTAGGGAAAGTTTCAATCTAAAAACCTGTGTCTATTGATCTAGAATATTCCTTGCTAGATTTTTCCCATGCTGATACAATTGGAAATCCACCATTACTATATACAATAGCATTGACAATTGGAACAAGATCTTTTGAATTTATATGGCTATACAAGCAATTCTGAAATATTGTATAGAGAAATATTACGAACACAACTGTAGATTTGAATACAATAAAATATATTTTATGCTCACAAATAAATAAAACAAAGTGCCTCGAAATTAATTCTCAGGATTTTTTAAGTGGATCTGCAGCTCCCGTATTCTCTGGGACTGGTGTGAGAGGATCTGTGCTGGTGTGAGTCAATGTTGCTAAAGACGGCATGACAAGAACATGAGAAGTGCGCTTGTGCCGCTTCACTCCTCCCTGGTCTAAGAAGTGCAGCTCTTCCAAGCTGATCTTGCGCATGCCCATGGCGTTGCTGCTGCCACTGGACATCCTCTGTCTCACTATCACAGGAGACTCCAACCCCTCTGCGTGGGTGATGCCTCGTCTCTTGGGACTGGGGGTTCTTCTCAAAGGAGAAAGATCAGCGCTCATCCTGGACCCGGAGCCACGGCGTCCAGTCGGGACACCTGGGGGAAATGTGGAAGACCTTCGACTGAATCGAGGGTGGTTCTTGTCTATAGCTTCTTGCACGCAACGTCTCCTAGTGGCTGTGTTCAGGGACATTGTCATGGCAACCCAAAGCCACTCTGGAGTAAAACTGGATAGCCAACTCTACACACACACACACACACACACAGAGAGAACAATGGTTAATTTGAAGAATACAGTTTGTTTTGTATTGATTTTTTTTTTGTCACCATCAAATCGCCACCTTGTGTATGTACGTATATATGTGTAAATGTGTATGCATAAGTTATACCATGAGGTGGAGGTTAGTACATGATTTACACAACCTAGGGTTGAAGGCCCAAAGATAGCTTAAATCTAGTTGTGACTGAACAGAGGAGTGCAACTGACTTGTTCCATGGCTCTATAGGAAACCACATTCATTCCTAGAAAGTAAGTATGATCATTACAACTTGAGATATAGTAGAACTTCAGTTATTCAAACTTCAATTATCCGAACACCCATGTGCAGATATGAAAAAATTGCTTGACCATGCCCCATCATCAGTGCGTGATAATACTTTTTCTATGGTGTTTAGTTATCCGAACACCTCTCGGTTCCAACGTGTTTGGATAATTGAAGTCCTACTGTACTTGATTGGCCAGTTTAGATGAACCCTAGTACAAGTGTGTGTATACTTGTAGTATGTATATACATACCTGCAGTGAGTGAGGCCAGTATCCACATGTTCTGTGACTAGCTCCAAGACAGGACATGGCGTGGCGCACATACTTTTCAGGACTGGGAGAGAACAATGACGGCTCACAGCCCGGACCACAGATGGAGCACGGTAGCAGAGTCTGCAGGAAAAGGAAAAAAATTGCATTCATCGACAATCCCATTAATTAGCTAAGGCGGTGTGTATTTTATAATTGAACTTTTGTACTAATTTTTAATCTATGAGTTTTCAAATAGGTAGAAAGAGTTTAATGATCACTTCGTTGAGCTTATTACTGGGTAGATTCGTTTCAAGTTCTTGAATTACAGATTCAAGTATTGGTCCAGGCTGGTTGGGTTATACATAATTATATCGTTAGACAAAAATTGGAAGAACTAATGTTCATCAAATGTAATACATTTTAGTGACTTAGCTTGAAGAGCAATTTATGCTTTTAAGTACAAAAGTTCCAATTATAGAATACACACTGCCTTAGCTAATTAATGGTGATGCAATTGTATTTGGCGAGCGAGACACTATCTCGGCAAACACTATATCTCAGATAGCATTTGTAATTTATTTGAGTTTGTTAAAGTATTGATATTTGTATTTACATACTATCCAAAAATATTTGACCCCAATTCTGGTATGTAATTAAATTGCAAATCAGATATGCATGCAAACACAAAACACAACTTAATTATACACATCAGACAAGAATACAAGGAAGTGTACATATCAAATTCATTGCTTTAAAATTTGCTACCAGAGATGACTAAATACGCATGGAACAATCGTTCATTCTCAACTATATAAAATTTGGATTAATAAATAATCAGCTTGCTGGAATGAATATATTTTCAATGATTACCTGTACATATACGCCCTTGTTCCTGTTCTCATAGTATAGGGCTTGAGAAAAGCTGTCCATATACGCCTACAAGGAAGACAGACAGCAACGTATGAAAAACATTTGCCAAAGTATCAAGTCATACAGTATACAATAGCTACAAATGTACACATACACACATACACACACACACACACACACACACACACAGCTGCTATAAAGATCACATGATCCTGAATGTCACTCAAACTAAATTAAGTTGTATTGGAGGTGCTAGAACGTACATACATATATACACACACACACATACCATGGTGGCAGTAAATTCGGCGGTCAGTGGTACGGGTGGAGTGCATGACGAGATGCTGGCCACATTAATGATGATGCCACGCCCCCTCTGGATCATCTGCGGCAGGCACATGTGCGTCATGACGGTCACTGCCGTCACATTCACATTCACGAGTTGCCACATGCGCTGGTGGGGGACCAGAGAGAAGTACTGAGGATGATCGTATCTCACAGCCACATTGTTTACTGCATAAACAACAACAAAACTTCATGCTTGACAAATTGTTTGGATCACAAATGAACCACTGATTGTAAAAATAAGAAGGGAAAAAAAAAAATAGTGCACAGCATGAGTCCACAGGCCTTAAAAATTGGTCCCCTAAAATATCTTCAGTATAGTTGAAATGTAAAACATACACTGCAGAATTACTTTAACGAGCTGCATTACACTAAGAAATATTCCATTCATGTACTAAGCTATTAAGAATGTAAGAATCCAGTAGTAAGCCAGGTTTGCTCTACAAGTACCCACCTAAGATTCCAATCTCAAACTCTTTGAGAGCTTCTTCCACATCTTGGTAGACTTTGGAACCCAGAGAGAAGTCAGCATAGATACCGTGTGTCTGAATGTCTTCGTACTGAGCCTCTGAGATACCACATTTATACATAAACATCGATAGAAATGGGACTCCAAGAAGCACAAACACCCTTGCTATACCATTTCTGAAGAGAAATTGTCAAATGGCCCGAGCACACAAACTGGGGTAAAATAATGCTTTCATAACTGATCAATTAAATACTTCTGCATCCAATTTTCTCCAACTTGTAGTCTTAACAAACACAAGACATGCACCATGTACCCTCCATTCTACATGGAAGTGACCTTCTACTCACGCAGCTCTCCAACAGAGGTGACCAGATCATCATAAGACCGGCTGATCAAGACAATGTTCAAGTTTCTCCTGGCAAACTGAATTGAAAGAGATACGGCATGCGTACACAAACAGCTTCATTTGATTTTGACTATATTCATTCATGAAAGACAATTTGGAATAAACAATAGCTATGTGGTGTTGGAACCAATTGATACAATATCATACCCCAACACAGAGACCTTATAAACTGATTTGTGGAGTTTTTCTTATTGCTGACTTATTGCTGACTGATTTGTCCTACATGCTTCAGTGTAAATTAATAGTATGCAAGCAGTCAACAGAACATCATTTCATGCTGTAATAATACTGTCAATACGATAACTCATAACTTGATCGCAACTACGATATACGATCCTTACTTCGTGAGCATAAGCCAATCCTAAAGGAGTTGTTCCTCCAGTTATAACAGCCCACTTGCCATACTGCGACGTAAGTTTCTTTTCCCTGCCGAAGCTCCACACGGTTGGCACCACGTACGTCCTGAAGCCCTTCCAACACTGGTGGAGGAGTCCTGCAGAGTTTTTTACGGCGTAAGCCACTCCAGCATAAAATAAGTAGTCCAAAAAAGATTCCACCGGTTGCAGCAGCAGTCGAACAACCTCACGCGCGTCACCGTCCATCGCGACACTGACTCTAGTCTCGCGAAAAAGCAAGCGGTCCGACAACGAGATATGAGAGAAGAGCTGCAGTTTATTCCTAAATGTAGCACACTTGCATTGAATAGTCACGCCCACTTTGTTATTGTAAGACTTTCTAATTGTGGCGCAGTACCATCTTCTGTTTACGCCGTTGCTGCGAACTCGTCTATCACTTATTCGAGCGCCAATCTCTGCAGGTCCGTAGCCAGCGTCATGTCTGAGGAAGACGATGTCCCAGTTGAAGAAGTAGAGGTATGGCGTAGTTTTCCGTCATTTAAGCGTTTGGAGCTGATTCAGTGGGCTTTATTTAAAAATAGCTCTAAAGAGTCTGCTTTCCAGCTTAATTTTTGTACATGTTCAAGTAAAAGTGCAAATATTAATGAATGTTTTTAGGAAGAGGAGGAGGGGGATGTAGTGGACCCTCAGGATGAACTCAAAGAAAAGTGTAGCGAGCTCACTACTTGTGCCAAGCTCAGAGAAGAGCTAGATAATTGTAATGATAGGGTCAACTCACGAACTCAGACTGCCGAGACTTGTGAACAAGAACTGTTTGATTTTGTGCACTGTGTGGATCATTGTGTGAGTTTATAGCAGTTTTGTGATATGTGCTAATTATTATTGGTCTGTTGATACAATATTGCTTAATTAGATCATTTTTAATAGCAATTTCATTTGGGTTATTTGAGTTTATTACATGTTTATTTATTTTTTAGGTATCAAGAAACTTGATGAAGAAATTGAAATGAATATATTTGGCATCTGAACTCTCATCTTAGTTTGAAATTTGTGTAGCTTTTTTTCTTTTATTTATTGGCGCTTTCAACCAATAGGTATTCTTTTCAATTGAGCCAATTGCAGAGTACTGAGTGATATTGAATTGGGTTATAGTACCTAGTAATTAAGCACATTGTGTTCAGTTCACAGCCGTAACATAATTTGGTAATGAGTTAAAAGTGGTGGTCATTTTTTTTATAACAGTATCTTCTCTATACATCCACAATCAATTCCATATTTACTTGCCGGCATACCAAATAATCATTGTACAGTTAGGGGAGCATTTGCATTCTGTAATAATTATAGGATTGCAGTGAACTAAATCGTGGTTTGGGTTGGAACTGCCAGATATGTAACTGGCACAATTAGCACTTTTAAATAAAAATGGTGAAGAAGTTTGATGATAGAAATCACAAAAACATAGTTTACTTAAGCATAATGATTATATGTGGTGATAATTAATAGTAGTATACTCCATAGGCTGCGGCAACACAAAACAGAGTATCCTGCAAAATAAAAGAATTTGAATGACCAAATCTGTAATTGTGGATAACTCACGTTCATGAATATATCTTGTGCATAGTTGTCTGAATCAGAATCCCAAAAGCATCTACATCCCATTCTGCATGAGAGTTACACAAAATAGTTTCACAGCAGCAAATAAGTATATTTTGTCTTTACCTCACACCTTCTCCTCTTTGTTCACCAAGAACAACCTGGACAGCGTATTTGTATCGGTCTAACTGTAGTTCTGCAATTTAACAACACATAAATTGTGACACATTTGGAGGTCATTTAGATTATAAATAACCTTTGAGTTTGTTTTGCAAGCAGTTACTTATTTCTTTTGTCCACACTTTGGCTTCGTCAGAGTTGTAAACCTTGTCCGCCAGCGCTTCTTTGAGTACAAGGTGAATAATCTCTCGGACTACTACCGGTCGAAACCTGCAGAGAAGCTCCAATTTTAATATCAAAATTTATCTTCTTTATTTTCTTACTTTTTTTCGAACATAGGACGGATGGTGTAACTGCTAGATTCTTCTCCATCCGATGCAGGTTGAGCAGCATCCTGGTGCGATATCTCCGCCATTGTGTTCGTCACTAAGCAACAAAGTCACGCCCCGCCTACTAACTTTATTTTGCCGTTTCGTTCGACAGTCACAAGGTGAAAGGCTCTCGAGATGTGGCTGGAAGCTTTGCCTCCTTTTATGATCATTGCTGGCATGTTCATGATCACGGGGATGGGACTCAGGGCCATAGACAGATGGGAATTTGAAGGAAAGGTAAGACTGCTGTGTTTAACGGCAGTGCGCTTTATTTAATGATGGCTGTTTTGTTTTGTAGCCGCGCCGGACAAGTCTTACTTTTTGGCAGAGGAGAATGATGCACAGGGATAAGCAAATTACTGGCTCAATGAACGTACAAAAGGTAACGACTAACGACCAAACAAGTGTAGCACTAAGTTGGGGTAGTAGGCTTTAGTGAAGCCCTGATGACTGCTGAATGTTGTCTGGTGTAACCAGACCCTTTACCTAACTACTACGCTGGGAAAGGGTTTGGAGGATATGGCCATACCAAGTTTGTTCTGCCTGGCGGTCAATTATTGTTTGCAAAAATTACCAGGAATAGCCCTCCTCAACCACAAATAGAAATTCCTATACTTGTCACCCACCCTTTCAAAGCTACGTTTAGCTAGTTTGAGTATCTGTCTACTGCGAAAACAGAAATTCCTGTATGTGTCAGCGACCCTTTCACATCTAAGGTATAGCAAGCATGGCTAGTTTGAGTAAGGAAAAAGAGACACGCCAAGCAGAAGTTTTTTCCGTATTCTGTTGGAAAATTTCCAGTAAGTCTCTACCTGCTGCTAAAGGTCTGATCACCTCCACCAGCAACTATTTCAACTTTTCATAGCCCAGTATTCTGTCAGCAAAAGCTACAGAAACTTAAAAACAAAAGATCATCGCCCGAGAATCCATCCATATATCCATTGCGGCAGAAATTCAGGTATAAGGGAGGTGGGGCACTGACCACTTCCACATTCCTCTAGAACAAATTTGATATGGCCGTGTCCCCAGACCCTCCGAGTGTTACGTGGTCTGGCTCCACCATACATAAGTAGTTTTGCTAAGTTTTCAATGTTACACAATAAAGTGAACAGTTAATAACTTGATTACATACTCATTTTTAGATTTGAGGTACTTGTTAGTTTATAGGCCAAATGAGCAGGCAACACCCACAAAATATTGTTGAAGTGTTTCTGTTGTGAACTATAAATAGATAGTTGTTTGTTTTGGGGCCCCAAAACTGGAAGATTTGTGAGATGCATAAAAAAAAAAAATTATAAGCTTTGTTGCTTGCATATCCAGGCCAACCAGCCACGGCATTAATTACTGGTGTAAATGAATGAGGAGGAGCCACTTTCCATTCGCACTTTCACAGTAGGTTGGGCCATTGTAGTCAGGCAATGCAAGAAGGTGCCTACTCAAGTTCAAGCTTCCAGGAATATTGTCAAGAATACGGGTTTTTATTAGTTATTAGGAATGTTTGCTGCAGGCAGAATGCAATTGGTTGACTTTAAAGTTTCCTCCCTCCCCCCCCCCCCGATTTTAAAGTTTCCCTCCCTCCCCCCCCCCCCCCCCCCCCCAAAAAAAACAACAACAACAACAACAACAAAAATTCTGCTGCACACCTCTTCATTTTTCATAGCAACCTAATTTCTAGTGTTTGTTTGCTGGCTGGTTGTCGTAGCTCAGTGCCAGAGTGCTTGTGCATTAAGCAAGCGGTCCTGGGTTCGATTCCCGGTGGCGACCAAATATTTTTAATTCTGTATTGTTAAAAAAAAAAGCCTGTGAAAGTGAGAGTACATCTAATATTCCTTTTTGTTTGTCACTTTTCATATAACTTTCTTTATATCACTCTGGCCTTTTTACTATACTGTGTGTTTGACAGACACTTCACTGATGACTCTAGTTCAATTGGCTTTTATTGCACCTTATCATTCAAGAGTATAGAATTTGTGCTTACTGGTTGCTTGTGTGTGTGTGTGTAGGCTCCATAGAGGAAGAAGAAAAATGTAACTGTCACTCTGGATTAAGTGAGCTGTCAGACTGAGATCACTATAGCAAGTAGGCTTTATTATTATTATTTTATATATTTTTTGTTGCATATATCACAATCATATTTGGCAAATTGTTCTATTTAGTATAATATGTGACAATCGTTATGTGGCAGTGCATGTTAGTGGGTGTACCTGCTTATACAAACTCTAACCATAATGTCGGGTAAAAGATTGTCATTTTAATAAATTTCACATAATAATAATTGACAAATAATTCTTAAATTGTCTAAAATAAATAATAACTGCCAAGAATAGACAACAAGCACAAAGACATTGAATCGATTAAAAAGAAAATTGCACGAAATATATTTGCTACCCTGTTCAGTACATAACACCAGTGGTGGGTGGAGAAACTCAAAATACAATTTGCTCGCCAAATCTACAGTGATCAACTAGAAGGTGGATTCAGAGAGGTGGGCGTATCCATGTCTTCCGTCAACATCTGTACCAAGCCCTAGATCACCCTGAAAGACAGACAGAAACATAGTAGTAGAAGTCACTGCTGAGCAACAACAGATTAGATTGTCACTAATACACCATCTAATCATATAAACTAGTGATGTGCTTTAGCACAAATGGCGAGCGAGTTGGTTTGACTGAAATTGTAATTCGAATTTTTTGTTAGTTAAATTTTTTTTTTTTAAAGTTAATTGCTATTCTTTAGCAACACACAACACCTTTATACATACTTGTTCACTGGATATACCAGCACAAGACATGCATTGTATTCTCTTTGTGACTTGACTATTGGACAAAAGATTTTCAAGGGGTAAGCAATCAAATTTCCAAGGATGGTACAGGTAAGGATTGCTAACTAACAGTTTTTCGTTTAAGCTAATCGCCTTTCAAAAGTACGTACTGTTCAAAATGCTCTATTATACCAGAGATCTAGTAGATTTAGTATTATGTTGTATTCTCTTAGTGACTTAACTATTGGATTTTTGATTTTCAAGTAAAAACAAATCTGTTACGTAAGGCGTATAGCTAAGACAAACAGCGCATTGACGGAGTAAACTTACCACCGCAGCTAAAAATAAATAAATAAATGAACTCGGCTAACTTTGTAAGACCTAACTGCGAATGTCTCTCTCATCCTGTCGCTGTAGCTCTTTGCCTTTTTTCTCTTTTCCTAGCATTATTTCCAAGTCATTTCTCCCAAATTTCTTGCACCTATGCTAATGTTCATGTATTAAAGTAGCCTCAGGGGTGGACACACATTGACCTCTTTGAACTTTGCCATATATATATATATATATACCAAAATCTCAATTAAGACTCGTTAGTGAGAGTCTCGCTTCGCTCGCCCAATAACATCATTAGAGACTCAAAAAGACTGTTTTGGAATTAATGTTGACTGAAACCAGATGTAATGTGAAGTGAATTTTGTTACCCCTACAGAAAAGGGGTGGTCAACCCTAAATAGCGAGTGCTTACAAGAAATTCTACATAATAGGAGAGTATAAATACAGTTTATTCATACGGCAACCAGGTTACTTACACTTCTCCATATTTAATTGTTGTAAATAGTGCCCTGATTTTTTTTTAAACATCCTTTATAATTAGGTACTCAACTTTCAAACAAATGTTCCTGATTACAGTGGAACCTTCGATAAAAGCAAACCATTCCTCATTCCTTATTTGTGAACTGAAAGCCCTGGTCTCAAAATTTTCTCAGTTTGGAGGTTCTACTGTACTTGACTGACCAAGACAAAAATATATGCAATCAGCCTTGCTTCCTTCATAACACAAACATAGTCATTAAGTCATTTGCTCTGACTATTTGCAGTGATTGCTTCATTTAGGTGACACACACACACACACATAGCTAAACTATATATCATAAACAGAAGTGAAGATAAAGTCTTCTTAAACTCGGACATCATGCAACCTTCGAAACACACACACACACACACACCTCCTCTACATCATCATCATCATCATCATCATCCAACTCCGACTTCCTAAATGACAAGATCTGGTCTTCCTCCGTCACTTCATCCAAGTCACTTTCTATCTCGCTCAGATCTTCCTCGCTGCTCCCTCCCTCCTCCATCAGCTGTAAACAAGAAACAACAATGATTACATCCACAGGCATAGATTGTGGAGAGAGAGAGAGAGAACAATAAGAAATGATCTAATCACCATTTCTTCCTCCGGCTTGCACTTGCTACAGAATGGGATGCACCAGTGAGGGCAGCGGCGGGAGAAATCCGCCACAGATCTACCATGGTGTGTGAAGATGGGGATCAAGTACCTGGATGAAAGCACACACACACACAAACATACGGATTAGATTATTCCAAAGCTAAAATCATAAAACACACATTTATACCATTTATACCACATACAACATTGTGCAAGGATAAGGTACTCACTTTTTATCAAAAATACTCCATTTGCTAATTAGCCAGTTGCCCTTCTTTGAGTCATGAGGAATAATCTTCCCCTGCAAAGATATAAAACAAAAACAAAAAACAACAACATAAGCATGGTTGTGTATTTCTTCTTTTGGACTAATTCTATATATTATTTATTTTTTAGCTACTTTATGAAAACCATCATGAATTGCGAGAAAGGTACCGCACTTACGTCTTCTGCAATAACTCCATCTTCTTCATCCACTACGCCCACTCTGTACACACACACAAAGTAGGTATAATAAATCATCTTACTAAATCATTTACTATCAATCACTTTTACAAGAAATATCCTAAAAATAATAAACTTAATGCTGACTCAAAAACATCATTGACCTTGTATCTCACCTAACACACCCACAATATCCTCATCACCTTTCACCCTACCCCACCCACTCACTGTATCTTGAGGCACTGCAAAACCAAAGTGGTGAATCCTCCGCAGAACAGCACGGTAACCATGACAATGATGAGAGTGGTGGTGAAGATGAGCTGCCTCTCTTCGTTCTGAGTGTTCCTGATGGCCAGCGCGAAGGCAATGGCTCCCCTCAGCCCAGCAAACATAAGCATGTGCTGGAACCTGAAGCTAATCTTCTTGGAGCGACCGAGGTTCAAGATGAACGACAGAACATAGATGTTCACCAGTCTGCCAGCAAATATAGCCAGCTGGTGAGGTGTTGAGACGGGGCAGCAAGGGGCTGGGTCAAGGAAATCTCACACAACAACTGAATTCCACAACTGGGATGACTGGGATCATGTGGCGGGTGTTAATTATGAGTGTATTGGATAGGAGGGGCTAAATGGAGTGAATGATGGGAAGTGGTAGTATCCAAGACTATTTAATATTTATTGTGTATGGAGGAGTTTCATTAAAAAGAAGGTTTAAAAAAAAAAAAAAAAAGAGAAAGAGAAAATAAATTCAGTGTGGATACGAATGAGAACAGAATGAATCCCGGTGCCCACTGGTGGTTGCTGTACGTGAAGAGAGACAGACCAATATAAGAGAACACAAAGTTCTCCGCCATAAAGTTGATGAGTTCGAACGCTTCCTTAGTCCTCCGGCGAGACTCGTGAGATAGATTGATGTACGTGTAGTAGGATTGCATGATGCCACAGAAGAGGACCGCCACAATACCTGAGGAAGAAGCAGGAGAAAGTGATGTAATGTTATATTCTCTGACATGCTCATGTAAGTACCTTTTTTAATTTCTTTTTTTACAACTTACATTAGAGTGAATAGGATACTCTGCGTGTGTGTGTGTGTGTGCAAGTATGTGCGTGTGTGCATGCATTGCAAGTTTGTTTTTTGTGTGTGAATGGAATGAAATTTGAAGTATTCCAACTAGAGAAGCCCTAAAAGATGCCCACCATTGCCACTATGGTGGCATGTAAATCAATCAACCTTCACAACAACTCCCACAACATGGCCACAAAACATAGACTAAAAAAAAAAAAAAAAAAAAAAAAAAAAAAAAAAGGATAAAGGGAATTTTATCGCACTACTGGCAAGGATGAAAATGGCAGTACCAGTCAAATTAACAATTCAATTAAGGTAATTGAACAGCCTATTATACGCTCAGCGGAGCGATTGCCGAACAAATTACACAAGTTACAGAACAACACATCCATTGCAAGCAAGATGACAGAAATACGATAAAAAATGTACGCACATCAACCGATTAAACTAAGTTCCTCATTTACAACTACTTTAATTACAACCAGTGGAGTACATGCAGAAGGTAGTCACACTAGCTGTTGATAGCACAACACAACATACAGTCTCCTTCACTATTCTCCTCACTACTGTATCCCTGACTGGCTGATGATGGGTAGGAAGTCAAGTATGAATGCATAATCACTTGGATTGTTTTGGATAGGAATGGAATGAAAAAATGCTTGCCCATGGCAAGTACCACAACAAAATGTACATGGAAGATAATGTGTTAGCTATGGCAACAAGCACAGGACATTGACAGAAAGAATAGCAATATTGAAGGATAATTTTCTAGAGGAGAAAAACTAAAACAAAAAACAACAACAATGAAACAAACAACAACTTGCATAAGCAATGTTCCAAGAAAAATGATGATGATGATTATGATGGAAATAATATTATAAGTGCACAACTCTCTCTCCTGGCTAGTCGGCTGTAATTCCTCCCTACTAATTAGAACCAGATATGCCCTTTGCCCCACATTTAGCCCCCACTCCCTCACCTGTCAGCTGACAGAACTCGGCCAGCACAAACGTGGAATAAGACATAATAACAAACATGGACGTCTCCAGCAACGGGTGGTCTCGCAGCTTGGAGAACTTCATAAGTAGAGCTGTCACCAAACCCATGGCCACGCCCAACACAAAGGACCCAAAGAAGATACCAACGAAGGACCCTATAGACCTGAAGAGACCAATCCAGTGAAACTGTCCACTACCTTCACCATACTCATCAATAGATCTGGAGGGGACAGGACAATGAGGAGAGATTGGGTAAGGGGTGGACATGGAAAGCATGTGACTTGTATCTTACAGACTTAATTAAATTTTTAAAAAATTTCCAAAATTTCCCTCTGCTCTATACGCACCTGAACAGGACAATGGCTACAGCATCGTTCATTACACTCTCCCCAAAGACAAGAGAGAAAATATCAAAGTCCACATGAAGATCGTGAAATAAGGCCAGCACAGTGACTGTGTGGAGATGCACACAAAACAACAACTGATAACAGCAATTAATAATAATAATATCAACAACAATATTAAGAAGAAATTTCCATCAAACATTCCACCATCTTATCCTAGTGAGACTATTGGCAACAGCTCACACTTGTATTATATTTTTTTGGCTGAACCGATGCCACTAATAAACTGGAAACAAATATATCGTTTGATGCAAAACAAGATTATCTCAAAATTATAAAATCACGTAAAAGCTGGGTGTGGTCCAATAACAATTTACACAACTCATTTTCTCTTTGTCTTTCTTACCTGGGTCAGTGGCAGAGATGAGGGAGCCAAACAGCAAGGAGGGAATAATGGATGCTGAAAACTGCTCTGGGACTGGGAAACCTGTGGCATTAGCCAGGAAGGAACCTTCAGTTTCTGCACCACTCAGGGAGTACCCATACATCAGGGCCCTGCAATGTAATCATCATAATCATCACCATCATCATCTTGATACTTTCAATAACTTTAAAGATAAATCATTCCGTTTAATAGCATCCTCAATTAATAATAATAATAATAATAATAATAATAATAATAATTATTATTATTATTATCATTATTTGTCATCTATACAATTCACTATTCGTATTATTGTATTGGCAAACCAATAACCGTTGTCTTAAATACTGTAGTACTCCACATTTCCCATGAATTTAAACACTACATTATTCCACAGTACCACTAATGTTATTCTCACCCCACTATAAAACAAGAAAGAGTAGTCCCTCCAAAGGCATACAGAAGAAGAGAGCCAAGATTTCTGAAGAAATACCGCTGAAAGAAAAAAAATCAAGCCAGCATAAAATGATGCATGTTAATATTTTTATGTAGTTACAAAACCTTGAAACTATAAAAGAAGGGGAAAAAACAACAACAAAAAACAAAAACAAAACAAAATAAATAAATAAATAAAATAAAGAAATTATTCTTTCTATACCACTTCTCCATTCATGCACTGCAAACCTATCCCACATTCACTCTACTGTCCTTTCACCTGCATGGCTTCAACAGGTGATGCATGTACCAGACATGTACCATACATGCCAGCAAATGCACGAAGGTGCCTACTTAGCAGGACATACTTTGAACTACCTTGTCTGCCACTTCATCTACACGCCCCTACAGGTTATATACACACTACTTCCAACTGGTGCAACTATAGCTTGTTCACAAAATGTCGAAGACAGAGTTAGAGAAACAGGAACTGATGATGGGGTTTATTTAATTACAAGTGACAACACATTAGTTATGTATGTGCATAGGTTTGTGCCGGAACAAGTATGTGAGTGTGCATGCGGGATGAACTTACTTTGTTCAAACTGTAACCTGCGTAGAAGATGATTGGTGGGAGAAGTGCAAAGAAGAAAATTTCAGGGTCGAAGAGAAGCTAAAGAATACATATAAAATATGAACCAGAAAATAAGCAAAGAAATGCTAAAAAAAAAAAAAAGCATAGAAAATATTAATTTGTTTAATAGTTAGTTAAATTGGATTAAACCCATCAGAAATAACTTAGTGAGAATTTTAATGGAAATTACAGCGCATATGTACAACACAGCATTCCCAACAACCAGAACACACCCTCACACTCTAAAATACATCCCCAAACTTTTAAACTCACAGTAGAGCGGATAAAACTTCCTCTGGCATCCTTGAACACTTTGCCGATAACAGAACAAGTGAAGGAGTCCTGGAGGGTGTTGATTTGGATGGTCTCACCGACCTCAAATAAAAAATGGGGTTCAGAGCAATTAGAGCTAGCGTTACCCTCCACCGCCAACAGGAACTCGTTGGGGACCGTAGACGGCAGCGAGTATCTCAATATCAGACCCACCACGACACCTGAGAATAGGGGGTGGGGCAATAAAGTCAAGTTAGTCCCTAAACCAACTTCAAGGACTTTCTCACATAATTAGGTATAGTTATATGCTCAAATTAAAAAGTTCAAAAATTGTTGTGGGGTAATAAACTACAATGTGAATGAGCATGTAACAGCAACAACAACAAAAAATCACCAATTAATACATAACTATTCTGTGTGATAAAACTCCACTGAGTCGAGCAAGTTCCACGTAGATATCATTGAAACAAAGAGGAATAGCAAGATATAAAGGTGAAATTTACAGAACAGTACTAGTACTGGTCCAGTCATTGGAAAGTGACAAAAGGGTCCCATTCTCTAGTGTGTTTAATGAGTGAATCTACCTATGAATGCTCTAGTCATGTGACAGTCACTCTCCCCACGAAATCCGCCTAGTGCATCTCTATAAGGAGAGGCAAATAAATTGATGACCACTCCTTTCACCACTGCCAGGGGTTAATTGAAACGGTAACATCATGCAAAATATAATTTATTTTTTAAGATAAGTGTGACAAACAGTTTCACTTTTGCTCAGGCAGTCCAGAGCCAGACCTATTCCTCTCATTGATATCATATGTGACTGCATACTAGAAAAAAGGGAACCAATATTAGATAACTCAGGAGTACAGCTCTTACTGACAGTTATGACCCATCTACCAAAAGGTCTCTGGTATTGAATTATTTATGGCACCCTTTTGAGAATTTAAGCATAATAAAAATCTGTTTAGACAGCTCATAAATATGATGTACCTTAACCAGTAATTACTGGCAGCATAAACTGAGAATACTTAAATAATTATTATTTGTTTAGATAATACGTTTTCTCTAGGGTAAAGACATGCTTTGCACAATCTACCCAAGTATGATCCATACAGTAATATAAAAATCAGTAAGTTAAGTAGTCAATACAGGCTACGGCACACGAGCAGGCTTTGTAAAGAGTAATGGATGAACTCCATGCACTAATTTAGTAGCCACAAGTACAACATACACATAACCAGTACTACTACCAAGTGGTTGTCTCATCAGCACATATAATAACCAGTAAGGTGTGAAACGTTCAATCCGCTAAATAAAAACTACAGTCAACAAATGTATAAGTTGGAAAATGCTGACCCTGTGGTAATAGAGATTCTACTGAATACTTACCATAAAGCAAGGCCAGTCCTGTTTCGTGCATAACTCTCATACGTTTGACTTTGAAACCCCAGATTGTGATGATAGTTAAGAATAGTAAAGCCATAATGAGTAACAGAGCAGCACTGTCCTGGAAGTGGGTGCGCTCTGACCTCTGGTCTGAGACATCCTGCTCAACACTGGATAGCATAAAAGACAGAGTCTTGTTGGTGCCTTCCAGGATGCTCCAGGGATCTTCCAGAGAGTATAAGAAATTGCTGTTCCTCAGGTTTTCTCCAACAATGCACCTGTCCACAGGGTTAACGTAGAACATGGGGTAGAAGAGGCATGTATTATTATTGTCCGCGCCTTCTTCCCCGGGGGCGCGTAGCCAAGGTCGCAGGTCCCCGTCACTGCTACCCGGTACGCAGAAGTCGTCCATTTTCACAGTACCTTCTCTTCCTACTTAAGAACAGCAGGTGATAAGCGGTCTCCTCACTCGAAACTCTACCCTTGCCTTTTATCCGGAGAAGGAATTTCTACGAGTTCCAACTTTTCGAGGGGGTAGGGCTTGTCGGCAATCATGTGATGTTTCGCGTGATCCTGTGTTAGTTGCCATAGAAATATCATTCTATTGAAAGAGCACCAACTTATACGGAACATGTCGAGCCAGTCCAAAGGTGTCGCTTTGTTGAGAAAGCCGCGACCGCCTAAAAGAATTGTGCAGTTTGAAGAACGGGCGCCAACTGAAGAATACTTTGAAGATACCTCTCCTCAGCACAATCCTAGGTGGAACACAGCGGAAGTCTGTTACAGTAGAGAGCCATTTGTACATTCTCTGCATCCCAAAGGGCCACCGTTCCTCAGACCATCTTTACGCAGTACTCTAGCCCCTCCTATTCCTCGAATAGTTACTCATACTTTACCAGATGAGCTTCTGTTCCTCTCTATAAAAGAGATTCAGAAAAGAGACAAATTTATATTGAATACATTTCTGCTGCCAACCAAGCTTCAACCTCCACCAAGGATTAAGGCTGGGAGTGTTTCTAAGCACAACTATGAGAAGTTGACAAGTTGGTTTGCTCGTCATGTTCCTGGACAGGAGGAATTAAACACATCATTGTTAGAGCTGGATGCAGCTCCACCCCCTGTCAGAGTACCCAAGAAACAAGTCATGATAGGTATGGTATTGGTAATGCTGTGTTCCAATATAGCTGTAATGAAATTATTGTATGATTGATGACACTTTACCAACAAAATACATAAATTCCTGTTAGAGCTTGAGGAAGTATGTGGACTAATTTACTATGGTTGACCTATTCATTTGATTTATTTCTTATTTGTTGTTATAGTTATAGTTGGCAAGTGAGCAAAGCGAGCGAGACACTACATTGGTGAATCGGGGATATTAATTTATATATGTGGGGACGTATGTATGTCATTTTGTACTTTGACCCTTACGTGTTTTTGCGTTAGCTCAGTGTTCGACCCCGTCCCAAAACGGAATCCTCCCGTTTCGCAATTATTACCCGTATCATCCCAGAAATTGAATTGTTTATCTCTTTAAGTTCTTTTGCGGTGCAATTAAAAACTCAAAAACTAGCCGGAGTTCCGTTTCTGTTCGAGTTAGTGGTGGCGGTAAGTTAATGCGTTATTTGTAAGCCCTATGCAACAGTATTTAGTTGAAAGTCCGCTAGACTAACTACGAAGGTAAGTCTTGTGTAGGTATGGCCAGTTGTGTGAAAGTATTGTGTGTTTACAGCTACTACTTAGAATATCACAAAGAAAAGATATTTTAAATAACGTGACTTGTATTTTTGTTGCTTTTTTTTTTTTTTTTTTTTCAATTCAAACAGTTGCGGGGAGTGGTTACTATGGCATTGAATCCCCTTTAACGGTATATGCGTAATTTAAAAAATCGCCTTTTTTTTTTTAGCTTCTAAGTGCCGCTTGTTGGTTGTCAAGAGCCAATGGTAGTCAGAATGGCTTCTAATGAAGCTACCACTACTGGAGGAAAGCTGAGATAAGTACATAGTTCATTAAAGTTACAAAAATAACTCTGGCCTATTCTTTTGTAGCTGAGAGCTTGTTCAACAGTTACTGGTAATAGAAGTAGTCAGAATGGCTTAAACTTGATACTACAGTGTTATCACTACTCGAGGAAATTAAGGTAAGAGAGTAGTTCTGTATTTATTTGCTATAATTAATGGTCAACTGTAATACATATATATTCAAGGTTTCATACAGGATTTTTTGTTGGAGGGGGATAATTAGAAACTTTTACACATATAAACATCACTCTCGTACTTTCAGTAGGGACTGCAAATGTTGAGAGAATAGGCAAATATCATACTTGACCCTCAAACAAAATTGTTGATGGAGTGGCAGTGGGGTAGGGGAATCTAGTTTTGGTGTGTGGGAGGGAGGAGGGATACTTTCTCTGGAGGGGGAATATTTTTCTCTGGAGGGGGAAAATATTTTTCTGGAGGGGGAATAATTTTGCTGGTGAGGGAAAATTCCACGGCGTCCCCCCCTCTGTATGAAACCCTGAATTTTATTTATAATATTTATTATTTGTTTTTGCTGGCTAGGCAAAAGATTAAGCAATTAGCAATAATAAATAGCTAATTAAATAAATAAATAATAACATCAATAATAAAATAGTCAAACAAAACAAGTAAATAAATAATAAATAATAAATAATAAGGATTAGGTGGTGATTGCTCCCACTGAGAGAGCTGGAAAAGATTACCTGAAGATTCTTTTGTTTCATGGTGACAAAAATGGATTCTATATTATATATAATATAATGTATATATATACAACAAGGGGCTAGAGACTATACATTATATAACACTATTGTAGTTTTATGCAGTCTAACAAGGCAGGCTCGCTCGCCATTTGTGCTCAAGCACACCACTAGTACTATTTGTAACTGATTCAACCACTTGACATTACATACTCAAAACACAAAAATTACTTGGTAAGATACACTTCTGCATACATGTCTCTTGTTCATACTTTTTTCCATAGCAGTATACAATTGCTTTTACAAGTAGTTGCTATTGTTGTTTTTCCTTCAGAACTACAGCGTCTGATGACAAAACTACTCTCTATTGACAATACTTCATCTCCTGATGGACAAGTGGGAGCAGAAGTTGCAGCAAATATGTCTTGCCAGCCTCCTCAGTGGGAGGGGCCCCAGCCTAATGATGTCCTGTTCAGAACATGCGTCACTGAGTATTTCTGTGGACAAGGACGAAGTACATCTCCATTTCGTAAGTAGATTACAGGATCTCGGGCACAACAATGAAAGTGATTTGTTCTTCAAAGATATTTAACTTATGCTTTTTTTTTTTTTTCTTTTTTTTTTGCTTTTTTTGTTGAATCCACTTGTAGTATTTTTCGCTCTGCTTTCATGTGCTGGTGCTCTCTAGCACCTGTATAGTATAAAATCAATAATTGATTCTATATTTTGTATGTGCTGTCATTATGTTACCATGCACAGGAAAATTGGGTACAACGTGGCACTTGTAAAAGTTTGGAAATAGATTGATTTACTCCTCAAAAATGTAATTTTTTTAAAGAGTGGATTGAAACGGTCAGGTCGCATATGTTGGGAACGGTTAAAGCTACCGCTATAAAATTGGAGAGCTCAATATCTGGATGTTATGTAAGTGCGAACAAATTTTTTGATGGAGCCCCGCGTTGTGCCCAATTTTCCTGTAGACGGTCACATATATAAGTGCTGTTTGTACTACTAGGTTCAGTTCAGATGATAGAAAATGCTGTACTCTTGGTGACAGGTGTATTGTATAACACTTTTTTTTGTATATTTACATTCTCTGATTAAATATATGTAACAGATGAAGAGGGGCAGCCCCACTGTACTGCAGCTGAAGTGGGCATACTAGAGAGCATGTTTGCTGGTGGTCATCAGTTGATCTTGAAGGCTCTTTTCATTGATCAACTCCCTCCTCTGTCCCCTCTGGCCAATACTCTCACATACCTGAACCTCTCCTTCAACTGCTTCAATGTACGTAGAATATCTGTTTGTTGGTCTGTTTTTGAGACTACCAGTAAAGGATTTTGAATTCAGTTTCTTATGTTTGGTTTTGAAATTTTGAATTGGGAGTAGCAAGTATTGTAAACTATTACAATCAAGACAATAACATAAAATGCTATGTTTATCTAAAGTTAACCATTAAGGATTGTCAAATAATAACTAAATTAAGTAACAATAGTAGAGAATTAACATTTTGAGTTTATGTTAACATGTTGCTTGGCTGTAAAATGATCTCGAGTCAACTGAAGTTTACATTTTTTTTGTTCAGGAATGTAGCTACAGTTACTTGCCTGGCCTTAGTTTTCACCCACACAGCAAGTTCATACATACAAACTACTTGTCTCAAGTCACCTAGTTTGGCCAGACACAGGTCTAGCTTTTCAAGCAGTTAAAATATTTCACACCGGAATCTTTTACCATGATTAATGTCTTTGAAAATCACAGCTATTTGAAATGACCACATGGACTGTCTGTTTAGCTCTGAGCTTATCCCTCTCAGATTCCAAATCACACCGCTACTATGTTATGGGATTGTATTAAGTCAGTGGATCATGTGTTAAAGCTAGCAGATTATGAGGCTATCATTCCATCAAAACAATGATGCATATCACACTTACATGGTAAAGGGTCCAGCTGGTGATGCTAAATAGATAAGATGTGGAGAGACTTTGATTGATTGAAATAAAAATGAAGGGCACATTCGTTTTTAAGTTTATTTCTTTCTCTTTCTTGATAGGACTTCCCCCAGGCTCTGTTGGAACTTCGTTCCTTGGGATTTTTATCCATGAGAAATAATCCAATCAGAAGCATTCCTAATGGTAAGCTGCACAACACAAATTACATGATAGGGTCTGAGAATCTGTGTGTGTGTGTGTGTGTGTGTGTGTGTGTGTGTGTGTGTGTGTGTGTGTGTGTGTGTGTGTGCGTGCGTGCGTGGATAATTATTGTGGGTGTACCATCTTTATGTACTATGTATGTATATATTATGTGTTCTTTCTTACTGTTTGTAGGCATCCGTAGACTCAGGAGTTTATGTATCCTTTGTCTGTCCTTTTGCGTCTTGTCAGATCTTCCTGCCGGGTAAGAAAATCTAACATTGTGTACAGAACTTATTTTCAGTATTAGTATTATTACAAGCATGTTTGTGAATGTAGCAATGTTAAGTGAATGTGTTTTTATAAGTTGAATTATGCATGTAGACAAAATATAAAGAAATTCAAAATTGCTTTTGTGAACTCTTGTCTAGGCTAATAAATAAATAAAGAAATAGACACACAAGTATGTATTTCTAGCAAGCATTGCGTCGAGCCATACCTATTACCACACCTAAAGTTAATATTCTTACCACTTCAAATAGGTCCTTGACTGTGCTAAAGCAAAAGGTTCAATTCTCATCCCAGTGCTAGTTTGTAACCTTTGCTTGTTATGTTAAGTTATATTGCACAGAGCTGAACAACTTCGTGGTAGTTTGTAGGTAATCAATAACCACATGTTGTTGTTGTTTTTTTAACTGGTAGATGGTAAGATTGGTTTGTACTCAGCCATGCTTGATATAGATATGGTAATTGTTGTAACCGTTTAAATGTTGTTGTTAATACTCTGTATAGTGTTGGACTGAAATCGGTTTATCACCATAGGACTTGTAACCTTGAGTGTACTCACTTGACTTGTGTTTGTGTGCAGCCTGTATGACTTACACAATCTGGCTGACCTGGACGTATCGTACAACAATCTCACAGAACTCTCCAGGGACATCTGCAAGCTCACGTAAGTGAGACCCTCTAATTCTTATGTTATCCCTAGCTATTTATACTTAATGCATGATCTCCGTTGCACCCCATCAAGGTTTGTATAGTGGCTATTTCACATTCCACGACTCCTGTGATCTCGAAATTGAGGGATTTTTTTTTAAATGCTATAAATTTACTTTGAATTTATTTCAAGGAATTTTTAGGATAGCGATTCATATAATCCTCAGCTGAAATTAACTGAAAACTTAAAATTAACTTAATGTGTGAGTATGGTCGAACAACCTCTTGGGTACAATTCTGTATAGGATACAGGGAATTGTGGTGCATAGTGTTAACTGTTGTGTGAATGTATGTATGTATTGTTAAGGAATCTGCATAGACTGAATGTAGAAGGGAATCAGTTGCCAGGGCTACCCTGTACCATGTTGTCCATCAAGCCATCACATATCCTGCTGGGAAACAACCTCATGCAACCTATCTTCTGGAAATACAACATCAAGAATAGGCCTCAGGTATATAAATCATTTCATTGGGTACATCTGTAGGAGGTGTGATGCATTGTAGTCAATATCTTTCTTGGAATTAGATTCGTGCTCATGTTAAGTCAATAGTTGTTCTTTTGGCATGGTTTGTATTAGTGAAACAATGTTAAATTTACACCATTGTAATTCTGACTGAAGATATGAACACCTTGCCAGTAACAATGCTCTCTCAAAAGTCATTAGCTTTCACTGACCCTCAGCTTGTGGGCATGATTATTCAAGCAATAGATTATAAATATTATGTTGACTTCATTCAGCAGAGTAGTGACAAATTTAGTCTCTAGAAAGATTGGTGGTGTAAGTGATACCTCTTTAATGTGATCATATGGCTACGATTTTAACAGCTTGTAGTGCACTCCAAGGTCCAGTCCATTGTCTAGAAGGTTCACCACTGGTTTGTATGTATGTGTTTATATTGACAATGTACATTAGACGCGGCATGTGACACAGTGACTGTACACACTGGTATTATAATAGTTACTTTTGTCACCTATGTATTCATGACGGCTATATGTAAACAAACAGGACACTCATCACAAGGAAATGTTACATAAATGAACATGAGGGTCAAAATAGAGCAATAACTTTGGGAAAGTGAAGCTGTTGTTCACTGCAGCCCGCTCACATTTTTAATCCTCAGCGCGCATGCTTGAAAGGGTTATATAGTCATCCTGTCTGTCTGTTTGTCCGTCACGCCCTAATTTTGGAGATTACTGACAATTAACCATTGATTTAGGTATGACTTATGATTTAAGACCTTTTATTGTGCTACTTTTTTTTAATTTCGGGCTGATTTATGAGAAAACTCGAAGCTGTCAGCTCTGCGTTGATACTAGCTTCTGTGGGTAATGTCCCCCCTCACGTTGTAATCACGTGAGAAAATAACTTCTTGCTGCCTGCTGTAGTTTTGCTTTATGCTGGGAAGTTACCAAGTGCTGGAATTGGAGTTTTGTGTTAAAATATATGCCGGTGAGAGTCCCTGGCCTGTATAGCTTCTTCTCTTGTGTAGACAGCGTGTATATTTACTTTTTTAAATTGCTCGAGCTATATTGATACTTGATTAAAATAGCAAATACATTATTCTTTAGTCTGATATGATTTGGTAAATAGCTAGCTAGTGTATAGTAGCGCTGAGGGTTCATACCTTTGGTGCTTCATTAAAGTTGGTTTTTTTATATAGGGTGTACATATTTAATCCCAATGAGGATTGTACAAAGTGCCATGTTGCTGGTGGTGTTTGTGTGTCACTCATTGTACTTGGCACATTCCGTGTAGTGGTTATACTCCATAGTCAGTCAGTGGACTTTAGTACTCACTATCTCTGCTAATTAAACTAGTAGAAATAGTTATAGATGTTGTCGAGGTGTAACTCCCTACACAATACACAAGTGCACTTAGAAAATAGGTAACTTCACAAATACACTTAGGAGTATTCAAAGGACCAAATCACTAAGTGATCATAAGTAAAGTTAACCTAAACAGGTTGATCAGTTAGGTATAGGTAATTAGAATAGATGCAGGGTGACTTAATAGAACGATAACAGACAAAATCAACAACAGAATGAACAAGGATAAAAAACAAAATATACCTAGGTGACGGTGAAAGTTTGACAAACATTGACGATCAATGAACATCGACGACATGCAACAGAGAAAATATAATACTATGCAAGTGGTAAAATGAAAGAAATAATAAACTATAACAGGTGAATGAATAATGGAAAGAATGGTCAACTAAAACAGTTATTAGCTGTGTTCCTTCACATCAGGGAAGACTTGAAGTAGTAGGCTTCTCAGCTGGCCTGGACAGATGTGGTACTATAGTCCAACAAGAAGTGTTACTACTATCTTAAATAATGATGATGACAATAATGATAAAAACTGTATAATAATGGCATTTAAATAACATGTTATGTTTATATTATATTATATATATATATATATATAATACTTATAGCACGAGTCAGAGTACAATATGGGAAAATATTTTACGAGCACGCAAAATATTTTCACGAGCCAAAGGCGAGTGAAAATGTGGTGTGAGAGTAAAATATCATTCCCATATTGTACGACGAGTGTGATAAGTGATTTATTGCTTCTTTGAAATTTTTCTCAACCGGTTACAATACAATTTTCATTGATTTTACTCGCTACGCGCGCGCTACAAGTAGCGTACAATATAAACCGTACAATATGGGAGAATACAGAACGCTCGCGTGATGCGGAAATATTCAAGTAAAAATATCAAAGCTGCAATAAATATATATATATAGCTTCACCAATTCAATCACTTAACTTGTCTACACCATATGAACATCTTTTTTAGGATAAGCAAAAAAAAAAAAGCAAAAAAAAAAAACAAGAGTAAATGATGACCTGGCATGGGAGTAGTTCTTTAACACTGCCTTATGCTGTTGTTAATATATTCTACATGATGGACACAAGGACCACTTCCTGTCTGTCTGTGTGAGACAATGTCCCCAAGCTACAACTGCACTCATCTGGCTTCCTTGAGTGGGCCACCACGGCTCTACACACACGTTTTTACAGCTAATACTTACAACATTTGTCAGTGTCCTTTAATCACAATTTCTTTCTCAATTTTTTTCTAACTCATTAGATGTATAGTGGTCCTTCAATCCCTGGTGGTGACCAAATGCTACAACTGCACTCATCTGGCTTCCTTGAGTGGGCCACCACGGCTCTACGCACACGTTTTTACAGCTAATACTTACAACATTTGTCAGTGTCCTTTAATCACAATTTCTTTCTCAACTTTTTTCTAACTCATTAGATGTATAGTGGTCCTTCAATTCCTGGTGGTGACCAAATATTTTTAATTCTGTATTGTTTAAAAAATAATGTTTAAAAATATTATTAGTTGTACATATTATTACTAAGTTATATTTACTTATTATTCAGCGAAGCTCGCTTCGCTGATTTTCTAATGAGTTCACGATATATGTATATATATTTAGGTCTAGAAATTGTTTTTGTTCTTGCGTGGGCGTACGTGTGTACCCTTTCTCCTACGTGCTTGCGCGGGCCGGGTAACCTTCTTAGCAACATTTTGTTTTGTTTACCCGCCGTACGAAGTAGCAATGCCCAGTAGACAAAACGTTAGAAACGCTCGGTCAAGAGCTTTGAGGGCGTTAGAAACTCCTGAAGAAAAATTAGCAAGGAGAGCGATAAGAAATGAAAAAGACAGGGCAAGGAGGAGGAGAGCTAAAACGAAACAGAAACAGGTAGCAAAGTAAAGAATCTGACAGTATTTTGTAGCCACACCAAGCATGCATGGAATAGCTGCAATTACAGGGAACATGCATCACTCGCTTCGCTATTTTGTGCTATTAGAGCACATCACTAGTTATTGTTGTTGTTGTTGTTATCATCATTATCATTATTATCGGGCTGACAGAATCATTATCTGTGTGCAAGCCTTATGGCTCCATACTGTTGGTATAATAATTATCTCTGTTTACCTCTAGGCACTGTCTGACTTGTGTAGCTCGGTGGTATCTAAGAACGTGACAGACTTGGAGTCTCTACAACAGAGTCAGTTTGCTCCACTTACTGGGATTCTTGAACGGTAAGATAGAATAATATATAGCTCTTATTTCTATTTATCATAATATCTTGCCTCTTCTGTTACGTAGCTCTGCTAGTGGCAAGTGTGACTTGTGTCACGAGCCTATATTTGGGCCAGGGCTGAGCGTCATAAGAGGTGTGGAACACAAGCACTATGACATCAAGAATCTTCCCTTCATATTTAAAGTGTGCTCTTCGGACTGCAGCAGTGAGTTGAGGAAGAGACCGGACAAGTACTGGCTGCACCCTTCCTCAGTTACTTGATCAAGGACAACATTATTTGTTATGTGTTTCAGGATTTTTTTTTTATAACCAGGCATGTAATCATAACCATACATGGAAAATGTGTCATTATGTATTATTTATTATAATCTCATTAAGTCAATCACTTCGCAGTAAAGTTTTTTTAATAAAAAAGTCTATATTTCTGATCAAATGCCTAGTCTGAATCTTGATCCATCAGATTTCTCTGAAACAAATCAAAGTCACTCTGAATTTTAGACATGCCTATCTCCATCTCATCCAGGCTTGCCACTCCCACTCCAGCCGTTTCTTCAGCTATCTCCGAGAGTTCCTCTTCCTCCACTGCTTCCTCCACGTCTTCCTCTCCATCCTCCTCCAGCATTCTTGACAATGAGATAACTCTCTCAAACTCTGCTGTGGAAGCGAGCAGCTCAAAAGCCAGGCTCTCTATTGCATCACAGTCCGCCTGCTCTCGCTCCATTTCTTCCTCGTCATCATCTTCCCTGTCGTACAGAGTTGCAGTACCAGGACGACTTTCCTGCAATGCCATCTCAATGGATTCCCTCACATCGCCTAGCCTACTGCAAATAAACTCTTCACGCTCATTTTCGGGTTCAGAATCACTGCCGTCGTTTGCATAGTAGGGGTCAGTGAACCCGGATCTTGCACCCAATCTGTTTGTGGGCGTGTCTGTGCAATCAGCAGCAGCAGAATATGCCAATTTGTCTTCATTAAATATGCTGTCGTTCGGAGTCCATATGGGTCCCCCCAACTTGAAATCTTTATTACAAGAGGCATTGTGCAGATAGGTTGGTTTCACTGAATGATCTGTTTTGTTGTCACTGGCAGTAACACCATGAAGAAAAAATGTCCCCAGAGCTTGTTTGTGGCTGTCTTGGGCTTCACACTTTCGCCAAGCCTGCCTGACAGAATTGGCAAGTTCTCCTTCACTAAGTTGCCCTAAGACTACAGATCCTACTCTAGATTCTTTTCTGTCCGTTTCCATGTCTTGTCTCTTTGACTTGATATTTTTTGTTTTCCTCACGCCTCGGATTCGTTTGGTCTTACTAGATGGATGCTTAGTAGGAACCTTTGGTTTGTTAGGGACCACTTCAACCCTGTCACTGGCGGAAATACTTGTACTGTCATTCACTTTTGGTGAAGCAATAGTCAAATTGCTGACAGAAGGCATGTCCTTGATCTGCACCTCTTCAATGGGTGTTATAACTTCAGTGAATTCCATCAGGGCATCTTGCTGGGTAGAAGTTAAGTAAGTACAGTCGTCTTCATCTTCATCATTCCCATTGTAAAATAAGTTATATTCTGATACCACAGGAGTGTCTGGATCTCCCTGTGGCAAAATGCTCTGTTCTTCTTCTTCTTCTTTCATCAGAGAATTTTGCTGTTCCTTGCTTCCTATAATACTGTTGCTCAAGAATGGGTTGGTTCCGGGCGATTCCCGGCATCTTTGAATGACAAGTTTCTCAAAGTATGAAATGTGAGAAGTTTCTGGGAATCTCAGATTGACACCTTGTTTCTCCATGATCAATCCTTCTCCAGCTTGTATTCCACCTGATGTTGTACAGACTTTTTTCAAAGAGTCCTCTGGTGTCTCTATAAAGCAATAACAAGAATGGAAAATAATTGCTAAGAAATATAATACCAGTTTTCATGTATGGTGCACCTTGGTGACAAAATAGACAAAACAAAAACAACAACAACAAAGAAAACACAAATTTTTTTTCCCTTTTTTTTTTTTGGGAAGTCACTCTGGTGTACATTATTACATATTCCAAAATGCGTACTTAAAATGTGAAAAATTGCAACTTGCCATTTGTTTCCATGGCTACATTATTTCTGCCATTCCTCCATTCTCTCAAAGCATCTTGAAAAGATTGAGCACTATCTTGCTCATCGTAAGTCCCGTCCAACAGAGCTCCGCCCCTCTCTGTGCTACACTCAGTAGTGATGATGTCACTGTTTTCATCAACTGTGTTCTCCTTGCTCAAAGCTGCTATGTCAGTTGTATTTGATGGAAGAGGGCGGAACTGAATAAAAATATTAAAATAGTAGCTATATTTCTTGACCATGATAGAAAAAAAAAAAGAAAAAAAAAAAAGAAAAAAAAAAAGAAAAAAAAAAAAGGAGGCTACCTTACTTCATTTTACAGTAACGGGCTATGTGACAGGCTCTGCAAAAACCAGGAATTTGGAAAAAGTGTCAAAGCTAGAAAACAGTAAAAAACACTGACTGTGGTCAAATTTCCTGAATTTTTGTATTTTTCACTCATTATTAAGTACAGTTATTGTTCTATCATCTTGCCAAATTTCAAAGCTTAAAAAGTTTGTACCACATCAAGCGCGCCATTGAAACAAAAGTCTTTTTTTTAACCTTTTATTTCTTCTCAGTGTATACAGAAATTAACAATACATAAAGCGTGGGATGTGTGGGAATCCCGTGTGAACAATAGTGAAGTTTTCAGGATTTTCAGGTTACGCAAAAGGTTAGTTACTACAAATAACAGAACCCTTGGTAAATTACTCACTATTATTCAAGTGATTCTTACCGTACTTTAGAAAAGCCTATTCTTCTTGGTAGTGGCACACCAGAACCCACGCCATTTTTTAAACTTACATTTGAATGCTCACAGTTAAAATCCTTTGTACACTGTTATATGGTTTCAAGTTGAGTAATTTTCAGTATCAGGATTTTCAATTTTTAAGCAAATTCCTGGATTTTGCAGAGCCAGTCACATATATCTACCCCTAGTCCCCGGAGCAATAGGTGATGATCATGCTTGTGTTAATTTATGAAAGGTTATTATTTAAGCACCATTAATAATTTGATATTGCTACATGAACCAAGGAACTTTTGTGGCAAATGTAATAATAATGGGTAATAGCTAGTAATTGTAATAGAATGCTAAGTGGTACATCAGTGGCGGCATTCTTAACAACATGCTGTCATGCTCTGCTGGAACTAGCAATTAAAATTGTTTAACAATTTGCTGCATTTTTTTGACCAGTCTCCCAGTAGCTGGTCGGGATGGCCTGGATACACGTGCCATGGTGCCTTACCTTGTTGAGGATGGGCCTGACATGATGCTGTGCCATGGCTCCTTTATGGTGCATTGTAGCATAGCACACTTGACAGTAGTTCTCTTTGCATTCCATACACACCTGCAATCCACACCAACGGCAGGCATATTTAGTGATATTAATTGAGGCATGAGTTAAGAGGGAATGGATTGACTTAGTATAGTTACAAGCTGTTGGAATAAAGTTGCTAATAAATCAAGAACACTGAAATAGTACCAAAGAATGACTGCTGTTAATTGACCCCCCCCCCCCCCCCCCCCCCCCCCCCGTATGAGTGGAAGAGTTTGAGATAATCAGCTCCTGCTTAGGGTCTCCTCCAAATTTAGTATTATTATTATTAAAGGACGTTAGCTATTGTTAATGGACACAATATCAGTTAAATTAACCAATTTGTTTTAAATTTTAGATTTAGACTAGTTATTTCATTTTATTAATCTGAGTCAAGCGAAGCAGACATGAAGTCAATTTAAACATCATTGACAATAATGTAGTTTTCCCCCCCCATCTCACCAGGGATGCAGTATTCTTGCTACACTGACCACAGTGCAGTATTGGTGGTTTCTCTTCAGATTTACTCTCGGACTTCTCATTCAAGAACTTCACTTTGATATGCCTCTTGGTGCCGGTCTTGTTAAAGGGAGCAGTGAATAGGTCAGTAGGAGGTGGAGGATTGCGAAAAGTGACAGAATGTACCAGACCTGGCTGACCAGACTCCCAGCGAATGCCTCCATCCACTCTATATTAAAAAAAACAAAACAAAAAAACTGGAAGTCCTTTTGTAAAACACATGTTGTTCATACGTATCTAGCCAGAAGATTAGTATTATTATTGTTTACTATTTAAAACAAGAGAGTCCTGTACTGTACAATTGAGTCTATTGCCAATTTTCTTAAATTAAAATGCTGACAGGAGTACTAGCTAAGGGTAACACTTCTCTGAGTGTATACCAGAAATGCGTTTTTTAATTATGGGCATTTAGCACTTATGGTCATGATCAATTCAGCCATGAGCTTGCTGGCATCCAAGTGGTCATGAGCAGTGAATAGTTTTTTTAAACACCATATGCATACAAATTTACTCTCTTCTGGTCTTTTCTGCACTCATCAGCTCTTTGAGAACTAGCAGGCGACGTTCCATTCTTTCATTTTCTTGAATAAGCTTGGAGCTGATTTTATTCCTGCAAAAGAAAACAGGGTGACTAGAGAAAGCGGACTGAAATTGCGCAACCTTACCTCTTCATAATTGTAAGTTAAGGCGAGGATCGAAGACTGCACGGGCCAGCAGCTTTTTTTTGGTTGCTATGTACCGTTGCTACGAATAAGCAATAAGGAAAAACTTATTATTAGAGCACAAGGGGGCGGAGTTTCGAACAGCCATTCGTCTCGCTAAGTCGCTTGTTTGAAGACCGTGTCGTGTGAGGAAGGAGGGAGTGCTTATGTGGAGCAGCTGTACGACAGTAATCGGTAGTACGCAGGAGTTGAGTGTAGTTCCGACTGGTCCGGTGCTCCGGTAGGCTTAGGTGGTTTGCTAGTTGGTGTCTCGGTAGGTCGGAGGAACACGAGAAGTGGCCGGTTATTCGAAAAAAAAAGAAAAAGGAAGACCTCAAACGACAAACAGGGACAGGCTCAGCTGTTCTGAAGTTTCATTTCAAAAACTGTTCGTTGACCTTGTGTATTTGAAGTGAAGGAGTTCTGTGTCTACAGCAAACGTCAGAAGTCGTCCAACGTCGTCGCTACCGCCGTTTTATTCTCCCCTCCATTACAAATTGCTCTCCTCTATCCACCCTGGACTCTCGTTTCTGCTTTCTCTAGTAAGTGCCACCCTTGGTAGTGTGAAAACTATTTCATCATCATCATTGCAGAGAGGGAGCTACCAGGGCCCACTGTAGAGAAGGAAGTTCAGGTGTTTTTTTTTCTTAAAAAACTTTAATTTTAATTTTTAGTTTTTTTTTAATTTTTAGAGGATATGTCGTGCAGCAGGCATTGTGCCAGTTTGAATCTCACTCTGTTGGAATATGCGCCTACATTTGGGTGAGAAAGTTCATTTTGAGGTCATGTCTTCGAGTGACTCATCGTTGCATGCGACGGTTTCCTCAACAGCAACCCACAACACTGAAAGCACGTCGTCTACAGATAAGCCGAGTGAAACGAGTGACGAAGGAAATGTTAACTCCAGCGTCCAGAGAGCTTCTCTAGGGATACTGTCGAGCAGCTCGTCAGATATTGAAGGGCAAGACAGCTCCTTGCACTTAGTGTCGAGTAATTCTGAAGTGAACGAACAGTCTCTGCTCCTTCAGCAGCAGCATTTGTCTTCTTTTGATGCGTCGGCATACGATGAAGAAGGGCTTGATCCGTCGAAGAAGGACAATGCCAAGAGTGCTTTTGCCATTACCAGCGTCCGACCGTCATCAGACGATCATGATAGAAGTGCCATAAGACATCCGGTTTCTACTGATTCGCTTCGTGAAACTCTCATAGAGGCCAAAACTGGTTCAATAGTTACGCCTGAGAAGCAGCCAAGTTTGCCGTCTACCAAATTGGATGATTCTGATGTGCCCGCTGCACAGGCACACTTCCAAATAGGCAGTCCTAAGGAAGATGAAGACCAGCCGACGGGTGTGGTTGAGGAAGTAGCCACGCCCAGCACCACTAATATTACCCAAAGTCAGGGTGCAACTACATTTCAGGAAGATTCAGCGATTCCGGCATACCCATCCAACGCCATCTCCAGCGTAGGGGGGAGTGGGGGAGGAGCCAGTGGCGGTGCCACTGCTGTTAATGGGACCAGTGTTCAACCTAACAGGTTCCGCAGGGTGAACCAGTACGAAAGGGGACGGTGGACGGTGAGAGATTCGTTTGTGACGGAGGAGCAGGCAGAAACTACTCTGGCGTCAGGTGACAATAGTGGCAGCTTTGTGTCTACTCCTAGCACGAAGCATATGGTGAATAGCGTCAAGGAGTTAGACGCGATGGCTGAAACGGAAGGAATCACCAATGGTAGCTCTCCCAAGATGCCTCAGCATCATCTAGACCACGCCCCTGCTCCGGTCACCACCACGGACTCGCCCTATCTCCACATGGCCACTGAGCTTAGAAACTTGCCGGGAAACTCTGGGGCCAACCTTGCCCCTGTGGTGGGCGGAGTCGGAGGTGCGAGTGCGACCACTGGCAGCCTGGTTGATGCTACGAGCGACAGGGACAGTTCTAGCGTGCACATGGATCGTAGCTCCACTGCTGCCGAGACTCTCTCTCGGAACACAAGTATGTCTTCCATTGTGCCGGAGAAATCTATAGATGGAGATGACATTCTTCACGACAGCGAGGTGGAAAGCATTTCAGGGGGAGTGGCAGGAGGCGGAGGAGGAGGAGGAAATGGAGGAGGAGGAGGAGGAGGAGGTAGTGGGGGTGGGTTGTTGGTTAACTTGCACTCTCATAATCCAGAACAAGACCTGAATGAACTGCCTGTATCATTGAGCTGTTCAGCCCAACCACCGATGGTGTTAACGACGTCGGTTGGTGCCATTTCCTCTCTGTCGGTGACGACAGTTGTACGGCACCATGACCCAGCCCCTTTGGTGACCTCTTCACACAGTGACATCCGCAAAGAGTCTGAGTAAGTTTCTTTTGTATCTGTACGTGTGGGTTTTTGATACTTGTGCAATTTGTGTCTCTGAGTGCTGTGACCTTACTTATTATGTTGTGATTGAGGTACAGCATCTTAAAGAGCATGTTACATTGCCATGGTAGCAGGGGGCGTGTGTGTCTTTCTTACATAGGAGTGATTGGCTAGGGGGAGTGGTACTGTTGACTAAGGTACCTCTTCTCACAGCAACTGTATCAGCTAAGAATAGCATCTGGGACACATCTTTTGTGGCATGGAAATTGTGCTGACTAAATATGGGCAATTGTGGTAACAGTGGTTTATTCAGTGTCCTTATCTGGGGAATGAAAGCCTCTCTGGCATGGGGATTGGGAATGGGATCTAATGGGATGGCTTTGAGGTTTTGGAATGGGATCAAATGATGTAGTTTTAATGGTTTTGGAATGTGACCAACTTTAGGTAGTAGATACAGTTGATTGTGTCTTGTTTGGCATGAGGGAAACTAATAAGACTAAGTGAAGTGACTGCTGGGCACAAATATGTGGACTCTGATTCTTTGTGAAGTAGGCTAGTTGTGCCTAGTGGATCCGGGATTGTGATACATTTACGGAATAAGCTAGTCAAGTATTGCGGATTGGGAATGGGGCTTTTATAGATTGGATTGGGAATGTGGTGATTTAGATTCCTTGGTATTTCTAGTTTTGGTGGAGACCAGTGGGATTAAAATATCTCTATTATAACATGCATATACAGTACACAGTTTAGTTAAAACATTGCCAAGATGTTTAAACTCCCCTTTTCTTGAAATACTATAGTCTTTTGTGTACAGATATTCATTGTTGTATTAGTTGTCTTGGAGCCTACCTAGTCTTAACAATCAACAAATAACTTTCCCTGGGTGGCATTGTATTCAAGGCATGGAGGTAACCCTTAGTGCACTCCAATTCATGTCAATAGAATGGGAAATTTAGTGTAATTTTTTTCCCTCTTAATCTGCAGAGTATTGTGAGCTAATGATAGACTACAACAAAGAAAGTGACCTTACATTATTATGTATGATATACACAATCATTCCGCATATGCTGGTTTATCTGTAGCTACACAAAGGAAGGGAAATAGTCGCACACACGCATGTACGCTCTGTATGTTGGTCATATTTATATTTTTACGGGTGATTGGCAGAGTTAATGTGAAAATTAGCTGGGGCCTGTCTGTGGGTGAGGTGAGAGGGAGACTGAAATTGCTGTCACATGTACCAGCATTGAGTGTACATTGGTGTACAGTTAGTACAACATTCATAAGATTCAGCCAGTGAAACAGTACCAACTACCTCATGACTTTTTTGGAACGAGCAAGTTCATACCAGTGCACATTCCAGACAGGTGACTGGATACAGCCAGTGTGGTGTTGTGTTGTGTTTGCCTTGTGTGATGTTCTGACTTTCCCTCAGGAGGTTGTGTTCTGCTTTATCAATGGAGAAGGGGGGGGGGGGGGGTATGATTGAGGTCTGGGTGAAGTAGGTGAGAAGTTAGTGTTGGTAAGAGAAGAAGCGATTTGTGTTTCAGACATATTTAGGGTGGAGAAAGGTAGTTGTGTACTAGTTTGGAAGAATGAGAGTTTGAGTTTGTTTTAGTAGAGTTAAAAGTCAATGGAAGATGGTTTTTAAAGAAGGGTGAAAACATAATTTGGTTTTCTTTTTATTGCGCATTTCCAGAATATTTTAGTCTGGTATCATCAGATACATACTAGGATGGTTCTTCTTCCTGTGCTTTAGTAATAACCTCGGAAACCATTTTTGTCCCCTTTTCAGCGCATGCTTGGTTTTGGCAAATGTCTTGGTAAGAAGCAAGTTTAGTGACTTGTGTACTGATGGATTGTCGTAGTTCGTTTGTTGCCTTAATAGATACTTAAACTAATACGTAGTACCCTGGAACAGCTGTGCCACTCTGGAGTCTGTGGGGTGAGCATTAATTAGATCAAATGTCTACTTAATGGTGGCCAGGGGATACCTTTGGTAGTTGATTTAGGGTACTTTAATGTTCATGCCTTTGAGGTTTGCTCAAAGTCTTTTAGAAAAGCAATAATGGACGTAGAAAGTGGCCTATACACTAGAAGGAGTACGGATATGGATTATATTCTTATGGGGTTGTAAGATAATTTTAACACAATTTGGTGAAAGGGGATGGGGGGGGGGGCAGGTTTTAGATTTATTACTCAGGAATTCATGGTCTAATACTAATTTTTTTAGGAGTTAAGGAGTAACAATGTAAGAGCACACTTAAGTATTTCTGTGCATCAATCAATGGCAAGTTTCAATAGTATGAGGGGGAGAGAGATGTCATTCCTGCTATGGTCTTCATAAACTAGTTACCATTTTTTAACAAGTGATGTGTTCAATAGGAGGCCCATAAATGTACCATTTGATAAAGGTACGACTTATCAGCTGGAAGCCTGAAGAGAAAGAAAGAAAAATTAGGTATCTTGTTGGATGAGGTAAAGGAAATGAAGCATGTGAGCTGGTGAATATGGTGGTAATTAGTGACTGGATGGAGATGGTAGCTTTGAGTACTGGTGTTTGATTTTGTCTACTCATGCGTATTTACTACGTCCCTGGAGACATAAAGGACAAGCATACAAACGGAGCTGTAGTTAATATAGACAATCCCATGGTACAGAGGGCAACTTGCTGTACACTTACTGAAACCTATTGAGGTGCCTTGTAAAACTTGCATGCATTGGCGTGTTAATTGTACATGCTATATAGTGTTGGACGGATATATCTGCGGTAGATTACAGCATAAGAAGTAGTCTGTATTTCTTTTTTTCTTTTTCTTTTTTTTTTCCCCCTTGCCTAGTGTTTTGTGGTAGTACAAGTCAAGTTATTAATTCCTAATGCAAGTACCTTATTGTTACGGTTAAAAAAAATTATTCAGTGTAAACTTGAACAATTTATACTTAGCAAAATTAATAAAATTAGAGCATTGATAGAGTGGTTTAAATCACACCGCTGACTATGGAATTTGTATTAACCGTACTGGCCTAACCTTGTCACTGCTTGCTTAGCTGCGTCATTGAGAAAGAACAGCGCAATGGTGGACATAGCCTCCCTGAACAACTGCGTGTCAGCGACTGGCAACCATCTAACTAACTACAGGTGTGTAGGTGACACTGACTCACACTATTATCTCTTGCAAATTCAAACCACTACCTATGTAGTAAATATACATTAAGGAATTACTCTTTTATTTTATTTTAATTATTATTGAATTGAAGAATTTAATAAACAGGGATTTTTAAAGTCTTTTTCGAAAACATTTTGACCTCCCCCCCCCTCCACCACCTTCCCCTTAAAATTATTACGACCTTCTTGGTGACATTTGGCACAATTTTTTTTTATCAATTTCATGGAAATGAGAAACCCCCTGAAATAAAAAAAAAAAGTTTATTTGACCCCCCTCAGGTTTGTTTCTTGAAATACCCTGATAGCAATGAGGTTATGGGTTGAAATGATAGCCCATTATACACCCATTAAGTCCTTGTTCTTGTCGTGAGGCAGTGGGGCTGGTGAGGCAGTGGTGGGTAGAATGACCTTATTAGTACTGGCACTAGCAGAGGGAGAGCATCTGGACTACTGGCTAGCTAGCTAGAGTTCCATATCAATCATGGGTGGTTGCCCAGGGATAATTGAGTAATAAGCTAACCCACCTCACACCATGTAGCCAATCTATCACACACACGCACACACACACACTGATCCGCAGGTCTGATTCTGGACTCTCTTGAACTTTCAGGATGCATGGGTTTCAATGTTGTGGTGACAGCATGCTAATGTGGTTGTTTGTTTGTTTGTTTTTGGTGTAGCATAAACTAACCTCGCTTTTATTTTGATTATGCTGAAGTTTTTCTACTACTATTACTATTATTATTATTGTTGTTGTTGTTGTTGTTGTTGTTGTTATTATTATTATTATTATTGCTATTGCTATTATTCTACTATTATTTTTTTACTCACCTTCACTGTATAGGGCGTGTTTTCAATAACCTACTTTATGAGCGACAATATGGCATACACAGTAGTTACAGCACACATTCGTCTTGTCAGCCTGATGTACCTGGAGCTCAAGTTTTTTTTTTCCTGGGGATTCATTCAGGTGGATTTGGCTGGGAGGGAGGGATTCCATGGCTTCTCCCTCCCATTGTTGGGTGCTCCTGGGCTGGATTTCTGAGTCTTCCTCCAGATGGAAACATGCTTCTTAGTGTGGTTTACTATGCAATCTTATCTCCCCCAAGGTTTGGTGCTGGGGTAAAGTATCATCGTGTAGTTCTGTATGAATGGATTAGATAAAGAATAGCTAAATTTAGTGTGAGGCTTTGAGTGATATGAAGAATAAATGCGTATAGATAGAGTGGCTGCTTTTTTAAATTTATTTTTTTGTTTTATTTATTTATTTATTTTATATTTTATATTTTTTTATTTTTTACTGGCAACTACACATGTGCAGGTTGTATCTCCTATACTCTCTCCTTATTTGAACTGTTTTGTTAGCTCTTGGAGAACTTAGTAGTCACAGCAAAGTGATGTTATAATGTGAGGCTTTCGTGGTTATATTTAGTTTATCAACTAGTTTTAGTACGTGTGATGTGTCAGCACGCACACGCACACATACTTGGCTGAAGTCAAATCTGTGTATAAGCTCTTATTATGTAGATAAAATTTGAAGGCAAGAAAAGATGTAGCAAAGGTAATGCAGATTTAGTACTTTGGTGCTTTGCTTGTTGCTATACTTTTGGGTATGAGTTTGCCAAGTTAACCTATTTCACAGTTACAATGGAGATGGATACTTGTAAGCAAGCAAGACTTCAATAGGTACATACGTAGGTAGTTAACTTGACTGCTACTAGTTGACCAGAATACACCACAGTCTCCAGGATGTTTATTAATTGTTGTGTACTAATTTATTTATTTATTTTTTGTAAACTGGTCTATGCTAGTATGGCTTCGCTGTGAGTGTTGGCTCTGGTCCTCATAGATGAAGCTAGATAGCTAGGGTATAGTGGGCAAGGCAATGTACTAGAGCTTTACTTGATCGCTGGGTTTGTTAAGTGATCACTGGGTTTGTTCTCTATTGTTTTTTCCTTGTGAAGTCCCCCCCCCCCCCCCCCCCCCCCCCCCTATCTATCTGATATTCTGCACATATTACTGGTATGTGTGATGTGTCAGCACACACATACTTGGCTACATGAGCATCAGGACAATGAACACTATTGGATATACCTCTTGATTCTTTATCAAAAGGGAGGTGGGGGAGATATGCTAATTTGAATTTGAGAGGGCTCATCAGATTTGACATGACACTTCAAATTAGCTGCAGGGAGCATACATGACAGAATGAATGAAATATCACCGTCCCTATTCGATAACCCTGCTCGTATGGAGTGTTAAGTGACACCTAGCTTGCTCCAGATGACGGAACTGATCACCATGCAAGCGGTGTCACTGAAGCTGGGAAACAATGAATTACTAAGACGACAGAATTATGTGTGTGTGTGTGTGTTCAGAAGCCATTGTTTCCTTGAAACTGTTTATTGACCAGGTAACACGGGACAAATGCTAACCCGGGGACTAGCTCATGTGTTGAACCTGGCATTTCTAAACATGGAACATATGCTTTCAGATTTAGCGACACTTAAAGCAGTGAAGCATATTCTACAATTGTACAAAGATGTTTTAAAACTGCAGTGAACATTTAAAAATTTTATGTATTATTGGGCCAATTATAATTATTGTTTTAACCACCTTCTAACCCCCCTCCCCCTCTCTCTCCTTTATTTTTCCTCAGGGGAGAAGTAGGCGAAGTTGATTTACAGCGAGTGAAGAATGCCATGGTAAGTATATCTGTATTAGTTACTGTATTGCGTGTGTATATGTATGTTTGTAAGAGTGTGTTTGTTCACGTGTTAATATGTATGCACGTGTTAATGTGTGTGCGTGTGCATATGTGTATGAGAGAAAAATGTACTTAATTGAAGAAAGAATTAAGTGTGTGCACTCAGTGTGAAGTGCAGTTGTACTAGCCCTCCCCATTAAACTCCGTCACTCCAGCACTTGAGGTCACATGTTTTGTAGTATTGTGTCGCTGTATCTGTTGAGCCATCACATGATGCACGCATACAGATACGTACCTTATGTATTTCACATGCACACACACGCAGATACATACATTTTTTGCACCTGGGTAACGGTGGTGCCCTGTTTATATGGCAGGCAGTAAAGTAAATGTTTGCTATTGTATTATGCATACATCACTTGGGTAAAACGGAAACTGACCATGCCTTCACATGCATTCATTTGTCTTTACATGCCTTCACATGCCTTCACATGCCTGTACATGTATTCTCTTACCTTCACATGTCGTAATATGTGTTGATAAGCCTGTGGTGGCAGTGGTAAGGACTACAGTGTCATTTAATTAAACATTGAGTGGAATGACATTTGAATTCACTTTCTTCACATGCCTACACTTCCCTTGATAGGGCAGTAAAGAAGACTACAAGTGCTATACAAAGCTTTAATTACAGAGTTGATTGAGCTGACTATATTTTCACTCCATTAGCCGTGAGGTTGAGTACTCTATGACCGACCATGTGTGGAGTGAGTGTGTATATCTGAAGACTTGGTCTACAGATCATTGCCCTTGAAGCACGTGCATTTGACTGTGTCAACTTCCTCCATTCTTTACCTAGAGCCTTGACAGACTTGGTACTGCAAGTGATTTCAACTGTAATGCTCAAGAAATGCTGTTGTGCATTATTTAATTTTTCATTCTGTATGCTTCCAATGCTTGGGTAGTCCAGTGGAGCCAGACCCACGTAGCGCGCAAAGCGCGTGGAGGGTCTAGGGACATGGCCATACCAAATTTGTTCTGGAGGAAAGTGGAAGTGGTGAGTGCCCCACCTCCTTTATACCTGAATTTCTACTGCAAATTAGCTATGATTGCTAAACCTAGCGTTGAAAGGGTGGCTGACACGTACAGGAATTTCTATTTGTGGTTGAGGAGGGCTATTTGCTAACGGTAATTGACCGCTGCAATATATGTGCAGCAGAACAAATTTGGTATGGCCATGTCCCCAGACCCATTCCCCAGCCATAGCAGTGTGGTTTAAAGGGTCTGGCTACGCCAGACTAATGCCTTGAGTATGTTCCTGCAGAAGCGGAGTTACTTGATGTTGGTGTCACACTTCATGCTGCTTTACATAATGTACTATTCTGAGATCAGGGGGAGAAGGAGTTTGCCTAAATGAATTTTTTATTAAACCAATGCCCCTGTGAGACCAACGAGTAATATCCGCAGACCCTGGAAATCAGTGTTGTTAGATTATACAGTCTTTAAATGCATAGTAAAAGACAAAAGCGAAAAGTGTTGATTTTATAGGATACAACATGGCTCTAGAAGTGCAGGGCTCTCTTTTCAGGAGAAGGACCATTTGGCTCTATATTGTTGGAACCAAACGAAGTGGTGGACTAATAGAAAGCATTTATTAAAACTAAAACCCACCACCCCCAACCGACCAGGAGGGAAATGTACACAGAGGGTTAGTGGGCAGTTGTGTGTGTGTGATTGTGTGTGTAATTCTGTTATCCAACCTACAATCTACCCATATTTATGGATTCAGGTGTGTTAACTGGAGGGTTGTCACCATACACTGATTTTTTATGCTTGAGTTGGCAAATATTGTCACTCTAGAAATAGTTAACCTTCAGCATCTGTGACCTACAAGCTTGTAGAATAGGCGTTCTATAACTTTGTGGAATTTTTTAAACATTCTTTCTGACCATTACAACAGACTTATACGTAGCTCACTCAGCTTTCTTATTTTTTTTTATGAATAGGATATTGATTGGTGGATATTAAGTAACTGATATGCTTTAGTGGGGGTTTGTTGTTCTTTTTTTAAAACATGATTTACCTTTGTATGGATTCGGACTTCAAGTTTATCTACTTGAAAGGAATCTGATATTTTTTTTACGAATGCCTGCAAATGTCTCCTTGATTGGGAGAGTGGCAGTTAGTGTTGGTGATAGGCGTTGAGATATTCCACAAAGTGGTATTTAAACTCATTGTTTGTTGTTTTAATTTCATGATTTTCATAACACTACTGGTATGTGAAACGTGTTATGTGGGTTGTGGTCTAAGTGGCCCGTATTCGTGACATATCTTTCAATCAAGACCTTCGCCCTCTTTGAGACGAGGAGAGGGAGTCTTAACGTGGCAAATTGAGGCGGTTCTAGTAGGACTTGTGGAACCACTTGGAGGTTTGGTAAATGGCCTGGGGGTGCAGAGTGGATGTGGGGGGCGGTGTGAGTAAGGTGGGGCAGGTTTGTTTTTTCCTTTTTGTTTTACTTTTTTTTCTCTTGTTTGGAAACTTAATCCAAAATCCCTGTTTTTTTCGGTCGTTTTTTCCCCTTTCTTTTATTTTCCGTATTTTTCCCCTCATTCCCATTTTTCTCTACTATAGTCTCTGCTGCAAGATGAGCTCAGTTGGTCTCTGACTATAGTAAAAGCAATGCATCACTCTAGAAGAAAACAAATCTCTCAAGGAGCGCCTTACGGATGGAGAGGAGGAAAATTGAAGCTGAGAAAACTGGAAGATGAGAACACCAAGCTGTGAGGAAAAAAGAACTCAAGCACCTAAAGGACCAGCATGTCTCATTTTGGTTCGACCTGACTCAAGCAGAATCAACATTAATATTGGAAGCTTTACCTTCTGGCCCAAGAAGAACTTTTAAACAATTAGTCAGTCTCAAGGAAGTTTACTAGTAGTGTCTTGGATTCTATTTATTTTATTTGGTTTTTGTTTTATCTTTGTGTGTGAAAAGTTTTATTTGTTTGTTGTTTTTTTTTTCCCTTTTTTTTGTGACTCCATAAAGAATGAATGTAGATCTTGAGAAGCAATAAACATCATGTTAACTTCTTTTTTGTTTCCCTTTTTGACATTGGTTTCACTGCTCAGCCATGACTCTCCCCTTACCAGTCTATTGAAGAGTGCTTTGTGTGGCCATATGCTACTCTTTCATTGAAAAATCCAGTAGTGGCCAAGCCAATTTATGGTGGTTATGAACAACTACTCACAAATCAAAGAAGGTTTGCTGTCTGTCAATCACATTTCTATTCTTTCCTTTATGTCCATTTTTTATCATTTAGCTACCCTTTTTTTGGTACAAGGAAGGGATTTTAATGTCATTTACGTGGTTCTTTGATTTTTGTCATTATATGGTTTTTACTATCTATGGCATATGTATTGTACAATTAACCCCCACACTTCTTTCTTATTTTTACCATGGCCAATACATAACAGTTCTATTATGGGTATGTTTTTGATGAAAAAGTCCTGTAACTCTAAGTGATTGTGATTATAACTACTATTGTAGTAGCAGGAGGGGTTGATATATATTTTTTGTAGCATTAGAGTTACGAATACAAGTGGCAGTTTGGTTTGGTTGGCGACTATATTCAACTTGGAGCTATTGGCGAGATGTTATTTGTAGAGTAGCTTGCTATTGCCCTCGCACAACTACACGGGTAAGCTTGCTGCGTTCATTTTGAATCTCGTAACTAGCAGCCTGTAGGGGAGGGGGGGTGACTACGTAGGCAAGGATGGTTTTTGTGGTTTTGGAAAAGGACATCCACAATTGTGTTGCAACTTATTAAAAATTTTATTTAGCCGGTTAGCTGACAATTAATATAGTTGTAATTAGCAACGTCCTGTTGTGACCACGTTTCGGTCTCAAGCCTGGTCCTGCCATCAAAACCCGTGCAGAGCTCCTAGTTATGGAATAAAGACATATTGTATGTATATCAGATTATGTGTGAGGGGAGATAGGTTTTTATAGAAGAGAGGTTATGACAAAAGCGGTGATTCTTGTCTGATCTGTAACTCTTGTGAAAGACTTTTTGGGTCATCCAACAATATTAAAATCATTGCTCTTGAGCTAGGTGCAGTGGTAAATCCCCGTTTAAATGGATTAAGGTTTCGTTAATTCTAATTTTTCAATAACACTTATACTTTTGTGCCTGTTCACCCATAGGATGAAATACCTAGATAACAATGCTTGTAAAGTGTGATACCTTTTGTAAAAGTATAGTTATCTGGGTGTACCATATTGGAAAATCTCATATGAGGCTTAAATTGGCCCCTCTCTGTTTTTTAAAATGGGGGGGTTGACATAGCGTTTTGGTATGGTCGGTTAGCATGCCAAGTGAGTGTTCGCTTTTGATAAACGTGAACCAGATTGCCTCAAGTTGATGTGCAAACCTAAACCGGTTATGGATTATCAAGTATCTTATGCACTTCAACTTTAAGACCAATGATATGTATGCATGACCCACAGTCACCACTAACAGCAGTGGCTTGCCCTTATCAATGCCTCTGGATATACATAGTTTTCTTACCCTAAACTCTACTTTGTAGAACAGCCCGTACAGCGATCTTATCTATTCATGGGCTCTCAGTTTTAATATTATTAGCCAAGTATTTCAAACTTATTGAGTTGGCTGGTAAAGGGTAATACATGCATTCTATGTGTAGTGGTGTCCTGCGGTAGTGATTTGTCATATAGATATATCTCAGCTTTTAAAATGTGCTAATTGTATTCATGATGTAGACACGTGGTTTGCTTAAATACTTTCCAAATTCATATGGTGGAGGAGCTAATCTGATTCATGAATTTTGTTACTACAATATATAAAAATCGACTAATACACAAAAGCTAACAAAAGCGTGAGCATTAAACAGAAGCACTGATGATTGAATTGATTGTTTTGTTTAAGTGATATACTGTATTTCATAATTTTTATGGTAGCAAGTACTGGACGTCTATTTTTTCTACAGTAACACACAATATTCAACAATTGACTCAATGAATTTTACCACAAAAGTTATGGACAAATTAGGGAATAATCTCCTGGGTCCAAACTATAGACTGTCATGTGATAGAAAACACCACACCTGTTCTACCAAGTGACCCAATTATGATAATTGCCATATAAAGTCACACTGTGTTTGATGAAAGAAAAGGAAATTCATTTACCCAACAATCTAGAAAATTATGTAAACATGTAAGAAAACATGTCAATTTTAATTGCTGTAAAAAAAAAAAAAAAAAAAAAAAAAAATTCAAACACAGTATGGCTGCCTATACTAAAGCAACAATGTATATATCTATCATCCCTTGGCTATTGCAACTAGTAAGTGATTGTAAGCAAGGTGACAAAAGATAATCTAACACATCATGTCATGCTCAAAGATAAAGGAAGCATACCACACTACATCATTATGCAGTGATTGATACTGAGTTTACAAGCTAATTTTGGTTTAGCGTGGGTGCTCTCGGTCAGACTGATACCATGCATCCTCCAAGTCCACATGAGCAACATACCTTCTTGGTGCCCCTTTTCTTTTTCTTCTTTGGGGGAGAACTGAGTTCAATTATCTTTTGGAAGGTTTCTGGAGATATCTGGATGGCAGTGACGATGAGTTTGAGTGCCGGGAGACTGTCTTCCCTGCGCTGCTGCAGACCGTGCAGCAACTCTCGTGCTCCTCCATCTCCGATCAGGTTCTGGTCCAGGTTGATCTCCTCTAGAACTGAACTGGCCAAGATCAGTCTGTACAATAATGTATCAATAATTAACAAGTATATTAATTTGTAATGTATAATAATAAATAATAATAATTATGATATAATAGCATTTTTTCTCGTTTTAACAGCCAATATTGTTAATTAAAACTTAACCCGACGTTTCGACTTCTTGCCGAAGTCCACTACAGGGGTCAAATGAGAAAATTTGCTATTATTATAATTATTTCAGCTGAGAATGACTGAATCAATAATAATAATGATAACGGTAATGATTCATATGTGACAGGCTCTGCAAAAACCAGGAATTTTGGCAAAAGTGTCAAAGCTAGAAAACAGTAACAGCACTGACTGTGGTCAAATTTCCTGAATTTTTCACTTATCAGTTATTGTTCTATCATTTTGCCGAATTTCAAATCTTAAAAAGTTTGTACCACATCAAGCGCGCCGTTGAAAGAAGTCATTTTTTATACCTTTTATTTCTTCTCAGTGTATACAGAAATTAGCAATACATAAAGCGTGAGAAGTGTGGGATCCCGTGTGAACAATAGTGAAGTTTTCAGGGTTTTCAGGTTACACAAAAGGTTAGTTACTACAAATAACAGAACCCTTGGTAAATTACTCACTATTATTCAAGTGATTCTTACCGTACTTTAGAAAAGCCTATTCTTCTTAGTAAGTGGCATACCAGAAACCCATGGCATTTTTTTGACTCACATTTTGAATGTCCATAGTTAAAATCCTTTGTACACTGTTATATAGTTCAAGTTGAGTAATTTTCAGCAAGTATCAGGAGTTTCAATTTTTTTATGCAAATTCCTGGGTTTTGCAGAGCCTATCACATATATCAATGCGCTTGTCTGTCAGTAGTGATGGTGTGCGTATTTAACACTTCATGAGCTGAGTGAGGTTGGCAAAGTGTTGTTAATGACAATAAACCGGAGTCGTGTTGGTAAAGCATCGTCAGTAACGTCTCCGGTTGTTTATCTTCATGAATACATGGGTCAAGTAAAGTGGTGGCGATGGTATTTATCTACGAGCAATTCGTTTGCTGAATCAGTGATGGTGGCTTGTGTAGTTATGAATCATATTGAGCCAGGTTGGTAAAGCGTCATTAGTAACGATGACGATGACGATAATGGAAGTGTGTGTATTAATGAATACAAGGGTCAAGAAAAAGAGGGAAAAATAAACAAACAGAACAACAGATTGATGTAGTGGTAGATAATAACAAGGATAAAAATACTCGTGCTACTGCGCCACTGTAATACTGGTGCTGCTACTGCTGCTACTACTACTACTACTACTACTCTACTACTACTACTACTACTACTATTAATATAACAATAAAGGACAAAAGGTATGCAACCTCAGCGCTACTATACACTAGCTATTGAAAGATTTATTTGAGTATATCGAATCAGTAGCTCGTGCAATAAAATGATTGCTCTTTAAACATGAAGAGCCACTCACCGATAGTTTCTACGCAAAACTCTCAGTAAAACACTCATCATAAAGCAAAATAACCACAAACAGCAAGAAATTATTTACTCATGTGATTATGACTTGACGATAAGAGCTGTCACACAAAGGACCTACGCAAAGCTGACTGTTTCGCAATTTCTCAAAAAGCAGCTCTAAGTCATCAGCTAATTGTCAGTAATCTCTAAAATCAGAGGTTGACAGACTAACAGACAGGACAGCCTTTATCTCTCTCCATGAAATCACACTGAGGTACTTATAGATAGAAGCTCTGGTGAGCACTGGACCTGTGCACTATAGCATTTGGCCAAGAAAATCAAGAAGAAAAGTATTTACTACCATAAGCAGTTCTTTGCCAAGCTTGTGTGTCCAGCGCTTACTGAGAATACTTCACGCTCATTTTCATTCCAGGGATGAAATGATTGGTTTGGAATAGTTACTTCAACAATCTGAAATTAATGGATGCAGCCAAGATCACTAAATTCGTACACAAAAGAAAAGTGCAGAGTATGTCAAGCAAATTCCTACTTGAAAGGTAGCAATTGTGTTTTTTTTTTGTAATTGGAACCAATCATTTGACGAAAGGTTGCTTCCAAAATTTGGGCCACATACTCATGCATATAGCTACGCACATTCACAAACATTTGTAACATTCAAAAAAAATTTAATTATTTCACCATTCTGGGAAAATTGTTGGTGAGTGAGCAAACCAAAGGGAGACATTAAGTTAGCATCATCGCTTGGATACAAAAGTCTCCCACACTAAATGTGACACAGCTACAGTAGTACCTTTTGACAGCTCTCATGGCAATTATGGGCTCAAATGTCTTCACTCTCTCTTCTTTACAAATGCCAAAGTAATCAATAGCATTGTCTCGAAGGTCCAATCTCGCTAATGAAGGTATCAGTGGACTAGCTCTGGTCACGCCCATCTCCCCATACTGGTCCGCCATGGTATCCCTTTCCATATCTTCTGTGGCCAGGTCGATTGACTTTGTCGAATGCTGTCTGCGTTGCTGTTTTTCTGTGACTGAGTCCGACGGCGACGTTGTTTCAGTCCTGCTGAGAATATGGTCATCGGTGAGCTTGCCGCCCGTTACGCCAGGAGTAAACTCTGCCTCACACAGCGACACTAATGGTCTCACCAGGTCTACAATGCCTTGACATTGCAGTCTGTTGCCCATCAGGTACAGGTTTCTGAAACAAGAACAACATAAGGATTTAATGGAAAGTATTGGAAATTTTGTTAAAAATTATTGTGCACATTGGTAGAGGCACAATTGTTGCTGTCAATTCCCAGGCTTTACTTTTGAGGTGTACTAAATCATGTTGGGTATAATAATGTCAAGTTCAAATAAAAGGCATGCTATTACCCTTCGGTACAGGGTTTCACTTTTGAAGATGTAGGTCAAGCTTGGAAATGGTTAAGTTGCAAACAAAATGTCGTTTAGGTAATAATAATAATAATAGTTATTATTAAACATTCAGTCATTCAGTCATTCTCGGCTGAAGTAATTAGAATAATAGGAAACTTTTCTCTTTTTAACAGCCAATATTTTTAATTGTAGCTTAACCCGACGTTTCGACTTCTTGCCGAAGTCCTCTTCAGGGGTCTACTGAGGTCGAACTCTCCGTGGTGATATAATAACACAAAGTAAACAGAAAGATTTCTGGAGGGAACGCTTACTGTTTATTATATCCTGGAGGGTGATTTGCACACAGCATGGACTGCCAGCATCCTGGAAGCTCTAAGCCTATGTCTCTATTAAACTTGTCAGGTGTCATCTGTATATGTAGAGCTTCCTTGAACTTCAAAATTGTGAGTTGAAGATCAAGGAAGCTCTACATATACAGATGACACCTGACAATAAGTTATAGGTTTAGAGCTTCCAGGATGCTGGCAGTCCATGCTGTTTGCAAATCACCCTCCAGGATACAATAAACAGTAAGCGTGCCCTCCAGATATCTTGCTGTTTACTTTGTGTTATTATATCACCACGGAGAGTTCGACCTCAGTTGACCCCTGAAGAGGACTTGGGCAAGAAGTCGAAACGTCGGGTTCAAGTTATAATAAAAAATATTGGCTGTTAAAAAGAGAAAAATTTCCTATTATTAACAATAATAATATAAAGCATTATTATTATTATTATTATTATTAATTATTATTATTATTATTGTATATATTACCATAGACACAGGTTCATAAGTGTTCCCTCTTTACTATGTGCTTTTTTTTTTGTTGCTAAACTCCCGTTTTCCTCCCGGCTTCTAGCACTTTTTATTAGCATCTAGTTGGTGCTCAGCCCCACTTTCAGAATACCGCTCCCTATGAAGTTATAAGCATGAGTGCTTAATAACCTGCGTTTACAGTATTATTATTGTAATTATCTATGTAATAATATGCTTGTGTGTCAGTAACGATGACGGTGACTGACGACGACGACAGCGATGGTGTGTGTATTCATAAATCCACGAGCTTATCAGAGTTGGTAAAGCATCGTAATTACCTGGATGGGAAAAACGTTTGACAAGGGAAAAAAAGTCATATTGGGGATTTGAACCTGCGATTGCTGATTGCAGAGTGTGCACACTAACTTCAAATTATCAGGACCTAACAACTTCTGGTATCTTGAAGTACCTTATTAACCTATTGTATCCCCCAAAAAACTGAACACTGGGTCACTGAACTGAGTTGGTAAAGAGTGAACATCTACAGTAGCTTACCATAATAGGTATAAGAGAGGCAGAGAAGCAGGAGAATGCAAGGGTCAATGCAGGTGAGAAAAAACTGACTGATGTAATTACTTCAATGAAGTGAAAGAAAATACACAGAAAGGACAGAGATACTGGGGCGCAGGAGAGGTAGACAGGAAGAGAAGGGAATCTATGAGTAGAAAAGCAGAATAAGGAAAACAGGGATTGAATAGCTGAGGGGAAAAAAAAACAGACAGGAGAGGAAAACCATGGATAAAGCTACCTTATGCTACTACCCTAATTTGTACAAGTTAGTATGTCAGGCGCCACTTTGCGGTGGGGTACTTGCTAGTTATTATTGTTATTATTATTATATTATTATTATTATTATTAATACTACACTACTACTATTCATTACTATCACAATCACTATCATCATCATCATATCATAATCATCATCATAATCATCATAACCACCACCACCACCACTCTGCATGCATTAGCTGTTCGTATTGGCATACCTGATCTGTGATGCGGCAACCATGCAGCCTAGACTCTGGCCACACTCTGGATCTATTTGACAATAATTGAGGCTGACAGTGTGCAGAAATATGTTCTGTTGAATTCTCTCACACAGCTCTATCACTGTAGCAGTCGACATCCTGAACAATAATAATAAATATTACAATACTGTGATGGCATCCTCCACAGTGCAGTATGGTGAGCCATTTCAACTAGCTAGTTAATGAGACGATATATTAGAAGTGGTAATAATTAGCTAAGTTTTTCCTTTTTTTTTTTTTGAGCTAGTGCACTTAGTCACTTGTTTTGAATTAACGTTGGCAACAATATGCACATGCTGGATTAGTGTAAGTTAGATTCAAATAAATGAATACTGAAACAATGCATTTATATAATAGATATTTATACTGAAAATTCATTTGTTAGCACTAGCTATGTGTTATCTTGTATAAAAAATAGCAACAACAACAACAGCACAACAGTAGCAACCGTACCAACAACAATAAGTAAACATACCTATTGTAGTCCAAGTTAAGAGAATGAAGTCCCACTCTTACAATTGGCCTAGAATAATCACACTATGAATAATTGATTTTCAGCATGAATCCTCTAAAAAGTGCTGATAGTGATGGCCAGCTAACAAACCATGTTTTTAATGACCCCTTACCCACTGACACTTACCCAGCCAACCTCCTTATGGACCATGGGGACAAGTTGTTGCTCCTTAGCTCCAGTACTTTCAGATTCAGTCCATGACTAGACTCCATATACAGTGCCTGTACAATGAACCAAAGTGCATACAAGTGCTAAATATGGCCGCTGGGAAAAAATAATTGAAGGTGTGAATACTCCCACCTTAATTGATAGGGAGTGTACATTAGTTGGGATCACGATCCCTGGTACTTTCATCTGTGACTAATCACAACACATAATTTACACCTCTTTACAAACATGCCCCTCGAAAAGACTACTTTTCTCTACAGATTACAGCTTTGATCATTGAGAGAAGGTGTCAAAATAGATTATGAAATTAGGTTTGACTTTTGATTACTATGCCATTAAAATGAATATTATAGCTATAAAGAGTGATTGATTTAAAAAATCTACTGTGTACTATTATGTGCAGTGCCACAAATCATGATGAGGTTAATGTTAGTGAAGGGGCCAAGAACTCACTGTAGCTTAATTAGCTCTAAGCACAACTTAATTATATCATTCGCATTTGACTTATTAAAATTCTAATGGGATATGAACTATACATACTTTCAATTACAGTAAAATTGATGTACTATACATCACACCTACCAGTGCCACTGCATCCCCGTCAGTGATCGGTATGTTCCACACATGCAAACACCTGAGGTAGTCGTAGTGTACCTCAAGCATTGCCTCCATTAAATTACGGAGGCAGATCACCGGACTGGGCGTGCTTGACAGAGGAGGCATGGCCTTGTCTGGCCCAGTGCCAGGTTGGACGGACGCTACTGAGGTTGGTTTGCTGGACAGTTTGTCGGCTGACTTTGGTTTGGATCTGCTTGGAGGTCTTACAGGCCTGCCAATATCACTGCTTTCAAGTATAAACTAGGAGGAGAAAGAAGTAATGTTACCATGGCAAATCAAATACAATAATTTAGCAGTATGTATGCCTAAAGTCAGTTAAATCAGTTGAATAAAACTCATTATCATTGCTTTTAAACATATAGCTATCTGGAAACTGGATTGCTTAGTTCAATGCTTGTTTTTTTTTGTTTTTTTTTCAAGCCAAGCATATACTTCCTATATATATAACTATTTATATATCCATAACCAATAAAAGATCTAAAAACTGTATTGAAAATATCAGCGAGGTTAATAGTTTAATTTGCTTACTTGAGACACCGGTCTTTCATCCTCGATAGCTGATCTACAGTCCCTGAGAATACGTCCAGAGGGCAGCATAGAACCGCTACACTTAGTCGGATAAACCCTCTGGAGTGCTTTGACTTTAGCCAAAACATTTTCCCTCTCTAAGGCGGCTTTAGCTGCTTTTGCTTTCTTTCCTTTCTTCTTGGCAGCCCCACCTTTCTTTTTGCCTGGCATGTTTTCTTCGCTTGACGCGATATTTTTAACACCCCATGTAGCCACGCCTCTTTTGTTTACAAACTTAAAAATGCGCGTACACTGAGTACGCGCAGGCTGTGCTCTAATTAGAATGTTGTCGCGGGGTGAGTGAGAACACTGAAAGTAGTCAGATTAGCCTGCGTATAATGTTGCTGTGAAGATATTATGTTATAAATAAGACATAATGCTGGAAGGGTATATTACTCCATTGTTGATGTCCTACATCAATAGATACGTCAACAATATAAAGCCTTCAGACCTCAAGTTGTCATTTTGGGGAGGTGATGCTGTACTCAGAAACTTGGAGCTTCGACTGGACGTGCTGAAAAAGGAACTGCACATTCCTTTGGAATGTAAAAGCGGGTTTGTCAGGGAACTGGTCATTCACTTGCCCTGGAGCTCTATTGCATCTACCTCAGTGGAAGTGACCATCAAGGATCTAGAGTTAGTAGTACAGTTGAAACCTCTCGGCAAAGGTTCCACCAGCAACGACTCTTTAGACGGTCAGAAAAATGAACCCAGTGATGAAATAGCCAGTGACGATTTGCTATCAGGGGAAGAAATTCCACGGACGGAAGGGGATAAAAAAGAAATTCCCCCTGGCTACTTACGAGGGTATATGAATAGAATTATTAATAACGTCCAAGTCCATGTCCAAAATATGGTCGTCAAGGTTATGGAAGAAGAGAGTGACTTTTTGCTCACTTTGAACGTTGGCTCAGTGAAATTCTTTACTGCCAATAAGGATTGGCAGAAAGAGTTTGTATACACTGACTATTTTCAAGGTGGTTACTCCCTGCACAAAGTTTGTGAAGTTAAGGATGTTGCAGTTAATCTCCATCCCATAGAAATTGGAGAGAAGGCTCAGGGAAGTTCTCTACATGAGCCGTTTTTAAAACGGACCAATTTCACTTGCCGTGTCAAGTTTGAGTACGGAAAAAAGATACTAGTTCGCAAGAGCTTTGAAGTGCTCTTTGAAAATTTGGAATTTTCAGTGGACGAGAAGCAGTTTTGTTTGTTTTTCCATCTGTGTGAGTGGCTCCTGGCCATGTATTACCACTCAAAGAAGCTTAAAGGAAGAGATGATAAGGAAAAGAAATCTCGCAAGAAAGAAATAGTGAAAAACGAGGTAGAACACAAAATTATGGAAAAAATATATGAACCCAAGTTTGAGCAGTCAGTGGTTGTCGATACTGCTACTGATGTCGGTGTTGATTCTGCTATACCAGAGGCATCTGGGACGGGATGGGGGTCGTGGTTGATGTCCATGGTAAGTGGAGCGGATGAAGACAAACAGAAAGATAAAATGGAGAAAAATGAGGAAGAGAAAGTTGAATCTTATCAGAGTTATGGGCTTGGTCAAAATAGGGAAGGTGTCGAAGTCAAGCAAAAGGCGGCAGAGTTTGCCAATTTTCATTTCTGCATGACTGCCAAATCGGTAAAGCTGACACTGAAGATGACCCAGCAAGTGCAGACGCCAGTCTTCCTGTCACCGCGCTCCTTCGCAAGTCCGGTCATCATTGTGCGATTTACGGACTGCCTCTCTACCGTTGATCGCTGCCCGCTATCACGCGCGTTCATGGCCACCATGGGCATCGGAAGAGTGGAGGCTGACGTTGTGGGCAGTTGTCCTTGTGTGAAGAAGTATCCCAGCTCCTGGAGGCGACTCAGTGTAGCCGCAGAAAGTGACAAAACGGTGAGTTAATATTACACTCAAGTAATGTACTATTTCTGCTTAGTGTTGCGTTTTAATCGGCCATAAGTTTTCTATTCTCTCCAAATACAATTCATTTTGCTGGGTTGAGATGTTTTTGTTTCATCATCGTTATCGTAGTCCAGATATTTATTTTTCCTCGACTTATCAATACTTTTAGGAATTCCTCACAAAGATGTGGTTCAATGAAGTCATCACATGTGCATGCTGTGATGAACGAGTCCTTAATACAACATACATTGTGTGGTGGTTATTTCTAAGATCAGCTATTGTTCTTTAAGTCGATGGAAGGTGACTACATAGTTAGGTCTGGACGCATCGAAGCAGATGGGTTTAACAAGTTGTTGTGTCTGTTTGAAGTGCAGTGTTGTCTCTAAGCAGCTTTACAGATATTGGGTTGTTCGACGGATTGTTATAACTGCCTTATGGTAACAAAGGAATGGTTGGTGTGACTTCCTGTGTGTGTGTGTGTGTGTGTGTGTGTGTGTGTGTGTGTGTGCGTGTGTGTGGGGTTAGTGAGCATGCAAGTGTATGGTGCAAATGTTGGACATGTTTATAAATATTATTTTTATTGAAGCAAGAAGTACACATAGGCTTTATTTAGGCTCTTAGAGGATATTCCACTTCCATACTCTCTAAAAAATGGCCCCAGCCCCACCCCACTCCCATGAACACTGGGTTGCCTTTGAGGAAAGCATTCTCTCTCCAATTGGTATGCTTCCTTCAATAGAACAATTAAATTGGTAATGAATCAGATCTAGAACTTTTTTTTAAATAACCCTCAGCGCGCATGCATGCAGGGTTACAGTAGTCTGTTCGTCATTCCTTCTGTCACTCTGTCAACAGCGGATCTCGAAGATGGCGGACTTTTCTGCCTTGAGAGAAGAGGAACTCAGACTAGATGCTGATTTAAGTCCCTTTAATTTGCCACATTTTAGAACTTCAGCTTATTGAGAGAAGAGGCAGACACTACGGCGAGTGCCGCTATATGACCACGCCCATTCATTATCTTACCTGCCCTGTAGCGTCACGCACGCTCATGTGAGCATACAATTTTTTTCTGTTCCTGGTTCCAGTGCTGATATTTTTGTCCGGTGTATCTTACGTTAGGAAGTCTCTGCTGCTGCTGGAGGTGTGATTATTTCATCAACTGTACGTATGGCTGCTCTTCCAAAGTGTGTTCTAAGTGTTCGTATAATGTGCATGTCGGAAGGTCCAAATGTTTCTGTGGTTACCACACATGGACTTTGTTGGTTGCTGAAAGCCTGTCAGTGATTATCTCATTCTAAAGTTGTCCACACTAAGCCATAGCTAGCACCAGTACACAGCCAGCTAAACACTTTAAAATTTATATTCATAAACAGAGCAAACCAATTATCATAAGCTAAATATATATGAGAACTTTTTTCTTCAGAAGTAGTGACTTTCTAGCTTGTGCTGAGGTTTTCACTTTTAGTGCTCTAGATTTATTTGGGGTGGGGATGGGGGTGGAAATGGGGGTGGGAGAGAGGGGGGGGGGGATGCTAAGAGAGGGGAAATGTTTAAGTACCTTACCCTAAACTTAATTGAACCTACAGGATATGTAAATCATTGCAATAAACAAATGTGCAGTATTATTATCTCACAAAGGATTAAATTTGAGTTCTATTATTCTTATAATGACGGTGTGTGTTTGTGTGTGTGTGTGTGTGTGTGTGTGTGTGTGTGTGGGCATGTATCATCACTAGGTGAAAGTATTCTCTATGGGGCCCACAAATCTCACAGAGAATGAAGTAAAATCCAGCAATCCTTCGAATGTTGACTCGACAGATGTGGATGAAGACAGTCCTAGTGGTGCTGTTTCTACCGATGGAGACTTGTACAAGTATTCTCTGTTTGGGAACCAGAATGAGGTCGAGTATCCCATGGACATCGACAACGAGTTCCTTAGCGACATGGGACGTCCCTTCCAGGCTGTGTGGTTCACTTACGATGACCGTGACGTCTGCCCTACTAGACCGGTAGAAGAGTGTGCCGAGACGCTGCAAGTGGGTGTGGTCAGGGCTGCTCTCAGCCCCGATGTGGTGCACAGATTGGAGCTGTATTTACTCTCTCTGAATACCTCGCTGGAGGCGACCCCGTTAGCGTCAAAGGGTGAGTAGGTGTTGTGCCAGGGTTTCATGCAAAGGTAGGGGCGTGCCCTAATAATCCCTCCTTTTCCCCCCTCTCATCCCCCAAAATTTTTGGAAGTTTATTGTGGATGTGTGTGTGTGTGTGTGTGTGTGTGTGTGTGCGTGTGTGTGCGCGCGTGTTGGTGCTTGTTTTGTATGTGTGTTTGTTCAGGTCTGGTGGTGCTAGGCGACCCTAAGGCAGTGACATGTCTAGACGTGTCGTTGTCAGGTATTCAAGTGGCAATCACCAGTGCCTCACACTACCTACCAGTCATGACCACGCCCACTCAGAAGCCGAAAACGCCTCCAGTGACGGCCAAGCATGGCAAGAAGTCGAAACGTCTGTCCGTGTCTCCCCTGCCATGTCTGCGAGTCTGCCTGGGACCGTCTACCGGTCACGTCGTTCTACCAATGTACGGGGGAAATGCATCCCAGGAAGTACCACAGGAAAGTAAACTTCATGGCATTCTGTGTGACGTCACGGTGGATGCATTGAGCGTGCTCTCGTTAATGGATGCATTCCAGGGTCTTGAATCGAGGGGACCATCTCTTGCAGATCAGTTCTTGACTATCCCTAAGGTCGACTGCAGCTATGATGTTGTGAAGTATGGCCAGGTTGGAGGCGTGTCTCAATCTAAGAGTGACTTGAAGTGTGAATTTACTGGCTGCTCGTTGAAGTTGTCTAGTCAGCACATTTCTAGAGTTGTTTTTGTCGTTGGTTCATGGAAAGCGACAGAACTTGCTGCTTTTCTTTCTGGGGTGCCTCCTGTACCCTGTACCTTGAAATATCATCCTCCGATTCTTCTCATGAAGAAATTTTGTAAATTTTCTCACGTGGTCTTGAGTTTAGATAATTTTGCGGTTAGTATATTAAAAAACAGCAAATTTACATCGTATAGAGCAACTGTAGACTCTGCCCATATCAAAGTGGTGCGAGAGGGCGGGGTTGGTGGGTGTGTTGCAGTGTTATATGGACCAATGGACACCGTCAAGTACACCGGAGAGACTGCGTTTCATCCCAACAGACAGTCTCTGCCAGTCATGGAGGATGAAGATGGCTTCGGTAGAAAGAAGGTATTGGATGTATTGCTAAGTTCTCCTCAAGAGAAATACAAAGGTAATATTGTAATTTTCTATTTTGAAGATGTGGAGTTGTGTCTGTAGGTTATTTGTGTTTAGTTGCTATCATTTTCTTAGTCTCATGATGTATGTACTGGTTACACCACAATGTGGAGGTTGGTATGGGATTTACACAACCGAGGGTCTAAGGCCCGAGGATAGTGTAAATCCCATACTCATTGAATGTGGAGTGGTGCAACCGACTTGTACCACAGCTCTAGGCTATAGGAAACGCACAAAAACTAATTTTAATTGGACGGTTTACTTATTAACCTCCTAGGAGGTGGGTATGAAATATATTCACTGCAAGTTGAGCAATCTGATTGGACAGTTTGAATGTACCATGGTACAGGTAGGTATAAGCAATTTTTTTTTTTAATAAAAAAATATAAAATATGTTCTTGAAGAGGTTGATGATGATGTAAGTTTGAGTTAAGTTATATTGGGTACTGGTTGCATCTATAGTCCCTATTGGATAGTGGATTGTTATACACAATTGATGAATAATGGACTTGATCATCCCCCCGCCCCGCCCCCCCCCAGATGGATCATTCTCCACTCTGCAGTTTCTATTTGCTGGTGTGGGAGTAACCTTTGAACCTGTTGTTTTGGATTTTCTGAAGCTCCTGCTAGTTCACACTGTAGAAGTGACTTCCTCACTTCCATTGAGCAGTGGTGGTCCAACGAGTGACGCTGGTACACTGATGGGGACAGGAGAGGCCGGGGGTTTTGTGGAGGGAACTGGCCTTCCTTTCACTCTGACACCATTGTCGTCCATTGAAGATGTTGATGAAGACAATGGAGATTCATTAGAGCCAAAGACACTGGAACAAAATAGAATGGTTTCATTTTTAAAGATTCTGGCTGTTAAGGTACTACTATTACATTTTATGTGTATGTTTGTTTATTTGTTTGCTTGTTGGTTTGTTCATCATATGTGACCGTCTACAGGAAAATCGGGCACAACGCGGCCCCGACGAAAATTTTTTTTTTGCACTTACACACTCCTCGGCAAGCAGATATTAAGCTCTCCAAGTTTTATCGCCGTAGCTTTAGCCATTCCCGCTATATATCACCTAACCGTTCCCTTCGTTAGGCTTATTTAATACAATTTTAAGAACTAAATCGATCTTTTTGCGACATCTACGCATGCCGCGTTGTGCCCAATTTTCCCATAGACGGTCACATATGATCATCATGATCATCATTATCATAATCATCATCATCATCATCATCATCATCATCATCATTATAATAATTATCATCACCATCATCATTATAATAATCATCATTACCACCATCATCATTATAATAATAATAATAATAATAATAATAATCATCATTATCATCATCATCATCATCATCATCATCATCGTTACAATCAGTATCTTTGTCATCACTTATTTTATTCTATTTAGGTCCACTTGGAGCCCATTATTCTCATTTTCCCAGTTAGCAATACTCCCTCAAGTGACCCAGTGACTGTAGATGATAGACCTGCTCCCAACCACAAGTTTCCCATTTTGCTTCAGATCCTGTCACTCAGTAGACCAGGTAAAATGGAACATTGGTCCATAATACTATTCATTATTGGAAAGAACAAGTTTTAGGGATGTATGATTGGGCACTGAGAGACTGTTTCCTTATGCTTCACTAAAACTCCATAGACTTTCATGTCTTTGAGGCTATTCTTTTAGAAAGTTATATTTGAGATGCATAGAATTGTCATTTTGGCTTTATTTTGATGTGTATTAAAGTGCCATAAATACTAAATAGAGCATAAGTTTAGGAAATTGAAATGCTTGCAGAATTATAAATAACCCAACTTGCAGACATGGTAGCATGCCCTTTCTCAGACACGTGATTATGTATAATATTGGCAGAATTCTTCTAGTGGTCAAAACTGTTTGAACAGTGATGTATAGCAATACTATTAAGTAATTATTAAACGTAGTTGCTGACATAGAGAAGAAAGTTTGGACTAGAAGTCCTTCATCAGTTTACAAAAGGACTTCAAGTCTAAAATGTTCTCTATATCAGTTTCGAAAGTCAACTTCGTTTATAATTGCTCATAAAGTACCGCTATACATCGTTCATTAACGTAGTAATGAGCCTCTACTCTATAATTTGAAGTGTTAGTAGGTTGATCATGTGCTATAGCAATGCATACCTCTCACCATTTCTCTATCATCCTCCTCCTCTCCCAGCTGTGGTAGTGTGCAGTCCCCAAGTAGTGCTGGAATCAGCTAAGAGTCATGTGTTAGAGGAGCCGGTACCTCGCATGGGTCGCAGCGATACTCTGCCCTGGGATTGCCACTTGGCCGAGGCTTGTGTCCACACAGTGGGCGTGGCTTGGCATCGTTGTGTGCTGCACCCTCTCTCCATCAAGTCTTCACTGGCAGCACAGCAGGAAGGACTGGCGGTCACTGTTCACTTGGAAACTGTTGCCATGTCATTGTCTAGGAAACAGGTTTGTGTGTGTATGTACATGCGTATAGTGTGTGATGGAATGTGTTGGAGTAAGGAATTATATGTGTGTATTAAGGGTGCCATCACATAGCAGCGTCTGGACGCATTTAGTAGCACATTCCAGCTGAATAGTCACTCGCTAAAGCCTATTTCGCTGGTTTTTCGCACTCAAAGAGTGTGACGGCACCCTTAATTTTATAGAGATATTAGGAAGTGCTTATGTCTCTCTGTCTGTTGAATTAGTGCATTTCCCCTGTTCCTTTTGTTTTTGAAAGTGCTAATTAGACTGGGACCTGTATTGTGCTGTAAAAGTTTCCCCCCCTGTTTGTTGCTGTTATTCATCTTTCTTTTATTTTAAAAAGCATGTCGTGTTTGTTAGTGATGGTTGGTGTGTGTGATTGTGTCTGGATCAGGTCGATCTCCTGAGGTCCGTGGTATCTGAAGTCCGGGATAACATCCGGGCAGTCAAGAGTTCTTTGTCAGCTATATCAGGTCAAACTCCTCCTCTTGCTTCAGATAGCACAGCTTCTCCGAGCCACTCGCACGTCCTTGCCCCTCCTACTACTCCTTCGGCCGCATCTTCATTTCGTACCTTATCAGAAGTTAGTACTTCCTCGTCTTCCTTCCAAGGCATATCTTCTCTCTGGCTTCAGCTTCTGGTATCAAAGTGTGTGGTGTATGTGTACAGCAAGGAAAGTAGGGATTTCGTAGTACAGGAGAGGAAAGAGGAGGGAAGGATTGATGATCGTGGATTGCAGCCAATACGCTTAGCTGTTGAAGCAGAAGGAGTTTCACTGCAGGTCGATGTCCAGGAAAAATGCACTGACTTTGTGTTGAAACTAGCTGGAATTGAGTCCCACCTGGCCAAGTATGAATTGCCGTCTGCCGATTGGAGACCTTATATCGACAACTCTGGTGGTAAGGTTTTCTCTTCATCTGTGTCAAATTTGCCCGATGACATTCTACAAGCCACAGCTCCTAGTTTCTCTCCAAGTCAGTTCCAAAGTTCTGGAATGGGAAGAATGATGGGCATTTATTCCAGTTGTTTCAGTCCAACTCTTGGCTCTGGTGGTTTCTTGTACATGAAGGGATATATCCCTTTAAAACTATTCCGTGTGCCTAAATTGGAAGTTAATGTTCGACCCTTTGAAATTCTGGTGTGGTTCCCTATGATTAAGCTGTTAACGAGTGTGTTCGGTGGTTCTAAGAAAAAATCCTCCAAGTCTTTATCAGTAAGTCCTTCATTTAGTTTTAGCAATGAAACTTGATTTTTAGCATAGCGGTAATACATTATAAAAATTTCAGAAGGTATAGGGATTTTATAAGTAACTATAGTGTAGTAAATTAAGAGAATGTAAAGTAGCTGGGGCTTTATTTTCATGACATTGTGTAAGAGACCACACAATGGCTGTCTTCTCATTGTAGTCTGATCATCCTCCAAGTGAAGGTCCCAGCCACTCTGCAACGGTGTGGCCATCGCTACAGATCACTATGGATTGCTTCAGAGTAGTTGTCCCTAGCAACAACCTCCTCGCTGCATCTCTTCTTCTCACCATTGCCGGCCTGAGGGTGTCGTCCTCTGTGGACTTCGCGGGTGCGGAGGTGAGGCATGTGACCAATCAGAAAGGCTACAGGAAGTTGGCACTGCTTTGTGCTGAGCGTAAGAGACCCCCGCTGCCTGTGTACCAGTGTGAAGTGTACTCGTTAGCCGTATGGGGAGTGGCCCAGGAAAGTTTGGAGCAGTAAGTTCACTGGGCAATGGAGCTGTTGTTGTTGTTGTTATTGTGTATCTTTATGTGTGTGTGTTTATGTGTATTCGACGTGCATACATAAGTATGGTATTTCATATAAGAAGTGGGAGGGGGGGGGGGGGGGCAAGGAAGGGAAATAATAGATTTTATACATAAGGTTATGAATTATTTGCCTAAATTTTTTTTTTATTCTCCAAGATTATCGTGATGTTAACATTTCAGAAAATGATTTGCTTGCACTAATAGTGATATAGTTGGTTTGCTTGAACCAGATAGGGGATTAAATGTTAGTACAATGAACATTTTGATCTGGCCTTAATAAGTGAATAACAGGATAATGTCATAAGGATAATGTTTTATGCAAAAAAAAAAAAAGTGCTGCATGACTGCATTTCACTCTACAAAACAACTCGAACAAAACAACTCAAAGCTTGGCCTGAGATAGTTGGGAGAAAGATTACTTTTTAAGAAAGTTATTGAATGAACTATAATTAAACTAATCATCAAATCATAAATGCTGCTCTGACTGACTACAAAATTGGTGATTATTTGAGGATACTATAAATCATTTAAACTAATATGTATCCATTCAATAGCTCTGTAAACCCAGCTTTTTTTTTGTAGTACTTTCCTGTATCTTTCCAACACTGACCTCCAGCTAACTTACACTCCTCCGCTGTACTCTAATCACCATGGCAGACCCACCCACGAGCCTGCCCTCCTTACCAGATATTGCTCCATGGTCTGTGGTCATTCACTAGAAACTGTAGTTTCTAATGAGTGCTTCATTGTCATTGGAAAAGAACAAGTAAGTCAATGATAATTTTGGTGACAATGTGATATGTTTGGGATTCTGTTATGTAGATATCTAATATTTTAAGTGTATTGAAGACCAATAAACTGAAGGAACCTTCAAAGAAGACAGGAATAACTAGTGACAGTCCCTCGGAATCTGGTGGTTCGCTCCATGTGAGTAGCCAGTCTAAACACTCTTCTTCTTGTAAGGTTCTTGTGACGGGTAAGACTGTGACAGTTGTGATCTGTTCAGTGGGAACTCTGAACCAGCTTGGTAACAGAAACCTGGGTGAACCTAAAGCAATGGTCATTTTGGCTTCTTTCTTCAACCCAGCAGTTTCTGTGCAAAACTCTGAATACCAAGTAGACGATAGTGGAGATGTTTTGAGACAGTTGTCTGGTGAAGCTTCATTATTTGACCTAGCTGTTACCTGTGGTAGGCACTCATCCGTGGCAGGTAAGTAGAAATGCCTTGCTATTGGTAAATCTGTAGCTTAGCTTTTGTGTTCTCGTTCTAGCAGAATATGCTGTAGTAGTATTGAAGTTTTTTTTTCCAGTAGCCATACCTAATACAGTGTTATTCTATATAAATCTGTTCATTGACAACTTTCCAATTCCTCTGTTGTAAAACAAAAATACAAAGTATTTGTACTAATTTGGTTTAAAAGAGTAATTCATGTTGGTGTTGAATTAGGTAGCTAGGTCATTAAGCTGATTAATGACACCATAAAGAGCTTTAGAGAACATAAGCTCTAAAATCATCCCACAGAGGTGACAAGCATCTCTGAGGTAGATAGGGAAAACTAATTGGCCCTGCCCACACTATTAAAATGGGGTTACATAACATTTTTAAATAGTGTATATCTGTTCTTTCTCTCAACACCATTGAATAGATCATTTGTGCTGTTTGCTTGTTTTTGAGATTAAATCCGTCAACTTAATAGGAAGTGGAGGTCATAGTGTAAAATACTTTTCTTTAACTTTTTGAGAGTCGATATACAAATTTTAGCCAATTATACATTATGTGCCTCAGTATTTGATAGAAGATGACTTGTTCGTGCTAAATATTATTTGTTTTATTTGGTAGCTATTGAAATAATATATTTATGTGTTTTAGATTTGATAGATAGTGCTACTGTGCCAACGCTATCTCATCCAGTATTCAGTACTAAATGTGATCAAAGAAAACATGCTAGCTTGCCACCGAGTTTGCTAACTATATCTTGGTCTGCCATGTCTTCTCAGCATGGAGAATCCTCAAACTCAGTGGACGTGAAAATAGATCGATCTTGCAAATTGTCATGTACTCCATTTTTGCTTCGTACCATTGTAGAGTTGATCACCAATGTATCGTCTGCTTATCAAAGTGGTGAAAACGAAACTAACAGTTATGTAGCTCCTTCTGAAGATAATGCCACATCAGCAGCATCTCTGGATTTTAAATTCAATGGAGGTCAAGTTCTTTTAGAACTTTGTTCACTTGTGGAGGATGGCAGTGAATTGGAAGCTGATGTAGGATCTCCTAGTCCAGATGAAGAAGAAGAGACCATTGTGTCACCTCAGAAGGATAGTATTTTAGTGTCATGGGAGAGTTTAAGCATAAACACGAGCAATAGGGGATCTCCTGTCGGTGCACTGGACAATCTATTGTGGCAGTACTTTGCTAATGTTTCAGGTTTGCAACTTTCGTCTTCTGGAGTTCAGCATACTCACGTCGTAGTTCTGCCTGTGGAATTGGAGTCATCACTAACTCGACATAAACCCTGCTCCAAGCTGGATAGGTGAGTGGTTTATTGACTGGCTATATGGTATAACTTCAAGGCTGTGTGATATAATAGGTCCTATTTCTCGGTTGGCGTGTGTGTTGGTCTTGTGGATGTCCTTCTGAGCCAGTCAAGTGTGCTTGTCATGTCAAGGACAGTGGATGTCTTTGCGACCACTATGAAGGAAGTTGTCGGTGCTATTAGCTCTTTACAGTCAGGAAAGGCAAAAAGTGAAGAGATAAAAGAACCTTTATCGATTCAACAATTTAATGATGATTTGAGGGTCCTTCCATTCAAATATATCATTCAAGACACAGGTACTATATATAGCTGATATTATTAGTACTGAAGACGTATACATGGATTATTACTTCTTAGCTTAACTCAGTTATATTTCCTGTTAGACACAATGGTGCCACCTTCAGCTGGTGAGATAAAGTTCTTCAATGGAACAGAGACTCCTGGTAGCCATCCACCATGTATGTGCTGGCACTACTGGGAGCCCAGAACTATCACCAAGCTGGTGGTCTCTCCTATACCACTGGCTAGTTCAGATGAAAATGGAAAGCTGCTGGTCAGGGGCAAAAATATTCATGTAAATCCGGGCAGGTTATAAACCAATCTCGTCTATTGTCTTTCTTATAATATGCTTTTTCTTCACAATGAGCAGTTAGAAATTATCAAATAGCTTCATTTTTACTAATTACGTAAGATCAATTTACAAAAATTGGCCATTAAGTAATCGGGACAGATAGATCTTAATATGTAGAAGATATAATGTTAAGATATAGTTGAAAAGTTGTAAACAAGCTAGGTTATACTTATTTAACTGCATTTGCTAGGGCTACTATGTCCACAAACTCTTCCAGTGTAAATTACATTATACATTGTAACTTCTATTTTTTTGTGGGTAACTAAATGTGTATTCTAATTCATTAGCTGTGTAATTTTTATTGTTTAAGGTTGGCTGTTCACTGGAGTATTGGGATGACATGAGGTCACAGTTCACATCAGTGGGTCATTTTTCTGTGTGCGAGTCTGCCAGTGGTGATTTGGATCATATTCCAAGTCATCCTGCCTCAAGATTGTGGAGAGTCACTCTCACACACTTAATTGGTAGGGGCACTGAGGATTTAGACCACGATTCCTTGAATATGTGAGTTAATATGAGTAACATTCTTCAGAATAGTTTAGTAATGATTGTAAAATGCCTTCATTTTTAAAAAAGAATGTATGTTTATATCCTAATTTCTTCACTTTTATTATGATAATGTTCTTCAATAATTTCATTGTTGAAAGTTGATTGTCTCATGCATATTGAAAGCTACTACTATTATTATTGTTACCAAAATAGTTATTGGTATTGTGAAGCAAGCCTCTGTATGAATAAAAGCTACTCCATTGGGAGGCGTCTATCTAGAATTTTTATAACATTTAATTTTTTTCAATGTATTTTATCTTTTAAAATGCTTTCTTTCTGTCATGACTTCCATTCGCCCTCCCACAATAGAGGATACTTCGTGAGCAATGAAGGAAACTTAGTGCTTCTATCCAGGATTCTTTCTCCAATGAGTTTAGCAGCCAGTACTATAGTGGATTCTTCTTATTCGTCTTTATACCTACCATCTTTCACGTTGAAGGTATCTCTGGGCAAGCTTAGAATCACTGTGTTTCACAGCAGACATGGATCAGCTGATGCAGAACAACAATTTAATGGATTTATAATTGATGAAGATGTCATGGATGAGATCTATTCCAAAACGTTTGAGTTACTTCAGTTCAGTGCATTAGATATGGAGTTTAACTTGAAAAGATTGCAACGGGATTTATATATGGAGGTGAGAAGACATTAAAATTATATGTTAGGTCAATAATAATCAGTGTGTTAACGAAGTAGTACTTGATGATGGGATCTATATGATGTTATGTTGATAGTGTAATTGGATATCAGAAGTGAAGTATGTGGACTTTCATGACCTTGTGTGGAATATTGCTTTGCATCCTGTGAAGTCATCGATATCTGTATTTGATGAAAAGAAGGATGCAGACAAGGAAAGTCAGGTGACGTACTTGTAGTTTCTCTTAGAATTTTTGTTATAGTTTTTACTTGATTCATTATTAACCCTCAGCATACATGTGCGAGAGGGTTACAGTACTCAGTTTGTCAGTCAGTCAATGAGTGAGTCAGTCAGTCAGTTGGTCATTCTGTCACACAGATCTCGAAGATGGCAGCCTCCTGAAGATTGAAACAAGCATCAAAATGTTGCACTGGATATTTTGAGACCCTTTAATGTGCCCAAATTCTAGTTTTGACTTATTTTTTCAGAAAAATAAGTCAAAACTAGAATGTACGATTGTAAGCGATTGTTGGTAACGCCCCCGTGAGCAAATTTCTTTGTTGCCGCTGGTCCACAGTAGTTTTGCATTACATTTTTCTCAGCGGTTTAATGGAGTGCTTGGAGTTTCCATTGAAACTATTTGGTGAGGCGAGTGTCGCTTGTATGTTAGGCTTCTCTTATGAAGACAGCAATTAACGTGTACTGTTTCATTGCACAAGTTGCATATTGACTTGCTCAAGCTGTATATATCGACGTGCACGAACATACATATTGGCATATTCGTATAGATATTATCTCCAAATAAATAATTCTTTTGGTCTTTGTAATAGCTAGCTATAGTGTATAGTAACGCTGAGGGTTCGCACCTTTGGTGCTTCCTTTTTATGTACTCATTTCTGATTGCCTCAGAATTATTTATTTTATCTTTGGATTAGTTGAAGTTGTATATTTTGTTTTCTTTGTCAAAGTAAGACTATTTTAAATTTATTATTACTCATATGTTCTTTGCTTTATTGCAAGTAATAAAAATGAAAAGAGGCAAGTATTTGGGTTACGGGATATCAGACAAACAAATTATTTTATTGGTATAGAATTATGAAGTGCAGCCAGAGTCTTCACTGACAGTCACAGTTGCTGTCAGTCCTGCAGTTCTCAAGATTAGTCAAGGATTAGTACACACTCTATCTCTCACACTTCATGCTTGGAGACCCACCATTACTTTCATGAGAGGTATTTATGGAGCTCATAAGTTAGATGGTGTGACTGAAATAGAGAAGTCCAGGAGCTTGGAAAGTACTTGTGTGACTGCTGTATCACTCCCAGGATATTTTGTTGTTTGTAATGATACCAACCAAGATCTCATCATTGGACAGGTCAGTTTATTCTTGTTTTGCTGTATTATTTTAAGGTTACACTTATGGAAAACTTCAGTTCTAAGATAGCTACAATGCTAAAATATGAGAGATTTTGTTGTGCTGATTTCCATGAAAATAACAGCATGCGTTTAACTTGTTTATATATATATATATATAATATATATATATATACACATTTCTTTGTACAGGATAGGACATTAGAACAAGTGGTGTTGCGTAAGAGGTGCTGTGTATCTTACAGTTGGTATGACTCTTCTTCGTCACCTCTTATGCTCCGTCTGGCACAGTTCCATGAAGAAAGGGACCATCCTGACTGGACATCATCTTTCTCACCGTCAGATGCATCTTCTTCCCATGTCCTTAAGATTGCTTTGAAACTTCCTTCTATTGAAGGCATTGGCTCACTGAATGTATCAGTACTTGGAAAAGGAGGAATGCAAAATCAGGTGATGGATGTTTTGTTATATGTAGTCACTATTGGTAAAATAAGGTGTGGTCAGTGAATTATTAAGGGTGATACGTACTGTATGGCTAGTATAATTGCTTGTTTATTTATCATTATAGTTACTGACATCAATGAATCTCATTTATTGCATTTTTTTTTTTATAGATCTAGTTTATATTACCAGCATTTAACATATACTTATAGTATGTCCAAGTTGAGTTGGCATGACCGCAAGCGCGGTAATTGAGGAATGCATACCGTACTTTACCGGAAGCAATTTAGTCATGTGAATCCAAGTCAATTAAGCGCGCAAACGTCAACGTTGCACATGAAAAAGGGGTGGTAGCACAGGTGCGCATTAATACTATTGAAAGAAAGAATTTTAGTGAAGTTCATGGAGTTTTTCGGGTGCTGTACAGCTCATCTCGTCCATTTTCGGCTATATTTATGTTTCTTACGTGCAGGTAATGTACAGCAGATGGAAATAGCAAACTGGTGGGGCATTCTTCTAAAGAGACACTTGTAGCTAAAGTTACTAGACTTTCTTGTTAAATAAAATTATCAATTGTTTCATTTATTTATAATGTATATGAAAGTTGATGAAATGATAGAATTTAAGTAGTACACTATAAAGAATAGTTGTGATCCGAGTTGAAAGTGGAGTGCTGCCTGAGTTGGTCCTAATCCTTACAATAAACGGCATCTATAATAGTGAAGAAAAGGAATTGGCATAAACACGGCTTGACAAGCACACAATTTAACGGAAAACAGCTAAAGTGTGGCTGTATTACAAGTTGCTAGCTAAATGATAACTAAATCACTGAATATATTGGCTATACGGCATTTGTTATTGAACAGGTAGACAAATAATCTTACCAACATCCTATCAGGTGGTCCTGTACCGTCTGCGACAACAGAACACTCTGTCTGCGACAACAGAACACTCTGTCTATCCTGTTTCCACACTCGCAACCTAAGCTAATCGCGATATAAAGCTAGAAACGCAGCAATCTGAGAAGAAGCCGTTCATTGTTTACAAAATTCTTAATGAAGATAGTCCGCGTGATCAATTGAGCCGTACCACGTGACTAAAAGCAGGCGCGTTTTGAGCGGGAAACCTGTGGTTTTTTCTATTCCCATAGATTTTTGTATTGAGTTTTGGAATAGCATTTTTTCTCCGGTTTTGGAGTATACTGAGGGAATATTTTTAACCGCTTCGGCGCGAGCTTTCCATGGTGCAAACCCCAGATGCATAGCTGCTTCCGTTCTAAAGTTATTCAAGTTTTTCTTGCGGCCAACTCAACTTGGACATACTATAGCAAGTACCCCGCCATACGGTGGTGCCTGACGTACTAACTTGTGCAAATTAGGAGTGCAGTAGCATAAGGTAGTTTTATCCATGGCTTCCCTCTCCTGCTCTCTTTTTATCCTCAGCTGTCCAGGCCCTGTGTGGGGGGACGACTCGAGAAGAGGGGCATGAATGCGTAGCTCAGCCGAGGAGTCTCTCACCAGGGGTAATGCCGCCACCAGAGTTCTAGTACAGTTAGCTATCTAGCTGACTTCATTAGGATAATGCAGCTAGTCATCGAGATAGGGCTGTAAAAGGTAGAACTCAAGAATGAATAAGTGAATTACAATATATACCCGAACCAGCGGCATCCCAAAATGCCGTATACTTCAGGTGGTACCATGAGTCTACTTAAAACAATAAATAAAATGATGCCAACATGGATACAAAATATAATGACCAATGTTAATTGTACAGAGTTCTTGTTCATCTCCATGTTTAGGACTCTTCACATTCCTTATTGTCGGGGCTGGTACCACACCCTGTTTTTCTTATTTTCTTTTCAACTCATGGATTCCCTTCTCCTCCTCTGTCTACCTCTCCTGCTCCCAGTATCTGTCCTTTCTGTACATTTTCTTTCATTTCTTCATTCAAGTAATTATATCAGTCAGCTTTTTCTCACTTGCTTCTATTTCTATTGAGCCTTACATTCTCCTGCTTCTCTGACTCTCATATACCCATTATAGTTAGCTACTGTAGATGTACACTCTTTCCCAACTCAGTTCAGCTACCCAGTGTTCAGTTTAGAATACAGTAGGTTAGTAAGGCACTTAAGCTAATCTAAGTAGTTAGGTCCTGGCGGTTAAATAAGTTTATGTGCGCACTCCGCAATCGCAGGTTGCAGGTTCAAACCACGATAAGGTCGTTTTTTTCCTTTTGTCTAAGTTTTCTCCCATTCAGGTAATGACAATGCTTTACCAATTCTGATAAAGTCATGAATTATTCAAGAATATATACATAGTGTTGTCATTCTGAAACACAAGTGTATTATTATATAGTGATTGTAATTATATAACTTCCGTATACACATATTGTTTATTGCATATAACTTACTGCATCTCTTACAATTTATGTTATATATATTAACATTCATATTGTTTTGACCAAAATTGGATTATATTATTTGAAAAGACTAATATTTATTTGTTGATTTAGCATGGAAGAAGCTGTAATAGTAATAAAAGTTGTGCTTTTACATATTTGTAATTTCTTGTTGTACATAGGTGCTTTTATCAGGCAATTGGAAGTTTATTTCATGTTTGCCTATTGCGGTTGATTTGAGAGTAGGAGTGAGTAATGAAGGAGGGGAGTTCAATGATCATGGATGTCACAATATCTTGTATCCAGGGAAGCAAATGACATCTATTTTAGCTCCAGATGGAGCAGTGAGTGAAATGATCCTCAAAATTGTTGAGGGAAAGGCATGGTCTATAACTTACCCACTTCCTGGAAGTGACACAGGTTGGAAAAAACCACGAATTTTGATTGAGGTATGCAATGGTAGAAACACAAATATAGCTAAAATATATGAAATCAGTTGAAAACTTTAATTCACCAGATAATCTGTTTCCAGCTGATCAGATTGTAATATGAGCTTATGTCAATGTTTGGAAACATTTTATATTAAAACAATTTTAATATTTTTTTTTAGCTATGTGATAAAGATAGCATGAAATTTCCGTTTTGGTTCAGCGTGGAGCCAATCTTGAAGTCTCCAAAACCATGTGGTTATCAGGTATGTCTTTATGTTGGTAAACAAGTTTTACTATAGGGAAAGAAAAGTGATTATTTGCAGCTTATATATATATAATATAAATATATATACTAGCAAGTACCCCACCACTCTATGGAGCTTGATGTACTAATTTTTTCAGATTAAGAATTCAGTAGCTTAAGACATATTTATCCATGATTTCCCTCTCCTGATCTCTTTCTTCTGGACTCATCTAAGGTTTTCTTATTCCTCTTAATCGTGGTTAATAATACAATGCATAAATTGCCTGTGGTTGCGAGGTCGGGGTCGTCGCTGGAGTGGTGGTCGAGCTTCTCCTCTCTGATCCCTTCTTGCGATAGCGCTGCCACCAGAATCCCCAATCCAAGCATAGCAGCACACTCGTTGGCTCGTAGGGACCTTGTAGTAGGTGGACCTGGCCTATATGTAGCCGCGATGCGGGGACAATCAAGTTGAGCTTTCGTGTTCAACAGATTTAATGGGAACTGAATGACACGTGCGTGACTTGTCTACTTATTGTTCAAGGCCACGCACATGCTCTAACATAAAACGGTGAACACATCCGGTCACACCCGGGGGCACAAATTATACAAGAAAAAATACTAACAATAAATATGTGACGTTCTTTACCTATGCTAATCTAAATGACACAAAAATTATACACCACAAATAAATACATAACACTAATAATAAGTTCATAATTCTCTGTCTTCTTCTCTGTCTTCTCTTTATTTTCTCTCCTCCTCTCTCTCATTGAAGACCAGACTCACATTGCCCGTTAATGTGCAGGGAAAATCGCTGTTCTATTAAAATAGCCTGAGGAAAGTGAAATAGCACTGCAACTAAGTGAAGTAGTCAAGTGAAACATAATATGGGTAGTGCGAATGCGCGAAGCTCTAGTTTATGACAAGTACAGTTTAAGTAGTTTCCAGCAGGAAACTAATGAAATCCGTAGAGATAGTGAGTGAACGATAGGGAGTAGTTATAGTGAAATTTTTTGTTTTAATAAGCTTGCCTACTATTAGCCAGTGGTAGCATGGATATCCTGTGCTATCTCATACATATACATAAGTTATATATTAGCTTATCTATACAATATACACTTGAGTGTAGCGACGACTGTGTGTACTCTGAATAATTCATGAGCTGAGCAGAAAAGCATCAGTCAAGAAAAATAGAAGCAGGTGAAATGAAGAAGTGAAAGAAAATACACAGAAAGACAGAGATATCAAGAGCAGGAGAGATAGACAAAGGAGGAGAAGAGAAATAATATAATAATATAACTGGTATAAGATACATCTTGACTGAGTGCTACTGTTTTTTTTTTCTCTAGCCAAAAGTTGTTTGGTTATGATCCTTTTATTAGTTAGTATTTTGTGATCCATAATTATCATTCTTAAAGCATATGAAAGCTAAGTGAACTAGTCATTAATATTCATAGCTAATGCTGTAAAGAATATCATTTTTTTTGTGATTTAAATATTACAATTATGTTTAAGTGATTGATAATATTGCTGTTACACTTACAGATAGCATTTTCACCATTGTTTGCTGTCAAAAATTGCCTTCCTGTTGATTTGGAAGTTTATATTAGTGATACTAATCCGTCTGAAGAAGATAAAGCAGCTTTACCAATGGTGACAAACTGTCCTGGCAATCATGAAAATCATTTCTTGCCATTGCTTCAAGCTGAAAAATGGTACTGGATGAAGCTTAGCATGAAGTAAGTTTTCTTCCTGATAAAATTATCGTGACTTTTATTATGTTTTGTTTGTTAGAGGAATGAGTTCTAAGTCAGAACCTCCAATCTCACTGTCTACATTTCTCCTTCATCATTTGCCATTTTCTTCGGAAAAATCACTATTAAACTCTAGTGACTCATCATCCTCTGTGATATCTCTTCCCCTTAGTGATGGTGATACAAGAGTATGCAAGTTACATACTGTATTAGTGAGAGATAGTTGGAATACTATTACAGCAGTTCTTAGGCCAGAGTGGATCTTGTGGAATCAGACAGATTTGACTTTATTTTTGATTGAGCCTGCCACTAGTATGGATAATACGAAGGAATTAGAAATAGAGTGCCTTCCTTCATCTCACAATGTTCTTAGTAATGATGAGGTCAGTTGAATGGGGAAACAATAGAGAATACACTATAGCCAGAGTTCTTCCACAAAGAGGATATACCGTACAATTTAAAATAATGCCATAAAAGCAATTATGCAGAAATAATATGTGGTGGCAGAAGTAAGAGTGGTGGCAGAAACTGCAACTGGTCCCAATCATTTTTAATCATGGGTCTTACACATTTACATAGAAATGTTAAGGGTGGCCGCACATAGCAACGCGCACCGCCTGTAGATCCGGACATTAATTTATTCCCCGCCAATACCCCACCATTCGATAATACGCGAGCAGAAACAATCGCGCAGTAGTAGCAGAAGTATACTTTGCGAAGTTGTGGTGTTTTAATTTAGCTTCTTGTTGTCTCATATTCGTTTATAGCAACTCTCCATACGTCGTCTGAGCTCACGCGGCAAGGTGCACCAGGCTGCCTCTCCTCCAGTAGCCGTTCTCCGGACTCTGCGCACCTGAACTCAAGCGGGTGGATCCACCAGGCTCGATTTCTGCAGAGCGAAGACTTCCCAAGATGCGCAGGTCTAATACCTTCACCTCTGGCTATCTCCAATAAACTGCTCTCTCTTCTGACTCTCTTGTTATTGTTCTATTGATGTTTGTTTACTCTTGATATAGGCGGGCTCTTTTTAGAACCAATACAAACTAATTGGAAAAAAAATTGCTCGCGTACTCGTAGTACGAGATATGGGGGTGGGGCTATTTCTTAAGAATTGCGAGTGGAATTAAAGTTCCAAATTTTGTAACAGTTTTTCTTGGAATCTAATAATGAGAACGACATAAAAATTTTACACATGGGTAAACCCAAAAAAAATGAACTGCACCACGTAGAGAATTTTTCAATATCTTATAAATAGAAAAAATTGCGAATAAATCATAAAGTAATATTGAAATGGAGAATAACTCTTTGTCTTGCAGTAGAGTATCGGCTCGGCTAGTAGTGCACCAAATTGCGGAGCTCCAACTTACCGCACCGCTCCAAAAAACTGCTACAAAGTTTTATAACCAGGCCCCGATATTTCTTCCAGATTCGCTCTAAAATTAGTGAGCGGCTCCTTCGGCAGGTGCTTTGTCCTTGTGTAGTAGTGGAGAAGCCCCTGTAAGTATACAATAGTAGTAATCGTGCATAGCAACCATCAACAAAAAATTGCGTAGGCGGTGTGTGGCCACCCTTAAATTGGTACATTGTTCACTATTTAGAGGTCATAAGGTTATAGCTATTATATTAATATAAAGATTGCTCTTATGTGCAATTACAGATCGTTTTAAAGGCTAACTTCAATGATACAACAGTTCTGTCAAATTTAATAAAATGCCCTCTGGTGGATTTCAATGCAAGCAGTATGGATGACAATGATGGTTCTGTAAAAGAGCATTTAGATTGTACATTAGCCATTTTGAATCCTGTAACTTTACCAGGTGCAGAGGCTACCAGTCAAGGCATGGTAAGTAGTATTTATATGGATGACATTGAACAGTTACTAAACATACTGTCAGTTATATTGGAAATTTACAATTTAGTAATGTGATGTTCTGAAAAGCAGCGTTTGCAACCAGCCTTCATGTGTTCTTAATTTTCAACCCTGGCATAACTTACTTATTGTTTGTAGATTTTGCTGCACTTCGCTTGCTAACTCACTTACCTATAGTCCTTAAAGCACATCACTAGAAGAAAACAGTAAATTATTGGGCAAGCCACATTCTTAAAATCTTCCCTCCTTTTGAGTTATCAAATTTTACATGTCTGAGGCTTGTATGGCACACAGGCAGAATGGCCTGTTGCGTGAAGGACCAGACCCTAGATGGTACCTCAATGGTAGAAGGAGAGGAGATTAGGAATTATCGTTAGGTGAAGTGATTATAAGTACAGTGATAGAGTTCAGCTTGATAGTGACTTGTCAGCTTTCTCTCCTGTGTTCAGGATCTTCATTTGTTCCTGAACATTACATATTTCTGAAGTAGACACAAATTTAATTTTTTTTGTAAATGTTGTACTACTTCATTAAAACAATTTGTAATACATCTAAATATCTTGGTGTTAATTTGTAGGTTGTAGTCGGTAAAGCAATGGTATCATTTTCCAAAGAGAAAAACTCTTCTGTTGCATCAGTTACTCCTACTTATGTCTTGCATAACAACACTGCCTATAGTGTATGCTTGAAGCCTTATATATTGGAGCAAGGATCTTGTGGTGTAATTCCAAAATCATGTAAAATAATGCACAAGTTAGATCCTGGATCAACCACTGAAATCATTTATTGGAATGTTGCTGGAGGCATCACGCTAACTTCCAACATGGAAGTCACACATGGAATGAGTTTTACTGGTTGTTTTACGGACAGTGACGAAAGTCTTCATCCTTGTCCATGGTCCATTTGTATGACTACCGATTTTGTCCGACATTCATTTTCTTTACCAACTGGAAAGTCATCACAATATAAGTTTGAATCATGTTTATTGACAATGCACGAGAAGGACAATATTACTTATTTAGTTTTGCAACCTGATTGTAATCCAAGTATTGTACTGACAAGTTCATTACCTGAAGATCTTCAGGTTGTGGAAGCAAATTCAGTGGGAGTCAATTCTTGTCCACAGTGCTTACCAGCGAGGCTACAGGCAGTGTATCAGCCACCGTCAGTAGCTAAACTATATCCACTGGTGTTTGACAAGGAAGTGTCGACTGACAAAGAAAAGAGATTAGTACATTTGGCTGAAAATGTACGTCTCAAATTTAGGAGAAACTGTGGTGAAAATGATTCTTTTGGTTGGTGTGAGTCATTTTCTTTAGTAAAAGGACAACATAAGGTCCATATTCCTGATTTTGGTGATATCAGTCTTTTCATTGAAGTCAAAGACCTAAAGTTTGTTATAAAACTGTGTCCAATTAATGAAAGTCTGGAAGTCGTTCGAGATGCAGTGCCATTTAATGTACCCACCACTGTAAGAGTCTCTGTTAACCTTTCGTACTTCCTGTGCTCTCTTTTGGATGATACAGGATGCAAAAAGGAGAGAGAGGTTTTAAGAGCAGTTTTGAAAGATTTTCTTTGCACATATTCTGTCAGGGATAAAAACTCGAAAATAGACTTAACAGCATACTCTTTAAAGATTGAAAATATGATGCGACACCATGCTGGAGAATTTATGGTGTGCTTTTTACCACGATCTGAGCATGCTCCTCCTAGTCAACTTTTCCATCAAGACTTTCCACCCTTGATTAAGTTTGTGCTGCACTATAGTTCTTCTCCAGATGTTATTATCCATTCTATTTACTTTCGAGGTGAGCCAGCCACAGTTCAACTTGAAGATTGTTTGCTAAAGAAGATAAAGAGCACTGCGACATCCTTTGTTTTATCTGATTTATTTAAATCAAATGGGAACACATACAGTGGGGATAGTATGGGGTCTGTTCCAACCACAATTCTTGAGGAGTCAATACGAGATGTTCATTCTATTACTATTTCTAGTTTTATGATTGAGCCAATTTCAGTCTATCTTAGTGCCAGGATTACACTCAAAGCCTTCCTTTCTTGCAATGACACACCGCTTAAATTTTCACGCTATGAACTGGAAAATGTAAATTCAAACTGGTCTGAAATATCAAGAGTGGTGGGAGCTAGATATGTGTCAGGTTTGTTCATGCATGTAGGCTGGGTCCTTGGTTCACTAGAACTCATTGGCAGCCCAGTTAGTTTTCTTCAAAGTGTCAGCCGAGGGATTCGCGATTTAGTTGTTTTGCCATATGAAGGCTTGACTAGGAGCCCTGGGATGTTTGTGCTAGGTATTGGTCATGGCACAGCCTCTTTTCTTCGACAATTATCTTCTGGAGCTTTGACTTCAGTTACAAGTTTAACTCAAAGTATCTCAAGAAACATGGAAAAATTGTCAATGGATGAAGACCACTCGGCATACCAGGAGGAATTGAGGCAGCAGAGGCCACCAGTTCACTTCACTGCTGCTGTGGCTAGTGGATTTTCAAGCTTTGGTTTGAGTATGATGAGCGCAGTGGCAGGACTTGTTGAGCAGCCCATGCAAAGTGTACAACACATGGATGAAGATAATGGAACTGCCACGACACTGTTGAAGGGTGTGGGGAAAGGATTGTTGGGAGTAGTTACTAAACCAGTCGGAGGAGCTATGGAACTAATTTCAAAGACTGGGCAAGGCATATTGTGTGGTACTGGTTTGGGAGAAAAAATTGTTCATTCTGAAATTCCTGACGAGCTGGTTCAGTTTATGGGTGATTCTGCGTTACAGAACATGCTGATTTCTAATGCTAGCTGTTTGAGGTAATTTTTTTTTTTGCTTTCTACTAACTTGTGGGGATCCAATGCGATATTAAAGAGTTCTGTACAGTACAGTGAAATTATAGGAATATGAATAATATGTCAATTGTTTGTGATGCTCAATCGTACTTTGATTATATATCAAATTTCAACCTTTTATAAGACAAATCCATAACAGGCGTGTTTAGTTTTTTTATTATATTTATTAATGTGTCCTTAGGAAGCTGGATGTGACTGAAATTTTCCTCGTACACTGGAAAGTCAAAGCAGCCGAGAAGTTTGGTGAATTATTGTTTCTCCTTACCAACACGCATCTTTTGGTATTCGACACCCTAACTAGTACTCTTCGGCACAAGTTTGATATCAATGATTATGAATTACAATATTGTTCCTCGGGTGACGTCAGTAGCAGTCAGAAACTAATAAAAGTCTGTGTAAAAAGTAATTCTTCATCAGCACATTCCATAGAGACTTCAGGGGTCAAGTTTAGCGATGTTGAAATTATGGATAAGTACCTGAACTTGGTTTCTCCTGAAGTAGTACTTCAGCCTGAGACAATATTGCTATCTGATGATCGAGTAGATGCAGTGGATGAAGCACAAGAAAGGCTAGAACGGTCAGAAGAAAATAGTCAACATCAACATGAAGATGAAGAAATGGGCAGAGCAGATTCAGATATTGATTTTATTATGCTCATTGGTGATGCCAAACAATTTTCTAGTTTGTATCATAGAATCAAGATTTCAAATATTTCAGGGCAATAACTATTTATACATCTCTATTTTTTAAGCGTATTATTTTTAACACTACTGTCATTCATATCTTATATTTACTTTTTGCTTCTTTTAATTCAATAACATAATATATAGCTATATTATTGCAATATTAATTAGCAGGTACTCATCATTAGTTCCCATTTAGCTATTACTTGTGAAAGGTAAAGATTGGCTTGAATATTGTAAAAACCAACTATGCACAGTTAACCTGTGTCAGTGCTGGATGGAGCACTGCAGCCATTCTGGGTTGTGCTGTATAGTGTATGGACAGAAGTAAACATTCATTTGTCTGTGTTTATTATCACACCCATAACGCTCATTAACATTCACTCAAGTGTAACGCATACACAAGGCCTTACTCTTATCACCTAATCAATTTGTGTATGTGTGTGTTTAACGATGGTATATCCTTGTGTTGACTTTTGAGTTTAGTCAGTTCACGGTTCATCCAGAAAATAATAAATTACTAAAGAAAGGGTCCAGTTCT